>OGIO01000396.1_pt1 | contig 55604 bp, 43 predicted proteins | sample 1571841 | NCBI WGS metagenome assembly OGIO01 (sample SAMEA2582111, study PRJEB24529) | metagenome | biome: Human gut stool | place: China | collected 2011
GCTGCTTGGATTTCCTGGCCCTTTTCACTACTTTCCATCACCCCCGCATCGGATGTTCGCTGATAGGTCGCTTCCCCATCAGTCACATCAATGATCAGATTTTCTACTGTACCTGACACCGTACCAAAGAGCGCACCCTGCGATACTCCCTGTGTCTCTGTTCCGGGTGTGCTGTCCGTGATATCCAGATGGTTGATCTTGAGCACATGTCCATTACCGTCAAAGGTTCCTGCAAAGGTTCCTGTAGCAGCTGATGTGATTCCAATCTCCAGATCCTTATTCAGGCGGAATATTTTCTCTCTTGTCTGCTCCTCACTCGCCTGCCCAAGCTTTGATATCTGCTCTGCTGAATCAATCAGATGAATGGTTTTTCCGTCCCCATCTGTTGTAGTCTCAAAATTTATTTTAGGATCCGTTCCCAGTGCAAGACTCTCTGCCCTCGAACCGATCCCCAGTCCCAGCACCAGGATTCCTATGGCTGCAGCCAGACAAAGAGTTCCGGCCGCCGCATATCTGACCTTTTTCTTTCTGATCCAAGTTATGATTCCTTTCTTCTTCATCTGATCTGTGCCTCCATCTTTCTATCGTATGTGCTCTATAAAAAGGCTTCCAGCAGCTCCTTTTGTGCTGCACTGAAATTTCTGCCCTGTTTACTGTATTCATTCTGGATTCCGGCCAGAAGATGCTTCATCTTCACCGGGCTGTGCTCTGACGCTGCCTCCAATGCTCCATGCATGGCGGCATTTTTAATTGCCGCACCGGAGATTTCAAATGCCTGTGCCAGCATGCATGTATCCACCTCCGGATCTACCGGTGTATCAGCCGGGAAGATTTCTTCCCACAGTTCCTTTCTGAGCGAAGCATCCGGCATAGGAAAATGCACCATGTAGGAGATTCTTCTTCGGAATGCCTCGTCGAAATTCTGTAAAAGATTGGTTGCCAGCACAGAGATGCCTGCGTACTGTTCGATCCTCTGCAATAGATAAGCTGTCTCTGCATTCGAATACCGGTCCTGTGCATCGGACACATCACTTCTCCTGGTGAAGATGGCATCTGCTTCATCAAACAGCAGGATACAGTCACACCGGTCTGCTTCGTCAAAGACTTTTCCGATATTTTTCTGAGTTTCCCCGATATATTTGCTGATCAACTGGGACAGATCCACCCGATAGAGAGGTCTTCCCAGTTCTGTGGCAAGCACCTGGGCTGCCATAGTCTTACCAGTTCCCGGTGCTCCATAAAACAACACGGAGATTCCATTTCCATAAGAAAACTTCCTGCCAAATCCCCATTGTTCCATAACTTCTTCTCTTGCTTCCACCATGCGGCAGATCCGCCGGAGCTGTTCGTACTGAGGTTTTGGAAGCTTCAGCTCTGAGAACCGACGGTTTCCGGTCAGAAGCTGAAGATGCAGACTATCCGAAGGCAGATTCCAGGTCTGCTCATGGAAGCTGTCTGCCAAAAGTTCTGTCCGTATAGTCTTCAGGTATCTGAGATAGTCTCCCATGGGAAGCTGCCGCCCTGCCAGATGTGCAAGACTGATATCCTCCGGCAGCCGATCCGCCAGATCTCCCAGCACTTCTTCTGCCATCTGCTGCTTGAGTTTCCGGTCCGGCTGCTCCAGTTTTCTCGTGATCACGGAAGCTTCGGGGCGTTCAGCCAGTGCTCTTCCTTCCTCCCGGATCACTCCGTAGAAGGAAAAGCTCTCTCTCATCTTTTCCAGCAGCTCCCACCGGTCGGTCTTTCCTAACCATACACAAGGATACGCTTCATACAACATTGCACTCAAAATACAGGCATTTAGTTCCCGCTCTGTTCCGCGGAAGCTCTCTCCATCGATCAGAAGCAATGCCAGATCCTGTCCTGCACAGATCTGCTCCATGGCATATTCTCTGCCGCTTCCCGCCGCTCCGGTCAGACACAGGATCATAGGGTCACCTGTCTGCTCTGCCAGAGAAAAGATTCTGTGGCTTTCCGCAAGAAGTTCTTCCAGTCCATAGGATTTCTTCTCTTCCGTAAGCCTAAGCTGCACTCCTGATGGAAGCACCGGCATGGTGCCTTCCAGCCAGCCTGACAGCACCGGACAGAGCTCCACATACTCCCCGTTAAAATAGTACCAGACCGGAAGAGCCTTCATATTTTCCGGCTCTTCTTCGTAAATCTGTATCCAGAGTCTTCTGAACTCTTCCACGGACAGACGATCCCCGTAGGTTTCTGTTCCCCACAATACGGCGATCAGCATCTGCTGCTGTTCATTCAGCTTCAGCTTCTGCACTGCTTCCGTCCATGGAAGAAAGGAACCTGTCCCTTCTGCTTCCTCCATGATCTCCTGAATGGCATTCCAAAGCCGTTCTTTCTTATCAGAATGATTGCCTGTCCGATATTCCCGTCCTGCTTTTTTCAGACGTCTGTTCAGAATCTCTGTATATTTCATACCTTCTCCCGTTCCTTCATCTACTTATGTGCCGCTCTTTGAAAGGTATGCAGTGCAATGTCATAGCCAACTCCCATCTCTAACAATGCATCTGCCACGATCCCCTCATCCAGCGGTTGATCTTCTGCCCCGGACACCATGACCCGGTACTGCAGCATTTCCTCTTCTTTTCCATCTGCCGGTCCATAAAAATAATGTCCCATGCGAACGTTCCGGTTCAGCTGATTGATGTTCTCCAGAATCTCTGTTCTCTCAAAGCTGCTCAGGTCCACAATGATCTGGGAGTAGAATAACAGATATTTACAGAGCCTCTGATCTGTATCATCAAGATCCATCAGATATCCTGCTGCCAGATGAAGATCTGCTTCCGTCGCTTCACGGTCACTGGGATATTCTTCGATACTTGGAAGGCTTACCAGCAGGATGATATCATCCAGTACATTTCCCTTGGGCAGAATCTCTGCCGCCATGTCAAGACTCTCCAGAAAATCTTTCAGTCTTTCAAATTCCTGCATTTTTTCCTGATCTGTATAACTCATGCGTCAATCCTCCTAATCATCTCCCTGACCAAATGCTGCTGCCAGTTTTCCCTTCAGATCTGCACGGCTCTCGCTCTCCAGCAGATCCGGCATATCCGTATCCAGTCCTTTTCTGAGGATCTGATGCAGATGCTCCACGTTATGGCTCTGGCGGAACAGCTGTCTGGTATTGGACTCTCCCAGCGAATACAGATCCTGATCCTCTGCAAATCCTTTGTTATCGGTTGTCCAGATGGGCGATGCGGATACTTCTTCCATTCGCTCCATCAAAGAGATCGCCATATCTTCCCGGACGGTATTCTTATTATCTTCTGCACCGGTCAGAGTACGGACACTCTTGTAGACAAAGGAACTTACTTCCCTTCCTTTTTCATAGATGGAGCTTCCCAGATCCATGACTCCTGACGCCGTCTTAAGTGCCAGTCCCACTGCCGCGCCAACACCGGTCATGCAGGCAATCTCTCCTGCCAGACTCATACCGCTGGACGTGATCCCGATACCACCTTTTACGATTGCTTCCACATTGTGAAGCAGTGCTTTTACATTTTTCTTATGGGCCTGATCTGCTTCCCGGTACTCTTCCATCATCTCCATGGCCTCCAGTCGTCTCTGGTCACCCACATCCTCGGTAGCCTGGATACGCTCACCCAGACCATACTGGGCTTCACGGAAGATAGTATCGTTCTTGGATCTTCTGCTGGATGCCACAACGATCCGGACAGCTCCTGTCTTCTCACCTTTGATCGCTGCTTCCCTCTCCAGCTCATGCCGCTTTTTCTCCAGCCCCTTTTTACCGGTCACATTGTAGGCACTGGCTGCTTTCCTGTCTCTGGTCTCATCTGCCGTATACAGTGCACGGCGTTCCTGTATTCTCTGATAGATCTTGTCACGGTATTTTCTCATACTGTGGATACCCATGGAGCTTGATACCAGATCCATGGTATCTCCTGCCATGGCGATACTTCCCTGACAAAGTCCCACAATGGAATCATAGAACGGGATCACCTGCGTCAGCGGTCCAAAGGTATCTCCAAAGCCTTCCATAATATCTGCCGCCTTGTGGACAAATCCTCTCACCTGCTGGAACCGTCCCTGATTATCGATGGTCACATCCCCGCCATCTTTTCCACTCTTGTATTCGTTGCGGATCGCTTTGACCAGTGCGACCAGTGTCTTTGACAACGTCACTAAACTGGCAATACCGGACAGCACTCCTCCAATGATACCTACTGCTGAATTATCAAATTTATCGTCGAAGACATCACCCTTTACATCCGACAGTGACTTTTCGCCGGACATAAAGCCTTTCGCCAGCTCTTTCATCTCGGTCACATCTCCCGGATCCTCGATAAACCCTGTCACGTCTCCGTAGGTTCCACTGATCTGATCCTGCACTGCATCCAGTGCTTCTCCCCAATTCTTCAGACCTTCCAGCTTATCCTTCGCCTTGAGCAGCTTATCCTTTCCACTTGTAAATCCATCTTTGATCTGCCCGGGGATTCCCTTTATCTTACCTTTCATCACATCCCCTGTGGTCATCTTCACAGCTTCTTCGGTCTTGATCATCTTCCGGTCGATGCCCTGTCCATCCGGGATGTAATCCGCATTCTTTGCTCTGTTTCCCTGCGTGTTGGCTGCCTCTGCCGTACCTTTCAGATTCTTTTCCCTTTTGATCAGAGTCTCCAACGGTGTATTCTTCTGATCCTTGATGGTCTTTACCGCTTCGTTCTGCTCATTTTTTGCTCTTCCTGCCGGATATTTGGAACGAAGTTCCGTAAGCTGCGCTTCCACCGCTGCGATCGCTTTGTTAATGTTCTCTGAATCGCCCGCATATTCATTCTGGCGCATCTCGTTGAGTGCTGCATATCGCTTCTCACAGGCAGCCAGAAGCGTTGCATAATCTTCTTCCTTCAGCTCGCCATGCTGATTGATCCGGCCGATGCCGCCTGCCAGCTTCTGATAGGAATCAGCCACATAATGCTTCTTGTCTCTGGCAACACGGTCCTTTGCCTGATCCCTCTCCTTCTCCGCGTGGGCCTCTGCCCTGGCAAGGCTCTTGTCCTGCGCCAGCTTCTGATTGCTGCGTACCCCTTTCAGAGTCTCCAGCTCCTTACTCTTATCTGTCAGAGTCTGGTCATGGTCTCTGGAATTGATCGCTGTAAAATCCAGCACCAACTGCTGGAAATCTCCTTTGAGTTCCGAAGCCGCGATACGGTCATTGGCCGCTTCCGCTTCCTCATTCAGTCTTATAACGGCCGCCTGGGCTGCAGGAGATGCGCCCGCTTTACCTGCCACCGCTCCACGGATCCGTTCGATCTTACTGTATTCTGCCCGGTCCTCCGCCGACTTCATCCGTCGAAGTGACTCTGTCAGTGACCGCATGGATTCAAGCGCCAGCTGTTCCCTGGCTCTCTGCGCTTCATCAAGTCCGCTGTTCGCCTCTTCCCTGGACTGTCCCTGCATAGGCTCTAAATTGCTGTCTCTCTTTTTCCGGCTGAACCAATTCATCCCTCTACCTCCTCCATCAGATAGTAATACACGCCAAAATCACTGGCGATCAATGTTTTTCCTGTCTTTGCCATCTCTCTCTTTACAGCTGTCAGTACATGTTTCATATTCAATGACGTCTGTTCCCCTGCTGCAAGAAATGCAGCTGCCACTGCCACATTCTTGATCTGGCTTCCTGAGAAATGAAATTCCTCTGCCAGAAAATCAAGATCCAGCTCTTCCCTTGGAAGCTCCGGCGGAAATACCTTTTGCCAGATCTCCTTTCTGCGCGGAACATCCGTAAACGGAAATTCAATGATAAACTGAAAGCGCCTTAAGAATGCATTATCAAAATTCTGTAAAAAGTTCGTTGCCAGAATGATGATTCCTTCGTATTCTTCGATCTTCTGCAGCAGATAGGCAGTTCCGGCATTGGAATATTTGTCATTGGAATCCTTCTGATCCGTCCGTTTTCCAAACAATACATCCGCCTCATCAAAGAAGAGGATACTCTGGCTCTTCTTTGCCTGTTCAAAAATATTTCCCAGTTTTTTTTCTGACTCTCCTACATATTTGGAGAGTACCCCTGACATATCCACCTTGTATAATTCCATCTGCAGACGATTGGCGATCACCTGGGCACCCATGGTCTTTCCTGTACCTGGCGGTCCGTAGAAGATCATGGACACTCCTTTTCCGTAGGCCAGCTTCTTGTCAAATCCCCACCGGTGGTAGACCTGATGATGAAGCAGCACCTGATCGCATGCATCTGCCAGAAGCTTTTTCTGCGGTTCCGGAAGGATCAGATCCTCCCATCTGTATTTTGCTTCGATCCGCACAGCATCTCTTCCCAGCCGGTGCTCCAGCTGATCTGTGCAGGCAGCAAGCAGATCTGCCATGTTTGGCTGTGCTCCCTTCATCAGAAGCCGGTCCTGATATTCCTCCACACAATCCCTGATCGTTCCTGCTGTCAGCCGGTATTTGTCTGCCAGATAGATCAGGTTCAGATCCGCTGGTCTTAATTCTTCCTGCAGACAGGCATCCCACAGCAGGATTCTGTCCTCCGTTGTGTTATCCGGTATCCGGATCTTTACAACCTTCCGTTCTCCTTCTATGCTTCGATTCCATTCATATATCGATGTAAAAAACAAAAGCCCGTTCCAGTCCCGCATTCCATGCAGCAGCTTTTCTGTCTTTTGTGCATCCACCCGGTCTTCCTCATCTCCCGGAAGTCCGGTAAAACAGATGGCTGCATTCCCCTTCAGGATTGCTTCCCGTTTGATCCGGCGGCAGATCTGATCTGATGGCTCCCTCTGTTCCATAAGCCGTACACTGTCCACATAGAGAACCGGCAGCTTCTTCGCCTCACAGAGAAGTCCACACTGAAGTTTTTTTCCAGATCCTGTCTCGCCGCACAGAAAATAGGTTCTTGCTCCATGGTCATACAGATGCAGCAGTCCCTGCTGGATCTCCTGCTGGATCAGAAGCTCTCCCTTACAGGAAGCCTGCAAACGAACGAACCTGCCCAGTCCCTCGTCCTCCTGCTCATATGCCTGCAGATAGGAACTGATCCTTCCATCCAGCTTCAGCGGAATCTCCTGAGCACTCATGGATCCTTCCGTATTCTCAAGTCTGTCAAACAGAAGTCCCAGCTTCTTCTTATTTTCTACAAACTGTCTCCACAGCTCCAGCCGTTCTTCTTCCTCGTCAGCATAAGAGCGGATGCACAGACCGATGGTTGGAATTCTGCTGTAGGTCTGTGTATTCAGACGGCTGATGATCTGACTGAGTTCATGATCCAGCTCACTGCTCAGTGAGAGGATCACCATATATGCTTCAAATTCGCTGAACTGAAGTACATGGAATATATATTCCAAGGCAATCATTCCACCGCTTCTGATGGTTCTTCTGGCTCTTTCTCTGCTCTGCAGAAGTATGGCTCTTGCTTTCATTTTATCCTGCTCTGGATTGTCTTCCAGAAACAGACGGACACAGGCAATCAATTCTTTATAATATTCCTGTTCTGTATGAAATGGCTCTGCCGATCTGTTCATTATGTATTATCCCCCGGATGATCTTCTTCTGTATCTGCAGCTGTGGCTGTCTCCTCCAATGTCTTTCTCTTCTCCCGATAGTAGCTCTTGATATCCTTTTTCTGAAAATCATAAGCATAATTGATCCGCCGAAGAAATGTTCTGGACAAAGTATCCTTTCTGGTCAGAATGGATTCCAGCAGACTGATCACGGAAAGTCCCTGCACTGCTTCTGCCCGCAACCCCTGCAATTCTTTCCGGTCTTTTTCCTGTTCCGCCCAGTCCGGTCGTTCCTCCGTTGATTCCTGCGCCTCCATGGCCTGTGTCTTACGGAGTTCCCATACTTCTTTCTGGATCTGCTTCTGTCTTTGACGTTTTTCATCCAGTTCCTTCTGCTCTTCATCCTTGATAAAAAATGGAAGATTCTTTCTCACCGCTTCCAGATTGGCACGTCCAAGATACGATGCGATGGAGCGCTTTGTCCAAGGCTTATTTTCCCGTTTCTCGATCAGCACTGTGGACATCTCCCAGCGTCTTGACACATATGCCCGGTTCTCATTATCCCCTTTTAACAGAGATTTCTGCTGATATTCTTTCATCTCTTTCTGATAACGGCTGGCTACCGTGTCATATCTGGAAGTCTTCATATTGGCAAACAGAAATACACGCTCCCTGTTGGGGTTATAGCCAAGCTGCAGCGTTCCAAACATATTATCCTGCTTCATAAGCCGGTCGCAGCCAAAAAGTCTGCCCGGCATCTGACTTTCATAATACCCTTCGATCTTCTGATGCTTTGCAAAATATTCCACCTGTACATGGCTGGCCGCTGTCAGGCGGTCAGATGTTTCCCGAAGATCCTGTAGTTTTTTTTCTTCCAGCTTCCGTTCTGCTTCCATGTTGTATGTATTCCTTTCACATTGTCCAGATTCTTCTATATACATACGCACTCTATTCTACTGTTATTTTCACATAAATAAAAAAGATACACACTGCCCAAACGGGTAGTCTGTATCTTTTTTTATAGTATATGATACTCCGTAATCAGATTGATAGCCTGGCTTCTGTTCTTTGCCCCCAGCTTCTGATAAATATTTTTCAGATGATATTTTACTGTATTTTCCGAAACGCAGAGAGCCTTTGCGATCTCCGCATTCTTCTCTCCCTTTGCCAGAAGATGCAGCACATCTCTTTCGTAGCTGCTGAAGCTGTCAATTTTCATGAGCTTTCGCTGCTTCAAGTATCCGGGATAGATCAACATCTGTGCTCTGGCCGCTGTCATCACCTGCTTGACAAATGGATCCAGCTGTCTGCCATTCTGTTTTCCATATTGATCCGCCAGAAGCTCATAGATCGCTTCTCCTTCATCCGCCAGGACCCGGATAAATCCATATTCTTTCGCTATGAGGATGGCCTGCTCCAGCTTCTCTATCCATGCCGGATTCCCACATCGGAAATGAATGACGGCTTCCAGGGCACGGATCTGTATCCCCAGGTAGATCATCCCGTACTGATCTGCAAAATCCAGCAGGGAACGAAGAAGCATGCCCGCCTGTACATACTGTTCCTGCCAGATATATACCTTTGCCTTCATGAGATACTGGTAATACCTGTGCGTACAGAATCTTTCCTTCTCATTCGGTGCCTCTTTTTTGAGCCAGTTATTTAACCTTGCCTCATCATTTTTCAGCAAGTAAAACTGCACCTTGTGCGCTCTCATGATATCTGTCCATAATTCTCTGGCATCCGCTTCTTCATCCAGACGATACAATAAAAACTCTTCAGCGCCATGTGCCTGATTCTGTGCGATCATCAGATCTGCCATCTTGAGATTGCAGAGCTTCTGCATTCGTTCATTTTTCTCCAGTCTGGCATGGCGGAGACTTTCCGACAGGCTGTCCAGTGCTTCATCCAGCCGATTATATTCATAACTCACCTCAGCCTGCATATATAAAACCATCGAAGCATATTTCCTGCCTGCGATCCTTCTCAATGCCAGAAGGCCCAGACCTGCTTTGTCACTTTGCGGGAAAAAGGAACAATAATCTTTATCTCCGTGCAGAATAGAGATCTGACCTGGCACCAGAAGCTGATCCCACATCACATCTACCGAAGTATATACCTGATCCGCCAGTTCCTGTGCCTCTTCAAGAAGCTCCGGCGTCATGCCGCCTGGTCCGATCAGTTTAAGGAAAAGCTGGCATTTTCGGATCTGTCTTCCTTTTTCCGGCAGACAGTTCTCCAGCATACGATTCAAAAACTGTTCACATTTACGAGAAGCTGGCAGATCACCTTCCATTGCCTGAAGCATGGCCTTTGCCATGACCAGTCTCGGATATTCCTCCAGATAGACATCCGACAGATGAAGACAATACTCTTCCAGCGAAAGAAATACATCATAGCCTAACTTCTGCGATAAAAGTCTGTCTATCTGCAATGCGATCTGTTCTCTGTTTTTCAGAAGATCCGCGAATTTTAATGCTGCAAAATAATTTCTTTTATCCTCATAATAATGCATCGCCTTGTTGTACAAGGCTTTCATCTTCTCCTGATCCATATATTTATAGATGATCCTGGCCAGGAAGCGGCGGAACAGCGGAGTAAACTGCCAGCATCCGTTTCCGCAGTCATCCAGAATACTTCCTTTCATACGAAGCATCTGAATAAATTCTCTTGCTTTCTCACTGGGCATGTCAAGAATCGTCCAGACAAGCTCCTCTGTCAGCTGCTCAAAGCAGGACAGATTCACCAGGGCATACTGCTCATCCAGCCGGAATGTCCGAAAATAATCCACTTCGATCCAGGAAAACAGATCCTCCAGACACTGTTCCCTGACGATCCGGCAATATCCCCTCGAAGAATTCAGCAGTGGATTCTCCAACAGATACAGGCAGATGGGCATATTATTAAAATCATGCTCGATCCGGGCCAGTTCCTCCGGATAAAGATGAATTCCTTTTTTGCAGAAATAACTGTCTACTTCTTCCCTTCCCGGTTTCAATTCTTTTTTCCCATAGATGAGTAGACGACCGGAAACTTTGTATGCCAGAAGTTCCTCCGGCAACGGGATCGTGGATGCAAAGACATACTTTTCTCTGCGCCCCTGCTCCTGGATCCGTTTCCACAATCTGCTCTTTCCTTCAGAATCCTGAAGTCTTTCATACCGCGGAATCAACAGCATCTGCCCGTCTTTTACAGGAAGCTCTGACAGCTGTTGATCCAAATTATAAATATCCAGCATCTGTATGGTATATTCCGGATGATGTTCAGAAAAATGAGATAGAAATGTATATTTTCCCCAGCCTAAAGACGCTTGTATATAAATGATATCATAGTTGATCAGATCCTGGCAGAGTTTATGATCCAGTCTGGGATTCTCTATATAAAGTTCTTCACTTTTTTGCATTGTCCTCTGCATCCTGACCTCCCTTTTTCTCATATATATCTTTTTTATACCTTTTTCTGAAGACAGCTTCAATAAGGGTTGCCCAAATGGTAGCGAATGTTAGACAAATGGTTTTTCTGTTGGTTTTTGTCGAATCTGTGAAAAGAAACTGGATATGCGATCCCTGATATGCTATACTTTTATACATAAAATAAATGAAAGCTTTTGAGTGATAGCTATATGAAAATTGCAATTGTAGATGATGATGTCAATGACAGAGAGCTCCTGATCCAGCTGATCAAGGTTTCTCTTGAGCATGAAGCTTATGCTTTGGATATTACACAATTTGACAGCGGAGAAAGTCTCCTGGAAGCTTTTGAACCTGAGCAGTTCGATATCTGTTTTCTGGATATTTATATGAAAGAAATGAATGGTATGACAGTCGCCCGGAAACTCCGTGCCTTGGATCCTGATCTTTCTATTGTCTTTTTGACCAGCAGCAAAGACTATGTATATGAAGGGTATGAGATCCATGCCCTCCGATATCTGCTGAAGCCTCCACAGGCAGAGTATGTGCAGGCAGTGCTTTTTGAATGTCTGAAGCAGTCTCAGAAAAATCAGAGAAGGCTGACTGTTTCTGTCGGCAAGAAGATTCATGAGATTCCTTATCGGAATCTGCTGTATATCATGTCTGTGGGCAATAATATCGAGATTCATTTTCAGGATTCTCATCTGAATCTGTCGGCCCGGCACACCTTTTCCAAGACAGTAGCACCCTTACTGACAGATGAACGTTTTCTGACTTGTGCAAGGGGGATTGTTGTGAATCTGTCCCACGTAAAAGATATCCAGAAAGATGGATTCTTGATGGATAACGGCGAGTTTGTTCCTATCAGCCGCAGACTTTATCCATCTGTCAAAAATACCTATATTGATTTTCAGTTTGAACACATTCTTTCTTAGGTTGCAGGAGGATCTTGTATGTCTCATAGAAACTTTTTTTTATCTTTCCTATGCTTGCTTCTGTTTTTAAGCATTTCCACACCGGTCTTTGCAGCCGAAGAGCCTGATCTGTCCGGTGGTGTGATCACATCGATCCCACGCCAGCGATTTCTGGAAAATATCAATCCTATTCATTTTTACACTACTGACGATCCAGAAGGTCTGTTATCCTACCTTAAGGAACAGCTCCAGAATATAAGTTCCCTGACAGCAATCGTATCAAAGGACGGTCAGACCTACGAAACAGAGCTCTCCCTCTCCTGGTCGGATCTTCCTGAAGATGTGACCAAAGCAGGATCTTATGAACTGACAGGTACGATCCTTCCTCCGCAAGACGACTGTACCTTTGCTGATGGAGTTATGACCAGTATCCGGATCCCTTATATCATCCATGATACTTCTGTCAGATCTGCCATTACCTCTCTGTTCAACATTCAGACTGGAATAACTGGCATGATATTTAAAGTCCATGATGATAATTCCTGGACTGAGCAAAGGGATCTGCTCCATAGTTTTCTTGCTACAGCTGTCTATGGATTGATAGCCGATGGACGGAAAGCCGAACTCGTCCTTGATCAATTTGACGATCATTCTGTCAATATCAATGTGCCCGGTGAATACGAGATCCTTATCTCTTATTCGCTGGCCGATTCCTGTCAGGATCATTTTACATTTCCTGATGATCTGAAGACCTGGCACATTCCCGTCAAGGTCTCTGATCCGTCTGTCTATGAACTGTGGACCTTGAAAGTCGATAACTCTGCGTTTTATGTAACATCTCTTACAAAGCCAGCTTCTGACGCAAAGTTGTTCTGGCTGAAAAGTGAAACCAAACTGTCCCAAGAGGAACTTAACACTCAGAATTGGGAAGTTTTTCCAGATCCAGATGATGGAGCAACCTTAAATCCTTATCTATCAGATTTTCAGATCTCAAGAGCTCTGCTTACCAGGGGAATCTACCATTATTTTCAGGTCGTGTCCTCCACACAGCGTTCTACCATTCTGATGATCCAGGATAATGGCGAAGAATATAATTATGAAAATACTGGCGGTGACCGTGATGGAAGCAGTTCTGATGATGCTCCGTCCGGGTCGTTGGTACAGCCTGCACCAGCTGCTCCTTCCCCCGGTCCGTCCACATCCGAGGGTACTTCCCCCGGGTCACAGGATGCTTCATCCAGTACCACGGCTGGTTCATCCGAATCACAGGGTGCTTCATCCAGCACCACAGCTGCTCCGTCCGAGGCACAGGCTGCTCCGTCCGAGGCACAGGCTGCTCCATCCGGCACCACAGCTGCTCCGTCCGAGGCACTGAGTGCTTCATCCATTCAGACCGACTCCGTTGCCACGGAGTCCTTCTCTGCGGATCAGGATCGTCTGTATGGTGTCCGCCTGAATCTCATGCGGCAGACCTCCGGCGGTAATGCTCTCTTTTCCAAGCACGGAATTCAGCTTCAGCTCTCTTCTGATGTATTGGACCAGCTTGCCCTCTCAGATGAGGATTCCCTGACCGTCTCGATCCAGCATCCTGCCTCAGACATGATCCTGGTGTCTGTTTCAAAAAATGACGAGGAGATTCTATCCATTCCTGATACGAAAATAACAATTCCATGGAATGCACAGGATCCGACCTCTGAATTTCTTCTTCAGGATAAAAAGTCGGATACCATATACACTGGAACCTATGACGAAGAGCAAAAGCTTCTTACATTTATCATTTCCGAACCAGGAACCTACTATGTCTCTGAACAGGCTCCTGAACATGAACAGATCCTGCCAGTGTATGCTACAGAGTCCTCAGCTACACTACCGTCTGTTCTTCCTGTAATTTTAAGTCTTGGAGCTGGCTTTTCCTGCTTACCGCTTCTGCGGCGAAAGATAGGAGGAGTCCATGAAAGATAAGCTGCACATCCGTTTTCTCTGGCTGCTGGTTCCTTTTCTGGCAGCCTCCTGCCTTTATCTGTTCCTATACCAGTACAATAACAAATATACCCGGACCACGATCCAGCCGGCCAATGGTCTTCTGATTCTGTCAGAGAAAGAGCTTCAGACCGACCCTGTTCGGTTCTTAAAATCCGGCTGGTCCTTTTATCCAGACCAGCTGCTGTCTCCCGAAGATTTTTCAGATGGGATCCCTGACAGCTACCAGTTCTATACACAGATTGGACAACGCAGCCACTTTCATTCCTACAGTCTTCCAGACAGTCCCCATGGATACGGCACTTATGTGCTCTGGCTTTCTCTGCCTGCAGAGCAAAGCTATACGCTGGAATTGCCGGAGATCTTCAGTGCATGCAGGCTATATGTGGATGATCAGCTGGTTCTGACGCTTGGGGATCCTGACCCTGCCCATTACATCCCCCGTATTCAGGAACGGCTGATCACCTTTACGTCCACTGGCATGACGCGTCTGATTCTCTGCGTCAGTGATTATTCACACTACTACAGCGGGATGGTCTATCCTCCTGCCTTCGGTCCGTCCCACAATGTGGAGCTTTACCACAATCTGCGTATCGGGATCTGTATTGCCTTTGAATCGCTGGCATTGCTGATCGCTGTCCTGGCGCTTTTTCTTGGTCTGCACAGTCACCAGAAAAATATTCTGATCTTTGCAGTTTTGTGTATCTCTATCATTGGATTTACCGCATACCCGCTATTCCATACTTTTCTGATTGTACCGGTCTTTCCCTGGTACTCTCTGGAATTGTTCTCTGGATATGTAGTGGCCTGGCTGGTACTGGTACTCCACAACCGCCTGTGCTCAATGGATCAGCATCTATGCCGGATCAGTCAGGGAACCGCACTGATCGTCTGTATCATCGCCCTATGCTATGGACTGACCTCTGCCTCTTTGACAGTCCCTATCATGAACGGTTTTTCCATCCTTACCAACTGGTACAAGGCATTTTGCGTCCTCTATCTGCTGGCTTCCTCCGCAGATGCACTTTCCCGCCGCCAGCCGGATACACTGGCACTGTTCTGCGGAGATGTATTTTATGGAACCGCTTTTCTGTGGGATCTGCTGCTTCCTGCCTATGAGCCTGTCTATGGCGGTTGGCTGACAGAATGGGGAACCTTGATCCTCTTCCTTTGTATGTTATATACCTTATGGCACGATATTACGCAGGCTTATATTTTCCGCTATTCTTTTCAGGAGGAACGACGTCAGCTCACCAGACAGGTGGCGATCCAGCAGTCTCATTATCTCAGTCTGACAGAGAAGATCGACGAGACGATCCGTATGCGTCACGACCAGCGTCATCATATGCAGCTCTTAAGAAGCTGTCTGGAGCACCACCAATACGAACAGATGAAAGAGTATCTCAACGAATATGAAGACTCCTATGAACTGGGAGAACGTACGGTTCTGTGCCGAAATCTTGTAATCGACGCTATTTTACAATACTATCATGGTCTCTGTCAGAAGCAGCAGATCAAGTTTGCTGTGGATGCACAGCTTCCTGCTGATCTGCCAATCTCCGACATTGACCTGTCTATTCTGTTTGGTAATTTACTGGAAAATGCATATGATGCCTGCAAAGAGATTGCCGCCCCCGCTGCTTACATTCAGATCAAAGCCGGATGGCAGAATGAAAAATTATATTTTCGGATAGAAAATTCTTATAAAAATCTGATCCATAAATATCAGGATAAATATTTGTCCACCAAACATGAAGGCTATGGAGTCGGCACCGAATCCGTCAAGGCACTGACGGAACGCTATCACGGACAAATAAAATTCGACGTGACCGATCAGTTTTTCCGGGTATCTGTAATCTTAGGATCCACCCAGTCGTAAATATTGCCGGTGACAATGGCATGAAACATGCGCTCTTTTGCTCCCGGTGTCTCCTGATCAAGCTTCATAAGCAGGTCTTTTACATAAGCCCTCCTGGTGGTTCCGTCCACCGGGCATGGGCTTTTTAAGATTCTGATCTCCTGTCTTCTGATAAATCCTCTGACCTGCCCTTCTTCCACATACATCAACGGACGGATCACACGGATTCCTTTATCTTCAAACCAGGTAACCGGTGGAAATGCATAGAACTGTCCCTGATAGATCATGGACATAAGCATCGTCTCTACAAAATCATCTTTATGATGGGCATAAGCGATCACATTGCAGCCCTGATGGACCGCTTCATCTACCAGCGCCCCTTTCCGAAGCTTTGCACACAGGGAACAAGGATTGTGTTCCTTTCTCTCTTCCATGACGATCTTCCCGATCTGGGTATGAATGATCGTAAGTTCCACACCAAGCTTTTCACAATAAGTTTCAATTCCTGTAAAATCTGTATTGGCATAACCCAGATCCACACAGATTGCCGTCACTGTAAAATGCTTCGGATAGAAACGTGACAATTCTTTTAATCCATAGAGCAGCGTCAGACTGTCCTTGCCGCCGGAGACGCCGACAGCAATCTTGTCCCCTTCTTCGATCATCTCGTACCGTTCACAGGACTGACGGATCAGGCTTAACAGCTTTTGAACTTTCATAGATTTTCTCCTGACTGTTTTTATACATAACGAAAGACCGGACAGAACGCATCTTTCTCCGGCCTTTTCGCATTTTACATTTCCAGATAAGACAGAATCGTCTCCAAAGACTGATATCCTGTGATTCTCCGGAATATCTGTTCTCCATTCATGATCAGCATGGTCGGCAGTACAGTCACTCCGAACTGACCAGCCAGTGTGCGCTCCTTGTCCCCATTGACGCGGACAAACTTCACATCACAAGCTTCTTCTGCTGCTTCTTCAAGAACGGAAAGCTGTGCTTTGCAGAAGCTGCACCCGTCTGCATAGAATTCCAGCAGAACTGGCTGTGCCGCTTTTGTTACTTCAGTCTGAAAATTGTCCCCGGTAATCTCTTTGATTTCCAATCGACACACTCCTTTCTGAATTGCACAGTCTATAGTGTTCCCGATTTGCGGAAATTTTATTTTTGAGAGTATACGCGGATCACGGAAGCCACTTCACGGATCATGGACATCTCGCCAAAGATCACAAGCGCATCCTGCAGATGTCTGGTCTCTACTTTATCTGTGATGACTACCAGCTCTGCCACGCCATCTACAGCCGGCTTCTGGATCACCTGACTGATGCTCACACCATTGTTGCCAAGAACACCTGCCACGCCTGCCAGGATGCCGGTTCTGTCTTCTACTAAGAAGCGCAGAAAATAGCGATGTCTGGAATCTCCCACCGGCTGCATAGGCAGGTTTTTATAACAGCTGCATCCGATCCGTCCGCAGCAGTCATACTGCATATTTCTGGCAGTAGCGATCACATCTCCAACAACAGCACTTGCGGTCGGGAACTCACCTGCTCCACGTCCCTGGAACATGGCATCGTCCACTGCATCACCATGTACGAATACCGCATTGAAGGAATCATTGACTTTCGCCAGCGGATGCTGTTCCGGGATCATCACCGGAGATACACTGACTTCAATCTTGTCATTGACATTTCTTGCCACGCCAAGAAGCTTCAGCACGTAGCCGAACTCCCCTGCATATTTGATATCTCTGGCTGTGATGCTGGAGATTCCTTTGATCTCCACATCATCAAAGGTTACTCTGGAATGGAATGCGATGGATGCCAGGATCGCCATCTTGCGGCCTGCGTCCAGTCCTTCCACATCGGCAGTAGGATCTGCCTCTGCAAATCCAAGCTCCTGAGCCTGCTTCAGTGCTTCTCCAAAATCCATGCCTTCCTGCGTCATCTTGGTCAGAATATAGTTGGTTGTACCATTGACAATACCCATAACTTCTGTAATATTGTTTCCAGCCAGACACTCCTTTAATGGGCGGATGATGGGAATACCGCCGCCTACTGCAGCCTCAAAGTACAGATCTTTGTGATACTCTTCTGCTGCATCCATCAGCTCTTTTCCATGTTCAGCCAACAGATCCTTGTTGGCAGTAACTACATTCTTGCCAGCTTTCAAAGCTTCCAGAATATAAGTTCTTGCCGGTTCAATGCCTCCCATCAGCTCGATCACAATACTGATCTCCTGGTCATCCAGAATTTCCTGCCAATCATTGGTCAGAACCTCATCCGGGATTCCTTCTCTTTTCTTATTCAGATTTTTTACCAGAACTTTGGTGATCGTAAGCTCTGCCTGTATCTTGCTTGGCATCTCACTTTTCCGTTTTTCGATCAGCTTATAGACACCGCCGCCAACTGTTCCGGCACCTAACAGTGCCGCTTTGATCTCGTTATATTTACTCATTTTCTCCTCCAAGTAACACTTCCTCTACAATAGCAGCCGCATCTTTGATGCAGTCTGCACAGGAATGCACCGGTGTGCCGGTGGTCACGCCCTTCAACTCTGCACAGATGGTAGAACCGCAGCGCTCCTGAAAACGCTCCAGCAGCTGTCTGGACAGCTTATATGTTTTTCCTTTGGTCTTCGGGGCATCGATCTGTCCGTCACTGTTTTTAAGGCCTGCGAGAAGCACTGCTCCTGACAGTGCACCACAAGTACCTGCCATACAACCCATGCCAAGCCCGAAGCCTTCTGTCATGCGGAAAACATCTTCCTCCTTATAGCCAAACAGGTCACAATACGTACACGCCACTGCCTGCGCACAGTTGTATCCTTTATCATGTCTTACGATCGTTTCTTTTACACGGCTCTCCATACGTACATATTCTCCTTAAATGTTGACACTGATAAGCTTCGGTGTATAACCGGCCTTCTCCAGTGCTCTGATGATCTTTTGTTTATGTTCTGTTCCAAATGCTTCCAGCGTGATCTTCAGTTCTACTGCTGCACTTCTGTTGGTGCTGACAAACTGATTGTGATCCAGTCGGATGACATTTCCATTCTCTTTTGCAATGACAGAAGCCACATGTACCAGTTCACCCGGCTTATCCGGCAGCAGTACAGACAGTGAGAAGATACGGTCTCTCTGGATCAGTCCATGCTGTACCACGGAAGACATGGTGATGATATCCATGTTACCGCCGCTTAAAATGCAGACGATCTTCTTGTCTTTTACATTCAGATGCTTCAGTGCTGCCACACTTAAGAGTCCTGAGTTCTCCACGATCATCTTATGATTCTCTACCATATCCAGAAATGCAACGATCAGCTCGTCATCCGGAACAGAGATCACACGATCAATATTTTTCTGAATATACGGAAAGATCAGCTTTCCAGGCTGACGGACTGCAGTACCGTCTGCGATGGTCGCACTGTGATCCAGACAGATCACCTCGCCCTTCTTCAGGGACTGTTCCATACAGTTGGCTCCCTCCGGCTCCACACCGATGACTTTAATCTTTGGATTCAGCATTTTAGCCAGAGTGGCTACACCAGATGCCAGTCCGCCTCCTCCGATAGGTACCAGAATGTAATCAACCAGCGGAAGCTCCTTGATGATTTCCATGGAGATCGTTCCCTGACCGGTTGCCACATCCAGATCATCAAACGGATGGATGAAGGTATATCCTTTTTCTTTTGCAAGCTCAATGGCATGAGCACATGCCTCGTCATAATCATTTCCATAGAGAACGACTTCTGCGCCGTACTCCTTGGTATGGTTGACTTTGATCAGCGGAGTTGCTGTCGGCATAACGATCACTGCCTTGCATCCATATTCTTTTGCCGCATATGCCACACCCTGGGCATGATTTCCTGCAGATGCAGTGATCAGTCCCTTCTTTCTGTCCTCATCAGACAGGGTGCTGATCTTATAGTAAGCACCTCTGATCTTGAATGCGCCGGTCTTCTGCATATTCTCCGGTTTGAGATATACTTTGTTGCCGCACTGGTCGCTGAAGCACTGGCTGTATACCAGACCGGTCTTGTTGGTCACACGACCGACGATCTCACATGCTTCTTCAAATTTTTCCAAAGTCATTGCTGTCATCATGGTTTTTGTGTCTCCTTTGTTGTCTGTTGTGTTTTGCGATATATGTTAGTTCTCGGAACTTGGTAAGAACAAAGCATTTACAAATGTGTCTGCGTCAAATTTCTGTAAATCATCAATATGTTCTCCCACTCCGATATACTTAACCGGAACGTTAAGTTCAGACTGAATTGCCACTGCAATTCCGCCCTTTGCGGTTCCATCCAGTTTTGTCAGGATGATACCTGTCAGATCTGCTACCTCACCAAACTGTCTTGCCTGCTCCAGTGCATTCTGTCCAGTCGTTCCATCCAGAACCACCAGAGTTTCCCGATATGCATCCGGATATTCTCTTTCGATGATCCGGTTGATCTTCTTCAACTCTTCCATCAGATTCTTCTTGTTGTGAAGTCTTCCTGCCGTATCAATGAGCAGAACGTCTGCTTTTCTTGCTTTGGCAGCACTTACTGCGTCGAAGACAACAGATGCCGGATCTGCGCCTTCCGATCCTCCGATGATCTCCACTCCGGCACGGTTGGCCCATTCTGTCAGCTGCTCTCCTGCTGCTGCACGGAACGTATCTGCTGCTGCCAGGATCACTTTTCTTCCCTGTTCCTTGAGCTTTCCTGCCAGTTTACCTACAGATGTAGTCTTACCGACTCCGTTGACACCGATCACCAGTACCACAGAGGTTCTGTGTTCAAACTCATATGCGGTCTCCCCTACCTGCATCTGCTCCTTGATACTGTTGATCAGCAGCTCCTTGCACTCATGGGGATCTTTAATATGCTGTTCTTTTACTTTCTGTTTCAGATTATCAATAATGGCAGTGGTCGCATTGATACCAATATCTCCCATTACCAGTGTCTCTTCGATCTCATCATAGAAATCATCGTCAATGTCCGAGAAACCGTTGAAAATAGCATCCATTCCGGATACAATATTGTTTCTCGTCTTTGCCAGGCCATCTGCCAGACGTCTGAAAAATCCTTTTTTCTCCTCAGCCATAAGGCCACCTCCTATTTATCCAGATCATTTTCGATCAGATTCACTGACACCAGAGTAGATACACCCTTCTCCTGCATAGTAATACCATACAGACGGTCAGCTGCATTCATGGTACCTCTTCGGTGCGTGATCACGATAAACTGCGTATCGCTGGTCAGCTTGTGAAGGTATTTTGCAAAACGTACCACATTGGAGTCGTCCAGTGCCGCCTCGATCTCGTCCAGAAGACAGAAGGGGGACGGCTTTAAGTTCTGAATGGCAAACAGAAGAGAGATGGCTGTCAGAGCCTTCTCACCACCGGAAAGCTGCATCATATTCTGCAGCTTCTTTCCCGGCGGCTGCGAGATGATCCGGATACCTGTCTCCAGAATATCCTCCTCATCAATCAGCTCCAGCGTTCCTTTACCGCCGCCAAAGAGTTCCTTAAATGCTTTATCAAACTCCCTCTGGATCAGCACAAACTGTTCCATGAACTGTTTCTTCATACCAGTATCCAGTTCCTTTATAACCTGCTTCAAGGCTTCTTCTGCCTCCTGAAGGTCATTGCGCTGTCCATTCATGAACGTGTAACGTTCCGATATCTCTTTATAATCTTCAATAGCATTCACATTGACATTGCCCAGAGCACGGATCTCTTCTTTTACCGTGCCGCAGTCTTTTTTCAATGCCGAAAGACTGGTATATTCTTCCTTGCGAAGCGGGATCGCCGCATTGTAAGTCAGCTCATATTCTGACCACATATGGTTCATGAGTGACTCTGAATTCTCATCCAGCTTCTCCTTCTGGCTGTCCAGACGGAACAGCTCCTTATCCAGCTCATTCATTCTGCCGGACAGCTCTTCCCTTCGTCCGAAGAATGCTTTGTGGGAAGAGGACTGCGCTTCCTTCTGGTTCTGGAGCTCCTGGGTCTTCTGCTCCAGCTCTTCCATCCGTCTGGCTGCCGCTTCCATCTGCGCATTCAGGGTCTCAATGCCTTCCTGCCTGCTGTGGGTATCGGACTCTGCCTGAACCTGTTCCTGCAGAATCTGCTCCTTTTCCTCGGAAAGCTTGTGGATCTCTCCCTCGATTCGCCTGAGGTTTGCAGATGAAAATTCTGCTTTCTGGCGGATGGATGCCGTATCCAGATGGATATCCTCCAGTTCTCTGGCTGCATCAGCCTCCAGTGCCTTATCTTCCTCCAGGCGCTGCTGATAAGTCTCCACTGCAAAGGTATGTGCCTTTTCCATTGCCTCAGAATCTTTCAGCTCCGTCTGATTGGCCTTTCGGAACTCTTCGATCTCGGCCGTCTGTTTTTTCAGCTCTGCACTTTCCTTTTCCAGTGCTTCTCTTCCGGTACCGGCCGCTTTACGTTGCACTTTCAACTGCTCCACGTTCATGCGGGCTGTATTTTCCCGGACTTTGATCTCCTGAAGGACTGCTGCTCCTTCATCCAGAATGGAATAACAGCGACTCCTCTCATTCTGAAGCTCCACCAACGTAGTCTGTGTAGCTTCCAGCTCTTTTTTAAGTCTGTCTACCCGCTCTCGTAATTCATCGATCTCTCGTTTTCTGCTCAAGAGACTGCTGCTGTTCTTGAAAGCACCTCCTGTCAGGGAACCTCCCGGATTCAGGGACTCTCCTTCCAGTGTGACGATACGGAGTGTATATTTATATTTTCGTTGTAATGCCACTGCATGGTCGATATGATCCACCACAACAGTCCTTCCCAGCAGCTGCGCACAGATATCCGCATAACGGGCATCTGCCTGTACCAGCGTGTGTGCCAGGCCCAAAACTCCAGGCTCTTTTAATACCTGGGGCTGACGAAATTCCTGCGGATTTCTCACTGCCGTCAATGGCAGAAATGTCACACGACCATACCGGTTCTGCTTCAGATACTGGATCAGGCGTTTTGCAGTCTCCTCATCCTCTGTGACTACATTCTGGATACTTCCGCCAAGAGCTGTCTCTATGGCTGTCTCATATCTCTTATCCGTCTGGATCAGATCTGCAACCACACCGCAGATTCCTGCTTCCTGTCCTTTTCGCTCCATAACACGACGGATGCTGTTGCCATAACCGTCATAGCGCTCTGCCAGGTTCTGCAATGATTCCAGTCTGGATGCTTCTCTGTGATATGCGCTCTGTCCCGCTTCCAGACGCTTTCGTCCCAATGTGATCTGCTGCTGCAGCTCCTGGATCTTCTGCTCGATCTCTGCCCGTTCAGAAAGCTTTGCCTTCAGTTCCTCACTTACTTCCTGAAGCTCCTTCTTACGCTGTTCCAGCAGTTCTTCCTGTCCCATCTCATCGCTGCGGATCTGGATCAGCTTCTGATTAAGTTCTGACATACGGATATTGATCTGTTCTGTCATGGCATCATAGCGCTGCAGCTTTCCTTTAATGGAAGACCGCTGGTTCAGAAGAGAAATGATCTCATTCTTGCTGTTTTCCATATTGGTCTGGCTGTCGGCGATCCGCTGCTGAATATCGGATACTTTCTGCTCTGCATCCGTCTGCACTTTTTCTGCCTGCGCCAGTGCAAGATCCTGCTCCTGCTTTTCTTCCAGAACAGTCTCTTTTTCCTGTTGCCTCTCTGTCAGATCCCGCTCTATATTCTGCAGACGTTCGGCATAATGCTTTGCATTTGCCTGTGCAGAACGTACCTGTTCTTTGAGAACTGCCGCCTGCCCCTTCATCTGCTGCTTCTCTACTCTGGCAGAGGTGGCTTCTTCTTTGGCTGCATCGATCTTCTGCTCGATCTCCTCCAGCTCTTTCTCGATCCGTTCATATTCCAGCTTTGTATTTTCAAAAGAGGCCTTTGTCTCATCCAACTGATCCTGAGTGATCTTTCTGGTTTCTTCCAGTTCCTTCAACTGCTTCTTAATATTTTCCATCTCCATCAGGAAAATATGGATCTCGAACTCTTTTAAGGTCTCTTTTTTCTTCAGATATTCTTTTGCCTTCTCTGCCTGGCGTTCCAGAGGTCCTACCTGCTTCTCCAGCTCTGTCAGAATATCATTGACACGAAGCAGATTCTGCTTCTCGTCATCCAGCTTCTTCTCCGCCGTCTTCTTACGCTTCTTAAATTTTACAATTCCGGTAGCTTCATCAAAAAGCTCGCGGGCTTCCTCCGGTCTGGTACTTAAGATCCGGTCGATCTGCCCCTGTCCGATGATAGAATATCCCTCTTTACCAATACCGGTGTCATAGAACATCTCCTGAATATCCTTCAGCCTGCAGGTAGTTCCATTTAATAGATATTCACTCTCCCCGGACCGATATAACCGTCTCGTGACCGTTACTTCTTCATAGGCAACCGGCAATTTGTGATCTGCATTATCCATGGTGATAGCTACCGACGCAAAACTCAAAGGCTTCCGGTTCTCTGTACCGGAGAAAATGACGTCCTGCATGGTTCCTCCACGAAGCTGCTTGACCCGCTGTTCACCCAGTACCCAGCGGACTGCATCTGCCACATTACTTTTTCCAGAGCCGTTCGGTCCTACAATACCAGTGATTCCATTATGAAATTCAAATACGATCTTATTTGCAAAGGACTTAAATCCCTGTACTTCAATACTTTTTAAATACATGCATTCTTTTCCTGTTCTAGTTTTCCCGCCCTGTCAGCGCATGGTAGGCTGCTTCCTGTTCAGCGGCTTTCTTCGTCCGGCCTTTTCCGCGGCCGATCACCTTCTCTCCCAGTCTGGCCTCTACCACGAACAGCTTCTGATGATCCGGGCCTTCCTCTCCCACCAGTTCATAATGCAGGACTTTGTCATGATGCGCCTGCACGCGCTCCTGTAAAATGGTCTTACTATCAAAAAAGAGTTTCTTGTGCTCCAGATCATTGAGAATGAACTTGCAGATAAATTCTTTTGCGCTAGTAAAACCACCATCCAAGTAGATTGCTCCGATCAATGCCTCACAGGCATCAGAAGTAATAGATGCTCTGGTACGTCCTCCGCTGATCTCTTCACCTCTGCCCAGCAGAATATAGTCCCCCAGCGGGATCGCTTTTGCACAAAATGCCAGAGTCTGCTCGCATACAATGCTGGCACGCATTTTTGTAGCATCACCTTCGGGCATGGTTGGATATGTATGGAACAGATACTCGCTGGTCACCAGCTCCAGTACCGCATCTCCCAGAAACTCCAGCCGTTCATTGCTTTTTAATTTTCCCATGTGCCGTTCATTTGCATAAGAGCTGTGGCTCATGGCATGTTTCAAAAGTCCTTTATCCTTGAACTGATAACCGATCTTCTGCTCCAGCTCCGTCAGTAATTCGTTTTCCATTATCTTTCTCCATATTTAAGAAAAGGTGTTGCAAAACCCAGTCTTACAGGGCGGATTCTGCAACACCTCCACGTTTTAGTTTACTGCATTCTTAATCTGCTCAACAGCATCGCCGACGGTTACAATCTTCTCCGCATCTTCGTTTGAGATCTCAATATCAAACTCTTCTTCGATGCCCATAATAATCTGGAATACATCCAGGGAATCTGCTCCGAGATCATCCACAAAGGTGGTATCCATTGTGATCTCCTCCGGGTCAACATTCAGTACTTCTGCGATGATTTCCTGTAATTTTTCAAATTCCATGATAATTCATTCCTTCCTGTTTTTCTTACTTCATTTCTTCTGCCTGAATTCCGGCCTTAATCTTATCATTCATTCCCTGTTCCACAAATGTAACACACTGAAGGATGGAATTCTTGATCTCAACAGCTTTGGAGCTTCCATGGGTCTTCACTACCAGACCTTTCAGTCCTAGCAGCGGTGCTCCGCCATACTGGCTGGTATCAAACTTTTTCAGTGTTGTCTTCAGTGCTGGTTTGACCAGAAGTGCTCCAATCTTGCTTCTCAGCGTAGACATCATCCCTTTTTTCACCATGGAAATCAGGGTGGCTCCAACTCCTTCATACAGTTTCAGAATGATATTTCCTGCAAAGGCCTCACAGACGATCACATCCGCATAACCTGACGGGATGTCGCGTGCTTCAATGCTTCCAATAAAATTAATATCCTGACATGCTTTCAGAAGCGGGAAAGTCTCTTTGACCAGTGCATTTCCCTTCTCTTCCTCTGCACCAATATTGACGATGGCCACTCTTGGGTTCTTCACACCCATAACATTTTCCATATAAATGGAACCCATCTTTGCAAACTGCACCAGATGAGACGGTCTGGCATCCACATTGGCACCGCAGTCGATCAGCAGTGAAGCTCCTTTTTCTGTCGGCAGAAGAGGCGCAAGCGGTGGACGCTCCACTCCTTTAAGTCTTCCAACAATGAGCTGTCCTCCAACCAGTACTGCTCCGGTACTGCCTGCTCCCACAAATGCATCTGCTTCTCCATTTTTTACCAGCTTCATGGCAACAACGATTGAAGAATCTTTCTTCGAACGGATTGCCTGAACCGGCGGTTCAGCCATCTCGATGATCTCGGTTGCATTGACAACTTCCATTCTGGAAGCATCATACTGATATTTTGAAAGTTCCTGCTGCACAGCTTCTTCCTGCCCTACCAGAATCACCTTCAGATCAGTGCTGGCTTTTAGTGCCTCCACGGCGCCTTTGACGATCTCTGCCGGCGCATTGTCTCCTCCCATGGCATCTACTGCCACTCTTATCAGTTCCTGCATCTTACTCCTCCTTGCCGGCGCTCACCATATGATACACACAGGTTCACGCTATCTATATCATAATACGAAAACAGATTCTTTAAGTCAATACTTTCCATCAAAAAAGAGACAGGCACTTTTCTCCTGTCTCCTTTTGCTCTGGCTTTTACTGCCAGATTCCCACGATCGTCTCTCCCGCTTTTGCAGTTACCCCTGTGGTATACTGAACATCACCGGAATGCTCGCCTTCCATCACGATCTGCATGATCTCCATGCAATAGCCTTTTGCTTCCAGTGCCTCCCGTTCAAATCGAATCAGCTCATCTCCTGCTTTTACCTTATCTCCGGTCTTTGCAAGTGCTTCGAACCCTTCCCCCTTCAGGTTCACTGTATCCACACCAATATGGATCAGCACTTCCAGTCCGCCGGTCAATTCCAGACCGATCGCATGGTTGCTTCCGTCCATGGTCACAGTTACTGTTCCATCTGCCGGTGCCACGATCACATCAGATGTGGGACGGATCACGACTCCATTTCCCAGTGCGCAGGAAGAAAATACTGGATCGGTTGCTTCCGTCATCGGTACAACTGCTCCATCTACCACTGCTTTCATTTCATAAGTTACTTTTTTCTTTTTAAAAAGTCCAAACATAATAATCCTCCTGACCTCCGCTGACTCTTTCTATAGAATAACAGGTCAGCCTCGCTTCGTCTATTCACAATTTTCCTTTCTATATGGAAAATCGTTACTTCTTTTCGTTTTCTTTCTCAGATGTTTCTCTTCCAGGTGTCTTCAGATGGAAATGTAAAATACAGAATCGGAATACAATATAATAAAGCAGACCAAACAAAAGCCCCACCGGCAAGAGCAGTCCCGGATTCTGTGTCATAGGTGCATTCAGGCACATAAAATAATCCATCAGTCCGGCACTGAAGTTAAATCCGATCCGAAAAGGCAACGCTGCGCAGATATACATAGAGATGCCCATAAGGATCGCATGGAGCAAAAACAGACCTGGCGCCAGAAACATAAACGCAAATTCCAGCGGCTCCGTCACTCCGGTCAGAACAGAGCACAAAGATGCAGTCAGAAGAAGTCCTGCTGCCATCTTCTTTTGCGCCGGATATGCCGTATGGTACATGGCCAGTGCCGCTCCCGGAAGTCCAAAGATCATGACCGGAAAATATCCTGTCATATACATTCCTGTCTGTCCATAGACACCTGTTCCATTCCAGAAGCAGTTCAGATCCGCAATTCCTGCGAGATCAAACCAGAATACAGAATTCAGCACATGATGAAATCCGGTAGGGATCAATAACCGGTTCAGGAATCCATAAACTCCTGCTCCCAACGCGCCAGTTCCGATCAGTGACTCTCCCACATACAGGCAGGCAGAATGAAGATATGGCCAGGCAAATAAAAGCATAATTGATGCCAGTGCCGCATAAATCGTTGCCATCATCAGTGCATAAACACGACCGCCATAGATCTGAAGCGGTCCGTGGAACACTTTAAAGCGATACTTATTACAGCAGTATGCACCGATCCATCCACTTAAGATTCCTACAAACTGATTATTAATATAGGAAAACGAAGATGCATCTACCCGGCTACCAGTCAATATCACCACATTATCCGGTGAAAGAATCTTCTGGATCATCAGCCAGCTGATCACACCTGCCAGAGCTGCCGTTCCATCCTGTTCATCCGCCATGCCTACTGCTACCCCCAATGTAAACAGAAGACTCATATTGTCGATCAGAACACTTCCGGCAAGGATCATCACATGTGCCAGCAGAAGATTCTCTCCCTGTCCCACCGGATCCAACCAGAATCCGACTCCCATAAGAAGTCCGGCTACAGGAAGGCACGCAACCGGCAGCATCACTGCCTTTCCCAAACGATATGCATATTTCATTCTTCCGTATTCTCCCTTATCTTTTTCATCCGGAATTTATCTATTTATCATACCAAATTTGCACTCTGGTGTCAACGAATGCACCTTTGAAAACACCCCCCTGGTACACTCAGAAGGCAGAGAAAAAGCTCCGGAAAACCGGAGCTTTTCTCTGATATATGTTAGGATAGTGGATTGGTTTGATTACAAGAGTTTCTTGAACTCATCAGCTACGAACTGTACCTTCGGTCCGATGATTACCTGGATGGAAGTCTTGCTCGGACGAATCACACCGTTGATACCTGCAGATTTGATCTTCTTCTCATCTACTGCGGTGTAATCTTTGATTTCCAGACGAAGTCTGGTGATACAGTTGTCAACACTTGTTACGTTCTCTTTTCCGCCAAGACCTTCCAGAATGATTGCTGCCATAGCAGTGAAATCATTGTTTGCAAGCTCGATCTTGGTTTCATCAATATCGTCATCCTCACGTCCCGGAGTCTTCAGATCAAACTTGGTGATCGCGAAACGGAATACAAGGTAGAATACGATTGCTGCTGCAATACCAAGCGGAAGGATCATCCATGTCTTAGCATGTGCCGGCAGGGAAGCACTGAATACCAGGTCGGTAAGTCCTGCAGAGAAGGAGAAACCTGCTCTGAAGCCAAGTGCTACAGTAACTGCTGCGAATACTCCGTAAAGGATTGCATATACAAGATACAGTGCCGGAGCAAGGAACATGAATGCAAACTCAAACGGCTCAGTAACACCACAGATGAATGCACAGATAGCTGCTGCGCCCATCAGGGAAGCTGCTGCTTTCTTTTTCTCCGGTTTTGCACAGTGAATGATTGCCATTGCTGCTGCCGGAAGACCGAACATCATACATGGGAAGAATCCAGCCATGTACATACCAGCGGTTCCGCCTGCTCCATTGAGAAGCTCGCCTGCCCAGTAGGAACCAAGGTCATTGATACCTGCTGCGTCAAACCAGAATACAGAGTTCAGTGCGTGATGCAGACCAAACGGGATCAGAAGACGGTTCAGGAATGCATAGATACCTACACCAACTGCGCCAAGTCCTACGATGCTCTCACCAACTGTTACCAGTCCGGTATAAACGATCGGCCATACGAAGAACAGGATTGCGGATACTACGATAGAAACAACTGCAGTTACGATTGCTACGCAACGTTTTCCGGAGAAGAATGAAAGTGCATCCGGAAGTTTGGTTCCTTTGAATTTGTTGTAGCAGGTAGATCCAATCAGACCTGCAAGGATACCGATGAACTGGTTGCCGATTTTTGCGAATGCCGGGTTAACAGCATCTGCTCCAACACCAGTCAGGGTAGCTACGGTACCAGTTGCAAGAAGGTTGGTGATCATTAACCAGGATACCAGACCTGCAAGACCTGCAGTACCATCATTGTCATCTGCCATACCAACTGCTACACCAATAGCGAACAGCCAGGACATGTTGTCGATCAGAGCGCCACCAGCTTTTACAAGGAAAAATCCAATGATCTGAGCTGCTCCGCTGATGTCACCACCCTGCATGGTACTCGGGCAAAGTGCATATCCAATACCCATCAGGATACCACATACCGGAAGACACGCTACAGGAAGCATCAGTGACTTACCAAGTTTCTGTAAATATTTCATCATATCTACATTTCCTCCTTTATTTGATTTTTCAATCAAGTTTTTATGGTCTTATTGTAATCATTTTTTTGGCATCTGTATAGTTACGATTTTATCCATCCTATGGACAATTTGAATGATTCTTAAACTATAAAATTTTTCTAAAAACCCTAAATTTTTTGTAATATGGATTTTCTTATTATTGATATGGAACATTTTCTCTTTTTCGGTAGAAATAAACAAAACAGGTGAAAATCATCTATATTCTATGGTAAAATAGGAATAAATCACAAACTATGAAAGGATTTCTTTATGAACTATGATGACAATTACGAGGATGAAGCTTTTCAGACACTTCGCCATTTTGCGCTTGTCGGCCTGCGGAATCTGAATATCCAGAACCGGTTGATCATTTCCTATATAATATCCACGATCTTCCCACTTCTGTTCGTATATCTGTATTCCTACTATTTATATGGAAGCTCCGTTGTCACCGGTCAACTGCTGGTACTGTCGATCCTGATCGCAGGCATTGCACTGACCATGACCACCTACACTTACCTCAGTATTTCCAGTCCGATTCAGCATATGATCGAGACCTGTCAGAATATCTCTGACGGAAATCTGGATGTAAGGATTCAGGATAAAGGAAATGATGAACTGGCATATCTTTCCGATAACATTGACAGCATGGTGACAGAGATTCAGCTTCTTCTGGAACAGCGGCAGGAAAGTGATGCCCGCAAGAGGGAACTGGAATTAAAGATGCTTCAGTACCAGATCAATCCACATTTTCTGTTCAACACACTGAACACACTGATGCTGGTTGCACAGATGAATCAGGACAAAGTTGTTGCCGATGGTATCCGCTCTTTAAGTGAACTGCTGAAAAACACGCTGATCAATGACCATGAATTTATTACTATCGGCGAGGAGATTGCCAATCTGAAACACTATTTTTCCATTCAGACCATTCGATACGCCGGAAGCTTCCATGTGAATTATGAGATTCCAGAAGATCTGACAGACTTTATGCTTCCCAAGCTGATCCTGCAGCCCCTGGCAGAAAACAGTGTTCTGCACGGTTCTTATAATGATGGAACTGTCATGGAGATTTATGTGCGCTGCTACCAGGAATCAGCGGATATTATATTGGAAGTGGAAGATCACGGAAAAGGATTTGATATGAATGATAAAAGTTCTGTTCCAAAAGGACTGGGTGGTATCGGCAGTCGAAATGTCAATGACCGCATCCATCTTTACTTTTCAGACGACTATGGAATGACCGTATCCAGTGCTCCCGGAAAAGGAACGCTGTGCCGGATCCGCATTCCATCTATCAATACAAAAATTGTCAACGCAAAAGAGGGAGAAACTTATGTACCAGGTACTGATCGTCGATGACGAACCTATTGTAAAAATTGCACTTCGCTCCATGCTGGACTGGGGTTCGCTTGGTTTCCATATCTGCGGAACGGCCTCCAATGGACAGGAGGCCTTGGAAATGGCTGAGCGCATGCATCCGGATCTCATCATCTGTGATCTGAAGATGCCTGTCATGGACGGGATTGATCTGATCCGCACAGCCAAAGACCGCAGTATGAACTGTGAATTTCTGGTCATCAGCAACTATGAAGATTTTAATTATGTACGAACTGCTCTGGTTCTTGGAGCCTCTGACTATATTTTGAAGGTCAGCATCAGCCCCGAAGAACTGACCACCCAGCTCCAGAAGATCAAAGAAAAGCTGGATCAGAAACAAACTCATCATCAGCACGAAGAAAACAGTGCAGAACAATCTTTTCACCATCAGGAACAGCATGCTGCCTGGCGGGAATATTTCACTCACAAAAGCTATGCCTTGGAAGATCTGGTCTCGATTACCGATATCGATACCGAACATCTGGGTTCTCTCGCCCTGTGTGAGATTTCTTTCGACTGGTATGCCCAACAACTGGAGACTCTTCCAGCCCCGGATCTGATCCGCAGCACCTTGAAAAATGCACTGGAGCATTTTGACCGGAGACGCATCATTTTCTTCAGTTCCAGCAGCACACTCCTGCTGATACAGGAAGAAGAATTAAAAAAACAGAATAATACCATTGAGGGACTGGCCGCCCGTATAGAGCAGTTGTTCCGGTATTATATGCCCTTGTCTCCAACGATCATTTATCAGGATCATGTAACGGATCTTCTGCAGGCCCGTAAAGTATATCACCGTTTCCAGGAATTGCTGGAATTAAGTTTCTACGGCGAACTAGGAACCATGAATGCCCATAATGTCTCCGTTACCACTTCCATCCCGGAACTGACTTATCGAGAGCTGGCCACCAGAATCCTGGCACTGCCGACCGCAGAACGTCTCTCCCGTTCCGAAGAACATATCAAAGAACTGTTGAACACTTGCAGACAACAGCATGTAGTTCCGGACAAAGTCATTCAGTATTCTGTCCACCTGTTGGTAGAACTGGAATATCAGCTTTCTGAGATTCCAGCTTCCGCCCACGACCAGCTTGTGGAATGTGCAGATTTTATGCGAAATGCCATCAGCCAGGAAGAACTGGAACAGCATCTGTTCCATGCTCTCCAGGTCATGTTTTCACCGGAATCCAGCACTCAGGCAACTACAGATCAATACAGCCTGGAGGTGGAACAGTCCATTGCCTATATTAAAGAAAATTATATGCGCAAGATCAGTCTTGCATCTGTGGCAGAACATGTGGGTTTAAGTTCCGGTTATCTGTGCCGGATCTTCAAGGATGAGACCGGTGGAAGCATCAACACCTACATCAATAACCTGCGTATGAACAAAGCAGGAGAGCTCCTTTCCGACAAGAACAGCTATATCAAAGAAGTGGCTGTGGCTGTCGGATTCGAAGATCAGCTCTATTTCAGCCGCCTGTTTAAGCGGTATTCAGGTCTGACACCGTCTGAATATCGGGCATCTAAGAATCCGCAATAATTTCACAGATAGCACAAATGAGCACGGTATGACCAGTCATTCAGTCATACCGTGCTCATTTTATATCGTTCATGAGTTAAAAAAATCAAGGGCATATATAATACCCTTGATTTTTAATGCTTCTGATTAATCTACAGAAACGATCTCTTTTTTGTTATAAGATCCACAAGCTTTGCATACTCTGTGCGGCATCATAAGAGCACCACATTTGCTGCATTTTACCAAGTTCGGAGCACTCATTTTCCAGTTTGCTCTTCTCTTATCTCTTCTTCCTTTGGAAGATTTATTCTTCGGACAAATAGACACAGGTTACACCTCCTCTATGCTTTCTCGATTCAGTTCATCGTTCGTCGAACCTGCACAGGAGGTCCGTCTCACTCACACTTTATTGAGTATACACGTCATTGTACTAAATGTCAAGCTATATTTTGAAAACTTATTTGGTCAGTCTCAGAGTCTCTCTTGCGATTGCCAGCTCCTCGTTGGTCGGGATCAGCATTACTTTCACTTTGGAATCTGCTGCGGAGATCACTCTTCTCTCACCACGGATATCATTTGCCTCATCGTCGATCTTAACGCCAAGGTATCCAAGATACTCGCAAACTGCCTTTCTGGTAGCCTTATCGTTCTCACCAACACCAGCGGTGAATGCGATTGCATCAACACCGTTCATAGCTGCGGTGTAAGCACCGATGTATTTAGCTACACGATATACGAATGCCTGAAGAGCTACATCTGCCAGATGATTGCCTTCTTCTTTTGCTTTCTCAATGTCACGGAAGTCGCTGGAGATTCCACCGCTCATACCGAGAATACCAGATTTCTTGTTCAGGATGTTCAGCATCTCATTGATGTCGATACCCTCTTTGTTGCAGATGAACTGGCAAACAGCCGGATCAATATCACCACTTCTGGTTCCCATGATCAGACCTTCCAGAGGAGTCAGTCCCATACTGGTATCTACACATTTTCCACCGATGGAAGCGGAAATACTTGCTCCGTTGCCCAGATGGCATACGATGACTTTTGCATTCTCCGGATCCAGGTTGCCGAATTTGATAGCCTCACCGGATACGAACATATGGCTGGTTCCGTGGAAGCCATAACGACGGATGCTGTATTTCTCATAATACTCATGCGGGATTGCATACAGATATGCTTTCTCCGGCATAGCCATACCAAAAGCGGTATCCCATACAGCTACGTTTGCCTTGCCTGGCATAACTGCCTCACAAGCTTCGATTCCCATCAGGTTTGCCGGGTTGTGCAGCGGTCCAAGGTCGAAGCACTCGCGGATTACTTTCTTAACGTCATCGTTTACTACGATAGACTCGCAGTATTTGGTTCCTGCATGCAGTACACGGTGACCAACAGCTGCGATCTCATCGGTGCTCTTAACAACACCATGCTCTGCATCCTGCAGTGCTTCCAGAACCAGACCGATTGCTACTTTGTGATCCGGCATAGCTTTCTCAACAATGTATTTGTCTTTTCCCGGTACCTGATGAGTCAGTTTGGAACCATCGATTCCGATTCTTTCGCAAAGTCCTTTTGCCAGTACGCTCTCATCAGTCATATCGATCAGCTGATATTTCAGGGAAGAACTTCCGCAGTTGATAACTAAAATTTTCATGGGTATGTATTCTCCTATACTCTAATTATTTACGACAATTGGGGCGGATTCTTATTTAACGATCTCGCCGTATACTTCTCTGCCGCATCCAGCTGCGTTGGACTCGTCAGTGTCAATGTGCATTGCCAGAGCAAATTTCGGACTTACACGAACAACTACATCACCAAATACAAGACTTCTTCCGTCAGTATCGATCTTCACGGATACAACATCTTTGTCCTGAACACCAAGCTTCTCAGCATCTTCCGGAGTTGCATGGATGTGACGTTTTGCAGCGATCACGCCCTCTTTCAGCTCAACCTCACCACAAGGTCCAACCAGTTTACAGGCACCGCTTCCAGCGATATCACCAGACTCACGAACCGGAGCTGCGATTCCAAGAGTACGTGCATCTGTCAGAGAGATCTCAACCTGGCTTGCAGAACGTACCGGTCCAAGGATAGATGCAGTCATCTCTTTCTTCGGTCCAACGATGGTTACTTTCTCGTTACTTGCAAACTGTCCCGGCTGGGAAAGATCTTTTTTCTTGGTCAGCTCATAGCCTTTTCCGAAGAGAACCTCCAGATCCTCCTGAGTTACATGTACGTGACGTGCGGATGTTTCAACAATAAATTTCATGATTTATTATTCTCCTTTTCTTATATGGTATATAATTTGTAACGCTGTCTCTGGCAGCTTTACTCACTGTTTTGGTGCTTCCTCGATCTCAGATACAAGGACGCAGTTAGGGGTCTCCACCTTCAGAGGCTTACCCCACAGGCTGAAATATTTCTTCTCATAATTGATGCGGAAGATCGTCATGGTATTGGATTCATGATTCAATGCCATAATATGACGGTTATCCGGGAAGAAATCTGCCGCTTTCGGATAATCTCCGCTGACTGGCAGGATACAGATCTTCTCCAGCATACCGGTCTCCCGGTCGATTTTAAAGATACCAACGCTGTTGTCCCCTGCATTGGAACAGAGCACATAATTCCAGTCTCTGGAAAATCTCAGTACGCAGGCTGCACTTCCCTTGGAATGGTATTCATTCAAAGTTGAAATCGTCTGTACCAGTTCAAAAACCGGTCCCCTCGGACCATCTTTATAACTATATACACTGATGTAGTTCTTCAACTCACAGATCAGGTATGCGAACCGTCCATCCGGACTGAATTTGATGATCCGCGGTGCGCTCTCCAGCTCACAGCGAAGCATATCCACCAGGGTGATCTTACCTGTTTCATCATTAAATTTGTAAATTTTTACCTGGTCAACACCAAGATCTACCGCACACAGATACTTCTGATCCGGTGTGATATTGACACAGTTTACATGCGGACGGAAATTACGCTCTGCAACACTTCCGATTCCCTTGTGGAAGACCTCATCCGTCATCTCTCCGATAGTTCCATCTTCGTTCAGACGCATGACTGTCACTTTTCCGTCATGCCAGCCGCCCACAAACAAATAGCGGTCCAGCTTGTCCGTGGACAGATAACATCCTCTCATTCCACAGATAGAAGCACTGTTCATAGGTTCCAGATCGCCATCTGGCAGGATCTTAAAAGACCGTACACCTTCATCTGAGATAGAATACAGGTACTTTCCATTATGAGATTTTTTGATGTAGGAAGGGTTGTTGATAGGAACAACCTTACGCTCTATCGCGCGTCCATTCTCCACATCCAGGTCGTAAATGTAAATTCCTTTGCTATTGCCATGGGTATAGGTGCCCACATATGCCACATATTTCTTCTCTTTCACCGAGACTTTCCTCCATTGGCTTTTTCCTGTTCGCAATTATAAAAATTTTAACATAGTTTTTGCTGTTTGTTAAGCATTTTGCACTGTTTTTTCAAAATAATTTCTCATGATCGACAGTGTCTCATCCACCTGTTCATCTGTATGTGCATCGGACAGGAACATCGCTTCAAACTGGGAAGAAGCAAGATAAATGCCATGGTCCAGCATATAGCGGAAATATGCGGCAAATGCCTTTGTATCAGAGCTTTTGGCACTGGTGTAATCCACTACAGGCTGTTCAGTGAAGAACATACATCCCAGAGATCCCACATGGTTGATCTGATACGGAAGCTTCAGTTCCTGACACAGCTTCTCCATGCCACCGTACAGACGCTCTCCCAGTGCTTCCAGATGAGTGTAAACTTCCGGATGGGCATTGAGATACCGAAGCTGCGTAAGACCGGCTGCCATAGCCACCGGATTACCGCTTAAGGTTCCTGCCTGGTACACCTGACCAACCGGGGAAACCACTTCCATAATGTCTCTACGTCCGCCGTAAGCACCCACTGGCATACCTCCGCCAATGATCTTACCATAGGTTGTCAGATCTGACTGGATGCCAAAATATTCCTGTGCTCCGCCTCTTGCCAGCCGGAAACCTGTGATCACTTCATCGAAGATCAACAGTGAACCATTCTCTGTACAGAGTCTGCGCAGTCCCTCCAGGAAATCTTTCTTCGGCGGAACCACACCCATATTCGCACCTACCGGCTCGACGATCACCGCTGCGATCCCGCTTCCCCATGTATCAAATAATTTTTCTACTGCTTCCAGATCATTATACGGAGCCAGCAAAGTATCTTCGGTTGCTCCCGCCGGGACACCGGAGCTGTCCGGAACGCCTGCCGTCATCACACCGGATCCTGCTTTCACCAGCAGCGCATCACTATGTCCATGATAACAGCCTTCAAACTTGATAATTTTGTTTCTTCCTGTATAACCTCTGGCTGCACGGATCGCACTCATAACAGCCTCTGTACCGGAGTTGACCATACGGATCATCTCAATGGACGGCACCATGGAGCAGATCAGTTCTGCCATCTCCACTTCTGCCTCAGTAGCTGCGCCAAAGCTTAAACCTTTTTTGCATGCCTCAAATACTTTTTCCAGCACATCTTCTCTGGTGTGGCCCAGGATCATAGGTCCCCAGGATCCTACATAATCCAGATATTTGTTGCCATCTGCATCCGTAAGATATACTCCATTTGCAGATGCAATAAACCGAGGCGTCATTCCCACATTTCCAAAGGCTCTGACCGGAGAGTTCACACCTCCCGGTATCAGGTCCACTGCTTTCTTAAATAACTGCTCTGATCTGGTAGTTTCCATGACTATCCGATTCTCCCTTCATCCATAAAATGCGCGATCTCTTTTGCATAATAAGACATGTAAATATCCACTCCTGCACGATATGCGCTGGCTGCCATCTCACAGAGGATCGCTGCCTCATCCACATATCCAAGCTTTGCTGCTGCTTTTACCATGGCGTATTCGCCGCTGACACTGTAAGCTGCCATTGGTACATCTGTCAGATCTTTGATCTCACGTACCATATCAAGATAGGACATGGCTGGTTTTACCATGATGATATCTGCGCCTTCCTCAATATCCAGCATAGCTTCCTTGATACCTTCTCTTCTGTTATGGTAATCCATCTGGTAGCTCTTTCTGTCGCCAAATGCCGGTGCGCTTCCTGCAGCATCACGGAACGGGCCATAAAATGCGGATGCATATTTGACTGCATAGGACATGATCGGTGTGGTTACAAATCCATTCTTGTCAAGACCTTCCCGGATCGCTGCAATATGTCCGTCCATCATATCAGACGGAGCCACCATATCTGCACCTGCCTGCACCTGGGAAACTGCGATCTGAGCCAGTTTGTCCAGAGTCAGGTCATTGTCCACATAGTCTCCTTTCAGGATTCCGCAGTGGCCATGACTGGTGTACTCACACATACAGACATCACCGATGTAGTAGAGATCCGGCACTTCTTTCTTTGCCTTCTCCAGTGCTCTCTGAATAATACCATCACAGGCATAGGCTCCGCTTCCCACTTCATCTTTGTGATCCGGAATACCGAACAGCATAACACTGCCAACACCTGCATCTGCCATCTCCTGCAGGATCTCCGGCATCCGATCCAGCGTATAACGGAACTGTCCCGGCATGGTCGGGATCTCTTCCTTTTTATTCTCCCCATCCATCACAAACATGGGATATACAAGAGAGCTTTTGTCCATTCTTGTCTCTCTTACCATTTTTCTAAGCTTTGCTGATGTCCGAAGACGTCTTGGTCTGATTGTTAAATCCATCTTCTGTTACCTCTTTCTTTATCTTATCGGTCCATATCTTTGCAAGTCTGTGATCCTGCCCACCGGCATTGATACCGATTACCAGATCCCCTCTGCTTGCGATTCCCGGAAACTGAAAATCACATAGACCCCGGTCACTGCACACATTGACCAGAATGTGCTTCTCTTTGCATTCTTTCCAGATCTGTGTATTTACCCACGCATCACTGGTGGCTGCCAGCACCATAAAGGCATCTGCAGGAATCGTTCCCTCCTGGTAAGCTTCGCGTTTCCAGACAAGATGTCCTTCTTCCGCCGCTCTTTGCACCCGTTCCGATGCCTCCGGTGCAAAAACAGTCAAAGACGACGTAAAAGCCAGCAATGTCTCCACTCGTCGGGAGGCAATCACGCCGGCTCCATACACCACTACTTTTTTTTCTGTCAGATCAATAAACAAAGGAAATTTCTTAGGCATATCACATTCTCCATATACCTATTCTACAACCACAGGTTTTCACATGTCAACCATCATAAACTTTTTAATGATCTCAGCGATAGCTGCCTGATTATTATCACGTTCTGTCACATAATCTGCTGCCGCCTTCACTTCCGGTCTGGCATTCGCCACCGCGCAGCCAATGCCAGCACTTTTGATCATAGAAATATCGTTGTTCTCATCCCCTGCAGAAACAGAATTGGTAATGGGAATTCCCATTTTTGCACAAAATGCTTCCAGAGCAGAACCTTTGGATACACCACACGGCACGATCTCCAGATACTGACGGTTGCTGAAAAACAGATCCAGCTTTCCTTCAAACTTATCCTGCATAGCTTTCCGGAAATCTTCCAGCTTCTCATAATCCTTCAGATCAACAGCCAGCAGTTTACATGCTTCTTTCTCAATGCTTTCTTCCAGATCCGACACCAGTCTGCCTTCCATCCGAAGCCTTTTTATATAAGAACGGTATTCATCACAGTCCTGATCGGACAACACATGGTTTCCTTCATAGGTATGTACATAGACACCACGCTGCTTTGCTTCATGGACAACCAGTTTCATCCACTCCACCGGAATGGTTTTCTCATAAATAATGTCGCCGGAAATAGCATCCAGCACCATTCCACCATTAAATGAGATCACATAACGGCAGCCGATCTTATCCAATCCCCACTGTTCCAGCAGCTTTCGTGTGCTTGCCGTAGGCCGCCCCGTGGTAACTACGATCTCATGTCCGGCTTTCAGAGCTGCTTTCATTGCCTCCAGATTTTCTTTCGGAATCTCCACCTGATCGTTCAGGGTGGTTCCATCCATATCTAAAAATAATGCCTTCTTATCCATTCTTGCTCCTCAGTCCTGCAATGGTTCCGCCGGAATGAAGACTCTGTTATCCGCAGTCTCTTCTTCTGGTTTTGCCAGCTTTTTTGCATATTCCATAAAATAATCCTGCGCGCACAGCGCTTCTTTTCCTCTGCGGTCTACTTTGCTGTAGGTTCCGTCAGACTGCTTGATCTGCGCTTTCAAGGTGTCCCGCAGCTGGATCTCCAGCACATGGATCACCTCTTGTTTCAGATGTTCATTTTCCACCGGGAACAGAATCTCCACACGCCGGTCCAGATTACGCGGCATCCAGTCCGCACTGGACAGATAGACCTCCTCCTGACCACCATTCAGGAAATAGTAGATCCGGCTGTGCTCCAGAAAATTACCAACCAGAGAGCGGACTTCAATATTCTCACTGATTCCTGGAATCCCTACCTTCAGACAGCAGATTCCCCGTACCACCAGTTCAATCTTTACTCCCGCTGCACTGGCCTCATAAAGAGCGGCAATCAGTTCCTGATCACACAGAGAATTCATCTTCGCCATAATATGTGCCGGTTCTCCGTTTTTCGCATGTTCCGTCTCCCGGCGGATCATGAACAGAAAACGGTCACGAAGCCACAGCGGTGCCAGAGACAGTTTGTTCCACACTGCCGGTTCGGAATAACCGGACAACATGTTGAATACAGCCGTTGCATCCTCTCCAATCGCCTCTGAACAAGTCAGAAGTCCCATATCCGTATATAATTTTGCAGTGGAATCGTTATAGTTACCAGTTCCCAGATGCACATATCTGCGGATGCCATCCTCTTCTCTTCGTACCACCAGCGTGATCTTGCTGTGGGTCTTCAATCCCACCAGACCATAGATTACATGACAGCCTGCCCGCTCCAGCATTTTTGCCCAGGCAATATTATTCTCCTCATCAAAACGGGCCTTTAATTCTACCAGAACCGATACCTGTTTTCCATTTTCTGCTGCCTGAGCCAGAGCCGCGATAATCGGAGAATTGCCGCTGACACGATAGAGGGTCTGCTTAATAGCCAGCACATCCTTATCTTTTGCTGCCTGCCGCACAAAATCCACCACCGGATCAAAGGTCTGGTATGGATGATGCATCAGGATATCCCCTTTACGGATTGCCTCGAAAATATCTGCACACCCATTCAGTTCTGGCACTGGCTGCGGAGTATATTTCGGTGTCTTATAAGCATCAAATCCATCCAGTCCATACATCTTCATCAGGAAAGTCAGATCCAGCGGTCCGCCGATCCGGTATATGCCATCTTCTTTGATTGCAAACTCTTTTTTCAGGATCTTCAACAGACGCTTGTCGACCTTTTCATCTACCTCCAGACGGATAACTTCGCCCCACTGACGCTTCTTCAACTGCTTCTGGATCTCCTCCAGCAGATCAGATGCCTCATCTTCGTCAATGGTCAGGTCCGCATTTCGCATGATCCGATACGGATGTACACAGAGTATATCATAACTCAAGAACAACTTGTCCATGTTTCCGGCGATCACATCTTCCAGAAGGATCACTGCCTTTCCGCCATCTTTTCCTGCCGGAATGGAGATGATCCGCGGAAGCACTGAAGGAACCTGTACCGTGGCAAACTCAAGCTCTGCGTCCTTCTCCCCCTTTTTCTTCAGAAGAGCTCCCAGATTCAATGTCTTATTGACAATCAACGGGAAGGGACGGGAAGAATCCACTGCCATCGGTGTCAGCACCGGATACACATTTTCCATAAAATAGTGATCCACGTAAGTCTTCTGCTCTTCAGACAGTTCCTTGCTGTCAGAGATCACACAAAGTCCAGCCTGCCGAAGACCTGGAAGCAGCGAACGCTGCCAGGTGGAATACTGCATATTCACCAGACTGTGCACCCGGTCATGGATCGCATCCAGCTGCTGTTCCGGCGTCATACCAGACAAATCCTTCTTGGTATAACCGGCATTGACCATATCTTTCAGTGAGGCCACCCGGACCATAAAGAACTCATCCAGGTTGGAAGCCGTAATGCTTAAAAATTTCAACCGTTCAAACAAAGGAGTGGTCTTGTCTCTGGCTTCTCCTAAGATCCGCTCATCAAATCCCAGCCAGCTCAGCTCCCGGTTCTCATAATACTCTGCTTTTTTATAATCTTTTTCCATGGCTTTTTCCTCCCTGACTACATTCTCTTCGCCTTCAGAACCGGACGAATACTATACACTTCTTCAAAAAATTCTGCTTTTTCTCCAAACAGTGCCTGTTCCAGTGTCAGGTCTTCTGTGGTGTCCACCAGGATCTGCATCGTATGATTATCTTTTAATGTTACTTTGATCTCACGGATCTTCTGCCGGTGGCTTCGATCCAATGCATTTGCCACACGGAGGATCGCTGTCAGCTTGGCGATCTTCATGTACTCTTCTTTTCCAAGCAGCGAGCTGGCCGCCAGTTCTTCGTAAGACAGAATCTCCCCACTGTTGAACCGCACTACATTCGCCACAAGTTCTCTCTCCAGATGAGAAAGACCGATCATCTCCGTCGCCATAATGATGTTGTAGGAACACTCCGATGATCGGGACATATTGATATATTTTCCGCAGTCATGAAGAAGCACTGCAATCTGCAGAAGCAGTCGCTCCCGCCTGCCAAGGCCATGAACATTTTTCAGCTTATCAAAAATTGTCAGGGCAAGCTGCTCCATAACGATAGTATGATTCCGGTTGGTATGATACCGCTTGGCAATATTTCTTGCAGCCTCGATAATATCATTTTCAAAATTATGTTCCGGCTTTAAGATGCCCTTCTTCACTCCATGGTCATAAGCCATGCCATCGCTCAGATCAGTGCCGAGAATAATGACTTTCTCTGCTCCGGTCTCCTCCAGAAACCGCTTGTAGATCACCATGGCCGGGATTAAAAGTGCTCCGTTTTCATCACTGACTCCCAGCTCCTGGGCTAATTCTCGTTCCCCTTTACGGACATGATTTTCATAAAACTTCAGGAAGGTCTCACGGTCGATCTCTCTTCCGATCCCATTTTTCTGCATGTACTGCTCAATGTCATGCACATAACTTCCTACCAGCAATACATACTGAATATTCCGATCTTTCAGATACAGTTTTTTATAGGTGCGAAGTTCATTGTCCAGAAGCTCTTCCACTACTGCAGCATAGCGGACCGTACGTTCTGCCACATCTGCCAGGCGCTCCCGCAGACGCAGACTTCCCATGCGAATGTTCTGAGTCGTCACAAGATTGTCCTTGTCAAACAAGGAGATCTGTACGCTTCCGCCGCCAACATCCACAATGGCTGTACCTTTTTCAATGATGTTCTGAAACGCATTTTCATTGGAAGCAATAGATTTGTAACCCAGATACCGCTGTTCCGAATTGGCAAGTACTTCAATATGAATACCGGTCTTCAGATAAATACGGTCCAGAAGGATCAATGTATTATGGGTTTCACGAATCGCAGAGGTCGCACAGGTACGGTACTCCTGTACTCCATAGTCCTTCATGATCCGCTTAAAATCCAGCAGCACCTGACAAAGCTCGTCCACCAGCTCTGTCCCGATCTTTCCTGTCGCATAGGTGTCACTTCCAAGATCCAGCCGATGCCGCACATGGTTCAGCAGACGAATCCCATTCTTCATCGAAAGCTCATAGATCTTCAGATTTACTTCATAACTTCCGACATCAATTGCTCCAAATATCCTATATGTCATAGATAGCTCCTTTCCGTCCGCACCCTCATCTTACTATCTACTACTGTCGTCCAGTTGTCCCAAATCCGCCTCTGTCTTTACCCGTCAGTACTTCTGTCTCTTCAAATACCAGCTCCGGCTGATGCTCCATAATACGGAACTGACAGATTCTGTCGTTGACATGAATCTCCGTGTCTCTCATGGCCAGTGCCGGGAAATACCACTGATCGTTGTCGCCGCAATAGCTTTCATCAATCAATCCCATGCTGTTGGCCTGCAGAATGCCAAAGTTCTTGTAAGTACTGCTTCTGGGAATCACATGAGCTTCATAGCCTTTGGGAAGCTCCATGGCGATTCCCAGCGGGATCAGCTTGAATTCTCCCGCCTTCAATGTTACATCTGCTGATGCCCGAAGGTCGATCCAGTCAGATTTTCCTCCGATATAGGTCAGTTTTTCAATCTTATCTGAAAAATACTTGATTCTGATCTTTTCCATTTTGTTCTCCTGTTTAAGCATAGAGGACGATCTGTCCCAGCTCTCTTGTTTTCTGTACATCAATGACTCTCTGATTGGCACTGCCCTTCCACGGAAGGCTGTTATCTTTTAGTTCTTCCACAAACCGGCCGTCCACCAATACATCCAGATACTGGATCAGTTCCAGATCCTGAACATCATCCCAGAGATATCCGGTGTAAAGCCAGATCGTCTTCTCTGGATAGTTCTTCTTGATCTCTTTTAAAAATTCTGTCAGTTCTTCCCTGTTTCTTAAAAGCAATGGATCGCCGCCGCTGAAAGTAATGCCCGATACATATTCCTTATCCAGTTCCTCATAGATCTCTGCTCTGGCAGCTTCATCAAAAGGCAGACCTCCATCCGGATCCCAGGTCACCGGATTCTGACAGTTCTTGCAATGGTGTTCACATCCTGCCAGCCATAATACAACACGCAGTCCATCTCCATTTAACATATCATCTTTGGTGATATTATGATATCTCATATCTGTTCGCTTCTTTCCTTAAATATCTCCCTTGAGGATCACATCTTTATTCTTCACAATATAATCCACCAGGGATACCACAGTCAGGATCAGGGCAATCCAGGTCAGGATCTGTCCGATCAGTACAAATACACCACCAAAGTTCAGCAGCAGTACGATGATCATAAGCATCTGGAACGTGGTCTTGAATTTTCCCCAATAGCTGGCCGCGATGACTACACCGTTATCAGATGCCACCAGACGGAATCCACTGATGATAAATTCACGGCTGATGATCACAATCACGATCCATGCTGGCAGCCGTCCCATCTCAATGAGACAGATCATGGCAGAACACACCAGTAGCTTATCTGCCAGCGGATCCATGAATTTTCCAAAGTCAGTGACCAGATTGTATTTTCTGGCAATCTTTCCATCCAGAAGGTCTGTCAGGCTGGCAATGATGAAGATGGCTACTGCAATGTAATCTGTATACGGAAGGATTCCACTGAACAGAGTCGTAAACCAGCCCCACTGTTGAAATCCACCTAAAAGTAACACTACGAATGGTACAATCAGAATCACTCTGAACACAGTTAATTTATTCGGTAAATTCATCGTCGATCTCTCCTATCAAATCATATTCGTCTGCGCCGGTCACGCGCACTTTTACAAAATCACCGGACATGAGTTCTTCGATGGTCTGAATGAACAGATAGCCATCCACGCCGGGTGCATCCTTGTAGGTTCTTGCCACGTATGCGTACTCATCAGCGACTTTTCCCTCTACCATGCACCACAGGCTCTTGCCCACCATCTCTTCTGCTTTTTCAAAGGAAATCTCCTGCTGAAGTTCCATGATCTCGTCCCTGCGCTCTTCTTTCAGTTCCTCCGGGATCTGATCCGGCATGGTTGCTGCCGGTGTATCTTCCTCTGCTGAATAGGTGAATACTCCAAGGCGGTCAAACTCCATCTCGTCCACAAAATTCATCAGCTCTTCGTGATCTTCTTCCGTCTCTCCCGGGAATCCACTGATCAATGTGGTACGAAGACAGATATCCGGGATCTCCTGACGGAGCTTTCCAATGATTGCACGCAGATCAGCCTGGCTGGTACGACGTCCCATTCTCTTTAAAATCCGGTCAGATGCATGCTGGATTGGAAGATCCAGATAGTTACAGACCTTCGGCTCTTCCTTCATGGTCTGGATCAGTTCATCGTAGATCTCCTCCGGGTAGCAGTACTGCACACGGATCCAGCGGATACCTTTGATCTTGCATAGTTCCTTCAGCAACAGATGAAGACTCTTCTTTCCATAGATATCAGTTCCGTAAAGAGTCGTCTCCTGTGCCACCAGAATCAGCTCCTTCACACCCTGTGCTGCCAGCTCTTCTGCCTCTTTTACCAGTTTCTCCATGGGGAAACTGCGATAATTTCCGCGAAGCTTCGGAATAATACAATAGGTACAGTGCTTGTCGCAGCCCTCCGCGATCTTCAGATGTGCATAATGTCCGCCAGTAGTCAGCATACGCTTGGCATTGGTCAGTACCAGCCGGTCAATATCCTCACATTTCAGCATATGCTCGCCGCCAAGTGCTTCTTCCACCGCCTCGATAATGCTGTCGTAGGTAGCGGTTCCCAGCACTGCATCCACTTCCGGAATCTCGTCAATGATCTCCTGCTTATAACGCTGTGCCATACATCCGGTCACGATCAGAGCCTTACATTTTGCATCTTTTTTGTGCTCTGCCATCTCCAGGATCGTGTTAACACTCTCTTCCTTAGCATCACCAATAAAACAGCAGGTGTTCACAACGATCACATCTGCTTCCATCTCGTCATCTGTAAAACCATATCCCTTTTCTGCCAGAAGTCCCAGCATCACTTCTGAATCCACCAGGTTCTTGTCACAGCCCAGGGATACAAACAGTATATTCATCATAGATGATGTCTTCTCCTTTATTTTTCATTTTCATTCCATTATAATACGAACCAAAACTAAAAAGCAATCGCATTTTCTAAAATCAATACCGCCTGTCAAACGGGTGATTTGCTCGGGAGTTTGACACTTAATTTATCTAAAGCTATATCATGCGATTATTTTCTTTCTCGTTTCATGGACATATCACACAAAGATTAAAAATCCCCATGATTTTACCCCCTTGGATTTTTAGTATGAATTCATTACATAGCAATTTATCCAAATATTACAAGACACCTACCAAAAAGCACAATGTTTAGCATAAAAATTGCAATTTTTTTTGTATTTCCTGTGATATAATGAGGACATCTGATATAATGAACACATAAAGCCGTAAGAAAGGGAGGTATTTTTATGCTGATTCAAAGCAAAAAGATCTGGATTGCAGACCAGTTTGTACCTGCAATCATTGAAATGCACAATGGAAAGATCACAGAGATTCTTCCATATGAAAGCAAACCTGTAGATGTAGATTATGGGGACAAACGCATCGTGCCTGGTTTTCTGGATATCCATTGTCATGGTGCATTTGAGTTTGATACTAATGATGCCAACGAAGAAGGTCTCCGCAACTGGACAAAAAATATTGTTGCAGAGGGTGTCACTGGTTTTCTTGCAACAACCATCACGCAGAGTGAAGAAGTTCTGACTAAAGCAGTTGCCAATGTTGCTAAAGTCATGGAAGATGGTTACGAAGGAGCTGAGATTCTTGGTATCCATTTTGAAGGACCATATCTGGATATGGTATACAAGGGAGCTCAACCAGAGCAGTATATTGTAAAACCTACCATTGAACAATTTGAAAGATATCAGGCAGCTGCCAAAGGTCATATCAAATATATAACAATGGCAACTGAAACCGATGACGATTTTACCCTTACCAGATACCTGACCGAACATGGTGTTGTAGTAAGTATTGGCCACTCAGCAGCCACTTATGAACAGGCTGTTATGGCATATGCACACGGTGCCCGTTCCATGACTCATGTATATAATGGTATGTCTGCCTTTAATCATCGTGCAAACGGACTGGTAGGTGCTGCTTACCGGATCCGCACCATGTATGGAGAGATCATCTGTGACGGTAATCACTCTACTCCTGCTGCCCTGAACAATTACTTTATGTCCAAAGGGCCTGATTATTGCATCATGATATCTGATGCTTTGATGGCTAAAGGAACCCCTATCGGAAGCAAATTTATGTTTGGCGGCAACGAGATCGTGATCTATCCGGATGGAAGTGCACATCTGACTTCCACCGGAAAACTGGCAGGTTCTACTTTAAAACTTAATCAGGGTCTCCGTATTCTGGTCGAGGAAGCTATGGTTCCATTTAATTATGCCATTAATTCTTGTACCATTAACCCCGCAAGATGCATCGGTGTAGATGATCGTAAAGGTATGATCAAAGTTGGAATGGACGCAGATATTGTCGTACTTGATGCAGACTATTCTGTTATTCAGACCTACTGTATGGGCGAAGCAAAGTTATAGAATAAATAAGTTATAAAATAAATCAATAGATAACTATGGAGGGATAAAAAAATGAAACATCCAATTCAACAGATGATGGATCAGCGTCGTGAGGGCAAGATTTGTGGTATTGAGTCTGTCTGCAGCGCAAATGAGTTTGTGCTTGAGGTGGCTTTGAAACGTTCAAAACTGTTCAATGCGCCAGTTCTGATCGAAGCAACTGCCAATCAGGTAAACCAGTTTGGCGGTTACACCGGAATGTATCCGAAAGATTTCTATGAAATGGTTCTCAAAATGGCAGCCGAGATCGGTGTTCCTGAGAATCATATCATTCTTGGTGGCGACCACCTCGGACCTCTGACCTGGCAGAATCTTCCGGAAACAGAAGCCATGGAAAAATCCGAGACTCTTGTATATCAATATGCACGTGCCGGATTCACCAAAATCCATCTGGACACCAGCATGAAAGTTGCAGATGATCCGGAAGGACTTCTCTCAACCGAGACTATCGCACGCAGAGGTGCAACTCTTTACAAAGCAGCTATGAAAGGTTATGAAGAGCTGAAGGCAGAAAAACCGGATGCCATGAGACCTGTATTTGTCATCGGAAGCGAGGTTCCGATCCCAGGCGGTGCTCAGGAAGCAGAGGACACTCTCGCTGTCACCAAACCAGAAGCATTCCGTGACACAGTTGCTACTTACAGACGTGTCTTCAAAGAAGAAGGTATCGAAGATGGCATGAACGATGTGGTAGCTGTTGTTACCCAGCCAGGTGTAGAATTTGGTGATGATCAGGTGTTCCTGTATGATCACGATGCTGCTACTGAGCTGTGCGCAGCATTAAAAGAGTTCCCGGAGGTATGCTTCGAGGGACACTCCACAGACTACCAGAGCAAAGAGTGCTTAAAACGCATGGTTGAAGACGGTATCGCCATCTTGAAAGTTGGTCCTGCACTTACCTATGGTCTCCGTGAAAGCCTCTTCTCTCTGAGCATGATGGAAAAGGAACTTGTTCCGGAAGAGAAACAGGCTCACTTTATCGAGACTCTGGAAAAAGTTATGTTAGAAAAACCTGACAACTGGAAAAAGCACTATCATGGAGATGAAAAACAGCTTGCACTTTGCAGAAAATATAGCTTCTCCGATCGCTGCCGTTACTACATCGGACTTCCAGAAGTCGTAGAGTCCATAAATAAACTGTTTGAGAACTTAAGAGAGTATCCGATCCCGATGAATATGCTTCATCAGTATATGCCGATCTCCTACATCAAAGTAAGAGACGGTATCATTCCGCTGGATCCCAGAGAACTCGCTTTAGATGGTGTCGTAGCCTTCATGGAAGACTACGAATATGCGATTGGACGTTAATTATACCAAATTGATCAGCAAAGCCATTATTGTTGTTCTATTTTTTCTTTATGCCCTTTTCACTATGAAGGAATTATTCCAATAAAGGAGAACTTTTGTGAACCAGGAACCTAAATCTCAAGAAGAAGAACTGGATGGATCCGATAAAAAGCCCTAGTCTGCAAGAGTGTTTAAAAGTGCCAGGGAACGCTATGCAAATGCCCGTTCCACTGCTTTTACATTTATTTTTATCGGCATACTTGGTCTTGCTACAAGCATACTGCCGGACTGCTTATTGCAGAAAAAAGAGATCTTGCGGATGAAGAGATGTATCTCAGAAAATACAATATCATCGATGTCATCTTGAAAAAACATTTTCCAGATGCACCAGAAGCACTCTTAGATAAACTGGCAGCTGATCTTTGTGATGAAACAGAATCTTAATAACTATCATAAAAATGGCGGGGAATTTCTTCCCCGCCTGTTTTTATTAATGCCTATGCTCTTCCATTGCTGCCGCATACCAGCATTTTACTCATAACATATTCTTTTACTTTTTCTCTGCCGACTGCACAATATTTCTTCGGATCAAATACATCCGGATTCTCAGCAAGATATTCTTTGACTCCATTAGAAAATGCGATACGGAGGTCTGTTGCATAATTTACTTTACAGATACCTCTGCGAATACACTCTCTGACTGCATCGTCCGGAACTCCGGATGTTCCATGAAGAACCAGCGGAATGGAAACAACTTCGCGGATCTGGCTTAACCGATCAACATCCAGTTTCGGAATTCCTTTGTAAACACCATGAGCAGTTCCAATTGCCACTGCCAGAGAATCAACTCCTGTTCTCTCTACAAACTCCGCTGCTTCTGATGGTACCGTATATCCACCGTTTCCTCCATCCAGATCATCCTCTTTTCCGCCAACTTTTCCAAGTTCGGCTTCCACAGGCACCTGTCCGGCATGGCATGCATCTACAACAGATTTTGTAATCGCAATATTTTCTTCAAATACGCTGTGAGATCCATCGATCATAATTGATGTATAGCCTGCGCGAAATGCCTGCATAGCCAATTCAAAGCTACTGCCATGATCCAGATGCATAACTACCGGCACGCTTGCTTTCTTTGCTGCCGCTGCAACATTTGCATAATACATATCCGGACCTGCATATTTTAATGTAGATGGTGTTGTCTGCATAATCACAGGAGATTTCAGTTCCTCTGCTGCTGCAACCACTGCCTGAACCATTTCCATGTTTTCAACATTAAACGCACCTACTGCATATCCATTTTTCTGTGCATCTAATAAGAGTTCTTTCGTTGTAACCAAAGCCATCTTAAACTCCTCCTTCATAGTGATGTGACTATTTTTCTTTATTATAGTACATCCTTTTCTGTTCTGCAATCAGAAGAAACAGAGGTTTGATATTTATTTCACATTTTTTCTGTCCACCACAGGTACTTGTTCGTCACTGTGAGCATCCAGGTTGTTTATGTACTTCTTTGTTTCCTTGATGATTACCGGCGTCAGAAGCAATACAGCGATCAGATTCGGGATCGCCATCAATGCATTCAGAATATCTGCAATCGTCCACACCAGGTCAAGTGCAACGACCGGTGCGATCGCTGCAACAAGGACATAAAGTACACGATAAGGAATCAGTGCATTTTTACCAAAACAATATTCTACGCAGCGTTCTCCATAATATGCCCATCCAAGCACGGTAGAATAAGCAAACAGGATGATACCAAATACCAGGATCATCGGTCCAATGTACGGGATCTGATCAAATGCCAATGTGGTCAGTACGCCGCCGTTGGACACATTTCCAATATCTATAGATGGATTCTTCATAATGCTGGTTACCAGAACCAGACCTGTCATAGCACATACAACGACGGTATCCCAGAAGGTGCCGGTTGCAGATACCAGTGCCTGACGCACCGGATTCCTTGTCTGTGCAGCTGCTGCTGCGATCGGAGCAGAACCCATTCCGGATTCATTGGAGAACAGACCTCTTGCAACTCCATAATGCAATGCCAGCATAATGCCACCGCCCGTAAGACCACCTGCTGCTGCGCCCGGCTGGAATGCCAGCGTTACAATCGTTTTCAGTGCCGGAAGCAGAAAATCAATATTGATTCCCAGAATCACAATACATCCGATCACGTAGAACAAGGCCATGAACGGAACCAGCTTCTCACAGACACTAGAAATAGATTTAATTCCACCAAAGATAACCAATGCGGTAAAGAATGCAACGGCTCCTCCCACGATCCATGACGGAATGCCGAGATTCTCACTGCATACCGTTGCGATTGCATTGACCTGTGTAGCGCAGCCGATTCCAAAAGATGCAAATGATGCAAAGAAAGCGAAGATCAGTCCCAGCCATCTCATGTTGAGTCCTCTCTCCAACGCATACATGGCACCACCCTGCATCCGTCCATCGGGAGTCTTTACTCTGTATTTCACTGCGATCAATGACTCTGCATATTTCGTTGCGATTCCAAATACACCAGTCAGCCAGCACCAGAGAACTGCACCTGGGCCTCCCAGATAAATGGCAGTTCCCACACCAATAATGTTACCGGTTCCAATAGTAGATGCAAGTGCAGTTGCCAGTGCTCCAAACTGGCTGACTTCACCTTCTGCCTCTGTATCCTTTGTCACAGACAATTTAATTGCTGTCCCGATTTTCCTCTGGATACCTCCGGTCGCTCCTGTCATGATCAGATGTGTTCCAAGAAGCAACACGATCATCGGCCACCCCCATACATATGCATCCAGATTGTTGATCATCGAAATAATTTGCTCCATACACTGACTCCCCTTTAAATATTTTTGTATCATTGTATCACTGTATATATTTTTTCAATAGTTTACAGATAATTTTGTCAGAAAGAGAATAATTCACTAAAAAAAGAGGAGCTGCTGTATATTTTGCAGTTTCTCCTCTTTTGATTAAAATTATTTTATTATTTTATGTTAAAACAAAATTTTTTATTACAGTACCTGTTCTCTGTTGTGTTCATCACTCTCCTGTATTATCTTTTTTGATTGCAGTCTGCATTTGCTTTATTTCCTTTACAGTAAGGAGTATACGGAAAATTTGTGGCAAAAATATGGGTGAGCTGTGAAAATGGTGTGAAAAGCTATTCCTTAATCACGTCCAGTTCATTTAAGTTCACGCCGGATGCTGTCAGAATGACTTTCAATTCCACGTATCTGATCCGCATTGCCTGATATACTTCCGAATCTTTTTCGCACAGCTTCATATAACTTTGCAGTCTTGAAAATTCCTCCACATTCTTCTGTAACCACTCTTTATCTGTCATCTCTTCCATCCTTATCCACTGCCTTTCTATACATACAGTATAGCTGTTTTTTACTCACTTTACAAGCAACGATAATACCTAAAGCTACTAAAATACCCAACAGCCACAGCCTGTTTCTGTCCGAACTATTCTCCGGCCGGATCAGAAAATTCAGATTCTCTTCCGTCTCATTTCCAGCTGCATCTATCGCCCTGACCCGCAGATTCTGCCACTGCTCTTCTTTTCCCAAATGCAACACAATTCCATTGTCTGAGGTGCGCAAAGTCTCCGCATCATAGCTGGTGGTATCTCCACCGAATGTCACCTCTGCCTGATCCAGGCAAAGATTATCTTCCATATACAGGTTGACGACCCGCTCCTGTTCCCGATAGATGCCCTGATTGCGGATTCCTGATACACGGATCCGCGGCGGTGTATGATCTACCATAAAACGAATCGTTCTGTCTTTCAGAATGGTATTGGAATAATTGGATGCCAGATCCTCCGAGCATACTGCAATCTCATAAACACCGTTCTGTGAAAATACTTCTTTCCGGATCTGATAAATATACTGCTTCCAGTCCCCCAATGTCTTCTTTTCAGAAATGATGTAATCCTGATCCTTCTTGAGTATCCGGCTCTTTCCGTTATGACTGTACAAAATATTCTGTAAATGCAGGCCATCCACATTGGTCTCCGTAATCGTCATCTGTGCCCCCTGTTTCAGATACCGATTACCATCCAGTAACTGCTCCGTCAGTTGATCAAAGGTATATACCGATCCAAATCGGTTCACCGAAAAGCTGCAAGTCTGACAACTCTCATTTCCTGCCAGATCTCTCGCTACTGCTTCCAGCACATAAATATCATCCGTCGATGGTTCGTTTGGAAAATTTTCATAAGTATACTGTTCTCCATCTGACATCATTGCAAATTTCCCGGAAAATGTACGTACTCCCCGAAGGCTTCCTGTCAGCCGAACTTCCAGAGAGCCTGACTGGTAATTCAGATCCTGACTGATGATCTCCGGTTTCAGAACACCGGCATTGGCTGAACCATCTCTCACCCCACGAATTTCCAGTTCCGGCGGAGTCTGATCAATCACAAACAGGTCAGTGCGGTATTCAGAGCATGTATTTCCTGCCAGATCTCTGCCTTTGACAGTCAGACCATAGGTTCCGTCTTCTGAAAAACGAACCCTTTTCTGATGGATCTGCCCCTGTGTCTCCCAGTCAGAACTCTGTGCCTGACCATATTCCTGTTCCACCAGAACTTCCATCTCTTCCGGTGCAAAATTCCGTTCTTCCACCTGAATCAGCGCCTGACGTCCTTTTGCATAATAACTGCCATTCTGACTTTGCTCCGTATCCCACTGTACCGTCAGTACCGGTGCTGTCTGATCGATCACAAATTCATCTATTCGGTCATATGCTGCCTGGTTTCCCGCTTTGTCCTGAAACTTTACCGAAAATGTATATTCACCATCCTCTGAAAACGTTACCTGACAGCGATGTACGGTCTCATCTTCAGTTCCTTCACTTGTCCATTCACCAATCACCGGTCGTACACCGTCCGTTCCAGTCACCAGAAATTCCACGTCATCCGCAGCAAAATTTCGTTCCTTGATCGATACGGTAACTGTCCTTGCTTCTTGGTAGAACCGTTCATTTACAGGATCATTTTTATCATATTCCACCGTAATTTCCGGTGCAGTTGTATCAATATGGATCTTCTTTTCTACCTGATCCTCGTATCCTGCATTATCTATGACGGTTGCCAGAATCGGAACATCATTCTGGTTATTATGTTCGGCCATAATGGTTCCTTCCCATTCACAGGTGAGAGTAATTGGCTGTCCTGGCGACTCTGTCCGGTCTGTCCCTGCCTGCTCCAGATAGTTAGTCTCCTCTGTCAGTTCACTTCCTGCTTTTAAGAACATTTTTCCCAAACCGGAAATCTTGTCAGTAAATATAAACTTCACCTGCACATCTGAACGATAATAAGCTTCTCCATCCACGATTCTTCCCGGTTCAGTAAGAATCTCCATCTGTACTGGTTCCTGAGCCTGATGTGCCTGTTCACTTTCCACGATCACGTTTCCACTCTGGGCATCTGTATTCTCCAGCCTGTCCTTCACATTTACAACGATTATTCCGTTAAATTCGCTTCCATTATCAGGCAACACAATGTCCTGTTCCCAGTAAGGAGTCTGACCATTCGGTACATCCGCTTCTTTCTGTACCACTTCTCCATCCGCATCAAGAACCACCACTTCTGCCTGCCCGATTCCACTGAGCGGATCGGTAACCTGTATGTTTGCTGTCACCGGCTCTTTGGAAAACCAGTAACCATATTCCTGATAATTTCCATAATTGACAGGTTCGCCTGATTTTGTTGTAATATTCATCTTTATCTCAGGTGCTGATGTGTCCAATACAAGTTCCGGGCTGTGTAACTCTACAATTTTTCCCGAACCTTCCGGCTTTTCATCCGCTTCCTCATCATCACTCTCCATTAAATCCGGTTTTATCTCCGTCTCCGGCTTTTCTTTCTCCTCCTTCTCTGTCCAGACTACTTCCAGTTCATATATTCCATCCATCTTATGCGTTTCCTGGTCTGCTTTGATCCACAGTTTTCCCTGCACATACTCTTCTTCTTCAGACCATTCCACAACAGGTTCCTTTATTTCTTCACTATCTTTATAAAGTTTCCACTCACAGAAATCCAACATTTCTTCTATAGTTTCATCTTCTTTTTCAATCTGGATCTGCACCCAGAAGGAATCCCTGTAGTAAACTTTTTCACCAATCTGAATATCTGCTTCCTGACAGATAATCCTCACTCCCGATACATCCTCTGTCGGTTCCTCCTCCCCATGAGCCATCAGTCCCAGTCCAGTCCAGAGAACAAAAGCTGTCAC
>OGIO01000411.1_pt1 | contig 54370 bp, 44 predicted proteins | sample 1571841 | NCBI WGS metagenome assembly OGIO01 (sample SAMEA2582111, study PRJEB24529) | metagenome | biome: Human gut stool | place: China | collected 2011
TCGGATATTCGTTTAGGTCTGATTTATCTTCAGATTCAGAATATGTATTTGAACGAAAAATAAAATAGTTATTCAGGTAAAAGATGCTCAGTTTGGCAGCTTTTATAATAATGAGAATTATTACTATTTTCATTGACAACAGGATAATAGTGGTATATAATCCTTATTAAGAATTAATCCTAATAAGGAGGGCGAATGACAAGTAGAAGAAATACCATTCAAAAAGACCTTGTAAGAGATGCTGTATACGAAATGAGACGACATGTTACAGCAAATGAAGTGTATGAATTTATAAAAGAAGCATATCCAACAATCGGAAAAGGAACTGTATATAGAAATCTTGATATATTGGTGGAGGAAGGTGCATTAAGAAAGGTTGAAGTTCCGGATGGACCGAACCGATTCGATTTTACATTGAAGAATCATTACCATGTCAGGTGTGTAAAATGCGGTGAGGTTTCAGATGTGGATATGGATGAAATACCGGACTTGCTGGAAAGAATTCATAACACTCATGGAATTGAATTTTTGGATTATGATATTTCATTTAAAGGCATTTGCCCGAAATGCAGAGAGAAGGTAAAGGAGGAAAAATATGGATAGGGAAGCAATGTATAAGCTGAGTTATGGATTGTTCGTACTGACTGCCAGAGAAGACGGAAAAGACAATGGATGTATTATTAATACAGCCATTCAGGCAGCTTCAGAGCCGAACCAGTTAAGCATCTGCGTCAATAAGGCAAATTATACGCATGATATGATTCAAAGAACAGGAAAATTTACTGTATCAGTCTTAAGTCAGAAGGCACAGTTTGAATTGTTCAAGCATTTTGGCTTCCAATCAGGAAGAGATACCAATAAGTTTGAAGCATTTGAGCAGTGTGCCAGGGGCACAAATGGTATTTATTATATTACAGAAGGTACAAATGCATACATTTCTGTGACAGTTACTAAAACAGAGGACTTGGGTTCACATACGATGTTTATCGGTGAGATAACCGATATGGAAGTTTTAAGCAATGTTCCTTCAGTAACATATGATTATTATCAGAATAATATTAAGCCTAAGCCACAGGAAGTTGGAAAAACAGAGGACGGTCAGACAATATGGCGTTGCAGAATTTGTGGATATGAATATGTAGGCGAGGAATTACCGGATGACTTTATATGTCCTTTGTGCAAGCACCCGGCATCAGATTTTGAAAAAGTAGTAAAGAAAACGGAGATAAAAGAGATGGCAGCAAACAAATACGCTGGAACACAGACAGAGAAGAATTTACAGGAGGCATTTGCAGGAGAGTCTCAGGCAAGAAATAAGTATACCTATTTTGCTTCTGTGGCAAAGAAGGAAGGCTATGAGCAGATGGCAGCATTATTTTTAAAGACCGCAGATAATGAGAAGGAACATGCAAAGATGTGGTTCAAGGAATTGGCAGGAATCGGTAATACAAAGGAAAACCTGGCGGCGGCTGCAGAAGGCGAAAATTTCGAGTGGACAGATATGTATGAGGGCTTTGCAAAAACGGCTGAGGAAGAAGGCTTCCCTGAGCTTGCAGCAAAATTCAGGGCCGTAGGAGAGATTGAGAAGCACCATGAAGAGAGATATCGTGCACTTCTTAAGAATATTGAAACTGCACAGGTATTTGAAAAGAGTGAAGTTAAGGTATGGGAATGCCGTAACTGCGGACATATCGTGGTAGGAACAAAGGCTCCTGAGGTATGTCCGGTATGTAATCATCCACAGAGCTACTTTGAGGTACATGAAGAGAATTATTAGGGATCAGTTGAAGCTTTTACTCGGAATTCTCCCAAAGCATATGATGATAATTTAATAGAAAATTTGTCTGAAAAGGCGATGCACGATTCTCTGATCAGGCTGCCTAATAGATCATATCTGGAAAGTTTTTTGCAGTATAAATTGTCCGAATATCAGCTATTATGGTATCAACTTCATTGAAGGCTTTGGAAAATAAGTTTATAGCACATGTTTTGACCCCAACATCATTTAAAGCAGCAATGGAGAAAGCATTGCTGCTTTTTTCGATTTAGGTGAAAATAATCACCCGGAATACTTATCAATGCGGGAAGCCTATCGTATCTCCGTCGTCCATGGGATCTCATACCGCTTAGCCATTTTCTGGAGCGCTGCGAGAAAATCATCTTTTCCATAGGTCAGATATCCAACATTTAATTTGTATACAGTATCATCTGTATACAGCCGTAGCTTTTTCCAGACTTTTCTGCCGTTCACTCGCACTGCGATTCCCTCAATCCGCCGGATATTTCTCCAGTACACATCTTTCTTCCTTCGCAGAGGAAATTTCACCGTCATTTTTTCTTCAAAATATCGGATATTTGTATTGCAAAGCATAAACAGACCGATCAGGCTTACCACGCCGCAGACAGGTGCAAACCATACTGAAAATATTTCAGAAAACGATGAACGCTGCTTAAAAAGCTCCTGCAAGAATATATTGCCATCGGAAGACAAAAGCGCCGCTACATATATTCCAAGCATCATAAGCCCAATAATCGCCAGCACGTAGTACTCCGAACCATAGCGCAGGATACGCTTATTGGGACGGTCATAAGCCTGTGACAGGTAATATCCTTTGACCGCCTCCGGGCACCGGACTTTTACCATCTGACAGAATGTTTCATAATTGACCATGCTGATATCCGCCGTAAATATCTTCGTACCATCTGCCAAATACAGATTTATCTTCCTGTCAAATCCTCCATCGATCCGCCGGATATTCTCCCACGCAAATGTTTTCGGTTTCCGGAATGCCCGCTCAATCTGAATCCGCTCCTGGTCAAAATATGTACATTCTCTGGCCATCACATTTCCGCAAAAGATCATCAGAACAAACACCAACACAGCCATGCCCACGCATAGCCCCCACATTCCTATGGCCTCCTCCGGTGCTCCATCCATCACAAACAGCACCGAAAAAAATCCCACAACTACCAGCACCATAACACCAAGTGCATAAAGCAAATATCGTTTTCCGGGCGGCTGGCATAAGATTGACATCCCCGGAGGAATTCTTTTGATCTGCCGTCTGTTCCGCCCCGTGATCAGGAAAATGATACCGGCGAGGAGAGCTAACGCCAGAATAAAAATCAGCCTGTTCATGCGATACCTCCATTTGTTTTATATAATACTTAGCATTCTAGCAAATTACTGACTATACCGCAAGGTTTTTCTTTTGTCCGGATAGTGATTTAAAATGCTGCCTCCGGAGCTGACTTATGTTACAATGATGTTACATAAATGATATATTATTTCTGCGAGCTTGTGTGGTTTAATATTAAAATCATTATTGATCCAGTCAACAATTATATTAAGGCAGCCGTGCATTATTTTTCGAGAACCTTTTTTTCAATGTCCTCAAGCAATGCAGATTGACCCTGGTAATGAAGATAAAAGGATGAGAGGCTCATATTGGATAAGTCGCAGATTTCTTTAATGGTAATCTTTGAAATAGGCTTTGTCTGCATAAGTTCAAGCAGGGAATCCTTAAGAATTTTCTTTGTAATAATTGTTCTTCTGTTATTTTTGACAGCCATTATGATTCCATGCAGTATTATTATGACGCCTATTTAAAAGAGCTTGCTGCCATACAGCCATGCTATATCGGAATGTTTCAGGCAGTATGCTCCGTAAGCTGCCGTAATATAAGCCCGATAGTAGAAAAAGTTAAAAATATCATGGATATAATGTTAGAATTGAACAAAAAAGTGAGTTAAAATACAATAAAAGCAAAAAAATGTAAAGGGGAACTTCTATGGAATATTCAGCAATTTTTCATGATATGGACAAAAGATTCTGCTATGCGGTCGATAAGGATTTATTCGTGATACGCGTGCAGGTAAAGAAGGATGATATGAAGGAGATAATTCTTCACTATGAGGATAAGTATATCCCGATGGAATTGAAGGATACCAGAAAGACGATTCCGATGAAAAAGGCTGCCACATCACAGTTTCATGATTATTATGAGGTGCAGCTTCAGATGCATCTGGTATGCCTCCGCTATTTCTTTGAATTTACGGATATGCAGGGGGAAAAGGTATATTATGGTAATTATGAGTTCAGCAGGGAATGTATTACGAACAGGGACAGAATGTTTGACTGTCCGCAGAATCTCAGGGAGGAAGAAATGTTTGAGGTGCCGGAGTGGGCGGCGAACAAGGTGGTGTACCAGATTTTCCCGGCCCGTTTTGCCGCCTCACAGCCGGTGGACAGGAGTCAGTGGTATAAGGCGCCGATTACGTCTGCCGATAATCTGCATGGTGATCTCAGAGGAATTATCGAGCATCTGGATTATATCCGGGAGCTGGGAATTGATGTTTTATATATGACACCTATCTTCAAATCCAATTCCAGCCATAAGTACGATACCATTGATTATTACCATATAGATCCTTCATTCGGAACAAAACAGGAGCTAAGGGAGCTTGTGCAAAAGGCGCATGAGCGTGGAATGAAGGTGGTTATGGATGCGGTATTCAACCATACGGGAAGAGAATTTTTTGCATTTGCGGATATTCTGGAAAAAGGAGAGAAATCGAAATATCGTGACTGGTATTTTATTGATGATTTTCCGCTTAGAAATGAACCGGGACAGCTTCCGAACTTCAAATGCTTTGCTTATTACGGCGGAATGCCAAAGCTTAATCTGAAAAATCCTGATGTTGAAAAATTCGTCACAGACGTTGCCTGCTATTGGATTGAGGAATGTGATATCGACGGATGGAGAATGGATGTAGGTGACGAAATCAGCCATTTTTTCTGGAAGCGCTTCAGAAGGGCAGTCAAGGCAGTGAAGAAGGATGCGCTGATAGTTGGAGAAATATGGCACTACGCAGGGGATTTCCTTGAAGGGGATGAATGGGATACGGTCATGAATTATCCGTTTTATCTTAACCTGATAGATCTGATTGCGGATGAAAAAATCAGTGTGAGCCGGTTCGTACAGAATCTTGGGTATCTGGAGGGCAGGCTTAATAAAAAGTGCTATCCGCTTATGTGGAATCTGATTGATAGCCATGATACGGCAAGATTCCTGCACCTATGTAATAATGATAAGAAAAAACAGCATCTGGCAGCAGCCTTTCAGCTGCTGTTGCCGGGAATGCCTATGGTTTATTACGGAGACGAGGCGGCGATGCCGGGAGCAAATGATCCGGATTGCAGACGTGGCATGTACTGGGATGAGGAATACCGGGACAAGGAGATGTATGAATGGTATAAGCGGCTGATGCAGGTCAGAAAAACACATGCCTGCATCGTGGAAGGCGAACTGATTGAGACAATCACAAGTGACGACGAGGAGACGATTGTTATGCTCAGGAAAAACGGCGAAGAGACCATTGCCTTGATTTTCAACTGCAGCAGCAATGTGAAGGAATTTAATGAGTATGCACAGAAGGTTAATCTGCTCGGGGAGAGCCTCTTTGACGGAAAAGTGGAGGGGCTTGATGCCGCTGTGATAGTACTATAAAAATCTCAGCAAAAAGTAGTGATATGCATAAATGTAATACGTTATACACGCTGAGAGTATAGAGCATGTTTTGCCACGGGCATCAAGATATAGTAAAAATGCTGAAAAATCAAGGTGGGGGTGGGGGCGGGCGAATTATGTAAAAATACAACAAAAATAAAATAAAAAATAACCCAGAAAACATATTGACTTTCAAAAAAATTTTTGATATAAAGGGGACAGAAATAAGGTAATGCAGAAGTCAAAAAGAAAAAAGAAAGGAAGTAACAACTTATGTCGTCACAGAAGAGTATGATGAAAAAGAAGTTGGAGAATATGCATTTGCATGAAAGGATAAATTATGGCTATAGAAAAGTCATTATTATGATGTTGGTATCAGGACTGGTTTCCATAATAGTCATAGGTGCGTTATTTTCAAATATGCTGTATTATATAAACAATGTTACTGTAGCAGACCAGGCGGTAAAGAACTGTAGGAAGAATGTCAATGCGGCTGCAAGAAATATAAGGGAGATGGCATTGGATAATGATGCTTCAGCTTATGACGGTTATGAGCAGACTGTAAAAAAGCTGCTCGCAGAGGTTGATTCTGAGTTAAAGAAGCTGGAGAAAACGGGGGTGGTTCCGGAATCGGACTATAAGGAATATTCAGCGGCACTTTCCGAATGGGGAAATATCGGTTATACCATTATGGAAGAAATTAAAAGCGGTGATAAGGAAAAGGCAGTTAATGAAATCTTCAATAATTGTACGCCGGCATTGAATAAGGCAGTTGATGTTGCAATCGGTCTGGACGAGATGACGGATGAGGTCAGTCATAGGACTGCGAGAACCACCATTATATATGCAGCCGCAGGAATTGTGTGTATCATTGTATGCCTGTCTATGGCATGGATTTTTGCAAAGAGAATAGGCAGAAGAGTGCTTGAAACGATTTTGGAGCCATTACATGAGGTTGAGGCTGTTGCAAAGGAGCTGACAGAAGGAAATCTGCACAGCACCTTGGAGTATCACTCCGATGATGAGATTGGAAGTCTGGCACATAGCATGCGTAAGTCCATCCGTATTCTGGGAAGCTATGTGGATGATATCGGTCGTGCAATGAAGCTGTTTGCGGAAGGAAATTTTGATGTAAAGCCAGAGGTAGAGTGGAAGGGAGATTTTGTCGGGATTCTGGATTCCTTTATGATGTTTGAGAAAAGCATAGCGGAAACGATTAAGGGAATACAGGGTGTTTCCAACGGTGTTTCAAGCTCAGCGGAGCAGGTGGCTGCAAGCTCTAATGCGCTTGCCGACGGAGCAACGAATCAGGCAGCGGTTGTGGAGGAGCTGACAGCGACTGTAGCAGGTGTCTCCGAGCAGGTAGACAAAAATTCACAATCCGCAAAGGAAATAAGTGCTAAGGTTGATGAGCTTGGAAATGCAATTATTGAGAGCAATGGAAAGATGCATGAAATGGTCAGCTCCATGAATGAGATTAATGAGGCATCAAAGGAGATTGACAAGATTATTGCAACAATCAATGAAATTGCCGCCCAGACAAATCTGCTCGCACTCAATGCTTCTATCGAGGCTGCAAGAGCGGGAGAGGCAGGAAGAGGCTTTGCGGTTGTCGCAAATCAGGTAAATGCACTGGCAGACCAGAGTGCACAGGCGGCAAAGGAATCCTCTGCATTGATTGAGACCTCGGTAAAAGCCGTAGAAAAGGGTATGGTGATTGCAGGACAGACTGCAACGCAATTGGAGGAGGTTGCTGACAGCTCCAAGATAATCACGGAGGAGGTTACGAATATTGCGGTAACCTTAGGGACGCAGGCATCAGAAATCCAGCAGATTAATGAAGGAATTGAGCAGATCAATGATGTTGTCCAGACGAACTCGGCAACAGCAGAGGAGTGTGCGGCTGCAAGTCAGGAGATGAGCAACGAGGCAGAAAATCTGCGTGAAATGATAAGAAAATTTAAGGTTGCAAAATTCGAGAAATAATATAAGGATGTTTTTTGGCGGTAATGAAGCCTGTCTTCATTACCGCTTTTTTTGTGCCTGTCAGAAGGCATCCCCCTTACCAACGCTTAGTGCTCTACACACTTGAAGTGGGGGATTGTTTATTCTGCGTTCATGCAAGCATGCTTCACAGATTTATGAAAATTGCCCTGGCTCTGAATAGTTACAGAAAACGACAGAAGACAGCTTACAGGAAAAGGTTTAGCTTACGCTTAAGGACTGATACGTCAGCACATGGCTGCGTGAATGTGGCATAGTGCATATAAAGGCAGGGGTAGAATATAAAAAAATAAGCATGATTACCTAAAGAAAAGTGAAAGAATTTCTTTGAAAACATCAAAAACATAAAAAATGCACAAAAAATTCATGGTTGATATAAAAATTTTCTATATATATATCTTCGCGTGTGCAATATAATTAAGACACTTAATAAACGAACATACTTCACAAGGAGGAATTAAGCTATGAGAAAAAACAAAATTTTACCACTGCTTTTAGTAGCAGCAATGACAACAACAGCACTTACAGCATGTAGTTCAACACCGGGCAGCAATGTCGAGAACAGCAAGAAACCACTGGTGTGGTTTAACCGCCAGCCATCCAACAGCTCAACGGGAGAGCTTGACATGGATGCACTCAAATTTAATGACAAGACCTATTACGTTGGCTTTGATGCCAATCAGGGCGCAGAGCTTCAGGGACAGATGGTACTTGACTATATCAAGGCTAATGCAGCAACCATCGACCGTAACGGTGACGGCGTAATCGGCTACATACTTGCAATCGGTGATATCGGACATAACGATTCCATTGCCCGTACCCGCGGTGTTCGTTCGGCACTCGGAACAGGAGTTGATAAGGCAGGAGCGGTTGACCCATCGCCTATTGGAACGAATGCAGACGGCTCCTCATCCATCGTAAAGGATGCGACAATTGAGATAGACGGAAAGACCTATACCGTTCGTGAGCTTGCATCACAGGAGATGAAGAACTCAGCAGGTGCTACATGGGATGCAGCTACAGCAGGTAATGCAATCGGAACATGGTCAGCTTCCTTTGGCGATCAGATTGATGTTGTTGTATCTAATAATGATGGTATGGGAATGTCAATGTTTAACGCATGGGCAAAGGACAATAAGGTACCTACATTTGGATATGACGCCAACAGCGATGCGGTTGCTGCTATTGCTGAAGGATATGGCGGAACAATTTCACAGCATGCAGATGTCCAGGCTTACCTCACCTTGAGAGTTCTCAGAAACGCTCTTGATGGTGTGGATGTTAATACAGGTATCGGTGTTGCCGATGAAGCAGGCAACAAGCTTGATGAGGGCATTGACTACAGATACAGCGAGGCTGAGAGATCCTATTATGCATTGAACATTGCGGTTACAGCAGCTAATTATCAGGATTTCACTGACTCCACCAAGGTATACAGCAAGGTATCACATCAGCTTGATACGGCTAAGAGCCCTGAGAAGAAGGTATGGTTAAATATTTACAATGCATCTGATAACTTCTTAAGCTCAACCTACCAGCCGCTTCTCCAGAACTACGATGATCTTATGAACCTTAAGGTTGATTACATCGGCGGTGACGGACAGACAGAGTCTAATATTACTAACCGTCTCGGCAACCCTGGTGAGTATGATGCATTCGCTATAAATATGGTTAAAACAGATAATGCAACATCTTATACATCTCTCCTTCAGCAGTAGAATGATTGAGATATGTCAGCAAAGGCTTTGGAGGTGTCAGGGTATCCTGACACCCCCTTTTCTAAAAGAGGAGTGGTGATATGGCAGAAGACAAGAAGGATATTATTTTGTCGATCCGCGGCATGAGCAAGTCATTCGGAAGAAATAAGGTTTTAAAGCATATTAATCTGGATGTAAAGAAAGGCTCGATAATGGGTCTGATGGGCGAGAATGGTGCCGGCAAGTCGACAATGATGAAATGTCTTTTTGGAACATATCAAAAAGACGAGGGCACAATAATTCTTGATGGAAAGGAAATCAGCTTCGCCGGACCTAAGGATGCTCTGGAAAACGGCGTTGCGATGGTTCATCAGGAATTGAATCAGTGTCTGGAGAGAAACGTTATTGATAATCTGTTTCTCGGGCGCTACCCAAAGAATTCTTTGGGAGTAATTGATGAAGGAAAAATGAAAAAAGAGGCTGCGGAGCTGTTCCGTAAGCTTGGAATAACGGTAGACCTTTCACAGCCGATGAAAAAAATGTCTGTATCAAAGAGGCAGATGTGTGAAATTGCCAAGGCTATTTCATATAATTCTAAGGTTATTGTATTGGATGAGCCGACATCCTCCCTCACGGCACCGGAGGTTGAAAAGCTCTTTAAGATAATGCGGCAGCTACGGGAGCAGGGTATCTCGTTGATATATATTTCCCATAAAATGGATGAGGTTTTTGAGATATGTGATCAGATATCTGTTCTCAGGGATGGTGCGCTGGTAATGACGAAGAACAGCAAGGACACCGACATGAATGAGCTGATTTCAGCTATGGTAGGAAGGTCGCTGGATAATCGTTTCCCTAAGGTGGATAATACACCGGGGGAGGTGGTCTTTAAGGTAGAACACTTATCTACAAAATATGCACCGAAGCTTCAGGATATTACCTTTGATGTGAAAAAGGGAGAGATTTTCGGACTTTACGGTCTGGTCGGTGCAGGACGTACAGAGCTTCTCGAGACAATATTCGGTATCCGTACAAGAGCGGCGGGACGTGTCTACTACAATGATAAGCTGATGAACTTCCGCTCCTCCAGGGATGCAATGAATCACGGCTTTGCGTTGATTACAGAGGAACGTAAGGCAGATGGTCTGTTCCTGAAATCAGACATTACCTTTAATACTACAATTGCTAATATGAAGCAGTACAGATCGGGAGTGGCTCTTTCTAATGACAGCATGGTGAGGGCGACGGCAGAGGAAATACGAATCATGCATACAAAGTGCATGGGACCGGAGGATATGATTTCAAATCTTTCCGGAGGAAATCAGCAAAAGGTAATATTTGGCAGATGGCTGGAGCGTTCACCTAATATATTCATGATGGATGACCCGACAAGAGGTATCGATGTCGGCGCCAAGTATGAGATTTACGAGCTGATTATAGAGATGGCAAAGCAGGGAAAGACAATTATTGTTGTCTCATCTGAGATGCCTGAGATTCTCGGAATTACCAATCGAATCGGTGTAATGTCCAACGGACATCTTGCAGGGATTGTTAATACCAGGGAAACGAATCAGGAAGAGCTGCTTAGACTTAGTGCAAAGTATTTGTAACAGAGAGGAGTACGAGAGCTATGGCAAATGATATCAGATGTCTTTCTATAGAAGATGAAGCTAAGCTTTTAGCACCGATAGATGAATATATCGGTAAAATACAGGAGCAGATAGATGCCCTGCGTGTAGATGGTTCCGACCGGGTTCAGGCGTTGAAAACACATATAGCACTGACGAAGGAGGATAAAAATTATACAAAACAGGAGCGGCAGGAGATAATCCGCAAGGATAAGGAGCAGCTTGAAAAGGCAAAGGAGATTGAAAAAAAGAATAAGGACAAGGTCTCCGGGCTGATTGCGGATGCAGAGGCGTATCTTGGCGCCCACTATAAAAATGATTATTATAGAAAAGTGGTTGAGAGCTGTGCGGCTGCAACAAAAGCAGAGAATGCCGAGTATGAAGGAATACGCGAAAGGCTTAAGGCGGAGCATACGAAAGCACTTTCTGAGCTTAAGGATAGACAGGAAATCAAGGATGAAAAATATGTATACAAGAACCGCCTGTATGATGCGCAGATGATGCATGAATCCAAGCTTCAGGAAATAAAGGACAGAAAGCATGAGGCATTTGTGCATGAATATCATCTGATTGATCTGCTCCGTATGTCGAAGTTTACTTACGCGCAGAGACGTAAGCAGAAGCTGGAAAATTATAAATATACATTTAATACCTCACAGTTCCTTTATAAAAATGGTCTTTATATTGTAATTATATTAATATTTATTGCTCTCTGCTTTATTACGCCGATTGTAAAGAATACACAACTGTTCACTATGGCGAACATACTGAATATTCTTCAGCAGGCATCACCGCGAGTATTTCTTGCACTTGGTGTTGCAGGTCTGATTCTGTTAACCGGTACAGACCTTTCCGTAGGAAGAATGGTCGGCATGGGTATGGTAACGGCGACAATAATCATGCATAAGGGTGTTAATACAGGTGGAGTATTCGGTCATATATTTGATTTCACGGGTATTCCGATACCTATGAGGGCGATTCTTGCACTGGTTGTGTGCGTGCTTCTGACAACTGCCTTTGCTTCCGGTGCGGGTTTCTTCATGGCAAAATTTAAGATGCATCCATTTATCTCGACAATGGCAAACATGCTTATTATTTTCGGACTTGTAACCTATGCTACCAAGGGCGTGTCCTTCGGAGCAATTGAGTCCTCGATTCCGGCAATGTTCATTCCTAAAATAGGAAGATTCCCGACAATCATTCTCTGGGCGGTTGTTGCGGTTGTGGTTGTATGGTTTATCTGGAACAAGACAACCTTCGGAAAGAATCTGTATGCGGTCGGAGGTAATCCGGAGGCGGCAGCAGTATCGGGTATTTCCGTATTTGCAGTTACAATGGGAGCCTTCGTTATGGCGGGTATACTTTACGGATTTGGTTCATGGCTGGAGTGTAACCGTATGGTTGGTTCCGGTAGTGCCGCTTACGGACAGGGCTGGGATATGGACGCCATCGCCGCATGTGTTGTGGGTGGAGTATCATTTACAGGTGGTATAGGTAAGATTTCAGGAGTTGTGACCGGAGTAATGATTTTTACGGCACTTACCTACTCACTCACTATTCTGGGTATTGATACTAACCTGCAGTTTATATTCGAGGGTATTATCATTCTGGTTGCAGTTACACTTGACTGTCTTAAGTATGTCAAGAAAAAGTAGAAAAAAACTGTGATATAGTAGGCTTTTGGAGAAAAAAAGAGTATAATAAAGAAAAAATGGCACGAATCGGTTATTGGGTAATTCGTGCCATTTTTGTAAATAAAGAAAGAAATCTTATCAAGTATGGAGGAGACAGATGTTTAAGTATAAAGTGCTTCTTGTAGATGATGAGGAAGAAGTTACCAATATGATTGAAGAGAGAATCGACTGGGCGGGACTTGGATTTGAGGTGGCAGGCAAGGCTCAGAACGGCGTTAAGGCACTGGAGTTATCAGAAAAGGTACAGCCTGATGTGGTAATTACGGATATTAAGATGCCGTATATGAACGGTCTGGAGCTGGCACGTTATATGAAGCAGGAAAATCCCGGAGTGCGTATTCTCATTCTGACCGGCTTTGATGAATTTGAATATGCCAAGGAGGCGGTTCATCTTGAGATTGATGAATATATTTTAAAGCCTGTCAATGCCGATGAGCTTTCAGAGTGCCTGAGCCGCCTGAAGAGTGTTCTCGATAAGGAAAGAGATGAGAAGCTCAATGTCATCAAGCTGGAGCAGTATTATGCAGATTCCCTTCCTGCGCTGCGTGTGAACTTTTTCTGTTCGCTTATTGAGGGGCGTATTCTTGAAGGCGAGGTCAGCAAATTTCTGAGCGATTATAAGATTTCGCTGCCGGGACCTTATTACTGCTGTGCAGTCATGCATACATCGCAGAATCATGTTCCGGATGGCATGTCCCCGCTGCTGCTTTCCATGTCGGTGCAGCGGGAGGTTCAGGAGAGACTGAGCGCAAGGTGGGATTACAGGTATTTTACTTATCTTGGGAATATCGTCCTGATTTTTAATCTTGAGAGCGAGGACAGCATTAAGAGGCTTACGGATGACAGCGACAGGTTCTGCAGATGGGCAGACCGCTTTCTGGGGGCGGTTGTAACTGTAGGAATCGGCAAGGTGTGCCGGGAGCTGCTGTCTGTAAGGCAGTCCTATGAGGGTGCAAGAGAGGCACTGTCATATCGCGTAATATACGGAGCCGGACGTTCTATCAATATTGAGGATATAGCACCGAAGGGGCAGGAGCCTTCGGCACAGCTTGAGGATATTGATATGAATGCCGTATTCAAGGCAATACGCATTGGTGTGCGTGAGGATGTCGAGCATGCGGTTCTGGCACTGGTGAAGAAGATTAAGGATAGTGCCAAAACAATTGTGCAGCATAATTTTACCGTCATGGAGATTGTGGGAAATCTGTACCGCTTCTGCGGAAATAACCATATGAAGTTTGAGGACCATACAGGAAATATCAGGAATGACTATGAAGAGATTACCAGGATGGATGAAAGCGCATTATCAGACTGGCTTGTGAAGGTGTCACTGTCAATTTCGGAGGAATTTAAGAATGCCAGGAAATCTTCATTATGTTATCTGATTGAGGAGGCAAAAAATATTGTCCGTGACTGTTATTCGGAGCCGGATTTGTCATTGGATACGGTGTGCTCTAAGCTTGGAGTATCCAACTCCTATTTTTCATCCATGTTTAAAAAGGAATCAGGAAGTTCGTTTATAACATATCTGACGGATTACAGGATGCAGCAGGCGGTAAGGCTGCTGCTGGAAACAGAAGAGAAAAGCTATGAAATTGCAGAGCATGTAGGCTATGAAGACGCCAACTATTTCAGCTATGTCTTTAAGCGCAGGTACGGAATGTCTCCTTCAAAATATCGTATGGAGCATATAGGAAAACAGGTATGAAAAAAAAGAAAACAAAAGTGTCTGATATACAATCGGTTATTATGCTGGCACTATCGCTCATGACGGTGACTACCTCGATATTCATTGGTCTGCTGGTCTATAACCGGTATGAAACGGCAATGCGTCATAATGATGTCAGCAATACACAGAACATGATGGAGTCCATTGTCAGCTCGACGGAGCAATACCTTAAGAGCATGAGACAGCTTGCGAACACAATAAACTATAATATTATACAGGTATATGATGTTTCCGATCCGGAGTTCAACCAGCAGCTCAATCTTATTTATGAAGCGGACAAGGATAAGATACAGAGCATTGCACTTTATGATATGGAAGGAGAGCTGATTGTGGCGGAACCGGTCACACTTCAGAAGGAGGGTATCAAAGTTACAGGACAGCCATGGTTTGTGAATGCGGCAGAGAAGGTTGCCAATATGCATTTTTCCACGCCGCATATACAGAACCTGTTTCGGGATGATGCGAAGAGGTATTACCGGGTTATTTCCTTAAGCCAGGCGGTTGATTTTATATCCGGGGACCGCCCGGAAAATGGAATACTGCTGGTGGATATGAAGTATTCCTTTATTGAGAAGCTGTTCAGCCGTATCAATTATAAGAGCAGGGAGCATTATTATTATATATGTGACGGAGAGGGAAAGCTGATTTACCACCCTTATGCGAATGAAATCAGCAATGGCATGTTCAGTGAGAATGTGGATATTCCATGCAGCAGTGAGGATGGAATATACCGGAATCAGCTCAGCCCCTCCGGCGAAAAACGGACTATTATAGTAAATACTATTTCTTATACCGGCTGGAAGCTGGTCGGAGTTGTACTTCAGGATGTCAGGACGGACAGTGTGAAGCAGTTCCGTATGTATATGGTAATTATTGTTATCATGCTTATCATGATGCTGCTTGTGGTCAACAGGATTGTCTCGAGGAAGATTTCCAGCCCTATTATCAAGCTGGATGCATCTGTGACAGCATATGAGGCCGGTGAAAAGCCGGATATTTATATAGGGGGTTCATACGAAATCAGGCATTTGGGAAATTCTGTCCAGAAGTCTTATGAGGAGATTGAACACCTGATGACGGAGATTGTCGCCCAGCAGAACAAGCGCAGGAGGAGTGAGCTGGCTGCACTGCAAAGCCAGATTAATCCGCATTTTCTTTATAACACTCTGGAGTCAATCACCTGGATGATTGAGGGCAACAAAAATAAGGATGCGGTTTTTATGATTTCGGAGCTTGCCAAGATTTTTCGTATAAGCTTGTCAAACGGAAAGACAATTATCAGTATTGAGGATGAGCTGAAGCATTGCAAAAACTATATGAATATACAGAAGTACCGCTATAAGGAACGCTTTGTGACGGAGTATGATGTCTCGGAGGAAATCCATCAGTTCTGCACGGTGAAGCTTATCATACAGCCGATTCTGGAAAACGCTATATACTATGGTGTAGGGAATATGGATGCTGACGATAATCCAAGGATTCTGGTTAAAGGCTGGAGGACGGATAATGATATATATCTGGCAGTATCGGACAACGGCATGGGAATGAGACAGGAGGATGTTAAGAATATTTTGTCGGATAATAAGAAGGTGCCAAAGCACGGCTCGGGAGTGGGACTGATTAATGTACACACGCGCATTCAGCTGATGTTCGGCGCAGAGTACGGTCTTATTGTCGAGAGCGAGCCTGATGAGGGCACAACGGTAACAATCCACCTTCCGGCGATACCGTATACGGAAGAAAATTGTGAGCTTTTGGAGAATGGGGTTAAAAAGCCCGGGAATGAGGGTGACGATGAAAAAACCTAAAACCACCTTTCTGCTGTCTGAAATATGTCTTGCCATATTACTGCTGCTGTGTGTGCGTCAGATATTTGCAGACGAAAAGCCACAGAAGAGGGTAGCAGTTATCGTTGAGAAATCCGGTGATGAAAAATGGGATTCCTTTTTCAACGGTGTCAAGCAGGCAGCAAGAATGCAGAATATACATCTTATTATCTGTAATACGGATGAGATTGAGAATGCACAGGAGGAGAGAACCCTGATATATGAGCAGCTGGATAATCAGGTGGACGCTTTTATTATTCAGGCGGCACCGGGGAATGACACAGAGACGGTGCTGAAGGAGCTTCGCACACAGAAGCCGGTTATACTGGTAGCCAATGATGTTCTGGGCAACGCCGGTAAGAGTGGTCAATCGAAGCGCTCCGGTCTGCCGGTTATCATGCCTGATAATTATTCCATGGGCTATGCGCTGGGAGAGGATCTGGTGAACAGAAATGTCATTGAGGGAAGAAGCGTTGGAATTGTAGGCGGGCTTGGAGGGACGGAATATGCCGCAGACAGCAGGCATGGACTGCTTGATGCGCTCGCAGCCTCGGGCTGTGAAATCGCTTTTGATATTGGTGTGACTTATGATGTGTCAATTACTGAGGCACTCAGGCAGCAGAGGACTGTGGATTATCTGTTCGTGCTCGACACAAATGCACTGGAGCAGGCGGCAGCGATGTATGCCGGGAAGGAAGGCGCCGGAACGAAGCTCTATGGAATAGGAAACAGCATGAAGTGTGTGTATTATCTGGATGATTCCGTAATTGACGGGCTTATTTTAGTTGATGGCTACAGCATGGGGTATAAGAGTATTCTGGAGCTTTCCCATGTGCTGAATAAGCGTTTATATGCCGCTTCGGATTATGTTATTGAGTACAGGCTGATTCATAAGGAGGATATTTTCCGGGAGGATGTACAGCAGTTCCTCTATACCTATGATTGAGGCCGGTATGAATGGGGAATGGAGATTAGTGTGAAAAATAAACGGATAATAAAGGTTATTATATTATGTCTTTTACTGTGTATGACGGGCTGTCACAAGGACAATGGTGTAAACAGGAATATTATGAGGGTTGGTGTAGTACTGTACACGCAGGATGACCCCTTTATCAATGCGTTGACGGAATGTATGAAGGAAAATTTTGAGAAATATGAGTCGGATACTTTTAAGATAACGATGACGGTTCGTGATGGCAAAAATGATCAGGATATCCAGGACAAGGTTGTTGGAGAGGTGATTGATGCGGGCTGTGACATACTCATTATCGACCTGGTTGACCGGACGGAGCCGTCAAATATAATTAAAATGGCAAAGCAGCAGAACATACCTGTTATTTTCTTTAATCGTGAGCCGGTATATGAGGATATAATGCAATGGGACAAGCTGTACTATGTCGGAGGGGACGCAGCACAATCCGGTACGCTGCAGGGAGAGATTGCGGCAGAGATAATATGTGGGGATTATGCTGCAGACCGCAACAGCGACGGTAAGATTCAATATGTCCTGCTTGAGGGTGAGGCAGGGCATCAGGATGCCATTATGAGAACCGACAGTGTGGTCAGCACTATTCAGACGGAGGGCATAATTCTGGAGAAGCTCAGCTATCAATTCGCTAACTGGAACCGGGGACAGGCTGAGAATAAAATGACCCAGCTTATTAACCGGTATGGAACCGATATTGAGCTTGTGATTTCCAATAATGACGAGATGGCACTTGGGGCGGCTGCGGCATACGATGCACTTGGGTATCCACAGGACAGCCGCCCGGTCATTCTCGGAATCGATGGGCTTGACAGTGCTCTTGAAGCTGTTAAAAAGGGCTATATCCAGGGTACGGTATACAATGACAAGGAGGGACAGGCAAGCCGGATATCAGGTCTTGCACTGAGTCTGTTCCTTGGGGGGGTTCTGCCGGACAGTGATTTTGAAAATGGAAGATATATCTTTCTGCCGTATCATAAGGTTACGGAAGATAATGTTGATGAGTTTTTAAAGTAAGGGTTATCAGGATATGCCGGCTTCGGTGGCACATATATAGAAAAACTTTATCAGAGTTCTTAGAACAACATTATAAAATAGAAAATCAGAGAGGAAATCAGAGATGGAAGAATGGTTGAACAGCTATTATGCGGAGCTGGATCCTGTAAAGAGACAGCAGATACTTGAAGAGAACAGCCGTGATACGCAGAGCGGGGATGGACTGCTCCGCCATCAGCTCTGGACAGCCAGATATGGCAAGGGAAAGCCGAAAAGCGATGCTTTTGTCGGATATCTGATGAATTTGAAGTATATTGCGGACAGTGACAGGCTGGATCCGGGAGGCAGGAAGAAGAAGCTTGCCATAGAAGCGCTTATGGGGCTCAGGCTGTATGAATTTGAGAAAAAAAGTGAGCTGGAGCAGGAAATAATAGTGTCGGAGTTGAAAAATACCTGTAAAAGGTATATGGACATCAGCGCCGGCGGAAGAGGATTCACGTCTGTGATTTTCGGGATGGGACAGCTGTCAGAGGAGAGCATTGCCGGAAAGCTTGCGGAGCAGGTCAGCAAATTTGCCTATGAAGCTCCGCATATCCTTAGGATGGACAAGGAATTCGAGCCTCTTCAGAGGGTGGCGGTGGAGGTGTTCTGCGAGCTGTATCCCAATCGAGTGCATTTTCTGAAGAAAAGATAACATGATTCAGGTGTCAAAACATGCTAATCTAATTTATGAGTGTATAACGTATTATATTTATGCATATCAGCTCCGTTGTCCGAAGCAAGATGTTCTAAGAACTCAGCCGAAAATAATCCGGCGTACTGTTCAGGTCTATCCGGTAATAAGCCTTTCGTAGTCCATGATGTGCAGCGGCTTAGAGAAGAGGTAGCCTTGAATGTCATCACATTTCTGTTCCTGAAGATAGGAGAGCTGGGATTCGTATTCGACTCCTTCAGCCGTGATGTGCAGTCCAAGATGACGTCCCATCTTGATAACGTAGTGGAGCAGTGTTTCGCCGTCCTTCTCGCCTATGCAGTCGATAAGGCTCTTGTCGAGCTTCAGTGTGTCAAAGCAGTGCATGTTGAGTGTTGCCAGTGATGAGTAGCCTGTACCGAAATCATCCATCAATATGCGAACACCGCTAAGGCGGAAATGTTCGAGAATCTTGGCAATGTCTGCTTTTCCCGAAATGGCACTCTCAAGCACCTCCAATTGTATGTATTCGTGAGGAAGCTCGAAGGAATCAAGTATACCAAGGTATTTATCGACGACATTGGCACCGTAGATTGTCGCACGGCTTATGTTGACAGACACAGGGCATACCTTGAAGCCCTTATCCAACCAGTATTTCTGCTTATGGCATACCTCCCTGAACACATATTCATCAAGGCGCGATATGTAGCCGTCGCGCTCAAAAAGCGGTATGAAGCGTCCGGGCGGAATGAGCTTGCCATCTGTCTCACGCCAGCGTACCAGTGCCTCAGAGCCGACAATTTCCTTGGTTGATGCTGAGTATTTAGGCTGATACCATATCTCAAAGTTATGGTTGGATATGGCAAAATCAAAACGCTCCTCAAGCTGCTGGTTTTTGAGAAGCTCCTCATGGTCAAGCTCACTATAGAAGGCATAGCATTTATCGTGCCGTTCCTTGGCAAATTCACATCCGATCTTGGCCTTATTGTATGAATCATCAAGAGCTGTTATGTCCTCCATAGGATATATTCCGAAGCAGGCTCTCACTCCGGGTGCATCATAAGCTATAGCAAGGTCATGTACCTCATCGGAGAGCCGTTCAAGACGTCTTGAAACATCGGCATCACTGGACATATTGAGCAGCATTACAAAGTAATCGTCCCTCACACGGGCAGCATATTCATTATCCTTTATCGTTTGTTTTATAAGCGCCCATGTCTTCTTAATCATGTCATCGGCGGCAGCATTTCCGGCAGTTATGGTGATATTCGAAAAATGCTGGATGTCCATTGAGATTATATATCCGCAGCGGTTTCTGGACTTAGTGAGAAGCTGCCTTTTAAAGTATGCATAATTGGCACCTCCGGTCAAGGAGTCTCTGTAAGCGAGACGCTGTACAAGGCGCCTCTGGGAGCTGAATATAATCAGGTAAGATACCATTGCCGCAATAACCAGAAGGATACTTAGGAATATCATAAGATACAGTGTGTTGCGGACAGGCTTGATACGCTGTAATAAATAATCTGTAGGAACCAGCGTAAACACATTCCAGACAATCTCCCCATCGGCGATAAGAATAGGCGTTCTGTAGTAGTAGTATTCAACAGAATCTATAAATAATTTTCCGAGGTTAGGTGTGTTGGAGGAAATATTTCGGCGGATGGTATTGATTACCTCTGTGTTGCCGGGATTCCTGGATAATATGTCGGTGTACAGGTTCTGTGAAAGCTGTATGGAATCATAACTCATGGCAATGGATATATCACCGGCTTCATTGGTGGCAAAGCTGCAGCCCTGCCCTTCAAAGCATTCCACCTGCAAGGAGGCATTGATGACCTCAGCGTCATACACAAGACCGAAAACACCGAGAAGCTCATTCGTTGTATCGTCATACATAGGGGATGAGAAAATAATGATTTTTTCATCGGTATCAGGACGGAGGGCATCTGTCAGTACACCGGTGATGGTCGACTTGCCCTGCAGTCCTCTTTTGAAAAGCTCCCTATAGGATAGGTTTGTTACGACATTGTCTGTGGTGTATGCTGTTCCATCGGGGGTGCAGTAGGTTATGCGTTTGAGATTGTCAGCCTTGACAAAGCCCTTGAGAAGCATGACGTTTCCGGATATGTCTCCGGGAAGCTCCTTAATCTCGGCAAAAAGACTATCTAAAAGCATGTAGTTGTCATTGAGCTGGTTGCTTATGGCAAGAGCATTCTGGTTGGCAACGTCAATCAGATTAGTTTCAAGCTGGTGCTCCAGCTCATTGCTTATTTGGTTGGTGCAATAAATTACGGAAAAAAAGAAAAGAATTAATATTATTAAAGATATTAAAGCGATTTTATAGCCTTTTTTCTTAAAGTTTATATTCATTAAAGGTCTCCTTGTGGGGTCATGATAGTACTTTCACTTAAGCACACTACCAAAATAATTATACTACCAATATTAATATGTAGCAACGAAACGAAAACTAAGATTTGGTAAAGAAAGTTATCCGGAATACTTAAAGCTGCTTTCGGTAAAAAAACATTGCTAGTAATAGAATTTTTTTATATAATGATAAATGTTTTTAAAGCTGTGAGTCAGTGATTTGATACAAAAATGCCCGGAATGCTGCGGGCAGCTCCCGGATATGGATGCCGGGGAAGTGAGGATTGGATAATTAATATGAGATATATTGTATTTGATTTGGAATGGAATCAGTGTCCGAACGGCAAGAGCGATGAGGTTGCGGAGCTTCCGTTCGAGATATTTGAGATAGGTGCCGTGAAGCTGGATGATGATATGCAGCGTATCGACAGCTTTTCGTGTTATATTAAGCCGAAGGTATACAAGGAGCTTCACTATATTGCGAAGGGACTTACGCATGTCACGGAGGAGCTTCTGGAGGACGGAAGGGATTTTGAGGATGCGGTGAAGGATTTTCTTGACTGGTGCAGTGCGGACGGAGAGTACAGAATGTGCACCTGGGGGATTTCGGATCTTGTGGAGCTGCAGCGCAACATGAAATATTTCGGCATAGGGAATCCCCTGGAATATCCGCTGTTTTACTATGATATACAGAAGCTTTTTTCGATTGACAAGGAAGACGGAAAGTCAAGAAGGTCGCTGGAAACGGCTGTCGATATGCTGGGAATTGAGAAAAATATAGACTTCCATAGTGCAATAAGTGATGCGGAGTATACAGCTAAGGTCTTTGAGTGTATTGATTTTGGAAGGGTAGGGGGATATTTTTCGATAGATACCTATAGAATACCTGCAGGTGTCAAGGACGAGATAAGAATCAATTATGGAACCTATGAGAAATATATTACCAAAGGATATGATACTAAGGAGGAGCTGGTGAACAATACGCGTCTCCTGTCCACAAGGTGCTATCTGTGCGGACAGACCGCGCGGAAGAAGATTCGCTGGTTCTCAATGAATTCCAAGATGCATTACTGCCTTGCCGAATGTAAGGAGCATGGATATATCAAGGGGCGTTTCAGAGTCAGGGAGGATGACAATGGGAAGTATTATGCTTCAAGGGTGCTTAAGCTTACAGGCGAGGCGGGCGCTGAGGAGGTCAGGCAGAGACAGCTGGAAGTCCGCAAGCGCCGCCGTGATAAAAGACATAAAAAGAAATTATAATCAGAACCGCAGACCATGGCGGTTCTTTTTTGCATTTATAATAAGTAACAGCACAATCAGAATAAAAACACATACGATGCTGATGAACAACCAGAGGTTGATGTAGATAAAATGCCCGGTCACGGTAACCGCATTTGACAGAGGTGAGGCGGAGGTGTCCGATGCCAGGTATGGGAGGGCTGAATCGGATGCAGCAGAGCTGCCGGATTGAGACTGGCTATCGGATGCAGCGGAGCCATCTGCCGGCTTCCGGTTATCGGAAGGAATGTCACCGGACGCTGCCGCCCCGGAAAAATACAGGCTGGTGTGTCCTGCTTCATGTGCGCCGTAGTAGTAATAGATATCTGCAAGTATGCTTGAGGCGGTATTGCTGTCGTCAGAAGCAGCTGACGCCGTTTCACTGTCGGTGTTTATCGTATCTGAAGGGCTGCCGTGCTGTCTGTATATAATTTCCTTGGTCAGGTCGCCGAAGGAGACATTGACCGGAATTATGACACAATCGGAGTCAGGCACGGACAGGCATATATCCGAATTTATATTCAAGGCCTTTCCGCTTATTCCGAAACCGCCAAGCCCTAAGCCCTGATTGAAGCTGAAGGTATCCTCATTCTGTGAGATATTAAGCTTGTGAAAATTGTTAAATCCATATTCAAATAAGGCAGTGGTATCAATATAGCGCTGTTCATCGGTTGAGTTGAATATGACGCATATCAGACGGATTCCGTCCTTCTGTGCAAATGTGGCAAGGGTGTGTCCTGCGGCATCCGTGTAGCCGGTTTTTCCTCCGATACAATATTCGTACAGGTATTTTCCTGTTACCATGCTGTGCGACAGTCTGTAATAACGTGTGTCGGAGGTCTTGTTCGTCGGAGGTACGGAATATGATTTCTTATATGATATCGCATTCATAATGACAGGGTAATCAAGCACCGCACGGCATATAAGAGCCATGTCATAGGCGGTCGTGTAGTGATTGACATCGGTAAGACCGCTTGCATTGGTAAAGTGAGTGTTAAGACAGCCAAGCTCAGCCGCTCTTTTGTTCATCATATTGGCAAAATTGGCGACCGAGCCTCCGACATGTTCGCCAAGAGCATAGGCAATATCATTCGCTGATTTAATAAGCATCATATTGAGTGCCTGTTCAACACTGAATTCCTCGCCTGTCTTAAGTCCTGCGTTTGCGTCGCCGTATTTTACGCTGGATACTGCGTTGGCGCTCACGGTCAGAGTGTCGCTCAGATTGGCATTTTCTGCGACAATCAGTGCGGTCATCAGCTTGGTGACGCTGGCAGGGTAACATTTTTCGTCGCTGTTTTTTTCATACAGGACAATTCTACTGTCGGCATCCATAAGAATGCAGTTGCCGGACTCAATTTCAGGTGGTATCGGATATTCGTCCGTGTTCGTGGACTGATTATCTGCATAGACAATATCCGGCCGGATATTGAGTGTGAGCATGGATAAGCAGGCGATTAGCACGAACAGTGTGCGCAGATGGCCGTGCTTTCGTGTATATGTGCTGAGTATGTTTGACGGTGGTTTTATTCTATGGTTCATGATGGACTCCGATTTATTTTTTATATTACACGGGAGCAAATATCCCTCCCACAGACTTCATTGTAGTACATTATACGTCCGTTTTCCACAAAAAAATTGCAACATGGGGGATTGTCTGGTAGAATTATAAGGGTATAGGCTGATTTTTACCCGAAAATATTGAATCAGACTAAAAAGCACAATGTCAGAAAGCAAATAGAAAAACATTATAAATAAAAATAGGGATGATAAGCGCAGGACGCATAAGCACATTGTCATCCGGAAAAGAGGGAATATGTCTGAGAGAATAGAACTGTTCGTGCCGGGACGTCTGTGTCTGTTCGGAGAGCATAGCGACTGGGCGGGGCTTCACCGGAACATCAATTCGGCAATTATACCGGGTGAGGCGATTGTAACAGGAATTGAGGAAGGTATATATGCCACCGTTGAGGCGGCGGATAAATTCATAATAGAGAGTGACCTTGGAGAGGAGACCTTTACCTGTGCGATGGATACGCAGGTTCTTAGAAAGACTGCGTGTGAGGGCGGATATTTTTCCTATGTTGCAGGTGTGGCTTCATATATAAATGAGCATTACAGTGTCGGCGGTCTGAGGATTCACATAACCAGACGTACGCTTCCGATTAAGAGCGGACTGTCATCAAGTGCCGCTATATGTGTTCTCACGGCACGCGGCTTCAATCAGATATATGGGCTTAAGTTAAACACAATCGGTGAGATGAATATTGCATTCATAGGTGAGCAGAGGACGCCGTCAAGGTGCGGCAGACTTGACCAGGCCTGTGCATTCGGAGTCAAGCCGGTCCACATGACATTTGACAGTAATGAGGTGGGAGTGCAGACGATAAAGCTTGGAGGCACATTCTACTGGGTAATTGCAGACCTTAAGGCGGGAAAGGATACGGTAAAAATTCTTGCAGACCTCAACAAATGCTACCCTTTTGCGCAGAATGACAAGGAACGTGCGGTTCAGGAGGCACTAGGAGCTGATAACAGGGAGTACATTGAAAAAGGAGTGCGCCTGTTAGAGTCAGGTGATGCAAAGGGACTTGGCGGACTGATGCGCACGGTGCAGGAAAACTTTGACAAAAAGGTAGCGCCGGCATGTCCGTCACAGCTTAAATCCCCGGTTCTCCACTCGGTTCTTTACGATAAGGAGCTTGACAAGTGGATATATGGCGCCAAGGGTGTAGGCTCACAGGGGGACGGAACAGTGCAGCTTCTTGCTAAGGATGAGGAATGTCAGAAGGCTGTCATAGATTATCTCAGCAATGTGCGTGGCATGGAGGCATTTCCGCTCACGCTCAAGCCTAAGCAGGCGGTGAGAAAGGCGGTTATTCCCGTGGCGGGCTTCGGAACCAGACTTTACCCTGCGACAAAGGCAATCAAGAAGGATTTTCTTCCGGTTCTCGATAAGGATGGGCTCTTCAAGCCGGTTATCATGGTGCTTTTAGAGCAGCTTGTACAGTCGGGAATAGAGGAAGTGTGCCTCATCATCGGACGTGAGGAGCAGAAGCTGTATGAGTCATTTTTTGCCCCTATGTCCAAGGAAAATTATGACAAGCTTCCTGAGGATAAGCAGAAGTACGAGGATAATCTGGTGAAGATAGGCAGAATGATTCGTTATGCATACCAGGATGAGAGAAGAGGCTTCGGGCACGCTGTGTACCAGAGCAGGGACTTCGCTGAGAGCGAACCTGTACTTCTGCTTCTCGGAGATATGATATACGAATCCTATATAGGAAAGACCTGCTCAAGCCAGCTTATAGACTGCTACGAGGCTTATGGGCTTCCGGTGGTATCCATGCATGAGGTGCCTAAGGAGCAGGTGGTTCATTACGGCATTATGCACGGCGTGTGGGAGAGCCCTAAGGAGGAGCAGATGCGCTTAGACTGCATATATGAGAAGCCGACAGTGGACTATGCAGAGGAGAATCTTGGCATCAGGTGCAAGAACGGCAGCAGGTATTTTGCGGTATTCGGGCAGTATATCCTCACGGAGGAGGTGTACAAGGTTCTCGAAAAAAATATCCGTGAAAATAATGAAAGCCGCGGTGAGATACAGCTCACGGATGCACTTGAGGAGGTTAGAGCCACAACAGGCATGATGGGCTGCAGCATAAAGGGTAAGTCCTATGATGTCGGACTGCCGCAGATGTATATTGAGACGGTGAGGGAGTTTGGGAGAATATAAAATACATTTTTGGATTTTTGAAAGTGCAAAATTTACACCTTGATAATTGACGGAGTGCAAAAAATACACTATTATGATTATGGAGGTGCAAAATGGGCGAATTAAAGAATATAAGAAAAGAGAAGAAATTAACACAGCAGCAGGCAGCTGATTTGATCGGAATTTCACTTCGTTCATATAAATCCTATGAGAACGATGAGGATAAATCGGAAAGCATCAAATATAAGTATATTTTACAGAAATTGTCCGAAGTAAATCTGATTGATGAGGAGAATGGAATATTAGAGCTTGCAGATATAAAGTCAAAGTGCTCAGAAGTATTTGAAAGATACGAAGTGGATTTCTGTATTCTTTTTGGCTCATATGCCAAGGGAAAGGCAAAGCCGAACAGTGATGTCGACCTTATAATTTCGGGAGATGTGCATGGCTTGAAATTTTATGCCTTGGTCGAGGAAATCAGAACCGCGTTGCACAAAAGGGTTGATTTGCTTGATGTGTCACAATTAAACGACAACATGGAACTGATAAAGGAAGTATTGAGGGACGGAATAAGGATATATGGATAATGTGAAGAATGACCGATATTATGCATATAAAATTCAGCAGGACTTGGAATTTATTGTGCTTCATATGAAAAATATTGACATAATGGAATTTTCCACAAATGAAATTCTTTTGGATTCCATGCTGTTTCGAATGATACAAATTTCCGAAAATGCACGAAAGCTGTCCGATGAATATAAGCAGCAATGCAATAATATTCCGTGGAATGCCTTATACGGACTGAGAAATCGCATTGTGCACGACTATGGAAATGTGGATTTAAGGGTTGTTTTTGACACCTTAAAGCATGATATTCCGGAATTGTTAGAAATGATTAGGAGAGAATAAAATGAGACTTAGAAACGTACCCGGTGCCAGAGAGGCTATGGTTGAGAGTGAATATGTTGTAAATGAGCCGAAGGAATACAAGGGCAGATGGAATGAGCTGTTCGGCAACAGCAATCCGATCCGTATAGAGGTCGGTATGGGTAAGGGAAGATTCATCATGCAGCTTGCGGCTGAGAACCCGGATGTCAACTATGTGGGAATTGAGAAATATTCAAGTGTGCTTATCCGCGCACTTGAAAAGCAGGAGGAGGCGCAGCTTCCGAACATTATTTTTATAAGAATGGATGCCGAGGAGATTACGGATGTGTTCGGAGAGGACGAGGTTGACCGCATATACCTCAATTTTTCCGACCCATGGCCGAAGGACAGGCATGCGAAGAGACGACTCACATCGAGACAGTTCCTCGCACGCTACAATGAAATCCTGAAAAAGGACGGACAGATAGAGTTCAAGACCGACAACAGAGTTCTGTTCGATTTCTCCGTGGAGGAGGTTGAGCCGGCGGGCTGGCATATAAAGGAGCTGACCTACGACCTTCACAACGATGAGAAGATGAATGAGGGAAATATCATGACCGAGTATGAGGAACGATTCTCGGGAATGGGGACACCTATCAATAAGATGATTATAGACAGGCAGCAGACAATATAAGACATGAAATTAAAGATATCCGGTCTTTTTGTATTGTATGCTGATATGAAAAATAAGCGTGAGATTTTTTCTCACAATATATTGAATAATAAAATTTTATGTGGTATATAATCTATATGAGAAAAAATCTCACGGAGGTATAGAGATGATTTATGAATTTTCTTTTGAAAATTATCGTTCATATAGAAAAGAGGCAACCATAGATTTTACCGCTAAGCCAATTAATGAATTTGAGAATTCATTGCTTAAAGTTAATGATGAAGAGAAGTTGCTACCGGTCTGTGCAATATACGGACCGAATGGTGGCGGCAAAAGTAGTGTGATTATGGCTCTTAATGAATTGCGTTTCATTGTTATGCAGCCTTTAATACAGCTTGCTTTTATGAAAAAAAAGAATGAGGAGCTAGGGGAGACCTCTATTTTACAATTGCAGGAAGGATTAACAGATAGACACACGTTCTCATCATATTATAAATTTGATGATGAATGCAAAGACAAACCGACAAAGTATAATGTATTATTTCAGGTTGATAAGTATAAGTATAGATATGAGTTTGAGTTAAATAATGAAAATATTATTGTTGAAAATCTCTACATGGAGGAAGACGGTGCCGTAAAAGCTGTGTTTGAGAGAGATAAGGAAGGTGTATATCTGTGTGAAGAACTAGAGGGAATAGACATAGAGAATATGAATGAAAGCCTTCCGCTTTTTTCTTATATAGCTATGTTAAAGAATATACCGGTTATTGACAGGGCAATGAGCTTCTTTATGCAGATTAAGGTGTTAAATTACGACAAACCTAATGTGGATCGACGTATATTAGTTGATCGGATTGAGAATGACAAAGTAAGGGTATGTAATGTAATACAATCAATGGGAATTGATATTTGCGATATAAGAGTTGAATATAAGGAAGATGGTTCCATTGATGAAATATATACAATACATGAATTATCATCCGGGGAGAAGAAAACCTTACGTCTTTCAGAAGAATCAGGAGGAACGAAAAAGATTATAAGTATAATTCCAATCCTGTTAAGCGGTATTGAAAAAAATTCGTTATTTTTAATTGATGAATTAGATGCAAAACTGCACCCTTTGCTTCTCAGAAAAATAATAGAATTATTTACTGACAGGGAAATAAATAGTGGCACAGCTCAGCTATTGTTTACATCGCATGATCTTACAACAATGAGTAATGATGTGCTTAGAAGAGATGAAATATGGTTTTCTGCTATCAATGGATATGATGAATCTGTTTTATATTCGCTTGTTGATTTTAGGAAGGAAGGCGGAAATAAGCCACGCAATGATGAAAATTATTCTAAACAGTATATGGAAGGACGATATGGCGCGGATCCTTACTTTAAAAAATTGATTGACTGGGAGGTGAGTGATTGAGCCTAAAACCGAAAAAGGTTAGTGAAATAAAGAAAATTCAGGAAAAAATGAAATCCAAAGCCAGCAAAATGGATTCATTAAATAAACTCCCTCCGTATACAGTGATAGTGAGTGAAGGGATAAAAACGGAACCGATTTATATAAGAGGTCTTGTCAATAAAATAAATGAAAAGTATAAAAATATTTCTAAAGAGCCTCATATAGTTGTATATGGAACCGGGAGAAATACAAATGGTCTGATTCGCTTTGTTGATAAAATGATATCTGATGGGAAGTGGAAACACTATAAAAAGTTCTGGCTTATGTATGATAAAGATGATTTCCCGACAGATAATTTTGATAATACTCAGTTTGAGGCAGAAGCAAGAAAAGATCCGGCTATGGCAGTAGCGTGGTCAAATGAGAGCATTGAGTTATGGTTTTTATTGTATTTTGAAGATTATCGTGCGAATAATGGAAGAAAACAATATATTGAAAAGCTCAATAAATATTTTGATTATTCCAAAACCAGAGAAGATTTATTTGATGTCTTGTCAGAGAAAGGTTCTCTGGAGGATGCAAAAAAACGTGCACGAAAAATGTATCAGGAATTTTTGGATGCAAAAATATCAAGTATGTCTGCAATGGTTCCTGCAACCAGAGTATTTGAACTTGTTGAAGAGCTTGAAGGATATTTAAACAATTGATATTAAGAACCTTTTCGCTTCACCCTCATATAATGTATCAAGACTTAGTCAGTATGTGGGTGCTGTTATATGGGCAAAGGCTATGAAGGTAAAATGCGGTGCTTTGCATATAAGCACAAGAAGCTTAATAAGCACCTGTGCCAGCTTAAGAGGTCGCTTGATGAGCTGGCGGAGGCGTTAGGGTGCGGGAAGAAAATAAAGGCAGAACACAGCCGATGACTAATCACCTGTGTTCTGCTTTTTGCTGTTTTAATACCTGGATTAAAGCGGTTATCTATTTTAAAAACATCCGTATCATCCTGTCCATAAATGAGCTGTACGGCTGGTAGCGCATTGGCAGGTCGAGCCAGGTCTTTTTGTCGACGATGCTTTTCTTGTGGGTGAAGGTGTTGAAGCCTTCGCGTCCATGATAGGAGCCCATTCCGCTGCCGCCGACACCGCCGAAGCCCATGTTGGAGGTGGCGAGGTGGATTATTGTGTCGTTTACACAGCCACCGCCGAAGCTTATGCCGGAAGTGATTTTTCTGATAAAGTGTCTGTTTCCTGAAAAGACGTAGAGCGCTAATGGATGGTCAAGCGAGTTGATTTTTTCTATCATTGCGTCCTCGTCATCGTAAGGGATGACAGGCAGCAGCGGCCCGAAGATTTCCTCCTGCATGACGGCATCATCGTAGGTAATATCGCGCATTATGACAGGCTCAATGCGCAGGGCGGCAGTATCCGCGGCACCGCCCAGAATAACCTTTTTCTTATCTATAAGGCCAAGAATACGGTTAAAATGCTTTTCATTGATTATCTTTCCGTACTCAGGATTCTCAAGAGGCTTGTCGGAGAACTGCCTTATAGTCTCCTGCTTAAGATGTTCTAGGAGCTTCTCATAAACGTCACGGTGGCAGAGGACATAGTCCGGGGCGACGCAGGTCTGCCCGCAGTTCAGATATTTTCCGAACACGATACGTCTTGCGGCAAGCTTTAAGTTGGCATCAGGAGCTACTATGCACGGACTCTTTCCGCCGAGTTCAAGCGTGACCGGGGTGAGGTGCTCCGCTGCGTGGCGCATGACCTCCTTTCCGACGGCTTTGCTCCCGGTAAAAAAGATGTAGTCGAAGCCGGCATCGAGAAGACAGGTGTTCTCTGCACGTCCGCCTGTTACAACTGCAACGTACTCTGGCGGGAAAACCTCGGAGATTATTTTACCGATAATTTCGCTGGCTGCCGGCGAGTAGGCGCTTGGCTTGACGATAGCGGTATTTCCGGCGGCGAGGGCGTCGACAAGCGGTTCCATGGTGAGAAGAAAAGGGTAATTCCATGGGCTCATTATAAGCACGTTTCCGTAGGGCGACGGCTTTACATAGCTTCTTGAGGCAAACTGGGCGAGCGGTGTTGCCACGGTGCGCTCACGCGCAAAGCGCTTTACATGGGAGAGCATGTAGCTTATTTCGCTCAGTGTGAGCCCGACCTCACACATATAGCTTTCCTGTGAACCTTTTCCGAGGTCTTTTTTTAAGGCGGCCATAATATCGGCTTCATGTGTTTTAATAGCCGACTTCAATTTTTTCAGTGCTGATATTCTGTATTCTGTCTTAAGTGTGGCTCCTGTGGCAAAGAAGCTTCGCTGGGAGCTTAACAGCTCCTGGATTTCTGAGTTGGTCATGTTGGGGGCTCCTATTATTTAATGTAATAAGTGATAGTTTTCAGTGGTCATTGGCTCACTGCATGGTAGAAATGCTCCAGCTCCTTCGCATTCATGAGCACTGGAACGGGGTAGAGCGGGTTGCCCTCAGCGTCTGCGTGGCGGGCAAGCTCAGGAATATCCTCAGCCTTGATGCCGGCAAGGGTGCGTCCGAGTGAAAATTCGTCGAGCATGGCCTCTATGGCACAGATGAATTTCTCGGCAGCTACACAGTCGGTGTCATTTTCGTCGGACAGTCCGGCGGCATTGGCAAGGTCATGTAGCTTTCTCTGTGCTGTTGCGGCGTAATCGCGCAGAACTATAGGCAGTAGGACGGCATTGGCAAGTCCGTGAGAAATGTTATATTTTCCGCCAAGAGAGTGTGCCACAGCGTGCACATAGCCGACATAGGATATTGTAAATGCTACACCGGCGTAGTAAGAAGCGTGAAGCATATTTTTTCTTGCAGTCATATTATTGCCATCATGGTAGGCGGTCTGCAGGTTCGCAAAAATTAATTGAACTGCTTTGAGCGCCGCCTTGCGGGTCTTTTTGGTGGTGGAACGTCCTATATATGCTTCAACCGCGTGCGTCAGGGCGTCAAGCCCGGTGGAGGCGGTTATAAATGGAGGAAGTGAGCGCGTAACCTCCGGGTCAAGCACGGCGTACTTTGGGATAAGCGGAAAATCGTTGATTGGGTATTTGACGCGGGTGCATGCATCGGTGATGACCGCAGCGAGGGTGGTTTCGCTTCCTGTTCCGGCAGTGGTCGGCACTGCAAAAAGCGGTGGCAGTGGGCGGATAACCTTCAAAATACCCTTCATTTTCATAAGCGGGGTCTTAGGACGTGCAATGCAGGCACCGACAGCCTTGGCACAGTCCATCGAGGAGCCGCCGCCGAAGCCAATCAGGGCCTGGCAGTTGTTTTCCTTATATAAATGCAGAGCCTCCTCGACATTGTCCGTGGTAGGGTTGGCAACAGTGCCGTCATATACGGTGCAGAAAATATTGTTTTGCTCCATAAGCTGTTCAAGATGGCTTGTGAGCCCAAGGCTGCGGATTCCCTTGTCCGTGACAAGAAGAACATGGTTAAGCTTAAGGGCTTTCAGCTTGTCTATGAGCTCGTCCATTCCATGAAGAAGCTCGGGGGAGCGGTATGGAAGGAACGGGATTGCAAGCTTGAAGACAGTCTGAAATGTGCGGCAGTATAGCTTTTTTAATGGATGCATGTGGGAAAACCTCTCTTTATAAGATTTTAAATTTCTAATTCAGTCTTGTTGAAATACAGCTGTTAAATGCACTGGTTCGCAGATGCATGTTAAGTCCCGGAATAATCTTCGAGATTGCGCGCAATCAGCAGCAGTGAGTGGTAAAACTCAGCGCGCTGTCTGTCGGTTAATCCGGCTCCGCCGATTTCAACGGCACTCTGGATTGCCTTTTCTATGTGCTGTGCGGCGTCAGTGCCGGAGGCTGTAAGAACGAGCGGAATACGGTATTTTCTGCCGTCCGGTTCCGCTTCGCGGACAAAGCCCTTGCCTGTCAGCTCTTTGAGTGAACGGCTTATGGCAGCCTTGTCGACCTCGCAGTTCTCACATAGCTGCGAGGGAGTTAAGCCGGCAGGATTCCTTTTTAACTGAAAAAGTATCATAACGTGGTTAGCCTTCAGACCATAGGAGTTAACCTCAGTCGACTTGATTCGCTGGACACTCTTGTTAATCTGGGAAATGGCTGTTGTGAATTGTTCAAAACGATTGAACATGGGGCACCTCTTGTTCGTGTATGTATTCATGACATAAATGTTGACCTGTCAACAAATTATATTAAAAATACTACAGTCCATTAAAACTGTCAACTTAAAATTATATGATTCGGGTGTCAAAATATGCTATATATACCTAGCTGTGTATAACGTATTATGTTTATGCATATCACGACTTTTGGGAGAAGCTTAGATGTTCTTAGAACATCTAAGCTTCGGACAACGGAGCTGATATGCATAAATATAATACGTTATACACTCATAAATTAGATTAGTATGTTTTGATACTCGAATCATTACATGCCACAGAATGAAAAAGCTGAGCCGTGGCACATTGCCTTTTTCATGCATGGTGGTGCCTGATGGCTCAGCAAAATTCAGCGATTTTTCTTGCAAGCTTCTTTTTGTCATAGCGTTTCGCAGCCGGAACGCGGATGAGCGGAAGGCTGATGCTTTCGAGTACAACATCCTTTAGAAGGTCATTTTCGCGGTTGGGTTTGTTAAGGTGGGAGGGGTCATCAAGTTCAATGACAACCACCGGAATGAAGTCCGAATCGCACAGCACGAAGTCGAGATGCTTGGATTTTACTTTGCCGAAGTATCTCATATATGTGCTGTAGTCCTCAGCGCGAGCGGTCTTGGCGACATCGGCAAGGCGCACCTTCGAGAAGAGATACAGACCATAGTCGGCGGCGATTTCGTCGATAACAGGAAAAAAAGCAGCTTCAGTAGGCGTGAGGAGAGCGGTGGCATTATAGCGCCCCTTTATTTCAGCGGCGAGCCGTCTTTTTTTGTCGGTGAGAAAGCGGATGAGAATAATGAAAAGAACCAGAAATATCAAGGCGGAAATAATATATATAATAATATGAATATTCATGTAAGGTACTCCAAAAAAATATTTGCGGAAAATTTCATAAAATAATGGAATGCTTCGGGTGTCAGAATATGCCGATTTAATCTACGGGTGTAAGACATGTTGTATTCCCGGATTGTAATGGCATAAAAAAAGCACCAACCCCGCAGTCATCTGCAAAACTGGTACCTTTAGTGCGCGATCAGGGGTTCGAACCCTGGACACCCTGATTAAGAGTCAGGTGCTCTACCAACTGAGCTAATCGCGCTTATTTAAAAGCACCAACCCCACAGCCATCTGTAAAACTGGTACCTTTAATGCGCGATCAGGGGTTCGAACCCTGGACACCCTGATTAAGAGTCAGGTGCTCTACCAACTGAGCTAATCGCGCACATTTAATAAGTGTCTTGTTTTCAGCACAAACATTATTATACACATGCCGGGGAAAAATGCAAGCTTTTTTTTTATATTTTTTAAAAAATTTTAAATTTTTTAGCATAGAACTTGAAAACCCTTGAAAATAAAGGAAAAATTGCAATCGGGGTTGCTTAAATATTTTCATAAGTGTATACTGAAAAATAGGGCTAATATACAAAAATCAGATAAAAATCTCAAAAAACATCATAAAAGATAATTTTTTCAAGGAAGATATTTTGAAAATTCAAAACAATACAAGCAATATAAAAAATAACAACAATACAAGCAATATAAAAAATAACAACAATTATAGGTATAAAGGCTTAAAAGCACTAAGGGAAGGTTGGCATAACTGTCCGGAAGAAAGCCTGAATTTTAAATACTGGATATTAAACATATTATCTTATCTAAATAGGGAGGTTAAGGTATGAAATTAAAAGTATACAAGCCCAAAAAAGGCGGTGGGCAGATTTCTGATGAAGAAGCAGGGACAGTCAATGTGGCGGCAGACAACGCAGAAACAAGCTGTTCTGCTGTACCGGAGCAGGGCAGGACAGAACCGGACGGCACACAGCCGGATGACAATAGTGCAGGGACACGAATGGATGCAAATGACAATGATATGTCCGGGGGTGGAACAAATGCAGCACATAGAGAAGGCGGCAGACATGGGAAGTTCACATGGAACATCAAGTATCTGACGATATGCCTGTACGCAGTGCTGGTTGTACTTGCGAGTGTACTTATAATAAAGGCGGTAATAGACTGGGACAATGTAATGCATCACATCAAGGGAGCTATGAACGTGCTGTCACCATTTCTGTGGGGTGCATTCATAGCATTCCTCATCAACCCTCTTGTTAAACTGTTTGATAATAAGATATTCGGAAAAATAAAGCCGCTTAAGAAACACGAGAAGCCACGCAAGATGCTGTCTCTGCTCATATCATATCTTCTTGTCATATTCGTGGTGGTTATCATGTTCGTATATCTGCTTCCGCAGATAGGGACAAGCCTCACCGAAATTGTGAATCAGGTTCCGGGATGGATTGCGGAGATCAACAATGGATTGCTGAAATTTGAGGAAGAGCATCCGGATTTTGACTATAATATAATCAATGATTTTTTTAACAGCATCACTCCGCAGCTTATGGATTTTTCCAAGAATGTGGTGACTAACATGGTGCCTGTAATTTTTACCACATCAATATCTGTTGTGAAGGGATTGCTCAATGTACTGATTGCATTCATCGTGAGCGTATATATGGTATCGGATAAGAAGCTTCTCGCAAGAGGCTTCAAGAGAGTTCTCTACAGTGTAGCATCGGATAAGGCTGGTGATATGATAATGGAGACCCTTCGTGAATGCTACCATATATTCAGCCAGTTCGTACTCGGAAAGACGGTTGACTCATTCATAATAGGATGGATATGCTTCTTCCTTATGACGATACTCAGGCTTCCGTTCACGCCTATTGTAAGCCTTATAGTCGGAATTACGAACATGATACCATATTTCGGACCATTTATCGGTGCTGTTCCGGGAATTGTCCTCATACTTATGGTCGATCCGATAAAGGCAATCATATTCACGGTTCTGATTATTGTGATACAGCAGTTCGATGGATTGTACCTCGGACCTAGAATCCTTGGTGAGACAGTGGGTCTGCGTCCTCTATGGATAATATTTGCCATCACCGTCGGCGGAAGTATAGGAGGCGTTGTGGGAATGTTTCTTGGAGTGCCGGTGGTTGCCGTGTTCGCTTATCTTATGGACAAGCTGCTTAATAAGCTGGTTCGCAAGAAAAATGTTGATATTAGTGGGAAAATAGATTAAAATTAAATAAATAATGTCCTGTTGCTGCAGGATGTCCAGTTTTGTCGGAATTAAGGATATTGACATTGATTATGAATGAAGCAGATATAAATAACAAAATAGAAAATTTCCATGGATATGATAATATCCATGGATATGATAAATTCCATGGATATGATAAATTCCACACTCCCTTTTTAAGTATAGCCATAGCCTCATATAACTATGGTAAATATCTTGACAGAGCTTTTGAAGCTATATTAAGGCAGGATTTTAAGGATTTTGAGATTGTCTATTTAGATGACGCCTCTTCTGACGATTCAGTGGATATAATCAGAAGGATTATAAAGGAACATCCCGACATGAGTATAAGGCTTATACAGAATAGTGAGAACATGGGTATATTCGAATCTAAGACAAGGCTTATAAGAGAATGTGCCGGAGAGTTCATTATGCTGTGCGATGCGGATGACTGGATGGCAGACGGATGTCTCGAAGCGCTTGTACAAGCGGTGAAAACTGAGGGAACGGACAGGGCAGTGTGCGAGGTTGTCGATATAGATGACACAGGGAAACAGCTTCAGATTCAGGATCTTCCACCGGAACCCTCAAGATGGCTGTGGAATATCAATCATGGCTGTATTTACAGAAGAAGTATTATTATCGAAAATGATATAAAAATACAGCTGGAGCCGGATGATGTGAATTTTATAACGGAATTTAACAGATTTTCCGACAAAGTTTCATGGATACACAGACCTCTGTATTACTGGTATGTACATTCAGATTCAAGTGGAAGAAATATATCGGAACACGACAGGGATGAAACACTGTCCAGATTCGAGGAGATGATGTCATATCTTGGAGAGATATGTGACAGCATTAATTCCGAACAGGACAGAAAAGAATTAAAGCTGCTTGCAATGAAGCTTTACTATCTGTATCTGTTTCACACGATGAAAGGCTACAGCTGCAAGGAGAAATGCAGAGGCTATAGGTCTGTCAGCCGGATTATGAATACATATTTTCCGGGATACCTCAGCTCAGGGGCACTTAACGGAATGGACAGGAAGCTGCGCTCGTATGCGTATAATATTATCCGCTACAGTGTTTTGCTGGAGCGGCTGAAGCTTTTTTTACCTGCCTACATGGGATATCATCTTGTGTCCAAAGTGCATTATTTTGACCAGTAATTATTTGACAGGAATGGAGATTGATATGAAAGTATCAGTTGTTATGGCAGTGTATAACGGCGGAAAATATATAAGACGTCAGTTAGAATCCATAATGTCACAGACAAGGCTTCCTGATGAGATAATTATATGCGATGACCGCTCCGCTGATGACACTGTCAGAATTGCGGACGAGTACATGTCTGATATGTGCATGCATGGTTCGCGGGTTGAATATAAAATTATCATAAATGAAGCAAACAAAGGATATATAGAGAACTTCAGATACGCACTCAGTGTCAGCCATGGTGATATACTTTTTACATGTGACCAGGATGATGTATGGGAGCGCGATAAGGTTGAGAAAATGTGTGAATGCTTCGAAAATAATTCCCGGGTACAGCTTGTTGCATCAAGTCTCAGATTTATCAATGCCAAGGAGAATGTGATTGACAGGGCTTATGTTCCTTATGGTATGACAGCAGGGACTAACGAGCTGGTTAAGATTGGCTTTGACAGGATACTTGAGAAAAATTATTTTCCGGGATGTACTATGGCAGTCTCAAAAGTGGCAGCTAAGAAGTATTTAGACAGTGTGCACAGTAACATTCCACATGATTGGTCCATGGCGCTTATTGCGGCGGCAGACGATGGACTATACTGGTATAACAGGATTTTATTGAATTACAGAATACATGGAGATAATACGTTGGGACTTGCCGCTGCGGATTCCAAGCTCAATTATATCAGGAGAACGGTTGCGACATGGCCGGATTATTGCTATGAATTGTGTGACAGAATAAGATATATCAGACAGACATTGGAGTTAAGTGCTGCCTATAAGGATTATTTTGACGCAATGGAGGAGTTTGCCGGATATCGCAGTGAGGTTATTACAGGAAAATTTAAGGTTGGGAGCTTTGCCAAGGAATGTCTGATATATAACAGGAAGCTGGCACGGAAAATTGACAGAAGAGGAATAATACTGGATTTTATATATATTTTTTTGACAACGAAAAAGCAATGAATATGCAATGTTATACAGGGGGCAGGATGGTTGATTTTTTAAAGATAGTATGTATGCTGGTAATATATCTGCTGGTGTTTACGATGTCAGGTACAATAGCCAACAGAGTTCTTGGCATTAAGAGAAGTGGAGGGATAACAATCATAATGGGATTCTTTGTATGGTTTGTTATTCAGGAGATATTCTATATCCCTATGCTTCTTATGAAAGCGAAGCTGAGTGCGCTGCTTGTAGAGCAGATTATATTGGCAATTGTGGTTGCCGTTGTATATATGATTTTCTTCCGCTCAAAATTCATGGGCGTTGTGAGAAATATTGTAAAGGAAATCAAGGGTGCTTCTACTGCAGCAACAATATTTTTTATGGTGACACTGATTTTAGTTATGCTGTCAGCAGGTGTTAGGAAGGCATACAACACGGATTATGCACACACTGTAAGTTCAATTGAAATGGCAGTTATGACTGGGAGAATGTATATGTATGATGTCGATACCGGTAAGCTGCTGGCACATCCGGATTATATAAGAGGGTTTGGCGTATGGAATATGAATATGGCTGCATGGAGCAGCCTGCTCGGCGTGAGCGCGTTCAAGCTTGTAAGATACGGCATGGCATGGCTGGGGATTATATTGTCGGCACTTATCCATATACGCATAGGGCGTCAGCTGTTTAAGGGAGATGAGAGGTATGCTTTTGCGTATGCAGGGACAGTGCTGTGGATTATGGTGGTATTTGCTGTCGGAAAAACACCTGCGGCCATGCTGTTTACCAATGGTGGAACAGCACAGGCAATTGCCGCAAATGTACTCATGCCATTTGTCTTTTATTGGGCTGTAGGAAACAGAGGCACATATAAAAAGGAGTTTGATAGCAGGGTAATACCTATTATGGCTGGTGCTGCCTTGGCAATATCTGTTTATTCCCTGGCTGCAGTGGTTTTTTCAATACTTATAGTGCTGCTTACGGATATGATTATTGCTATACATAAAAAGATAAGGGGTGTGGAGAAGGACAATGCAGATGCTGCTTGAAAATCTATTGGATATTTATCAAGGAAAAAGCCTACTTGTGATATGTTTTATAGTATCAATGGTATATATTGTGTGTGTGATAAAGGAAAATATATTGAAGAGGACTCTTATAGTTGCAGCTTTTGCAATTATCTTTGCATTCAATAATATAGCATTGTGGATATGGAAGGATCTGATGGGGGAGAGTATATTGTATGAACTTCTCTATGCGGTTCCTGTTTTTTCGTGCATTGCCTACTGTGTGTGCCATATTATCGGAAGACAGAAGAGTGTGGTAATGAAAGCGATTGTAGGAGCTGTTGCTGTAGTATTGATATGTGTGCTGAGCAGCATGCCTGGGAGAATATATGATGATGTAAAAGAACACAATGATACAGAAAAGGATGACATTGAAGATATTGCTGATTTTCTCAAGGGCAGTTTTACGGAGATTGAGAGCAGACCGGTTATATTATGCGGACAGGGGGGTTATGATACTCTCAGGAGCTTTATGCCATATATGCTTACGGCGATAGGGAATGACGTGTTCAATGACGGACAGCCCGACAAGGACAGCGATGAATATGTGGCGTTGAACATTGCCAATGCAGACTTGACCGAAGATATGGACAGAGCGAGGGAAGCTCTTGAAAACCTTGACGTTGAATATATTGTTTTTCCTGACAAGGCTGGGGTGCGCGAGTACGCAGCAAGGCTTGGTTTTTTTAATGTTGTGGATAAACAAATATTTGATTTATATGAAAAACAGGATTATGATTTAAACTGTGGCATTGACGGATATATAAGGAGGCTGTATTTTTATATTTTAAAACGAAGATGCACCGATGAAGAGCTTAATGAGCTGAAGACATTATATCAGACAGGGGAAAAAAGCTTTGGGGATGTGGCAATGTCAGTTATTAACACTCAGGAGTATGAGAACCTGAACTACGATAGGGACACGTTGCTGTATTGGCTGTTTGAGGCGATTTTGGATAAAACACCTGATGATGGTGATTTGGAATTTATGAAGAGATATCTCGGGGATATTGATGATGTACATTTCATAGTTGAGCAATATATAAATAGTGACAGATTTTATGAGCTTATAGAAAGAGGAACAGACAATGAGAAAAACTAAAGGAATCATACGAAGGATAACAGCATGCCTTATGGCGGGTGCGGTTTTTGCTGCAACATTCACAGGTGGGACAGCAGGAAATGCAGTGCAGGAGGTTAAGGCTGAGGATATTCCGGCTGACGTGGCACAGTTTCCAAGAAGCTATCAGGCAGCATTGTATGCGTTAAAGACAGCGCACCCTAGCTGGACATTCCAATTGTATGATACAGGGCTTGAATGGGATACGGTTATGTATAATGAAACTAACCCTGCAAGCAGAAGTCTTCTACCGTCATACTTTGACAGTTCGATGGTAGGTGACAGCTATGGAGACGGCTGGTCATGTGCTACATACTATGCAGTTTCATATTATCTTGATCCAAGGAACTGGCTGACAGAGGATTACATATTTCAGTTCGAGCTTCTGACATTTAATGAGGCATGTCAGAATGTGGTTACTGTACAGAGGGTCCTTCAGAACTCCTTTATGAGAGGTTTTATTGAGGATGCGGAAGGTGTCACATATGCCCAGACATTCTATGATATAGGAAAGGAGCTTGGAGTAAGCCCGGTTCATCTTGCGTGCCGTGTATACCAGGAGCAGGGTGCGAGCGGAACTTCTGAGCTGATTTCGGGTACATACCCGGGATATGAGGGATATTACAATTATTTTAATATACAGGCATCAGGTAAGACCAGAGAGGAAATAGTGACTAATGGTCTTAATGAAGCCAAGGCGGAGGGCTGGACAAGCAGAACAGCAGCGCTCAGAGGCGGAAGTGCCAAGGTATCCAACAATTATATATTGAAGGGACAGGACACGCTGTATCTTCAAAAGTTCGATGTAGATGGAACATATTATGGAAGATACTGGCATCAGTATATGCAGAATCTGGCTGCACCTTCGAACGAGGGAAGAAATGTTAAGAGAACCTACGAAAAAACAGGTGCTCTTGATGGTGAGTTCGTTTTTAAGATTCCGGTTTATAATAATATGCCTGACCCGGATAATGTGGCGCATATTGTGAGTGATGGAAGATACTATATCAAGTCTGCCGATGGGAAATTCACATTGCAGACAGGTGCAGCAGTAACCGCAGATAATGGTGATACACAGCAGGCTTCTGTGATAACCGGGAATGACATCTCATGGACAGAACTTGAATATGACAGAAATATGCAGTGGACTCTTGAGCAGATAGATGAGAATTATTACACTATAACAAACTTCATGGATGGAAGGATTCTAAAGCTTGAGAATGACAGCCTTGAACGCGGAGTAAAGGTGGTTGCGGAAAAGCTTGATGGCGCAACACCGGGCGATAATGCCAAGTGGTATATTAAGCAGAATGATGATGGACAGTATTACATCTGCTCTAAGTATAATGGAATGTATTTGTCTTTCAGCAAAGTGGAAGCAGGACAGACACCTGTTGTGTATACGAAAAATGACAGCTATGTTCAGACGTACGACCTTGAGATTGTTACGGAGATTAAGGAAGCAAGCCAGTATATGATGGAGCATACGGAGAGTGTGGTTATTGGTCTTACAACAGAGAGAAATGCTTCGAATGGCAGTATTGAGTACTACTGGGAGGTAAGAGGCACGGATAACAATGAGATCGTATATCAGACAGGATGGGTTAAGGATAATGAATGGCTTATATGGACACCGGAAGTATTCAAAGAACTGAAGGTATTCGGATGTGCACGTCCGGTCAATGACCCGGAGGCTGTGGCGTATACAGAGAGCGTATTTGAACACCATCCTCACATCAAGGGAATCTGCCAGATGCCTTACACCGGTGAGGGCGGTGGCTTCCTCATAGGTGTGGAGACAACTGATAATCCAGAGCAGTCCTATAGCTACGAGATGTTAATTCTCGACTGTACACTTCTTGCTGAGGGAAAGGACGCATGGATATATGATACAGGCAAGTTCACGGTAAATGAGGGAAATGCAGGCTGGACAATATGGCAGCCACAGTATGGATACTATTGGACACTGTTCAGAGTGTTTGATAAGGATGGACGCATGATTGATGAGCAGTGTTACAGCTTTGTGAATGCGTATTAAAAATATGTGCTGTTTATATGGCAGATACTATAAAATATGTGTATGCGGAATGGAGATTATATGGCAAGGATTGATGATGGGTTTAAAAGAGCCTGTATTTATTTCTTTTATGATGGGCAGGGGATAGTGGACGATTATATTCCCTATCTGCTCGATGACCTTATGGAAAATGTGGATGAGCTTGTTGTTGTATGCAACGGCAAGCTTACGGACGATGGAAGAAATAAATTTGTCAGGTACGGCAAGGTAATAGAGAGAGCTAACGAGGGGCTTGATGTATATGCGTATAAGGCGGGTATTGAATATTTTGGATGGGACAGGCTTGAGACATTTGATGAGCTTATCATGCTTAACCATACAATTTTCGGACCGTTTTATCCATTTTCTGAGACGTTTGAAAAGATGAAGAACAGAGATCTGGATTTCTGGGGCATTACAAAACATGCAAAGTTCGATTATGATCCGTTCGGACTTAACCCATATGGTTATCTTCCGGAGCATATCCAGTCACATTTTATGGTATATAGAAAGAGAATGATATGTAAGAAGGAATTTCAGGAGTACTGGGATAATTTCAGACCGGTCAACAACTACAGGGATTCGGTATGTTATCATGAGTCATTTTTTACCAAGCATTTTGCAGACCTTGGTTATAAGTGGGATGTGTCTGTGGATGTATCTGATATGGAGGGGATGTCTGATTATCCGGGGCTGTACTGCGCAAGACAGCTTGTAGAGGAGAAGAGATGCCCTATATTCAAGAGAAGAAGCTTTTTTCATGACTATGGACAGCTCCTCGAGACCACAGCGGGTCAGCCTGTATATGAGATATTCAAGTATGTACAGGAGAATACGGATTATGATACTGAGCTTATCTGGCAGAATATCTTAAGAAGCATGGACCATTCAGACCTTGCAAGGAATATGCAGCTCAACTATACTCTCGCAAGCGACTATGCTAAGAAGCCGTTGGATGAAGAGTTTTTTGCTAAAAGCAGAGTGGCACTTATGATGCATATCTATTATGTGGATGAGCTTGCCGGGAAAATGATGAACTATGTGAGAAATATTCCGCCTCAGATGGATATACATGTAACTACACAGAACGAGGAGAAAAAAGCAGAGATAGAGAAGCTTCTCTCGGTTCTGCCTAACAAGGTCACAGTTAGAATTGTCGAGAATAAGGGAAGAGATGTATCAGCACTTCTCATGACGGGCAGGCAGCTTGTTGATGAGTATGATTACATCTGCTTCATACATGATAAGAAGGTCACACAGGAAAAACCGGGAACAGTAGGAGAGGGCTTTGCGTATAACTGCTATAAGAATGCCCTTAACTCGAAGGAATATGTCAATAATATGTTAAGACTGTTTGATGAGAATCCACATCTCGGTGTAGCATGTCCGCCTAAGCCGATACATGGACCTTATGTGTTTGGTCTTATGACATCATGGAAGGTAAATTTTCAGAATACCAAGGATTTATTAGCACGTCTTGGGGTGAAAGCACCGATTGACGAGATGAAGGTACCAGTGGCACCACATGGTTCCTGCTTCTGGTTCAGGACAGATGCACTCAGGAAGTTGTTTAAATATGACTGGAAGTATGAGGATTTTCCTGAGGAGCCACTTCCGATAGATGGAACAATCTCACATGCGATTGAAAGATGTTATGCTTATGTTGCGCAGGACGCAGGATATTATTCTGCTATTGTTATGTGTGATGAGTATGCAAAAATTGAGTATACCACACTTATGCATTATGCGTCCAAGTTCGGAAACAGTGCACTTATGGGAATGCTCGGCTCGGTAAATGGAAAGCAGATTAATTATCACGGATGGGATAATAGGATAAAGTACTGGATGAGGAAATGGATGCCTAAGAAGCTGTTTGTGGCGATAATCAATACCAAGAGAAGGTTCCTTGGACCTCACGAGACATATAGATATGAGGATAATTAGGAGTGATGAAAGGAGTATGCACATGAAAGTAGTGGTAACCGGAGCGGCGGGATATATTGGCAGACATGTTGTTGAGAAGCTGTTGGAAGCAGGTCATGAGGTTGTTGCTGTTGATTTGTTTAATAAGGGAATACCGGAGGGAGCGGAGTATTGCCCTGTGGATATATTCTCCGGGGATAGTGATATATATGATAAGCTTGGTAAGCCCGATGCGTGCATACATATGGCGTGGAAGGACGGATTTGTCCATAATTCCGCAGCGCATATGGTAAATGTATCGGCTCATTATAAGTTTCTGTGTTCAATGATAGATGCAGGCTGCAAGAGAATTGCAGTTATGGGAACCATGCATGAGATAGGTTTTCATGAGGGTGTGATTGATGAGTATACACCGTGCAATCCGCTTACATTATATGGGATTGCGAAGAATGCGCTTCGCCAGGCACTTCTTCTGTATGCCAAGGATAAGAATGTTAACATATACTGGCTCAGGGCATACTATATATTGGGTGATGATATGAAGAATCATTCAGTATTTACCAAGCTTCTTGAGGCTGTTGATGCGGGGAAGAAGACCTTCCCATTCACTACAGGTAAAAATAAATATGATTTTATTACAGTGGATGAGCTGGCAGATCAGATAGCGGCTGCCTCAACCCAGGATGAGGTCACAGGCATAATCAATGTCTGCACAGGTACGGCGATGTCGCTCGCAGACAGAATGGAAATGTTCATAAAGGAGCATAAGCTTGATATTAAGCTTGATTATGGCGCGTTCCCGGACAGACCATACGATTCAAAGATTGTATATGGCGATGCCATGAAAATCAATGAGATTATGCGCAATAAGAATAAGAAACATAATTAAATGTTTAGATTAGGATATAGAATATGGGAAATACACTTAATTCCAAGAAAAATAGGATGCTTATACAGGAGATATATGCGAACAGAAGACTGGTATGGGATCTTGCAAAGAATGACTTTAAGACAAGATATTCAGGTTCGTTCTTAGGTATGGCATGGGGGTTTATACAGCCTGTCATAACTGTGCTTGTATACTGGTTCGTGTTTACTGTTGCGATGGGGTTTGATAAGATTGAGGGAGTGCCGTATGCTCTGTGGCTTGTGTCCGGACTTGTGCCATGGTTTTTTTTCAGCGATGGTCTGACCGGAGGAACCACGTCAATGCTTGAATACAGTTATCTGGTAAAGAAGGTTGTGTTTAACATAGACATACTTCCGGTTGTTAAGGTTATGGCAGCGGTATTCACACACATATTCTTTATTATATTTACCATAATCATGTTCACAGTATCAGGTAGACCGTTAAATGTGCATTATCTCCAGATAATATATTACTCGTTCTGTACCTTTATGTTTTCTCTGAGCTTGTCATACATAACAAGCTCGGTGGTAGTGTTTTTCAGGGATCTTACCCAGATTGTGAATATTATACTTCAGATAGGTGTTTGGATTACACCTATTCTGTGGACGATGGACAGAATACATGGCAATCTTGTATGGTTTTTCTATCTCAATCCGGTGTACTATCTTGTTTCCGGGTACAGGGATTCATTGATATTGAATGTATCGATAATATCGAGATGGAGAATGGGATTATATTTCTGGGCAGTGACACTTGTACTTATGCTGGTGGGCAGAAAGCTGTTTAGCAGGCTTAAAGTACATTTTGCGGATGTGTTATAGAGGAGTAGTATGGGAATAGAACAGGATTATGCGATAGAAGTAAATAATGTGAGCAAGGTGTACAAGCTGTATGATAAGAATTCGGATCGTTTCAAGGACGCTCTTGGCTTCGGCAGGAAGAAAAAGCTGTACAGGGAACATTATGCGTTAAATGATGTCAGCTTCAAGGTGGGGACAGGCGAGTGCGTTGGTATTATCGGAACGAATGGCTCAGGTAAGTCGACCATGCTCAAGATAATAACAGGTGTACTTAACCCTACAGCTGGAGAGGTTAAGGTCGATGGAAGAATATCGGCACTTCTTGAGCTGGGTGCAGGGTTTAATATGGAGTACACAGGAATAGAAAATGTATACCTTAATGGAACGATGATTGGCTTCACGAGGGAAGAGATAGATGCGAAGCTTCAGGATATATTGGACTTTGCCGATATAGGAGATTTCGTGCATCAGCCTGTGAAGACGTACTCAAGCGGTATGTTTATAAGGCTGGCATTTGCTGTTGCGATAAACATTGACCCGGAGATACTCATAGTCGATGAGGCATTGTCTGTTGGGGATGTGTTCTTTCAGTCAAAGTGCTACCATAAGTTCGAGGAGTTTAAGAAGCAGGGGAAGACAATACTGTTTGTAAGTCATGACCTTAGCAGTATAAGCAAATACTGTGACAGGGTGGTGCTTATAAACAAGGGCGTGAAGCTGGCTGAGGGAACACCTAAGGCTATGGTTGATATGTATAAGAAGGTGCTTGTAAACCAGTATAAGCCGGAGAAAGCCGGGAAGAATGCAGACGAAAATACAACCGGACAGGGTGCGGGGGTTAAAGGTATAAACGGTGCAGACGGAAAGCAATTCAGTCTGTGGAGATCAAGACTTGAGGTGAATTCACGGCTTTTAGAGTACGGTGATAAAGAGGGAGAGATAATAGATTTTGCCGTATTTGATGACAAGGGCAATATAACAGCTGCGATTGAAAAGGGAACCGAATTCACAGTTGGTATGAGAGTGAGGTTTAATCAGGCACTCGACGAACCGATAGCGGCATTTACAATTAAGGATATCAAAGGAATCGAGATAACAGGAACCAATACGCTGTTCGAGAAGGTTGAGAGCTTCGATGCTTCTGAAGGGGCAGTGAGGGAAATATACTTTAAACAGAAGATGAACCTACAGGGTGGTAATTACCTTATATCATTCGGATGTACAGGTTACAGGAACGGAGAGTTTGTGGTGTATCACAGACTGTATGATGCGCTTGGAATCACCGTAATATCCGGCAAGGATACGGTGGGATTCTATGATATGGAGTCTGAGGTAAGCGTGAGGTAAGGAGGAAGTATGCAGGAAGTAATTGGTAAGGTAAGACTTAATCTGGATTATTATAGTGGCAGGGATCTTTACAATGAAGGTGCGAGCGAGGATGAGATACTTGAGATTGTAAAGAATGTTGCTCCATGCGACTACAATCGCATCATAAATGAGAGAAAGAGCTGGTCGGTGCTTTACCATCTGTCGAATATCCGTGGAAATATTGTTTCATTTCTTCCTATTACGAAGAATGATGATGTGCTTGAAATAGGTTCGGGATGTGGTGCGATAACCGGTGCACTTGCGGATATGGCGGGAAGCGTGACCTGCATAGAACTGTCTAAGAAAAGAAGCACCATAAATGCCTACAGGAATAAGGATAAGGACAATATCGAGATAATGGTCGGCAACTTCCAGACTGTAGAGAAGCAGCTTGAGAAGAAATATGACTATATAACTCTCATAGGTGTGTATGAGTATGCTGCGAGCTACATTGAGAGTGTATCCGATGCCTATGAGGAGTTCATGAGCATAGTGGCAGGCCATCTCAAGGAGAATGGCAGACTCATCATAGCCATTGAGAACAAGTATGGAATGAAGTATTTTGCCGGGTGTCGTGAGGATCATGTGGGAATGATGTTCGAAGGCATAGAAGGCTATCCAAGAACCAATATTGCCAGGACTTTTTCTAAGGAGAGAATGGCTGAATATGCGAAAAAGGCAGGTCTTTCTGATGTTGTCTGTTATTATCCGTATCCTGACTACAAGCTCCCGATGGCGATATACTCCGACTGGCATCTTCCTGAATCGGGTGAACTCTTAAGAATACCGGCAATCAATTTTGACCAGAGCAGATATGTTCTGTTCAATGAGGCAAAGGCACTTGAGGAGTGCGTTAAGGAGCACACCTTCGGTACTTTTTCCAATTCGTTCCTATTTGTCATGGGAGGGCAGCAGGATGCGTCAGACAGAGCGGAGTATGTGAAATATTCTGATGACCGTGCCACAGACTTCATGATAAGCACCGGAATACAGATGAAGCATGAAGATGGCATGAGAAGGGTGTATAAGAAGCCGGAGTCACCGGAGGCGGCGGCTCATATAAGGTCTTTAGCGGATAAATATGCAATGTTGCAGCAGGCTGATGACACTGAAGAAGCTGTGATGACGCCTGATGCAGGCGATAGCAGTGACGTGTACACGATAGCGTATAATCGATGCAGTCATGAAGGCGACCGGATGTACTTTGAATATGTCAACGGCGAGAATCTCGGAGATAAGCTGTGTTCACTCTTCAGAGCCGGAAAAGAGCAGGAGGCGAATACTGTTATCAGGAAGTACATCAGGACTGTAAGACAGCTCGCCGCAGAACCTCGTGCACGGATATCCGATGAGTTCAGAAAGGTGTTCTCCGATGTGGATTTTAGCTGTATAGCTGAGGATAATCTTCGATGTCAGAGTGTGACTGACATAGACCTCAATTTTGATAATCTGTTCATCACGGATGAGAGTATGCTGACCGCTATAGATTATGAGTGGGTGTTCGATTTCGATATTCCGGTGGGCTATGTGATATACAGGGCACTTAAGTATCTGAGCATAGATATTACAGGTCTGGTTGATGAGTACAAGAATACATCGGCAAAATTCTGCAGAAAATATGGAATCTCTGAGCAGGAGGCAGAATTGTTCGAGAAGATGGATGATGCGTTCGGAGAGTATGTCCGTTGTGGCAGACACATTCTCGGCGAGTTCGCAGGCACGATTGGAAAACAGGCCGTGGTTCTCAATGGCGGTTCTGGCTCAATTGACAGCCTTATTGAGGCGGATAAGAAGGCAGCAGCACTCAAGGAATATTGTGAGGCTTACGAGGTGGAGCTGGCAAGGAGCCGTGACGAGGTGAAGAACCTTAGAGAATATTGCAGTGCCTATGAGCTGGAGCTTGCCAGAAGCCGTGATGAGGCGGAGAAGCTACGACAGAAATGTGAAGCCTTTGAAGGCTCACTCTGTGGGAAGGTGTACAGGAAGCTGAATAAATAAGGAAATGATAATAAGTTACTGCGGGGATGTGATGAAGTTCTGGGAATCATTGCCTGCGGTGGCTTTTAAAATAATATTTTGATTTTAAACAATACTAAAAAATACATTTTATATTTATTTTTACCACCGCTTATGGTGTATTGGAACCAAATAGAAGAAGAGTGAGAAAAGCAAAAACCTACTTATTTGGTCAAATTGAGTATTCCGATGCAAAAGTGCATCATTTTCGGAAATTATATGGATACAGACAGTTATGCTGACAAGGCCAACCACAGTATCTGACATCATCTTCAATGATTCCGTGATTTTAAAAGCCTGAATTATTCAAAACAGTAAATAATTCAGGCTTTTACATGTGTGATATTAATATTTAATTGCTTTTAGTGTGTGTGAAGAACTCGTCAATACTCCTTACTGCAAATATGATCATTAAAGGAGACAATTGTAAAATATAACGAGACTTTAGTTCATATATAAGCATTATAGCAAATGTGCCAAAAATAATATAATAAAATAAACGATAGGTTGACATATCTTTTTCTTTCCAAAAAGCTATAATCATGAGAAAAAATAGTATTAAATATTGTGCTCTCATAAATGAGTTAATTATTTTTCTTAATGTCTGGTCTGAATTCATTAAATACTTGGTTAGAAAAGTATTATATTGAAATTTGTCAGAAGTATTGTTTGTGTTACTACCAAATGCATAACGTTCAGCCTGATAGGTTCCTTGACTCCATAACCAAAAAGTTTTTTTAGAAATTATTTTGGTCATTTTAACAGGTCCATAATCATGTATACGTCTTATAACGTCATTTAAATTCCTGTCATAGCTAAAATCATTATCCATAAACCCAAATTCGCTTTCATTAATTCCAATATAAATTTGATTCCAACCGGAATATGATTTTACTGTGCTATTACCATAGTAAAATTTCATAACAAGTTTCGGAAGAGCAAAACCTAAAAGCACAAAGACAATTATCGCCAAAATAAGTGTTACTATTTTTTTGAGCAGTTTTTTATTATTCGATATTAAGTTAAAAATATAGACAAAAAATATTGCTGTCATTACAATTGATGCACTATCACGTATATATTTTGCAATGCCTAATAATGAAAAGACAAAAATTATATTTTTCTTTTTTGCAAAAAGATATATGGCGAGCATACATAAAAATATAACAGGTAAATCAAAGTAGACATGGTTTATATACAAAAACAGAGGCGAAAATGTTAAAGTAAATAAATAAACAAGATTATAGTTCCTGATACCATATTCTTTTGCAATGTTTTTAGTTATTACGGCAATAAAATATATTGTTAATGCGTTAATAACTTTAATTGTAATAAGACTTTTAGGGAGTGGAATTAACAGTATTCCCCAAAAAGTAGCTAAAATCATATTACCCGGAAAAACACTCCAATAACTATCAGCTAAGAGTTCTTTAAATTCAAAACGAGATATATGAAGTGCTCCATTATATATTGCTTCCATGTCAGAAAAAGGCTTCAATGGTACTAGCAACATATACATAACAGAGAAAAACATAAAAATGACAAAACATAGCCTGTAGTTAACATGTTTCTGAATTAAGTCAGCGTTTTTTACAATAGCCATAAACAAAATTATACATAATAAAGCCATAGTAATATCGTATAAGTTATTATAAGTAAAATATGGAGAATCGTCAAAATAGTACATGGCTTTAATAAAAAATGCTAAGGTGAATATAATTGAGAATATAATCTTCAATATATTCTTTGATAAAAAATCCATTGAGTTTTTTATAAAATTCATAGATGCCTCTCTTTTAACTAATTATATAAATAAGCATATTGCTTGATAATTGAGATAAAATCTTGTTGTAAAAAAATATTATGGAATTATTATATCAGAAATTCAAGAAATTTGTTAAAAATATTAAAATCCAATAAAAATTATATATCTAAGGAAGCACTGATTAATTAACCTTATCCTTGGCATTATCCCAGTTTGTCAAGTTTTTATAAAAGCCAAGAGGATTTTTATCTCATATGCCTGCTATATCCTCTTGCTATTTATCCATTTTTGAGGATATTCCATAAAGATGGGCGCAATTATACTGTGCCCCCTATAAATTCTTTCGTTCTGCCAGCCCTGCTGCACATGATAAGATTTGCACTGGCAAACAACATATGGAATCGATGCATGTTCTTTGCGATTCCACGATATACAACTTTTGAGAATCCCATTTGCTTCTTTACAATGAGAAATGGGTGCTCAACCTTACAGCGGACGGCGGACTTTTCATGTTCCATTTTTTTATCCCAGTTAAGACCTTTGAAATCTTCCGCCATTTTGAGACTCGACGGACGCTTATTTACACGGAACTCCATCCTGGCTTTCTTCTCATCATCCTTAATTGCAGGTTGGTTGACAGCTCCAAGATATCCGGAATCGCCATATACAACCTCATCATCTTCTCTGATGAGATTTGCCGTTTCTGTGACATCATGCATATTGGCAGATGTGCCGGTTATTGTATGAACATACCCACTGCCTGCATCAACACCGGCATGTACCTTCATTCCGAAGTACCATTCATTGCCCTTCTTTGTCTGATGCATTTCAGGATCACGTTTGCCCTCCTAATTCTTAGTGGATTTTGGTGCTGCTATAAGTCTTGCATCAACAATAGTGTCGCCATGCATCATAAGACCTGCTTTATCGAGGCGGCTGTTGACATCAGCAAAAATTTTCTCGCCAAGCTTGTTTGATTCAAGCATATGTCTGAACTTAAGCAGGGTAGTCGCATTCGGTACCTGTTGTTCATGGAAATCTATATGCATAAAGGAACGCATAGCATAACTGTCGTAGATAGAATCCCCGATTCCTTTATCAGACAGATTTCCAGGGAATATCCTGTTCTTTTCAGGCTGATACTCACAACAGGTCTTCGAAGATCTGAAGCAGTATCCCTTCGAATTCATGATTTTGATACCGATAAGCATACAATGCTCATTCGTAATGCAAAAGGACATAAAGACAGAATCATCAGTCTTTCTTCAGATATGTCACAGTTGCTGGAACGATATCTAAAATACATGAAACATCTGGAGTCTGAATGGATGTTTCCGGCGGTTGATCCACATTATCATCTTTCATCAGCCGCACTTGGGGATAGATTTAACAGATTTTGGAACAAAACTGCTTATGCGGAGAAGTGTAACCCCAAACCTACTATACACTGTATGCGACATACTTTTGTTGTAATGATGATAAATAACTGGATAGAGGATGGGGAGGATACCGCTGTAATGATTCCTTACTTCTGCAGACATCTTGGACATAAATCAGCAGAAGAAACTTTTTACTATTATCATCTGGTTTTGGATTCGCTTGAAATCATCCGTCAGAACGATACTCTTTCTTCGACTGTACTGCTGGAGGTGAGAGTTAGATGAAACAGGTATTAGATAAAAATCTGTTCTTTTCCATGACATATGATTTCCTTACAGTTTATATACCTCAGGATAGTGCCAGTTGTAAAACAGTCAAGACTTATCGTGATGGATTAACTGCCTTCAGGAGATATGTAACAGATGTCAAAAAGATATCTATTCGTAAGTTTACATTTGAACAGTGCACATTTGATTTCGTTCTTGAGTACAGAAACTGGCTATTGGATGACCAGAAAAAGGCAAAGAGTACAGTCAATAATCGGATTGCTGCAATTAAATCATATATGTACTATGCTGCAGCAAAGGATATAAGTTTACAACAGATTCAGATAAACATCTCAGCGGTTCCGTTTTTGAAGGTAGAGAAGAGTATTCGTCCGATCATGGAGAATACGGATACACTAAAAGCTTTATTGAATGCTCCTCCAAATATAAAAATCGGTTGCCGTGACGTAATGATTCTCTCTGTTTTGTTCAATACAATGATACGTGCAGACGAACTGATAAAGCTCAACATCCAGGATGTTGTAATAGATTCGGATATTCCATTTCTTAAAATACATGGAAAAGGTGGAAAAGAGCGCATGGCTCCACTATCAGTTGAAGCAATCCCACTTATCAAAGCATATCTGGTAGAATATCACGGTCAAAATCCTGCAAAGGATAGTCTGTTTATCTACACCTACAGCACGAACACCGAAACAGGATGTCTGAGCGAAATATTGAGCGCATTGTAAAAAAATATGCTGATTCAATCAGAGACAAGTACCCAGATATACCGGATAGAGTTTATCCACATATGTTGCGCAGGACTTATGCAACAGGGCTGTATCGGGATGGTGTTGCTGTTGAAGCCATTGCATCAGTTCTTGGGCATGCAAGCATTCAGACAACCAAGGACCATTATGCATTTCCATCCATGGCGCAAAAACAGGAAGTAATAAATGTTGGAGGAGTAATTATTACTGAAGCACCAGAACCAGAGTGGCCTGATGATGACGAAATCGCACGTATTTGTGGTTTGAGATAGTACTTTTTATCCGCACATTTGTTTCTAATAGATACCTATTTTTCTACATAAACAGGACAATTGTGCGGATAACAGAAGTCTGCGGATAATCCTTCAAAAAGAAGGACCTTGATGCGGTCGGTTTTACGGCCACAGAAAAGAAAGATGCTTCCTTCCTCTGTCGGATCCAATCCGAAAGTTCCGT
>OGIO01000419.1_pt1 | contig 53856 bp, 59 predicted proteins | sample 1571841 | NCBI WGS metagenome assembly OGIO01 (sample SAMEA2582111, study PRJEB24529) | metagenome | biome: Human gut stool | place: China | collected 2011
AGGAGGCATATTGATATGAGCGAGGAAAAAAAGCAAAAATCAGATGAAATCAAAGAATTTGGTGCGTTAATGTTAAATGAAAATAAAAAGAATTACAAAATTCGTCTTCTGACAATTATAGGTGAAATTGAAGGGCATGAAACAGTATCAAATAATACTAAAGCAACAAAGTACGAACATTTACTCCCACAGCTGGCTGAAGCTGAAGAAAGCGATGAAGTAGAGGGGGTTCTCATTTTATTAAATACACTGGGTGGAGATGTGGAAGCTGGACTTGCAATTGCGGAAATGATAGCTTCTTTGGGAAAACCAACCGTTTCTCTTGTCCTTGGTGGAAGTCATTCTATTGGCGGTCCTCTTGCTGTTTCGGCAGATTATTCCTTTATTGTACCGACAGGAACGATGATGATCCATCCAGTCCGGATGAATGGTCTGATCATAGGGGTGGCACAGACCTTTGAATATTTTCAGAAGATTCAGGACCGGATCGCCGGATTTATCACAGATCATAGTCGGATTTCCAAAGCGCGTCTGATGCAGCTGATGCTGGAAACCGGGGAGCTGACCAAAGATGTGGGAAGTGTGCTGGTAGGTGAACAGGCAGTTTCCGAAGGGCTGATCGATGAGCTGGGTGGAATCCATGATGCTTATGACAAATTGTATAAAATGCTGGATTTGACAGAAACGAAATAAATAAAATTAACACTGAAAAGAGGCCAATATGACAGCTCCGGGATTCTTTCTGGAGCTGTTTTTTCAGGCATTCTTAAGATTCCTGAAGAATTTCCAAAGTCGGTATTTTTGCGAAAAAAGTATGGTAATGTATAAAAGCTACTTGAATTGTTGTTTACAAAACAAGATGTATATGTTATTATACTAAGCACTTAATACAATAATTGAATGGTACAAAAAAGGAGGCGTAAGTAATTGATAGAACCGTTGATCAGGGTCAGAGATCTTTGCAAAGTATATAATCCGGGGGAAAATGAAGTGCGTGCTCTGGATCATGTAGATCTGAGCATCGACAAGGGAGAACTGGTAGGTATTATCGGACATTCGGGATCTGGTAAATCTACACTGATGAATATGCTTGGATGTCTGGATGTTCCAACGTCCGGCAATTATTATTTGAACGGTAAAGACGTGTCAAATATGACGGATGATGAACTGTCGGATGTGAGAAATGTGGAGATTGGATTTATCTTTCAAGGATTTAATCTGATTCCCAATCTGACCGCCAAGGAGAATGTGGAATTGCCATTGATCTACAGAGGTGTTTCAAAGAAGGAAAGGGAAGAACTGGCAGTGGAGTCGTTGAAAGTCGTGGGACTGGAACATCGGATGGATCACAAGCCAAGCGAGATGTCAGGAGGACAGCAGCAGCGAGTGGCTATTGCCAGAGCCATTGCGGCCAGACCGCCGGTGATACTGGCAGATGAGCCAACCGGGAATCTGGATTCCCGTTCTACACAGGAGATCATGGAAGTGTTAAAGGAACTTCACCGAAGCGGACGGACCGTGATCCTGATCACTCATGACGATGAGATTGCTGCACAGGTGAATCGGGTGATCCGGATCAAGGATGGAAAAGTAGAAGCAGACTTTATGAACAAGCAGACAGGAGAGAGATACAATGCATAAATTTTGGAGAAGGAAGAAAGAACAGAGCGAGAACACGACAGAGCTTGTAAAGGCAGAACTGACACCACAACAGAAGAAAAAGAGAAAGAAGCGGATCATCGGAGGTGTGATCGCTGCCGCACTGGTGTTATTTATTGTAAGCCGGGTACTGACACCGGCAGCACTTCCGGTGGTCATGGTGCGAAGTGCCGAGAAAGGAACCGTGAAACAGACCATAGACACCAGCGGTACGGTAAAGACCGAACAGCAGAAGACCTATTTTTCACCATTAGCAGCCAAAGTAGAAGCATGTAAGGTGCAGGAAGGCGATGCGGTAGAGGCAGGACAGGTGCTTCTGACCTATGATGCGCAGGATCTGGAAAACCGGAAGAAAGAAGCGGCGCTGCAGAACGACGAAGCATATTATGGATATCAGAACACGATGGATAAGAACAGCAAAGATACTTCTGAGTACAGCCGTTCCAGCCATGATGTGGAGATTCTGGAGCAGCAGGTGGAGAATGCGAAAGCAGAGGTCCGTGCGTTGAAACAATATCTGACGGATATGGGATGTTTTTTGAGAGAAGCACAGAATGACAATCACAAAAATCTGGCAGAAGAATATCAGGCCAAGATCGATCAGGCAACCAATCAGTTGGCTGTGAAGGAGGAGGAACTGGCAGAATTTCAGAGTGATCTGTCTGAACAGAAAGGAATCAAAAATTCTACAGAAAGTACGATGATGACAGCAGACGCAAAAAAACAGGCAGAAGCTTCCAAAGAGCTGCAGGCGCTGAAGTCTGCCGAGGTGACCGATGCGGTGGCACAGGTCAGCGATGGTATCAAAGCCGACTTTGCAGGTATTGTGACTGGTGTCAAAGCTGTGGATGGCAGCAACGTGGAAAATGGCGGGGAACTTTTTACCGTCAGCAGTATCGAGAAGGTGTGTGTGGATGTTTCGTTTAGTAAAAGTGATCTGGAAAAGATAGAAGAAGGCCAGAAAGCTGTTGCGACTATCGCAGGAAAACAGTATGAAGGAACTGTTACAAGAATCAGTCGTGCAGCTGCCAAGAATGAAAAAGGTGCATCGATCATTCAGGGTGAGATCCATATCGATAACCCGGATACAGACCTCTATCTGGGTGTGGATGCCAGGGTGATGGTGGAAGGCAACAAGGCAGAAAATGTTGTGATGATCCCCGTTGAAGCAATCAATATCGGTAAGGATGGAAGTTTTGTCTATGTAGTAACAGATGGCATGGTTCAGAAGCGGATGGTGACAGCAGGAATCTCTTCAGATGAGTATACAGAGATCAAGAAAGGTCTGGAAGTCGGAGAACAGGTGATCATCAGTGTGGATGCCGGCATCGAAGAGGGCATGGCAGTCAATCCGGTGGAGGGTTGAGTATGGGACAACTCTGGGAATATGTAAAAATGGCATTGGCCAATATTCGCATGAACAGGGGCCGGTCATTCCTGACTATGCTGGGCATTATCATTGGGGTATCATCGGTGATTCTGATCATGTCGGTGGGCAATGGAGCCAGGATGGAGATGGAGCAGGAGCTGACGGCTGTGGCAGGCGGACAAATCTATATCTATGTCAACAGTAATCTGGAAGAAGTGCCGGTGATCACCGAAGCGGATCGGGAGGCGATCCGTATGCTGGATGGAGTGAAAGGCTGTACTTCTACGGCAGGAAATATGCTGAATAGTGTTACAACAGGAAAAGGAACCTTTGATGCGATCGTGAATTATGCTGATCCAGATGATGAGTTTTCAAATAATTCTGTTATGGCCTGCGGACATTGGTACACCTGGGATGATTTTTATGCAGGAAATGATGTGGCTGTGATCAGCGAAGCAGATGCTGTCCGTATGTTTGGGACTACAGATGTGATCGGGCTGACCTTTGAAATGGATGATGGAGATGTTATTAAAAATATGAGAATCGTTGGTGTGAAGAAATCTATAGATGGTGCTTTTGTGGCAACCGGATATGGGGATGCTTATCTGGACATCAATGTACCTTATACTTCGGATTCTTACTGGGCACAGTTTAATGATTTTGACAATGTCTATGTATTTTCACAGAATAGTTCCGGCACGAAGGAAATCGCACAGGAGGTAAAGGGCCTGCTTGAAGCCCGTCACGGAATGACCGGTCAGGATGCATTCCTGATCGAAGACTTTGAAAGCCAGATGGCTTCAGTGATGCAGGTGCTCAGTATGATCACCATCTTTATTATGCTGGTGGCGGCTATTTCCCTGTTGGTAGGAGGCATTGGTGTTATGAATATTATGCTGGTATCAGTGACAGAGAGGACTCGGGAGATCGGTATTCGAAAAGCGCTGGGAGCCAGAACGAAATCCATTCTGGTTCAGTTCCTGGCGGAGTCAGCCATCATCACCGGTATTGGAGGCGTGATCGGTATTGTGCTGGGTATCGGCGGAGCTTATGCAATCTGTGCACTTCCTATGGTGGCTTTTTCTCCTTCTGTCAGTATGGCGACTGTGTTGACTGCAACTATATTTTCCTGTGGTGTCGGTATTTTCTTTGGCATCTATCCGGCCAGAAAAGCAGCGCATTTAAGTCCTATTGAGGCTTTGCGGAGAAATTAATAAAATGGGTTGCTCAAACCGTAAGAAAAGTATATGCTGATGGTAATGATATACGAAAAAAGGGGAGCAACAATAATGGAAAGAACAGAACGGGATACGCCGGAGCTTTTTTTGCATGAGATCCTGATCATGGGAGAACTGATGCAGACCTGCGGAGCAGAGGTGTTCCGGGTGGAAGATACTCTGGCACGAATGGGAAAAGCCTACGGTGTGGAGCGTATGAATGTGTTTGTGATCACTTCCAGTATTGTGATCACAATGGAATTAAAAGATGGAAGAGAACTGACCCAGACCCGCAGGGTCAGGAAAGCGGGAGGTAATGATTTTACCAGGCTGGAATGTCTCAATGTGCTGAGCCGGGAGTATTGTGAGAATCCGTTTCCGGCAGGAGAACTTGGACGGAGGCTGGCGCAGATCCGTAAGATCAGGATCCCGCGACGGGAACGGTATGCAGGAAATATTCTGGCAGCATCAAGCTTTGCTGTGTTTTTTGGAGGTGGATGGAAAGATGCTTTGATTTCCGGAATCTTTGCAGTGGCGATCAGTCTTTTGCAGGATTATGTGGAGTTGATCTGTATGAATACTATGGTATTTAATGTGATCGCTTCTTTTCTGACAGGGATCGGTATCCGGCTCATATGCCGGTTGGTGCCAGGGCTTGATATGGATATGATCATGATTGGTGATATTATGTTGTTGATTCCAGGTATTCCTATCACCAATGCGGTGAGAGATGTGCTGACCGGAGACACCATATCGGGAATCATGAGGTTTATTGAAGCTATGCTCTGGGCCGGATGTCTGGCATTTGGTTTTCTGAGCGCATTCTGGATTGTAGGAAAGGTGTGGTGATTGTATGGGAGAAATAGCTACATGGGGGAAACTGCTGCAGCTTTTGATGGCATTTTTTGGATCGGCCGGATTTGCGATCATGTTTCATCTTCGCAGAAATTTTCTGATGATCGCATCCTTTGGGGGACTGCTGACCTGGCTGGTGTATCTGATCTGTGCACCTGTCATGCCAGGATATTTCTTCCCGTCTCTGGCGGCAAGTGCATTTGGTGCATTGTATGCGGAAGTGCTGGCGCGGTGGCTGAAAGCACCGTCCACATTATTCTTTATTGTGGCGATGATCCCGCTGATTCCGGGAAGTACATTATATTACAGTATGAGCTGTGCAGTGTACGGACAACTGGCACAGGCAAGTATCTATGGCTTACAGACTTTTCAGTGCGCACTTGGAATTGGTACAGGCATGAGCATTGTCTGGGCACTGTGTGATTTTTCAAGAAAAATGCAGGCGTGGTGGAAGGAACGCGAGTGACATGCAGAAAATATATACTTTGAATATCAAAGTATATTGACAGGATGCCATATATGTTATATACTTTGAAAGTCAAAATAATATTCAGAGGTGTATGACATATGTGGAGAGACAGAATCAATGTCCTGGATAAGAAGAGAAACAGAATTTTACAGGCGGGTGGAGCTGACCGTATTGAAAAGCAGCATAAGAGTGGAAAACTTACAGCCCGTGAAAGAATCGATATGCTTTTTGATCCAGGAACTTTTGTGGAAGTAGACAGTTTTATAGAATCAAGAATTGATGATTTTGGTCTGGATAAGAAGAGAGTGCCTGGAGATGGCGTAGTGACCGGATATGGTGAGATCAATGGACGTACAGTGTTCGTGTCTTCTGAGGACTTTACAGTTATCGGAGGATCACTGGGTGAATATCATTCCATGAAGATCGCCCGAATCCAGGATATGGCTTATGATATGAAGGCACCGATCATCATGATCAATGACAGTGGCGGAGCCCGTATCGAGGAAGGTATCGACTCTTTGAGCGGTTATGCAAATATTTTTCTGAGAAATACAAAAGCATCCGGCGTGATCCCGCAGATCGCAGTGATCGTGGGACCTTGTTCCGGCGGAGCATGCTATTCTCCGGCAATCTGCGATTACATTTTCATGGTAGATGATATCAGTAAAATGTTTATTACCGGACCGCAGGTAGTAAAGACTGTCGTAAATGAAGAATGTACAGTAGAAGAACTGGGAGGTGCGAAAGTGCATGCCACCAAGAGTGGTGTGACACATTTTACTTATCAGGATGAGACTTCCTGCTTTGAGGGAGTGAAACAGCTTCTGTCCTATCTGCCTGGCAGCTATCTGGAGAAGCCTCCGGTAAAGGAACTGGCCGATGAGACCAATGGAAAGAAATCACTGCTGTATGCACTGAATACACTGGTCAGAGGTAAAAAGATGGATACCCAGGACTATTGTGGAGAACTGGTGGATATTGTGCCGGACAATTCCAGAAAGGCATATGATGTGCTGGAAGTGATCGAATGTATCTGCGATAAGGACAGTTTCCTGGAAGTTCAGAAGGATTTTGCAAAAAATATTGTAGTAGGATATGCAAGGATCAATGGAGAGAGCGTTGGCATCGTGGCAAATCAGCCGATGGTGCTGGCAGGAAGCCTTGATTATGATGCATCCGACAAGGCGGCAAGATTTATCCGTACTTGTGACTGCTATAATGTACCGTTGGTAGTGCTGGTAGATGTGCCTGCATTTATGCCGGGAACTGCACAGGAACATAAAGGAATCATCCGCCATGGAGCCAAGATGCTGTATGCATTTTCTGAGGCGACTGTTCCGAAGATCTCTGTGATTATGAGAAAAGCATATGGTGGTGCTTATATTGCCATGAACAGCAAGAACATGGGAGCAGATCTGGTCTATGCCTGGCCGGGAGCAGAGATTGCTGTTATGGGAGCAGAAGGAGCTGTTAACATTGCGTTCCGTCGTGCCATCAATGAATCAGAAGACAAAGAAGCAACACGAGCACAGCTTGTTCAGGAATATAAGGACAAGTTCATGAATCCATATGTGGCAGCATCTCGTGGATTTGTTACGGAAGTTATTCGTCCGGATGAGACAAGAAGCCGTCTGAAAGCGGCATTAAAAATGCTCAAAAACAAGCAGGTAGCACCTGTTCCGAAAAAACATGGAAATATTCCATTGTAAAAGAGTGGAAAAAATTGGCATAAAAGACATGGAAATTCCATATAAAGATGTTTTGTGTAATAAAATAATTCTCAAAAATTAAAAATATATAAAAAAATTAAAAAATTTAAAAATTATATTGTGCAAATGTGACAATAGGAACTGAGCACAACCTGTGGTATACTACAATAGACAGCATAGGAAGAAAGGAGGAAAAAAGATGTTAAAGGATTTGACAAGTGAGAACCTGATCCGCCTTAATATCGAAGCTACAGACTGGGAAGATGCCGTACGTAAAGCTGCGCAGCCGCTTCTTGAGGCTGGCAAAGTAAAACAGTCCTATATCGATGATATTATCGTTGGAGCAAAGGAATCTGGTCCTTATTTTGTTCTTGCACAGCATGTGGCACTGCCGCACGCAAGACCGGAAGCTGGCGCACTTGAGAGTGCTATTGGCGTTGCAACACTTGCTACACCGGTTGAGTTTGGAAGCGAAGCGAACGATCCGGTTAAGTATCTGTTCTGTTTAAGCGCAAGAAACAATACTGAGCATCTTGACGCCCTGGCAGATCTGGCCGAGAGACTGGAAGACCAGGAGTTCTTCAAAATGTTGGATCAGGCAACCGACCCGAAAGAGGTTCTGGATTACCTGAGCAAGTAGTATCTACAAAACAAATTAATCAAGGAGGATTGGATTATGTACAAAGCATTAGTTTGCTGCCGTGCAGGCATGGGTTCCAGTATGCTGCTCAAGATCAAAGCTGATCAGGTTATCAATGAGAATAACTTCCCGATCAAGACTGAGCATGGCAACCTGGATTCTATCGTAGGTTTCACTGGAGACCTGGTTATCACTATGGATGACCTGGCTGGAGAGCTGAAGGACAAAGTTCCGTATGCGCTTGGTATCCGCAATATCGTAGATAAAGCAGAGATGAAAGCAAAACTGGAAGAGTTCCTTGCTACCAAACAGTAATCTTATTTTTGAATGAATACGGCGGCGCGTCAGGCGCTGATCGTAATTTTATGTTAGGGGAGAAAATTTAATGTTAGATGCAATTTTAGCACAGTCACGTAATACGGCTCTTATTATGGGTCTTGTTGCACTGATCGGTCTGCTTCTTCAGAAGAAGAGTGCAGTAGATACTATCAGTGGAACTGTAAAAACAGTTATTGGATTCATGGTATTCAATATCGGATCCAATGCAATGTCCGCAGTAGTTAATGATTTTACAACCCTGTTCAACACCGCTTTCGGTATTGCAGGTGTTACAACTCAGGTTGAGCTTGCAACTGCTCTGGCTCTGGATACTTATGGAACCGAGGTTGCTCTGGTATTTGTTATCGGATTTATCATGAACCTTGTATTTGCAAAGTTCACACCGTTCAAATCTATTTTCCTTACCGGACAGCACTTCCTGTATTTCGCATGCGTTATCGCTCTGGTATTTATCGCTAACGATATGCCGATGGCTGTAACTGTAGTTGTTGGTGGTATCATGCTTGGTTTCTGTGGTGCTGCACTGCCGACTCTGTGCCAGCGCTTCATGAAAGATCTGACCGGCGCAGATAACCTGTCTATGGGTCACTTCAACTGCCTTGGATATGCATTCTCCGGATATGTAGGATTACTGTTCGAGAAAGCTGGCGGAAACAAAGAGAAGAGTGACGCAAGCAATGTGAATATGCCGAAATTCTTCGAGCTGTTCAGAGACTTCGTATTCTCTGTAGCTCTGTTCATGGTAGTTCTGTTCTACATCGCAGTAATCGCTTGCGTTGTAAACGGACATATGGATGTTGTTCTTGAGAAATCCGGAAACAATATCTGGTTCATCTATCCGTTCCTGCAGGGTCTGCAGTTTGCGGCTGGTATGAGCGTTCTTATTTATGGTGTTCGTCAGTTCATCGCAGAGATCACCGCAGCATTCGTTGCAATCTCTGAGAAATACATCCCGAACTCCAAACCGGCAGTTGATTGTCCGGCTATCTTCCCGTTCGCACCGACTGCAGTATTGATCGGTTTTGTTGGATCTTTCCTTGGCGGACTTGTTGCTATGGCTATCATGGTTGCTATGCACAGCAGCACTATCATGATCCCGGCAGCTGGTATCTGCTTCTTCTCCGGCGGTACTTGTGGTGTATTCGGAAACATCCACGGTGGATGGAAAGGTGCACTTGTTGGTTCCTTTATCGTAGGTATGGCTCTGACCGGTCTGCCTCTGATTCTGTATCCGGCATTTGCTGCTCTGGGAATTGCTGATGCTTCCTTCCCGAACGTTGACTACAACATTCTGGGTGCTGCACTGAACGCAATCCTTGGAATCTTTCACTAATTAAAACATTTGGGCGGGGGAACTAGGCTTTCCCTGCCCTTTTTTAGAGAGAAAAAGATGGAACTCAAAGAGTTATGGCGTAAACAAAAATTAAAAGGTGTGTTTGTCCAGACGGTGGACAGTCCTGCCATGCCGCTGATTGCACAGCAGGCTGGAATGGATTTTATCTTTTATGACTGCGAACATGGTTCTTTTGCGTACGACAAGCTGACAAACCTGATCCTGCTTGGAAATGGAAGAGGGTTTCCTTCTATTGTAAGAGTGGCACAGCTTGCGCGGGCTGACGTGTCTGGAATTCTGGACTGTGGAGCCAGCGGAGTTATGGTACCTATGATGGAGACAAAAGAGCAGGCAGAGCAGTTTGTGGGCTGGAGTAAATATCCGCCGGAGGGGATCAGAAGCTATTCTGGTGGACCTCATACGGATTTTGGTCCAAGCGGAAACCATGAGCGCCGGATGAAAGAGATGAATCACCGTACAATGGCGATCGCACAGATCGAGACTGTCAAAGGTGTCGAAAATGTAGATGAGATCCTCAGCGTTGATGGTATTGATGCGGCAATTGTTGGCCCGTGTGATCTTGGTATTTCCATGGGAAATCCAGATAATGTCATGGACGAACGGGAACTGGCAATGATCCAGAAAGTAGCGGACTCCTGCAGAAAGCATGGAAAAGCATTTGGAATCATTGGAGGAAATCAACTGCTCAAGCATTTTTATAAAGATGTCAATATTCTGGTTTCGGCAATTGATGCCCATATGCTCAGAGACTGCATGAAAAAAGCGGTAGAAGAGTATAACAATCTGGGAGAATGACAGAAGAAAGGGACTTATTATGGCAACAGATAGAGAACAGATCAAAGAATTTCTTGATATTGCTTCTGAACAGATGAAGATCTGGATGGACAGTATTGATGTAGAAGCTCTCAGCACTGCAAAAAAACTGATCCTTGATGCAGAGGCAAACAAAAATCGCGTACACGTAACAGGTATTGGCAAACCAGGTCATGTGGCAGGTTATGCAGCATCTCTGCTTTCCAGTACTGCAACTCCGGCATATGAGCTGCACGGAACAGAGGCTGTACACGGAAGCTCAGGACAGGTCCTGCCGGGAGATGTAGTTATTGCAATCTCCAACAGTGGTGAGACCATGGAACTGAAGGCGACTGTAGAGACTCTGAAGAAAAACGGAGCAAAGATCATTGCCCTGACCGGTAAACCGGAATCCTGGCTTGCAAAAGCAGGTGATGTAGCACTGATCGCCGGTGTTGCACAGGAAGGGGACTCTATGAACAAACCGCCTCGTGCATCCATCCTTGTTGAAATCATGATGCTGCAGTGCTTAAGCATTCTGCTTCAGAATGAGAAACATCTTGATCCGAAACAGTATGTGAAGTGGCATCCAGGCGGATCTTTAGGAAAGAGCATCAGAGAAGGGGAAAAATAATTATGATGAAAATGGAAGGCATTATCACGCCAATCGTCACACCATTCCACCGTGACGCAGAGCAGAGCATTAACTATGAGGCAACTGAAAAGCTGATCAACCACCTGATCGAGCATGGTGTAAACGGTATCTTCATCCTTGGAAGTAACGGTGAGTTCCATGTGATCGATGAGGACGAGAAGATTGAGATGACCAAACGTGTGGTTGAGATCGTTAACAAGAGAGTACCGGTATACGTAGGAACCGGATGCTGCTCTACCAGAGCAACCGTACGTCTCTCCCAGAAGGTAGAGGCAGCAGGGGCAGATGCACTTTCTGTTATCACTCCGTACTTCCTGAAACCGACCAACGAGAACCTGTACGCTCATTACAAAGCCGTTGCTGAGAGTGTTAATATTCCGATCGTTCTTTATAACATTCCGAAAGCTACCGGTTGTCCGCTTGATCCGGAACTGGTAGATCGTCTGGCTGATTTTGATAACATTCAGGGAATCAAAGATTCCAGCGGAGAGACTGACAGACTGCAGGCTTATGCTGAGATCAGCAAACGTAAAGAGCTTCAGCTTCTGGTCGGAAGTGATTCCAAGATCTCTTATGCATATGGACTGGGTGCAACCGGTGCTGTAGCTGGAACCAGTAACGTAATCGTTGACACTCTGGTAGGTCTTGACAAAGCACTTCGTGCAGGTGAGACTGAGAAAGCTGAGAAGCTTCAGAAAGATATTGATGTTCTCCGTGGCGTCCTGAAACTTGGAACTGTTCCGAGCGTTATGAAACGTGCAACCGAGCTGGCTGGCATCGCTGAGATTGGTCCGGCAAGAATGCCGGTACAGGAGCTGAGCGCTGCTGACGATGAGAAGATCAAAGAGATGCTGAAGTATTACGGTCTGTAAGCTGAACCAAAACAAAAAGTAAGGAAAAGAATATAACATGAGCGACTATGTAGTAATTGAAGAAGACCGCGTAAAGCTGGCATTGTATACCGCAGGAAATCTGATTCTGACACTTGTGCTGATGTTTATCTGTGCAGAGTTCATGAACCGCATCTTCTATCTGGGTGTGTTTCTGGGTGCAACAGGTATCTGGTTTTCTGTAAAGTATATGTTCCGCTATGGGAAAAAGCTGTTTGCAGGAACGCCAGTGTGCGAGTTTAAGAAAAAAGAGCTTGTGATTCATTCCCTTCCCGGTAATGCAGTGACCATGCAGTACAGCAAGATCAAAGAAGTTAAAGTGCTTCGTGACTGGAAATCTGTGAAGATCTTTATTGCTTCCAGTGAGGTGAAACATCCGTCCGGCTGGAACTATGTGGGGGTCATCTGGCCTTTCCGCAGAAATGAGCTGGCCAAGGTGGAGGAAGAAGTGATGCAGGTACTTTCCGCTCACAGGCTCAAAGTAGAAAAAGTAGAGAAAAAGTAGGAGGAGCTGTTATTATGCAGAAAATCGAAGTAACAAAGAGAATTGCAGACACTGGCGCAATGGCAATTGTACGTGTGAAGACGGTAGAGAGAGGATTTGAGATCGCTCAGGGATGCCTGGACGGTGGAATCGACTGTCTGGAGATCAGCTATACCCTTTCGAATGCAGGTGAGGTAATTGCTGCACTTCGTGAGAAATATGGTGACAAACTGGTAGTAGGTGCTGGTACTGTTCTGGATGCTGAGACCGCAAGACATGCAATCCTGGCTGGTGCACAGTTCATCATCGCTCCGAACCTGAGCAAAGAAGTTGCCATCGTTTGCAACCGTTATCAGATCCCGTATGCACCGGGCTGCACAAGTGTAACTGAGGCTGTTACCGGTCTTGAGTACGGTGCTGCATTTATCAAAGCATTCCCGATCTCTGACTTCTATGGTCCGAAGATGGTATCTGTATTCAAGACTCCGATCCCGTTCATGCCGATCCTGGCTTCCGGCGGAATCACTCTTGACAATCTGAATGATTATGTAAAGAGAGGCGTTGATTGCTGTGGATTCGGTGGACTTCTTACGAAAGGAACCACTGAGGAGATCGCTGCTAACGCTAAGAAGATCAAGACTATCATTGATGAGACTCGTGCAGCTATGTAACGAGTGCAAGTGAGTCAATGTGCTTGCACATTTGACGAACGACGAAGTTACTGAGTGAGCTATGCGCACGATGTAATACACGCAAGATAAAATCAAGCGGCTGCGTAGCAGACATTTGATTTTATGCATGTATTAGCGAGCGAATATTGATATGTTTATACAAAATCCCGCAGAGTATGGAATTCCCCGTACCTGCGGGATTTTTTTGCATGGATACTTCATTGAAAAAACAGAGAGGATATGATAGACTGCTACAGGAAGATTAAGAAAGAACAGAGGATTTTTATGAGTATATTAAATGTAGAGCACTTAAGCCACGGATTTGGTGACCGCGCGATCTTTCAGGATGTGTCCTTCCGTCTGTTGAAAGGGGAGCATATCGGTCTGATCGGTGCCAACGGTGAAGGAAAATCAACCTTCATGAGCATTATCACCGGAAAACTGCAGCCGGATGAAGGGAAGATTGAGTGGGCAAAAAATGTCCGTGTAGGATACCTGGATCAGCATACCGAACTGAAAAAGGGAATGACTGTGAGGGAAACTCTGGCTTCCGCTTTTGCATTTTTGTTTGATCTGGAAGAGCAGATGAACCAGATGTATGATAAGATGGCAGATGCCACAGAGGAAGAGATGGCTTCTTATATGGAGGAGACTGGATTGATCCAGGAACTTCTGTCTGCCCATGATTTTTATATGATAGATGCAAAAGTAGAGGAAGTTGGCCGTGCACTTGGACTTGCAGAAGTTGGTCTGGACAGAGATGTGACGGAGTTAAGTGGTGGACAGAGAACCAAAGTACTTCTTGGCAAACTGCTGTTGGAGAAGCCGGATATTCTGTTGTTGGATGAGCCTACCAACTATCTGGATGTGGAACATATTGAGTGGCTGAAACGGTATCTCAATGATTATGAAAATGCATTTATCCTGATCTCCCATGATATTCCGTTCCTGAACAGTGTAGTCAACCTGATCTATCACATGGATAATCAGCAGTTGAATCGTTATGTGGGCGATTATGACAAGTTCCAGGAAGTCTACGCAGTGAAGAAAGCGCAGCTGGAGGCAGCCTACAATCGTCAGCAGAAGGAGATTGCGCAGTTAAAAGACTTTGTGGCGAGAAATAAGGCCCGGGTTTCTACAAGAAATATGGCCATGTCCCGCCAGAAGAAGCTGGATAAGATGGATGTAATCGAGCTGGCAGCAGAGAAACCAAAGCCGGAGTTTCATTTTAAAGAAGCACGTGTGCCGGGCAGATATATTTTTAAGACCAGTGAGCTGGTGATCGGTTATGATGAACCGCTGTCCGTTCCGCTGAATGTGGAGATGGAACGAGGAGAAAAACTGGTGCTTACAGGAGCCAACGGAATCGGTAAGACAACCCTCTTAAAGAGTATCCTTGGACTGATTCCGGTGCTGGGTGGCAGTGTGGAGCTGGGTGACTATCTGGAGATCGGTTATTTTGAGCAGGAGATGAGCCAGGATATTGAGACTACCTGTCTGGAAGAACTGTGGCAGGAGTTTCCGGCATACAGTCAATATGAGGCAAGATCTGCTCTTGCAAAATGTGGATTGACCACCAAGCATATTGAGAGTAAAGTAAGGGTGTTAAGTGGAGGTGAGCAGGCAAAGCTTCGCCTGTGTAAGCTGGTGAACCGTCAGAGCAATCTGCTTGTTCTGGACGAGCCTACCAATCATCTGGATGTAGATGCTAAAGATGAACTGAAGCGAGCACTGCAGGAGTATCGTGGAAGTATTTTGATGGTGTGCCATGAGCCGGAATTCTATGAAGGATTGGCAACCAAGGTGTGGGACTGCAGTAAATGGACGACACGTGTGTAGGTGACAACTGCAGACAGATGGAAGAAAAATGGGAATGAACGAGAGGAGTGTATCAATATGGGAACTATTTCATATGGAAAACTGGTGATCATAGGAGCAGGAAATGTAGGAAGTGCGATCTTGAATTCAGTGCTTCGGATGAATATTCTGGATGATATTGTGGTAGTGAACCGCAATCAGAAGAAAGCACTGGGAGAGGTGCTGGATGCCAGCCATACCACTGCATTTGCGTACAGTGCCAATGCCAATATCCGTGTGGGTGGCTATGAGGAGTGTGCGGATGCGCAGATCATTGTGATCACTGCAGGTCCGAGCATTACACCGGGAAATTCCAGAGACCGCATGGTTCTGCTGGAGAAAAATGTAGATGTAATGAACAATATTATGGAACAGATTACCCGTTACACAAAGGATGCGATCATTATTGTTGTTTCCAATCCGCTGGATATTCTGACTTATATTGCGCAGAAGAAATTTGCTTACCCGGCGAACAAGATATTCGGAACAGGAACTCTGCTGGATACAGCTCGATTTAACAAGATGCTGGGTGATCTGTGTGGTGTGGATGCTAAAAATGTTACCGGATTTGTGCTGGGAGAGCATGGATCGACCTCCTTTATTCCATGGAACACAGTTAATATTGTTGGGGTTCCGTTCGATGAATTCGAAAAGCAGTTTGAACTGAAGGAAAAGCTGGATAAGGAGAAGCTTCTTCATGATACCAAGGTGATCGGTCTGGATATTGTAGAACTGAAAGGTTACACCAGTTCTGGTGTAGCATTAAGTGCCTGCCGTCTGATCGGAAGTATCGTCCGTAATGAAAAATCCGTGGTTCCGGTGTCTACGGTGGTATCCGGCCAGTATGGAATGAACGGCGTTGCCATGAGCCTGCCATGTGTTATATCCAAGAACGGTATTGACCGAATCCTGGAGGTTCCGTTGGATGAAGAGGGAAAACGGGATCTGGAGAAATGCTATCATTACCTGAAATCTACGATTGAAAGTGTATATACGGAATAAAAAGATTCATATGAGCGAAAAAATATCGTTCTATGCACTGGGCAAGTGAAAATGGTTCGTGCATAAAATGAAATCGATTCATTGACAAATGAAAATGGGTGGAGTATTATAAGCATCGTTATATGGAACTTCGCAATGACGAGGACGAGTAACTGGAAGGAAATCTACAGAGAGCTGCGATTGGTGGAATGCAGTGAGGAAGCTTCAGCGAAAATCACCTCTGAGCATCTGAGTCGAGAAGCAAAACAAAAATACCGCGTAGATTCAGACGGTTGACAGTCGTTATTCTGTCACTCATTATAAGATGAGAAACGAGTGGTCATGAAAATGACAAAAAGAGTGGTACCGCAGAGGATAGAAACCTTTGTCTCTTTATAGGGACAGAGGTTTTTTTATGCCGGAATGTGAAGAAGCATATACAAATAGGGAAGAGAAAGAGGAGACTGAAATGAAAGTACTTAAGAAAATCACCGATTTTGTAAGCCGTTATATGGCTGCCATCGTAATCCTGATGGCTCTGGTTGCATTATTTGCACCGTCAACTGTAAGCTTTATCAAAACAAGCTATGTAAACACGTTACTTGGAATTGTAATGTTTGGTATGGGACTGACCCTCAAACCTGGCGACTTTAAGGTTGTGTTCAGCCGTCCGAAGGATGTTATCATTGGATGTGTTGCACAGTTCACCGTTATGCCACTGCTGGCATTTGGCCTGACAAAAGTATTTAACTTAAGTCCGGAGCTGGCCGTTGGTGTGGTCCTGGTAGGTACCTGCCCGGGAGGAACCTCTTCCAACGTTATGACATACCTGTCCAAAGGTGATGTGGCACTGTCCGTTGGTATGACTTCTGTATCCACTATCCTTGCACCGTTCCTGACTCCGCTTCTGACCAAGCTGTATGCTGGACAGACGGTAGACGTTAACGTAGTAAGCATGTTCATATCCATCATCAAAGTTGTGATCGTACCGATCCTGCTTGGATTTATTATCAATCATTTCTTTAAGAAATTTACAGAAGCTGCAGTTGAGGTTCTTCCATTGATCTCCACTACGGCAATCGTGGCAATCGTAGCAGCTGTTGTATCTGCAAACTCTGCAAAGATCATGACCTGTGGTCTCCTGATCATCGGTGTAGTGATTCTCCACAATGTACTTGGCTATCTGGTTGGTTATGCAATTGGCCGTGTGCTCAAACTGGATGAGAGCAAATGCCGTGCAATCTCTATCGAGGTTGGTATGCAGAACTCCGGTCTGGCTACTTCACTGGCAACCGTACATTTCGCACAGTATCCGCTGGCAACCATTCCGGGAGCTGTATTCAGTGTATGGCATAATGTATCCGGTGCGATCCTTGCAAACTTCTATGCAAGAACTGCTGAGAAGAAAAATGCATAAGTAAAAACAAAGAAAAGATCTGCGTTGTGAGAGCATTACAATGCAGATCTTTTTTTGTAGTGCGGAAAATATGCGCTGCATCTTCCGTTGTGTATACAGCGATAACATGTTATAATTTTTAAAATAATGAGCTACTATAATAAAATCGTGGAGGATATAACATGGCAAAACAGGTTGACATTGTAGCACTGGGAGAACTGCTGATTGATTTTACAGAAGCAGGACAGAGTAAAGACGGAAGAAGGTTGTTTGAGCAGAATCCGGGAGGAGAAGAAGTGGAAAAACAATTGGAAGAGGTCACTGCATGAACGAATTATATGAAGCAATCGAACAGAAAATAAAGAGTTCCGGGTATCCACGGAAAATTTCCGGTGCAGATGTATACAATGATATTTGCGATCAGATCGAAGGAAAAGAAAATGGAACCTATCTTCTGTTATCTAAGTTTGAAGAAGATGTGGTCTTTGAGTATCATATCACGATTCAGGATGAGAACTTTAATCTGGGCATCCTGACCATGCGCACACCGGAAGGTGTGTTTGAAGTAGATTTTGATGCAGAATAGCTATAGAGAAAGAGACAACGACCAGGAGGATAGAACATGAGAATTGGTATTTTAGGATATGGAAATCTTGGAAGAGGCGTAGAATGCGCGATCAAGCAGAATCCGGACATGGAACTTGCCGCAGTGTTCACCAGACGTGCACCGGAGAAGGTATCTATTCTGACAAAGAGCGCAGAGGTTTGCTCTGTGAATGATATAGAACAGTGGAAGGATAGAATTGATGTGTTGATCCTTTGTGGCGGAAGTGCAACGGATCTTCCAGAACAGACACCAAAGTATGCAGAGTTATTTAATGTGGTAGATAGTTTTGATACCCACGCAAGGATTCCGGAGCATTTCGATGATGTGGATGCAGCAGCAAAGAAGAGTGGTCATGTCGGAATTATTTCTGTAGGCTGGGATCCGGGTATGTTTTCACTGAACCGTATGTATGCAAATGCAATTCTTCCAGAAGGAAAGGATTATACTTTCTGGGGCAAAGGTGTCAGCCAGGGACACTCTGATGCAATCCGTCGTGTAGAGGGCGTAAAAGATGGCAAGCAGTATACCATACCGGTAGAGTCTGCGCTGGAGGCAGTGCGAAATGGAAAAAATCCGGAGCTTACTACCAGACAGAAACATACCAGAGAGTGTTTTGTGGTTCTGGAAGAAGGCGCTGATGCAGCAAAAGTAGAAGAGACCATTAAGACTATGCCAAACTATTTTGCAGATTATGACACAACGGTTCATTTTATCAGCGAGGAAGAACTGCAGAAGAATCACAGCGGAATCCCACACGGCGGTTTCGTGATCCGTTCCGGAAAGACTGGCTGGGATCTGGAGAACAATCATGTGATTGAGTACAGCCTGAAGCTGGACTCCAACCCGGAATTCACTTCCTGCGTGATCGTTGCCTATGCAAGAGCTGCATATCGTCTGTATCAGGAAGGACAGAGAGGCTGCAAGACGGTATTTGATATTGCACCGGCATATTTGAGTGCAAAAGATGGTGCAGAACTTCGGAGAACACTTCTGTAAAACACTTGTTTTCAATAGGGGGTATAAGATGAATCAAGTTAAATGGGGCGTTATGGGAACAGCATACATTTTTGAACGTGATACTGCGAGGGGAATGTCACTTGCGGATAATTGTGAATTGACAGCGATTGCCGGACGAACTCTGGAAAAAGCAGAAGCATTCAAAGAAAAATATGGTTTTCAGAGAGCTTACGGATCTTATATGGAATTATTAGAAGATCCTGAAATCGAAGCGGTGTATATTGCATTACCAAATACGTTGCATTATGAGTGGACGATTCAGGCATTGAAACATGGAAAACATGTATTATGCGAAAAACCACTGGCACCGACCGGACAGCAGGCAAGGGAAATGTTCCAGACAGCAAAAGAGAATAATGTTCTGCTTATGGAGGCATTTGCATATCAGCATAGTCCATATATCAAAGAAATCTGTGAACTTGTTCAAAAAGGTGCAATCGGAGCTGTTCGTTATGTAGAGGCTGCATTGATCACATCAGATTATGATCGCAGTAATATTCGCATGAGAAAAGAAACATGCGGAGGAAGTACCTATGATGTAGGAGTCTATGCGTTAAGCTTTGTGCAGCGGATGCTGGGCAGAAAACCTGAAAAATTACATGCTGTATCCAGTATTTCTCAGGAAGGAATTGATATGTACACATCAGCCATAATGGAATATGGGGATGGATTAAAAGCACATATTGATTGTGGAATGGTACTGGCAACGGAAAAGAATCAGGCACTGGATCGTTTTCAGATACATGGAACGGAAGGATGTATTACTTCAGAAGTATTCGGATTTAATGTACCGGGAGAATTGACCTATCGTGTTCATATATTTAATGGAGAGGACAAAGTAAAAACAGTGCAAGTACCGAACAATTATTGCCTGGAAGTGGAGCAGTTTGGCCGTTGTATCAAAAATGGAGAAGTACCTTATCTTACAGAAAAATTCAGTGTAGATATGGCTGATACAGTGGATGAAATATTAAGGCAGATTGGATATTAACGCATTTATCTGACACCAGGAGAATTTAACTAAGTTTGTCCTTGTGAAAACCTTAAAATATCGGTATACTGTATGAGTTATGATTTCTAAAACACAGATGGAGGATCACAGCATGGATAACATGACAGGACGTAACGTAGGAAAAACCTGCCGTACACATTACAGAGGAACTTTTAATGATGGAACACAGTTTGATTCATCTTATGACCGCGGGGAACCGCTGGAGTTTGTCTGCGGAGCAGGTCAGATGATCAAAGGATTTGACGCAGCAGTAGCTGATATGGAAGTGGGAGAGGTAAAAGAGATTCATCTGATGCCGGAAGAAGCATATGGAATGCCGAATCCGGAAGCTATCATCAAGGTTGAGATTGCTCAGCTTCCTGGATCAGAAGATCTTCAGATTGGTCAGCAGGTATATCTGAGCAACCAGTATGGTCAGCAGTTTCCGGTGAAAGTAACAGAGAAGGATGAGACCATGATCACCTTTGACGCTAACCATGAGATGGCAGGAAAAGAGTTGAATTTCAAGATTGAGCTTGTGGAAGTAAAATAGTTTCTGAAAATCTGGACAGACTACACTGCAAAGGATGTAAAAGCAGCTACATCAGCAGGAGGCAGTCATGAAGGAAAAGAAAAAGACAAACCAGCAGCTCATTGATGACTATGATTATCTGGCAAATGCAGCCTCGGTGCACGACTGTACTGGTCTCATACCGGGAGCACCGGTAAATGACGCACAGCGTGAGGCTTATGAAGAGATTTATCCGTATAAGCCGCCAGAAATAGAGTCGCAGAAGCCAGATAAAAAGTGAATTAGAAATGTACTGACAAAATGTCCGGGTTCGTATTAAAAATTGAAAATGCGATCTCGGACATTTGTCAATATGTTAAAACGGTAATCCAAATCAGTACTAGTTGGAGAAAAGAGAAGGAAAAATGCGATATTTAAAACCACACTATTATGATAAATTTATCTGTATGGCAGCTGATTGTCCGGACACTTGTTGTGCCGGATGGCAGATTATGATCGATGAGGATTCACTGGATCGATACGGAAAAGAACCGGGAGAGTTTGGAAAACGTCTGCGGAATTCTATCGACTGGAAAGAGGAGTGCTTTTATCAAAACAACAGCCGCTGTGCATTTCTAAATGATAAGAATCTATGTGATCTTTACAAGGAACTGGGGCCGGATGCACTCTGTGATACATGTCGCATGTATCCAAGACATACGGAAGAATATGAGGGGCTCCGGGAGCTATCATTGTCTCTTTCCTGTCCGGAAGCTGCAAGGATCATGCTATCCTGCAAAGATCCGGTTCGGTTTCTGGAAGAGGAGACAGAGGAAGAGGATGATTTTGAAGAGTTTGATTTCATGATGTTTTCCCAGTTGGAGGATACCAGAGATGTTCTCTTTTCTGTTATACAGGACAGAAAGATTCCATTGACTCTTCGGATGGCAGTGTCAGAACAACTGGTACAGAGCTATCAGATCTGTATGGAAGAGGGGCGGGAGTTTGATATTGACGAGCTTCTACGGGATTGCCTGCGCCATCAGAAAGAGAATACTCTGCAGGAATTTGTGACAAAATGTCTTTCTGAAAAAGGCGTGGATGCTGCATCCTTTCATCAGTGGGAGAAGCAAAAAGAAGAACTTCAGGTGCTTCGCAGACTGGAACGTTTGCGTCCGACATGGGATAAGGTGCTTGGTGACGCTGACAGATGGCTTTATCAGGGAAACGAAGAAAATTATCGGCAGATCTGTGAAGAATTTCATCGAATGTACGGAGCACTGAGTGACCATAAAGAAGAATGGGAAAATCTGGGTGAGCAGCTTCTGATGTTTTTTGTCTATACATATTTTTGTGGAGCCGTCTATGACGATATGGTCTGTTCCAAGATGGAGCTGGCATTATTTTCGGTTCGTTGGATCCAGGAGTTCCTGATCACGCGGTGGCTGGAAAATGGTAAACAGCTTTCTATGCAGGATGTGGAACAGATATCTTGCTGGTATGCACGGGAAATTGAACATTCCGATGATAATTTAAATGCCCTGGAAGACTGGCTGTTTGAAACATATGCACCGGAAGGATGTGTACTGGAAGAAGAATAAAGTATTTTATTCGGTTGCTATTGACTCGGTTGAAACCGAATAAAAATTGACATTTATGTATATCTTTATTATACTAAGTACATGGAGGATTCTGCGTATGTTTTATGGAAGAGAAATCGAAAGAAAAAAACTGTGTACTATGTTTCAGACAGATGGACAGATGATTTCACTGATTTATGGAAGACGACGGATTGGAAAAAGTGAGCTTATTAAGCAGGTGCTAAAAGAAACAGAGATAAAAAGTATTTATTATGAGTGTAAGCAAACGACAGAACAGAATAATGTAGACAGTCTGGCAGAACTTATCAGTGAACTGTTTGAATTCCCCAAACCTGCATTTGGAAATATGGAAGTTTTGTTGCAGTTTCTGTTCCAAAAAGCGGAAAAAGAACAGTTGATCCTTGTTCTTGATGAATATCCTTATTTGCGTGAGAACTCAAAGGGACTTGACAGTATTTTACAATCAGTTATAGATCACTATAAAGATACTTCGAATATGAAGCTGATTGTCTGTGGATCTTATGTGGATACGATGAAGGCACTTCTGAAAAAACAGAATCCGTTGTATGGAAGAATTGATCTTGCACTTAATCTGAAACCGATGGATTACTATGAATCGGCATTGTTTTATTCTGAATTTTCAGATGAAGATAAGGTAAGATTATTCAGTGTGTTTGGGGGTATTCCGTATTATAACCGATTGATCGATTCCGGAAAAAGTGTGCGGGACAACATCATAGATTTGATCGCTTCTCCGGGTGCACGTCTGGAGAATGAAGTATCTATGTATCTGAATTCAGAAATTTCGAAAATTACAAATGCGAATGAAGTTTTTGAAGCACTCGCAAAAGGATTTTCCCGATATAAGGATATTTTGGATCAGTCGAATGTTTCAAGTGGACCGGCATTGATTGACATTCTTGATAAACTGATGCGTATGGATGTTGTTGCAAAAGAAGCCCCTATTAACGATGAAAACAACAAGAAAAAATCAGGATATTTTATTTCGGATAATCTGTCTTTATTTTATTATAAATATATTTTTAGAAATATGTCGAGACTGAATATTATGGACCCTGATGTTTTCTATGACAGATATATTTCAGATGATTTTGAAACGAAATATGTGCCGAAAAGTTTTGAACGGATCTGCAAACAGTATCTGATCAGAAAAAATCGAAAAGGTCTGATGGATGAGATTTTTGAAAAGATAGGAAAATATTATTATGATGATCCTGCTGAAAAGAAGAACGGGGAATTTGATATTGTAACACAAGATGACAGGGGGTATATTTTCTATGAAGCAAAATTCAGAAAAGATCCTGTCACAGAGAGTATTGTTCAAAATGAAATTCGGCAGGTAGAACAAACTAGTCTGAAATGTTATAAATATGGTTTTTTTTCAAGAGGAGGATTTACTTGTGAAAAAGAAGAAAATCGCATATTGATTGAATTAAGTGAATTGTATAGATGAGGAGCATTGAAATGATATTACAGATTATGATTTTATTATTAGGATTTGTCCTGCTGGTAAAGGGGGCGGACTGGTTTGTGGAAGGTGCAGCCAGTATTGCAAGGAAGCTTGGTATTCCACAGTTGATCGTGGGTCTCACGATTGTTGCCATGGGAACCAGTATGCCGGAAGCAGCTGTCAGTATTACGGCAGCTTTGAATGGTAATGCAGGAATTACCATTGGAAATGTAATTGGGAGCAACATTCTGAATGTATTTTTGATTCTTGGAATCACAGCAGTGATCACCAATGTTGCGATTCAGAAATCAACGTTATATTATGAGATTCCTTTTATGACAGCCATTACAGTTGTAATGATGATATTTGGGAAGACAGCCGCATCCATTCCATTTTCGGAGGGCGTGATTTTCTGGATTCTATTTATTTTGTTTCTGGTGTATCTATTTATTATGGCGAAAAAAGGGACAGGGCAGGAAGAAGAGGAAGCAAGAAATATTCCTGTATGGAAATGCATCCTTTTTATGGTGATCGGCGGATTTATGGTTGTGAAGGGCAGTGATCTTGCAGTGAGTGGGGCATCTGAAATTGCTAGATATTTTGGAATGAGTGAGCGATTTATCGGTCTGACCATCGTTGCATTTGGTACATCCCTTCCAGAACTGGTGACTTCTGTGATGGCGGCGAAGAAAGGTAATGTAGGGATTGCCATTGGAAATATTGTGGGAAGTAATATCTTCAATATTTTATTTGTCATCGGAACAACAGCACTTATCTGTACGGTTCCATTTGAACCCAAATTCTTGATTGATTCCGGAGTGGCCGTGTTCAGCGGTATATTACTGTGGGTCGGCACGTTCAGACATAAGGAACTTCGAAGATCTTGCGGAATAGTAATGTTGCTGTGTTATGCGGCATATTTTGCATATTTATGCATGTAAGAAATAATATAGTGTGATGCTGCTGCGGATTTTGGGCAGACGTTCTGAATGATTTGTTTTAGGAATTCCTCTTTACAGAATGCCGGATGACATGATATGATATATGCATATATGACCGGCTAACGATTACTCTAGACATCGGTAAATTCACCGGGGCCGAAGAAGCAAAACCTGGAAAGGCATCTTTTTCAGGAAGAAACTGACAGGCAAAAGGAAGGTAATCTCACGGAACTCTGGAGAGCATGGAATCATTCCATCGCCTACGTGGCTATAACCAACTGGCAAAAGGACAGAGAGCAACAGATGTACAATAAGGCATCTGTGCGCTCTGTTTTTGTTTGTTCTAAAACAAAGTGCATCATATATGGAGATGCAATAAGACAAATGGAGGATAGAATAGACAATGAGAATGATGTTGGTTGGAGCCGGAGCAGTCGGTGAAAGTATGTTGAAGATTTTAAAATGGCGCGATCCAAAGGGAGAATGGCTGTCTTATGTGCTGGTGGGGGACTATGATGCTTCCAGAGCGCAGGAGGTAGTGGATCTTCTGGCAGATGAGCGCTTTTCTTATGCGCAGATCAATGCAACAGACAAGGAACAGATGAAGGACCTGATCCAGGAGCATAAGATTGACTTTGTGATGGATGCGGCACCGCCATTTGCCAGTAACTATATTTTTGATGCTGCCTATGAAGCCGGAGCTAATTATGCCAATATGGGAACCTGGTCTGTTCCTATGGAGGAACCGGCATATGGCCTTGGTATTGAGAACAGCTACACGGAACCTATGACAAAATACAATTTTGATCGGCATGAACAGTGGAAGAAAAAGGGACAGATGGCAGTGATCTGTCTTGGTATCGATCCGGGTGTGGTCAATGTCTTTGCAAAGTATGCGGCAACCCATTTGTTTGACAGGATGACAGAAGCACATGTGAAAGATGGTGGAAATCTTTCTGTGCCGGGAGCAGACCCGGATGCGATCCAGTTTGGATTCAATGTATGGACGGTTCTGGATGAAGTGATGAATCCCAATGTGGAGTATGATCAGGAAAAGGGCGGACTTATTGTAGAAAAAGCCTTTGCTGGCCAGGAGACATTTCTGATGCCGGATGGAGTCGGTGAAAATACACTGGTTAAAGTAGAGCATGAGGAAGTTGTGACATTTGCCCGTTTTCTGAAGCAGTATGGACTTAAAAAAGCAACATTCAAGATCAGCCTTGATGACAATCTGATCACAGCACTGAAGGTGATCGATCACCTGGGTCTTCGCAGTCTGAAGCCGGTGCAGGTGGGCAATGTGAAGGTAGTTCCGAGAGATGTGGTAGCAGCCTGTGCACCGCAGCCGAAAGACATCGGAACGGAAATGATCGGTGAGATGCTGGTGGGCGTACATTGTATCGGAGAAAAAGACGGCGCAAGAAAAGAGTATTTCCTGTATCAGAATTTTGATAATCAGGCATCAATGGCACGTTGGGGTTCTCAGGCAGTAGTGGCTCAGACCGGATTTGGCGCAGCACTGGCAATTGAACTGATCGGCAGAGAAATCTGGAAAGAAGCCGGAGTCTTCTCACCGGAATATTTTGATCCGGAACCTTATCTGAAGTTGATGGATGAGACTGGATATGAATGGCATGTGATGGAACTGCCAGTAAAAGAAAAGTAAGAAAAGTCAGGCAGCACTGTAAAAAAGTGCTGCCTGTTCGGGATTTCCTTTCTTTTCCAAAATACGAAATGTACATTGTGTAGCGGATGTATATAATGGCTCCTGACCACTGGATGAAAAATCACCAAGGTTTTGCCGCAGCAATTCGGCACATGCCGTTTTTTATAATATAATAGAAACAATATTGAGAGATGGAGATTAGTTATGGAAAAATCGGTACTTATAAAAGGTGACAACTACGATATTTCAGGAATATTTAGTTACACAGAAACGGTAGAAAAGATGCCAGCAGTTATATTGTGTCATGGAACAGGAGCGCAAAAGAATGAGGTAGGGGACCTGTTTGTGATTCTTGCAGAAAAGTTGCTGCAAAGGGGAATTGCTTCTGTTCGTATAGATTATGCGGGATGTGGTGACAGCAAAGCGGATCAGCGGGAACTGACATTTCTTGGTGAAGTGGAGGATACAAAGAAAGCATATCAGTATATCTGCGATCTGGATTGTGTTGATCAGAAAAATATCGGAATCCTTGGCTTCAGTCAGGGAGCGCGTGTTATGGCAGAACTATTAAAAGAAATGCAGGAATTTACTTGTGTGGCAAGCTGGTCAGGTGCCTGCCAGAATGGAAGAGGGGCATTTGAGGGCTGGTTTCAGGAATATTATCAGGAAGCAGAAGAACACGGATATGCAAGAATTCCTATGGGATGGAGAGATGATCTCCTTTTATCAAAACAGTGGTTTGATGAGATTGAAAACACAACTCCTATGGATGGGCTTAAAAAGTATACAGGTCCGGTGCTGGCAGTTGCCGGTGCTGCGGATGAAATTGTTCCATGTAGTCATACGAAAGAAATTATGGCAGAAAGTACAAATGAGCAGAGTAAGATGCTGATATTGCCCGGTGCAGACCACATTTTCAACGTATTATCAGGGGATAAAACGATGTCGGAACATGTGCTGGATGTGACTGCGGACTGGTTTGCAGCAGTTATGGGTGGAGCTAAAATTTCTAAATAAATATGAACTTAAGTCTTACATAAAATAAAATAGTGTGATACAATATACCAGCTTTTGTGGTTACTATTGGAAACGCACACTCCTCCGGGATGATAACGAACAACACATGCAAAAATGCAAAACAGTTATTCATTATGATCAGGAGGATTTTTTATGCCCAAAAACAAATTTCAGGATGTAGTATTCACGGCTATTATGGCGACTATTATGGTGTACGGAATGGTTGTCTATAATGTAGCACTTAACACAGGAGGCGTGACAGGACAGACATTTTTAATGGCAGTTCATGAACTGCCGATCATGGTGCCAATCGCATTTGTGCTGGAGTTCTTTGTTGTCGGAAAGATTGCCAGAATGCTGGCATTTACAGTGATGACACCGAATGACAGACCGCAGTTTATTACCTATGCGATCTCCATTTGTATTTGCTGTATCATGTGCCCGCTGATGAGCCTGGTGGCAACTATTTTGTTCAAGGATACAAAGACATTTGGAACATGGGTACAGACCTGGGGAATGAATTTCCCGATGGCGATCTGTTATCAGATGTTCTATTGCGGTCCACTGGTAAGACTGATTTTCAGAACCATTTTCAGAGAAAAGAAAACTGCTTAACCAAAGATCCGCCAGTTATACAAAAGTATAATTCCCAGTATGCCACCAAACAGATAAACCAGAGGTTCTGCGCTGCTGACTTTGATTGCTTTCCTGCCTGCTTTCGGAAACAGGTAGCGAAATGCGATCCAGCAGCCAAAACCAACGGCGGTTCCCAGTGTATTCATCGTCAGGTCATCAATGTCTGTTACCCGTAGACAAAACAACTGTGAGAGCTCAATGGACAGAGACATACAAAAACCTGTGAGAACAGTTCTTCCCATTTCCTGATATCTTCGCCAGATCAGTGGCAGCAAAAATCCAAGAGGCATGAACATGATAATATTTAAAATATAAGTGGAAAAACCCTCTGATGAAAATGGAATCAGATTGATGGTTGAATCCAGTTTTCCATGGCTGATCAAATCCCAGATTGTTCCGATTCCGGCAACTTTTTTCACGGCCAGATAGCAATACAGCATATAAATATAAATCCAGATTATATGCCGCTGTCGGTATCTTTTGTGTGCAATTTTTTGTCTGTTAAGGAAAAGCCACACGGAACCGGGCAGAATAAAGCAGATAAAAGAATATACCGAAAAGATGTCAAAGCTCATATATGCTGAAAGTAGATTAAAAATCATAGATTGGTCCTCCATTGGATATCATTTCCATTACTATGACAGGATTCTATTAAAAGCCGGTTTAGAAATCTCTTAAAGTTTTCTAAAGAAGAGCGGCAGTGAGAGGATTCTGTGTTATACTGACAGATATGATGAGTTGGGGTGAAGTACTTATGAAAAATAAGAAGAAAAGTTCGGTTACGATTATTGGCGGAGCAGATGGAAATACAAGTATTTTTATTGCAGGTAAAATGGACAGACAGCCGTTAAAGATCAAAATATGGAACGCAATTTATCAATATAAAAGAAGACAGGCAGCAAAGAAAATTGTAGTGGGGACACATACGCTGGAAGAGACAGTGAAGTATGCGAGAAAAACATATGGTATGACGGAGTTGTCGACAGACACAAGCAAGTATCAGGATTTGAAGAGAAATTTGAAGGAAAGTCTTATGTGGCGTCAAAAGAAGGATCAGGAAATATCCATGGATTTTCATGTGTATGAACTGAAAACCGTTGATGGATGTCTGGAAATGGAGATTGATTATAACTGGAAGAAATTTGCTATCTCATATTCCGGCAGGAAAAAGGAGGCGAAACAGTTTCGGAAAATCTCACAGGAACTATATCGCTATTATGGAGTCAGCGAGCAGGATATTAAAGAAATGTCAGAGAGATATCATACATTGTTAGCGGCACTGAGTGTGTAACAGATTGCTTGTTTGTGACAATGCGGGAACTAATAAAGAGAATCTGTGAAACAAACAAAACAACAGGTGAAATATAATGAGAGAAGAATCAACAGCACCATCCTGCATTCAGGTGCGGGGTGCGAAGGTGCACAATCTGAAAAATATAGATGTGGATGTTCCACTGAACAAGATCGTGGGAATCGCGGGTGTCTCCGGCTCTGGAAAATCTTCGCTGGCTCTGGGTGTGCTCTATGCGGAGGGTTCCAGACGATATCTGGAATCTCTGTCCACGTATACCAGAAGGAGAATGACTGGTGCTGCAAAGGCGCAGGTAGATGAGGTGCTGCATGTTCCGGCAGCACTGGCACTTCACCAAAGACCGGGAGTGCCGGGAATCCGCAGTACATTTGGAACAGGAACAGAACTTCTGAACAGTCTGCGGCTGATGTATTCCAGACTTGCCAGTCATCGCTGTCCCAATGGTCATTATCTGAAACCAACTCTTGCTGTGGCGGCTGGTTCTGAGCTGATCTGCCCGGAATGTGGAGCGCATTTTTATGCACCGTCCGCGGAGGAACTGGCATTCAACTCCCAGGGGGCCTGTAAGCGGTGTGGCGGTACGGGAAGTGTGAGGAAAGTGGATCTTGATACACTGGTGCCGGATGATACATTGTCGATTGATGATGGGGCGGTGGCTCCCTGGAACAGTCTCATGTGGTCGTTGATGACGGATGTGTGCCGGGAGATGGGAGTTCGAACCGATATTCCATTTAAGGATCTGACAGATCAGGAAAAAGAAATCGTGTATCATGGTCCGGCAGAGAAAAAGCATATTTTTTATAAAGCAAAGAAGAGTAACCAGGCAGGAGAACTGGATTTTACTTATTATAATGCAGTCTATACGGTTGAAAATGCCCTCGCAAAGGTAAAAGATGAAAAGGGCATGAAACGTGTGGAAAAATTCCTGAAGGAAGAGACCTGCCCAGAATGTGACGGAAGTCGGTTATCTGATCGGGCACGGGCACCAAAGCTTCGGGGAATCAGTCTGGATGAAGCCTGCCGGATGACGCTTGGTGAACTGGTGGAATGGGTGGCAGGTGTGCCGGAATCTCTGCCGGAGGAGATGCGTCCCATGGCAGAGCGTATCTGTGAATCCTTTCAGTCAGCAGCAAGGAGACTGATGGATCTGGGACTTTCTTATCTGTCCCTTAACCGGGCGGTATCAACTCTGTCTACCGGAGAGAGGCAGAGAATGCAGCTGGCAAGAGCCGTAAGAAACCGTACGACAGGAGTGTTGTATGTGCTGGATGAACCATCGATTGGTCTGCATCCATCGAATATTGTGGGATTGAATGCAGTTATGCATGATCTGATTGCAGATGGCAATTCTGTACTTCTGGTAGACCATGACACGCAGATTCTCAAGGAGTCTGACTGGATCATTGAGATGGGACCAGAAGCAGGTGCAGGCGGCGGGCATGTGATCGCGCAGGGAACCATCCCTGAGATTGCAGAGAATAAAGCATCCATGATAGGACCATTTCTGTCGGGAAAGGCAGATGCAAAGATGCGAAAACAGACCGCAGAGCAGGAACTGTTTTCAATGGGAATCATTCATCTGTCTACGGATTCAATTCATACGGTAAAGCCACTGGAGGTAGATATTCCCAAAGGACGGCTGACCGTTGTGACAGGTGTATCAGGTTCTGGTAAGACGACAATGGTTCTGGAAAGTCTGGTACCGGGACTGCAGGCGGTGACCAGTGGAGGAAAGTTACCGGCTTATGTGAAAGCGATTCAGGCGGAAGGCATTTCTCATGTGAAGCTTATAGATGCCACACCCATTGGAATCAATGTTCGTTCCACAGTAGCAACTTATGCCAATGTGCACGATGAACTGAGGAAGGTCTATGCCAGAACAGCCGATGCGAAAAATGCCGGTTATAAGGCAGGCGATTTTTCCTATAATACCGGAGCATTACGTTGCCCGGTCTGCGACGGAACCGGCGAGATCAGTCTGGATGTACAGTTTTTGCCGGATGTGGACATTCCTTGTACGGAGTGTCGTGGTACCAGATATAAAAAAGAAGCATGGCAGATCTTTTACGAAAATAAAGCAAAGAAGAAATATTCGCTGCCGCAGCTGATGGAGATGGATGTGCATACGGCGTTGGAGGCAACCAAGGATCTGAAGACAGTCCATCAGAGGCTGGAAGTGCTGGAAAAGCTGGGGCTTGGATATCTGACACTGGGAGAGGAGACACCCAGCCTGTCAGGTGGAGAGGCACAGCGGCTGAAGCTGGCCAGTGAGATGGGAAAAGGTCAGTCAGATTCTGTCTTTGTGTTTGACGAGCCGACCATTGGTCTTCATCCATTGGATGTATTCACACTGCTGCAGGTATTTCAGACACTGGTGGACAATGGTGCCACGGTGATTGTGATCGAGCATGATCTGGATGTGATCCGAAACGCCGATTACATGATTGATATGGGACCAGGCGGCGGAGAAGCAGGCGGACGGATCGTGGCAGCAGGAACACCGGAACAGGTGGCGAAGAATCCGGACAGTGTCACAGGAAGGTTTCTTTGAAGGTATGCCTGTAGATTTTTTTCTATAAATATGTTAAAATTTTATCCAAATGAGTACAGACAGGAGTAATGGAATCGTTCATGAAAAGAAATGACTGGATCCTGGCGACGGCAGTTTTGCTGGCGGCAGGAGTCTTAGGGGCATATTTGCTGCTGGGGCGTCAGACGGGAAGTTATGTGATGATCAGTAAGGATAATGAGGAGATCGGAACCTATAGCCTTAAGGATGATCGAGTTATTGATGTAGGAGAGGGTAACCGGCTGGAGATCAAAGATGGAGCGGTCCACATGCTCTATGCAGACTGCCCGGATCAGATCTGTGTGCACACGGGATGGATCGATCAGGAACATGATATGATCGTCTGCATGCCCAATAAGGTTGTTGTGCAGATCATAGAGCAGTAAGACAAAGGAGAAGGATAGATGATGGAACTGGAAAAAGAACTGAAGCAGAAGATGGAAGAAATCACACCGATTGACAGACAGGTGATGGAAGCGGCCTGGAAAAACTGGGATGGACTTTGTAAGCCGCTGCGAGGTCTTGGATGGCTGGAAGAAGCATTGGTCCAGATTGCAGGGATTATGAGAGATGACCGTCCGCATCCAGATAAGCGTGCGGTTGTGATCATGGGTGCAGATAATGGAGTTGTAAAGGAAGGCGTGACGCAGACAGACCAGTCTGTGACGATGCAGGTATTGGAAAATATGGGAAATGATCTGTCTACCGCATGCGTTATGAGTCATCAGGCTGGCTGTGATATGATTCCGGTCAACATCGGAGGACTGAAGGATGGTGTACATCCAAAGATCCGCAACCGGGTGGTGCGTTATGGTACCGGAAACATTGCAAAAGAACCGGCCATGACAAGAGAAGAGTGTGTGAAAGCAATTCTTACGGGAATTGAGATTGTAAAGGAATTGAAAGAAGAAGGTTATCAGCTGATCGTGACCGGCGAGATGGGAATCGGAAATACGACCACCAGCGCTGCCTGTGCAGCGGTCTTATTTGGAAAAGACCCTGCAGATGTAACAGGCCGGGGAGCAGGTCTTTCCAGTGAAGGATTAAACAGAAAGATCAATGCCATCCGAAGTGCGATTGCCGTAAATAAGCCGGACCCCAAGGATGCCATTGATGTGATCACAAAAGTAGGTGGACTTGATATTGCAGGAATGGTTGGCTGTTATCTGGGAGCGGCAATCTGTCAGATGCCGATCCTGATCGATGGATTCATCTCTGCCGTATCCGCTTATCTGGCATGTATGCTGAACCAGACTGCAAAGGAATATATGATCCCGACCCACTGTTCCGCTGAACCAGCGGCAAAAATGATCATGGAAAAACTGGGAATGGAAGCACCGCTTCATGCAGGCATGCATCTGGGAGAAGGAACAGGTGCGATTATGGGTCTGTCTCTGATCGATCAGGCATTGAATGTTTATTATCATGTGGCTACTTTTGAGGGCGGTCATGTGGAAGCATATACGCATCAGGTGTAAACAAAAATGGAACAATTTGTATATAAGAATCATAAAAAATTAAGATATGGATATACCACAGGTTCCTGTGCAGCAGCGGCGTCAAAGGCAGCTGCTGCCATGCTGCTTTCAGGCAAAGAGATTTCTTATGTGGAGCTTCATACTCCGAAGGGAATCGATCTTCGGCTGGAAGTGCTGGATATCAGCCGTGAGGACAATGCAGTCAGCTGTGCGATCCAGAAGGATGGAGGCGATGATCCAGATGTGACCAATGGAATCCTGATCTATGCGAAAGTCAGCCGGGAGCCGGCAGATGAAGCACAGATCATCATTGATGGAGGCATTGGTGTTGGCCGGGTGACAAAGCCTGGACTGGAACAGCCGGTGGGAGCTGCTGCCATCAATAAGGTGCCGCGCCAGATGATCCGGGAAAATCTGGAAGCTGTCTGCGAACAGTATCATTACCACGGAAAACTGTCTGTGGTGATCAGTATCCCATCTGGTGTGGAGCTGGCGGCAAAGACCTTTAATCCAAGGCTTGGAATCGTGGGAGGTATCTCGGTGCTTGGAACCAGTGGCATTGTGGAGCCTATGAGTGAGCAGGCGTTGATCGACACGATCCGGGTAGAGATGCGGCAGAAGCTGGCAAATGGCATGGAGTATCTGCTGGTGGTTCCGGGCAACTACGGAATTGATTTTCTGGATCAGTATGGTCATGGACTTCAGTTGGAAGATGCTGTGAAATGCAGCAATTTCGTAGGAGAGGCACTGGATGCAGCGGTAGAATTTGGAGCCAAAGGCGTGTTACTGGTAGGACATATTGGAAAATTTGTAAAGCTTGCAGGCGGTATTATGAATACTCACTCGCACAATGCAGATGCGCGAATGGAGCTTCTGACTGTTCACGCGGCGTTGCTGGGTGCACCGGTGGAGCTGCTTCAGAAGATGATGGAGTGTGTGACTACAGATGATGCACTGAAATATCTGAAAGAAGCGGATCTGATGGAACCAGTCATGGAGCGGATCATGGAAAAAATGGAATTCTATGTGAACCAGCGTGCTCAGCATCAACTGGAACTGGGCGTGATTACATTTTCCAATGTATTCGGCATCCTTGGTCAGACAAAGAACGTACCAGACCTGGTGAAAAAGATTGGAAGAGATAAGAAATGAACATAGCAGTGATTTGCTTTACAGAGCATGGGGCAGTTCTGGCGGAGAGATTCTCGAAAGAATTTTCAGAAAGAGAGATGACATGCCGGGCATGGATTAAGAAGAAAGAGGCACAGATACCTGACTGCAGAAATGTGCAGGTTCTGACACAGAGTCTCCGGGAGTGGACAAAAGAGCAGTTCGCAGCGGTGGATGCCATGATCTTCATCGGAGCCACAGGCATTGCGGTGCGTAGTATTGCTCCGTATGTGAGAAGTAAAAAGACGGATCCGGCGGTGATCGTGGTAGATGAGCAGGGACGGCATGCCATCTCGCTGTTGTCCGGTCATATTGGCGGTGCCAATGCGCTGACCCTCCTGGTATCAGAATGGATCGGTGCAGAGCCGGTGATCACGACGGCCACAGATCTTCATGGAAAATTTGCGGTGGATGCATTTGCAGCCAGAAGGGATCTCTACATAGATTCCATGCCACTGGCAAAGAAGATCGCTGCAGCGTTGGTGGAAGATAAAAAAGTAGGGATATGCAGTGCATTTCCGGTGCTGGGAACGGTTCCGGCAGAGCTTACGCAGGTGGAGAATCTGTATGGTGTGGAGTCCGATGGCACGAAGGCGGAGAAGCAGAACTTGCTTCCTCTTGGATTCTCCATCACCTACAGGAAGAACCGGCCCTTCCCCCACACACTTCATCTGGTTCCGAAGACAGTGGTGCTTGGAATCGGCTGCAAGAGGGGAACGGAAGCGGAGTCGATCCGTGCACTGATCAGGGAAACTCTTGAACAGAATCAGATCTTTAAGGAAAGTATCTGTCTGATCGCATCTATTGATCTGAAAAAGGATGAAGAGGGAATCAGGATCTGCGCAGAAGAACTGGGAGTTCCTTTTGTGACCTGGAGTGCGGAAGAACTGGAGCAGGTGCGATCGGAGGATGGATTTACGGAGTCTGCGTTTGTCCGTTCTGTGGCAGGTGTGGGAAATGTGTGTGAACGGTCAGCACTCAAAGGAGCAGGAACCAGCCGACTGCTGATTCGAAAAACAGCTCATAATGGTGTGACTGTGGCAGCTGCTGTAAAAGATTATACTGTCTGTATGGAGGACTAGAGATACATGGATAGAAAACCGGTGATCATATTTGCGGGAACGACCGAAGGAAGAACGATTTCAGAATATCTGGCATCTTGTAAGGTTCCGGTGACGGCCTGTGTTGCCACTGAATATGGTGAGACACTTTTAACTGAAAATGAATATCTGAAGGTACATGCAGGACGCATGGATCAGGAAGAGATTGCAGCATTTGTCCGTGAAAAAGGGGCAGAGCTTGTGATCGATGCAACACATCCTTATGCGGCGGTGGTATCGGAAAATGTGGCGGCAGCCTGTGAGCGGGAACAGGTGGACTATGTGCGCCTGATCCGGGGCAGCAGCGCAGAATCGGTGGATCAGGCGGTACTGGTAGGTTCTGTGGATGAGGCTGTAGAATACTTAAAGAAGACAGAAGGAAATATCCTGGCTACGACCGGAAGTAAGGAACTGTTTAAATATACACAGATCCCTGGATTTGAGAAGAGGGTATTTGCAAGAGTACTGTCTACCGGAGAAGTGGCAGCAGCCTGTGAGAAGCTGGGATTTGTGGGTAAGAATCTGATCTGCATGCAGGGACCGTTCAGTGAAGCACTGAACATTGCTATGCTGCATCAGTTTGACTGTAAGTATCTGGTGACGAAGGAGGCAGGAAAAGCCGGAGGATTTGAAGAAAAGCTTCATGCGGCAAAAGCGGCAGGAGCAACTCTGGTGCTGGTGGGACGTCCGCCGGAACAGAAGGGTTATTCCTATGATGAAGTGTTGGAGATGATGAGGATCCGTTTTCATCTGGCAGCAGCTTCTGTACTGGAAGTACAGCCGACACAGGCAAAGCGAAAAGTAACTCTCGTTGGCATCGGTATTGGCACACCGGAAGGAATGACAGTAGAAGCCGCACAGGTCATCGAGAAGGCAGATCTATTAGTGGGTGCTGACCGGATGCTTGCGGCTGCGGCAGATAAGCACAAACCAACATTTTCTGCTTATGAACCTCGGAAGATTGGTGATTATCTGGAGCTGCATCCAGAGTATCAGCGGGTCGTGGTACTGCTGTCAGGTGATATTGGATTTTACAGTGGAGCCAAGAGGCTTTATGAAGAACTGGAGCAGAGAGATTTTGAGGTGGATGCGTTGTGTGGAATCTCTTCTGTAGTTTATTTCTGTGGAAAGCTGCGGACTGCATGGGAAGATGTATGTCTGCTGAGCACCCATGGACGCAGTGCCAATCTGGTGGGAGCAGTGAAGAGTCATCATAAAACATTCACCCTTCTTGGAAAAGGAGAGAGTGTCCATGTACTCTGTCAGGAACTGATGGAATATGGACTGGCTCAGGTCACTGTTCATATAGGTATCCAGCTTGGATACGAGGATGAGAATATTCTGTCAGGAACACCGGAAGAATTGTTGAAGCAGTCCATTGACGGACTTTGTGTGGCACTGATCGAAAATGAGACACCGTTCAGCGGTATCCGTGCCTGTGTGGATGATGAAGAATTTTCCAGAGGGAAAGCCCCCATGACCAAGAGTGAGATCCGAAGCCTTTCGGTGGCAAAGCTTCAGCTTCCAAAGGATGCCGTTGTCTACGACGTAGGAGCAGGAACCGGATCTGTGACCATCGAACTGGCACTGGCGGCTGTGGACGGATGTATCTATGCGATTGAGCGTAATCAGGAAGCCTGTGATCTGATCGAGGAAAATAAGCGAAAATTTGGAACACCTAATATTCAGGTAGTTCATGGACTGGCACCGGAAGCCATGGAAGACCTTCCTGCACCGACTCATGCATTTATCGGTGGCTCTGCAGGAAATTTAAAAGAGATCATTACCTGTCTTCTTGGTAAGAATCCATTGATCCGTCTGGTGATCAATACGGTGACGCTGGAGACTATGGCGGAAGTATCCGAGTGTCTGAAAGCACTGAATCTTATTGAAGAGGAGACGATCTGTGTCAATGTATCCCGGGCGAAGAAGCTGGGAGCATATCATCTGATGATGGGACAGAATCCGATCTATATTGTTACATGCAGAGGAGGCGGAGAAGTGTGAAAAAGGAGAGAGCAGTTCCGCGGATCCTGCTGTGTGCACCTGCCAGCGGCAGCGGTAAAACGTTGATCACCTGCGGAATTTTGCAGGCACTGGTGAACCGGGGGAAAAAGGTGGCATCTTTCAAATGCGGACCTGATTACATTGATCCTATGTTTCATGGAAGAGTCATAGGTACCAAATCCCGGAATCTGGATACTTTTTTTACAGATTCGAATACGACCCGCTACCTGTTTGCTGAAAATACGGCAGAATGTGATCTTGCAGTGGTGGAAGGAGTCATGGGTTATTTTGATGGCCTGGGTGGTGTGAGTACCGACGGAAGCACTTATGATGTGGCGAGGACGCTTTCTATGCCGTCTGTGCTGATCGTAAACAGCAGAGGGGCGAGCCTTTCTGTTCTGGCGACCATCAAAGGATTTCTAAGCTTTCGGGAAGATTCTCAGATCCGGGCTGTGATTCTTAATCAGGTGTCCCCTATGATCTATGCTCAATTGAAGCCACTGATTGAGCAGGAACTGGGAGTGCAGGTGCTCGGTTATGTGCCGAAGCTTACGGATCTGAATCTGGAAAGCCGTCATCTGGGTCTGGTTCTTCCAGGAGAGATCGAAGCATTGAAAGAAAAGCTTAAGAGTCTGGCAATGGCTCTGGAAGAGACACTGGATCTGGATGAGCTGCTCAGACTTGCAGAGATGACAGAGCCGATCAACTATGAAGAGCCGAAATTTCCGGTGCTTGAGCATTCTGTGAAAATTGCAGTGGCAGCAGACGATGCCTTCTGCTTTACTTATCTTGACAATCTATCCTTGTTGGAAAAGATGGGAGCAAAGCTTGTGTTTTTTTCACCGTTGAAAGACACAGAGCTGCCGAAGGGAATATCGGGTATGATCTTAAGTGGAGGATACCCGGAGCTACATGGAAAGGAACTGGCAGCAAACAGATCCATGCGTCAGTCTGTCAAGAAAGCAATCAAACAGGGGATGCCCTGTATCGCAGAGTGTGGAGGCTTTTTATATCTGCATCGGGAACTGGAGGATCAGGATGGAATCTTTTATCCCATGGCAGGAGTGTTGGATGCAAAGGCTTACCGGACCAATAAGCTGGGACGGTTTGGCTATATCAATCTGACTGCCAATGAAGCTCAGCTGTTGGGAGATAAGGGGATGACGATCCGTGGGCATGAGTTTCACTACTGGGAAAGTGAGCAGTGCGGAGAGAGTTTCCATGCGAAGAAACCGGTGGGAAAACGGCAGTGGGACTGTGTCAATGGAAATGAGACATTGTATGCAGGATTTCCACATCTGTTTTTCTGGTCTGTACCGGAAGCTGCCTATACATTTTTGAAGAAATGCGAGGAGTACGGAACATGCTGATATTGGTAACTGGTGGAAGCGGAAGTGGAAAGTCCGCATTTGCCGAGTCTGTAGTTATGGGATTAAAGACCCGTCCCAATCTCTATATTGCCACCATGTATCCCTTTGATGAAGAGTGCCATCGTCGGATCGCCCGCCATCGGCTTATGCGGAGAGATAAAGGGTTTGAGACGCTTGAATGTTATACCGGTCTGAAGGACGCGAAGATCCCTTCGTCTGGAACGACGCTGCTGGAGTGCATGTCCAACCTGACCGCCAATGAGATGTATCAGGAAAATGGTTCCGGGGATGCATGCGTGCAGGAGATCCTGAAAGGGATCCATCATGTGCTGAGTCACACAGAACATCTGGTGATCGTGACAAACGAGATCTTTTCTGATGGAATCGAATATGATCCGGAGACTACACGTTATCAGCAATATCTGGGAGAGATGAACTGTGAACTGGCAAAACTGGCGGATGTGGTGGTGGAAGTGGTCTACTCCATTCCGCTGGTAAAAAAAGGAACACTGGAGGGAATTGTGTCATTATGAAAAAGATCTGGAACAGTTTTTTAATCGCATTTGCCATGTTTTCCAAGATCCCGGTACCAAGAGCTGACTGGGATAAGGAAAATATGCGGTATATGATGTGCTTCTTTCCGTTGATCGGAGTGGTGATCGGAGTACTCTTGCAGGGATTGGGGATTCTCTGCACCTGGCTCTCCTTTGGAGATACCATGCGGGGAGCTTCGTTTGTGCTGCTGCCTGTCCTGGTGACCGGAGGCATTCATATGGATGGATTTCTGGATACCACCGATGCTCTGAGCTCCTGGCAGCCCAGGGAGAAGAAGCTGGAGATTCTGAAGGATTCCCATGCAGGAGCATTTGCTATTATTATGGGATGCTCTTATTTTGTACTGGCATTGGGAGTGTGGAGTGAGATGGATCTGAAGGCTCTTCCGGTGGCGGGACTTATCTTTGTAGTGTCCAGAACCTTAAGCAGTCTGGCATTATCCACATTTCCAAAAGCAAATAAAAGCGGCTCTTTGTCCATGTTCTCAGATGCTGCTCAGAAGAGGATACTGTTGATCACACTCGCACTGTGGCTGATAGTTTGCGCAGGGATTGGAATCTGTCTGGACTGGAAAAAGACGATACTGCTCTTCGTAACAGCAGCAGTGGTGTATGGAAGTTATTACCGGCTGGCTATGAAGCAGTTTGGTGGAACGACGGGAGATATAGCAGGATTTTTTACACAGATATGTGAGCTTGCCTGCGCTTTTGTGATCATGCTTGGAGGAAAATTATTATGATACTGGTGACGGGAGGCTGTTTTCAGGGGAAGACAGAGTATGCACTTGAGAAGTTTCAGATCAGTCGGGACGAAGCGGCAGACGGTCGTACCTGTCCGTTGCATATGATCTATACGACGAAGCTTCTCTATCATTTTCATGAATATATCAGACGGCTCATGAAAGAAGAACAGGAGTTGTCTGTGGAAGAGCTGCTGCAGAAAAATCCGGATCTAATCCTTGTGACCAATGAGCTGGGCTACGGGGTTGTCCCTGTTGACCGCTTTGACCGGGAATACCGGGAGAAAACAGGACGGGTCTGCTGTGAGATCGCAAAGCAGGCCACAGAGGTTCATCGGGTGATCTGTGGGATCGGGACGGTGATCAAGCATGGCTGAGATCATATTAGTACGTCATGGAAAGACGGCAGGTAATCTGGAAGGACGCTATATTGGAAGCCGGACTGATGAGCCGCTCTGTGAAGAAGGAATTCATGCGTTGGAGGAAAAGGTGCGTGAGGGTATCTATCCGCCAGTGGATCTGGTCTATGCAAGTCCTATGATCCGTTGCAGACAGACTGCAAAGATCCTGTGGCCTAAGTTTACAGATTCTTCTCAGATACAGTATGTACAGAATCTGCAGGAATGCGACTTCGGTGCATTTGAAAACAAAAATTATCAGGAACTGTCCGGTAATGCAGAGTATCAGGCGTGGATCGACAGCAACGGAACCTTGCCGTTTCCCGGAGGCGAGTCCAATGAAGTATTCCGGAAGCGGTGCTGCCAGGCGTTTCAGCGTATCACAGAAGGATTGCAGAAGCAGGAAGAGAAGACAGGGCAGACACTTCGGGCAGCAGTGGTAGTCCACGGTGGGACGATCATGGCGATCCTGGAGCGCTTTGGTACACCTAAGAAAAACTATTTTGATTATCAGGTGAAAAATGGCTGTGGTTACAGACTGACACCGGTGGAAGGGACAGATCAATGGAATTATCAATACTTGCAGTAATTTTAGGATTTATTCTGGATCTTATTGTGGGAGATCCACACTGGCTGTATCATCCCATCCGTCTGGTGGGACATCTGATCAGCGGTCTGGAGAAAATCCTGCGAAAAGTATTTCCAAAAACAGAACGTGGAGAACTGATAGCAGGAGTATTCCTGTTGATCCTCACAGCCGGAATCACATCGGGAGCAGCCTGGATCCTTCTGTACGCAGCTGGCTGTATTCATCCGTATGTGAAATTTGCGTTGTCCGTGCTCATGTGTTATCAGCTCCTGGCGACCAAATCTTTGAAGACGGAGACCATGAAGGTCTATGATGCGCTGAAAGAGGGAGATCTGAAAAAAGCCAGATATGCCGTATCCATGGTAGTAGGCAGAGATACGGATGTGCTGGATGAGATCGGTGTCACCAAGGCAGCAGTGGAGACTGTTGCGGAAAATACATCAGACGGGATCATTGCACCGCTGTTGTTTATGATGATCGGCGGACCTGTGCTGGGATATTTTTATAAAGCGGTCAATACTATGGATTCCATGGTTGGCTATAAAAACGATAAATATTTGTATTTTGGCCGGGCAGCGGCAAAATTTGACGATGTGGTCAACTACATTCCGGCGAGATTGTCTGCCATTCTGATGATCGGTGCCGCTGGCTGCTGTGGCATGGATGCGGCCAATGGCTGGCGCATTTACAAGAGGGACCGCTATAATCACAGCAGCCCCAATTCTGCGCATACAGAGGCAGTAACAGCCGGGGCACTGCACATTCAGCTTGCAGGAAATGCCTTTTATTTTGGAAAACTGTATGAAAAGCCGACCCTGGGAGATCCGGATCGGCCAGTGGAATATGAAGATATTACGCGTGCCAACCGACTGCTTTACGGAACCGCGATCCTGGCTCTTCTGGTATTTGGGCTGGTGAAAGGAGTTGTCTTATGGCTTGTTTAAAAAAGGGATGTCTGCAGCTTTATTGTGGAGATGGAAAAGGAAAGACTACCGCATCGGTGGGTCTGGCAGTCCGGGCTGTTGGGACAGGACTGAAGGTGCTGTTCTGTCAGGTTATGAAGGATGGTACTTCCGGCGAGATCAAGATGCTTCAGAAGCTGGGAATCACCTATCTGTGTTGTCCGGAGCATTATGGATTCTTCTGGAATATGTCGGATGAGCAGAAGAAAGAAGCACAGCAGTCCTATACGGCATTATTCCGAAAAGCATGGGATATGGCAGTAAAGGAAGGCTATGATCTGCTGGTAATCGATGAATTTATGAGTGCCTACAATCATGGTCTGATCGAACAGAAGCAGGCACTGGAATGTCTGATGAAGCGTCCAGACTGTCTGGAAGTAGTGCTGACAGGCAGAAATCCAGGGGAAGAACTGCTGAAGCTTGCAGATTATGTGACAGAGATGAAGAAAATCAAGCATCCGTTTGATCAGGGAATTCCTGCACGTAAAGGAATTGAGTTGTAGGGAATCCTTATGATTACTGTGAACAGGCAGGAGTAGGAAATAGTATGAATTATAAAGCAATCTTGCAATACGATGGAACCCGATATCGAGGCTGGCAGGTACAGGGAAATACAGATAACACCATACAGGGAAAAATAGAGACTCTTCTGACCCGTATGGCAGGTGAGCCGGTGGAGGTAAACGGCTCAGGCAGAACCGATGCGGGTGTTCACGCAGCAGGACAGGTAATCAGTTTTCGGTGCCAGACAGACCGAACGCCGGAGGATATCTGTGCCTATATGAATCAATATTTGCCGGAGGATATCTGCGTGCTCTCAGTGGAAGAGGCAGCACCTAGGTTCCATGCAAGACTCAACGCAGTTCGTAAAACTTATGTGTACAGGATCTGGAATGCCCCGGTCAGACCAGTATTTGAACGGAAATATGTGACCTGGATCGAACAGCCGCTGGATGTGGATGCCATGAGACGGGCAGCCGAGCTGCTGTGCGGCACTCATGATTACCGGGCATTCTGTTCCCTGAAGAAATTCAAAAAATCCACGGTCCGTACGGTAGAAGAGATAAATATAGAGCATCTGGGAAAAGAGATCCGCATCTCTTATACCGGAGATGGGTTCCTCTATCATATGGTCCGCATCCTGACCGGAACATTGGTGGAAGTGGGAGAAGGGGCACGAAAACCGGAAGACATGCCCACGATTCTCATGAGCATGGATCGCGCCAATGCTGGAAAACTCATGCCGCCGGAAGGACTTACGCTGGAATGCGTGGAGTATGAGGATAACTTGAAAAAGTAAATTTCGCCACAGCATAAAGTATCCCGCGGACTAGATTTTGGGCAGTCATCCCCACTTCGCCGCGTTTGCCGCCCAATACTTTCTTCAATTAGCATTCCGCGGGCTAGATTTTGGGCAGCACCTCCTCTTCGCTGCGTTTGCTGTCCAATATTTCCTTCAATTAGCATCCCGCGGACTAGATTTTGGGCAGCCACCCCCACTTCGCTGTGTTTGTTGCCCAAAGCTTCAAATAGTTGTCTTTGATCTTGTAAAGGCCTTTATTATTTCGTTCAGGATTGTTTTCTGTGACAGGTACTTCCTGCTCAAATATATCCAGATCGATGAGTGTTTTTAAGTATTTTGTGAGACTGGTAGCTTTTACTTCCAGGACAGATAGCAGTCTGAGGCCAAGAGGAAGTTGACAAACCTTTTTAAAAGAGCTAAAATACAGAAAACCTACCGAATAAGTAGACTAAGAGAAAGAAGGTACTTCAGACATGGAACAGATCACAAGAGAGCAGGCATATGATCTGCTGAAAGAATACAACAAAGATCCTTTCCATCTTCAGCATGCTTTGACTGTAGAAGCGGTGATGAAATGGTATGCAAAGGAGCTGGGATATGGAGAGGAAGCGCAATACTGGGGAATCGTTGGGTTGCTTCACGATATTGATTTTGAACAGTATCCGGATCAGCACTGCATCAAAGCACCGGAACTGCTGCGGGAAGGCGGCGTGAGCGAAGATATTATTCATGCGGTTGTCTCTCATGGATATGGTATTACTGTAGATGTGGCACCGGAACGTGAGATGGAGAAGGTTTTGTTTGCGGCAGATGAACTGACGGGTTTGATCTGGGCAGCTGCATTGATGCGTCCATCAAAAAGTACCAAAGATATGGAATTGAAATCTTTGAAAAAGAAATACAAGAGTAAAGGCTTTGCTGCAGGTTGTTCGAGAGATGTGATCGAGCGCGGAGCCTTGCAGCTTGGATGGGATCTGGATAAACTGTTGACTATGACGCTGGAAGCCATGAAAGCAACCGAAGATGAGATCAATCAGGAAGTAGAAGATATTCAATAAAGAAAAACATAGACTTAGCGGAGAAAAGGAACGATTATATAGCAGATGTTGACTGCTGAATATCGTTCCTTTTTTGACTGAGAAATATCAATTATAAATGTTGGTTCTGACATTCCTTCAGGATCCGCGGAAATCGATGCAGGAACAGAATGCTTGTCATGGTAGCTGATATCACGTCTGCAATAGGCTCAGAGAAGAAGGCTGCTTCTGCGGTAAACAGGGCTGGCAGCAGCAGAAGTCCTGTGAAAAAGACGCATTTACGGAAAGCTGAACAGAACAGTGCCTGGCCGACTTTTCCAAGCGCAGTGGTCTCATCTACCAGCGGATACTGGATCGCTAACGGAATGATCATGGCAGTGAACCGTTTGATATAAGTGACGGATCTTGCAAGGATCACGGAATCAGTAGTAAACAGCCGTACATAGAGAGGCGAAATAGTCTGTGTTACGATTGTCATAAAGATGCAAAAGATCACGCACAGTCCGGTGATACATTGAATTGCCTTTTTGATCCGGTCCGGGTCGCCTTTTCCGTAGTTAAAGCTTACTACGGGTTGACTGCCAAGAGTGATACCACCCATAGGCATGGTGATCAGCAGAAGATAGCTCTGTACGATCGTAGCACAGGTGACTAACGTATCACCTTCTCCTGGACCACCGTATTTTTGAAGGACAGTATTAAGCACGATGAGAAGAATACTGTCGCTTGCCAGGATCAGAAAAGGAGAAAATCCAAAAGTCACGATCCGGCGTATCACGCTTGCTTGAAATCCGCCCCAGCCCAGACGAACAGGCATTTTATGGCTGCGAAGAGACAACAGCACAAATGCACAGGATGCCATCTGAGAGATGACCGTAGCAATGGCTGCACCGGCAACACCCATATGAAAAATAAAGATGAACACAGGATCAAGAATAATATTGAGGACAGCACCAAGTACAACCGTTGCCATGCCAAGACCGGAGAATCCCTGTGCGATCAAAAAGCTGTTGAGCCCACCACTGATCAGTGCAAAAAATGTACCGGCAGTATAGATGGTTACATAGGTGTTAGCATAAGAAAAGGTGGCCTCACTGGCTCCAAACCACATGAGAAGCTGATCCTTGGTAAGCAGAAAAAGTCCTGTCAGAACTGCGGACAGGACAAGCAGCATGAAAAATCCATTATTCAGGGTCTGCTTTGCACTTTTATGGTCACCGCTTCCCATCTGCATGGCCATGATAGGAGCACCACCCTGACCGACCATGGAACCAAATGAGGTAAGCAGGGTCACGATGGGAGCACAGACACCGACACCGGCAAGCGCAAGACTGCCAACACCGGTGCCGATATACATACGATCCACAATGGAATATAATACATTTACAAGCTGGGCCAGCATGGTAGGAATTGCCAGCCGGATTACGAGACGGGAAATGCGATCCTGTCCCAGGTCATTGGTACGACTCATAAAAACCACTCCGCAATCAATACTACAACGCAGCAGATCACTGCTACTGGGAGAAGTCCGGCTCCGGCCCATGCAGCGATAATGCCGATGATCAGTGCCAATGCACCAGAAAGCGGTGATTCTGTGGCGTGCAGAATAGCCGGAAACGTCATCACTGCCAGTGTAACATACGGAACATAATAAAGAAAGGATTTTAAAAATTCATTTTCAATCGGTTTCTTGATCAGTGTCAGAGGCAGAACACGGATCGCATAGGATACGCCCGCCATGATAAAAATATAGAGATAAATGTTATGCGTCATGTTCAATACCTCCTTCTTTATGAGGGAAAAGAGCGGCTGCTCCGGCAGAGAGCACAATGGTCAGGATAATGGTTCTGGTTCCTTCGGAAAGGGAGGAGATCACTGGCAGACAGGAAGCTAAGAAGCTTAATAAAAAGGCCAGTGTAATCAGAACTGCAACTACTTTGTCCTTCCTGGCAGGAGGAATGATGATTGCAAGGAACATTCCAAATAAGGAGACACTTAGAGCACTGACGATTCGTGCAGGCAGCATATTTCCGGCAGTGACACCAAGAGCGGTTCCGACTGCCCAGCCAGGGATGGCAACGGTCATGGCACCATAGGTATACCATGGATGAAGATATCCGGGTCTTGCGATGGCGATGCCAAAGAGCTCATCTGTAATGTCAAATCCCATGAGCAGACGATGTCCGAAGGAAAGTCCTGGTGTGAGACGCTGTCCCATGGCGCAGCTCATGAGCAGATAACGGGCATTGGTGATCAAGGTCACGATCGCCATTTCCACATAAGGAGAATTGGCGGCGATCACAGTGATACCTGCATATTCACCGGCCGATGCATTATTCAGCATACTCATTAAGAATCCCTGAAATGCGTTCATGCCTGCATTTCTTGCGGCGATTCCCAGTGAAAATGCCACTGCCAGATACCCCAGTCCGATGGGGATGGCATCTTTCATACCTTTTCGAAAAACCTGTGCATTTGTTTCATTCATAATAGATCCCCTTGTAAACTGAAAATTTTCTGTACATGATTGTAGCAGTTTTCTTTACATAAGTAAAATGAATCATTATAATTAAAACATAAGAAAAACTGATGGAGAAAAAACATGTTATCAAGATATGGGATTTTTTGCGGAGTAATTGAACATAAAAGCTTTACAAGAACGGCTGAAAAGCTTGGATATTCCCAGAGTGCAGTTAGTCAGGCAGTCCGGGCACTGGAGCTGGAGACAGAGACGGTTCTCATAGACCGGAGAAAGGACGGGATTGCACTGACTCCAGATGGAGAGCAGTATCTGCCATATTTTCAGCAGATCCATCAGGCAGAACAGAATCTGGAACGCAAAGAACAGGAGATGAAAGGCCTGAAAAACAGTGTTGTGCGGATTGGTACGTTCACCAGCGTGAGCCGTATCTTTTTGCCGGGACTTATGATGGAATTTAAGAAAGAGCATCCAGATATCCGGTTCATCCTGCAGCAGGGAGAATACACCAGCATTGCCAGGTGGGTGGAAGAAGGAAGTGTGGATTTTGGATTTGCCAATGCAGAAGCAGTGAATAATCTGCATACGCAGATTCTGTACAGGGACGAGATGGTGGCAGTTCTGCCCAAAGGCCATCGGCTTGCAAAAAAGGAGATGGTCTCTTTGAAAGATCTGGCAACAGAATCGTTTATTTTGCTGGATGAGGGAGAGTACAGTGTGCCGGAACAGGCATTTCAAAGAAGAGGACTGCATCCTCGGATCGAATATAAAGTATATGACGACTATTCAATCCTGGCTATGATCCGGCAGGGACTGGGTGTATCCATTCTGTACCGTCGGGTGCTGGAAGGATTTGGCGCAGATCTGGTCATCCGCCCGGTGAAGGAGCAGATGGAACGGCCGGTGGCATTGGTCTTCAGGAACTGGGACACCATGCCCTATGCGGCGAGAAAATTTGCTTCTTATGTGCAGATGAAAGTAGAGGTGGGAGATCAAAGGGTGTTTTAACGGATAAGCTGCAGCAAATGTTCCAACAGATCCCCTTGTAGATAGTAGGTCGTCTCAAAGTTTAAGTATCTCATGGACTGATCATCCCAGAGAAGGCGCACCTGCGGGGGAAATTCTTCGTCTTTTTCCCAGTATTGCAGAAGAACCGGGAAGAAGGAAAATGCAGGGATCCGGGCAGTTACATCCGCACCGGCAATGGAGTCAAGAATCTCGCCGCCAATGGCTGTGCAGGCATCTTTTAGTGCATCTGTCTTTCCAGAAAATGCATCCGCATATTTCTGGGCAAAGAGATTGGCATCGGGGCTGGAACCGGCTGCCGCAAAATTGCCAACCAGTGTCCATTTCCCGGAGAGAGGCGGAAGTGTGGGGCTGTCACCGTGGCAGAGCATATCATAAATAGTCATGACCACTGTGTATTCCCGGCATTCCGTATAGATGTCATCAATCATCTCATCAATGGCACCAGTCTTACGGTTGATTCTGCATTTTGTTCCCAGATAGGTGAGATATAGAAAGTCAGCATCAGCATCCAGAGTATATTTCTGAATCAGAGCTTCCTGATCATAATCTAAAAAAATCTTCCGGCCGATATCGACCTGTTTATCATAATTGGAAATCATAAAAACCTCCTGAAAGATCATTTTTTATAAAAGTAGCATGGAAGGTGGTGTCTGTCAAATAATTGGCACAATTATGATAACAAACGGCACCTCTTTGATATCTTTCCAGCAGATCCTTTTCTATACTGAAGGCACAGAGAGGAGAATGCATATGTTAATGATCCGTGATATCAGAAAAGATGATTATATCGCCATTGACCGACTGCTTTTACAGTTGCATCGGGTAGATGTTGCCGGACGACCGGAATTGTTTCTTTATATGGAACATTATATGTCCAGGGAATCTTTTGAAAGTCTTGTAGGAAATAAAGATGTGCTTACGATTCTGGCAGAAAATCATGGGGAGATCCTTGGCTGCTGCTTTGTCTCCTTTTTTGAGAGAAGCGGTATGGTATCCATGAAGACAGCTTATATTGATATGATCGTGGTAGATGAAAAACATCGCAGAAATGGCATCGGAAATGCTCTGTTTCAGGCCGTTCAGAAACGCGCAAAACAAATGGGCGCCCGGCGCATTGATCTGATGGTCTGGAATCATAATCAGATTGCCATAGAAGCTTATGAATCCTACGGCATGCGCCCACAGCGCTGTGTTTATGAGAAATCATTGTCATAATTTTTTACGGTATTCTGCCGGGGTACAGCCAAACTGTTCTCGGAACATTTTTCCAAAATAACTGCCAGAACAGAATCCGCAGGTATATGCGATCTCTGTCACAGGTTCATTTCCTTCACGCAGCATCTGACCGGCTTTGCTGAGCCTGTAACTTCGAAGATAATCTCCGGGAGTCATATGGAGATTTTCCTGAAAGATCCGAAAACAGCCGCGCTTACTTACATGAGCTGCCTCGGCGATCTGTTCTGTAGAAATGGAATCAGAAAAATGGTCATGGATGTATACCAGCATTTCCTTTATTTCTTTATCTGAAGTTTTCCCTGGGTGTTCTGACTTCATAAGAGGATGGGCAATTTCCAGCAATTCCATCCAGATATCTGTCAACTGCTGACGAAGTTTAAATTCATATCCCCAGTCTTTTTCTGATAATGTAAATGCCTGACGAATTTTCTTCAGAAGTTCGGCCTGTGCAGGTTCTTCTGGTGATAATGGAATCATCTCAATAGACGAATTCTGTATCAAAGGACGGACATACTTTTGATCCATCCGATTTCCTGCTTCACCGGAGATCAACACGGGTTCAAACAGATGCAGAAGTTGAATTCCGCCTTCTCTGGATTTGATTTCTCTGGATGTATGAAGCACATTGGGATTCAGAAAACCTCCCATTCCTGCCTCAAACCTCCATTTTCCATGAGGGGTGGTATATTCAAGCTGCCCCTTTTCCATATAAAATAATTCCGCTGTACTGTGCCAGTGCCATGGTATTTCCGGACTAAGATACTTATATAACTCTGCACATGTTGCTATATAAGGAAAATCTGTTTGAAAATCCGGAAGAAGTTCTTCGTTACTGCCACTGATTAACTGAATTCCCTGAATACATTTCATTGTATCTCACCGTTATCCTCTTTTAGATTCCTTCACAGTCAAATGCAGGGATGAAGCTGTCCTTTGCACATTCTCCTTCCTGAATATACACCTGACTCATTCCCAGAAATCTTGCATAGTCTATCACTTCCTCATATTCTTCCTGCGTAACCTGCCGGTTCAGTTCCGGCCAAGCAGACACATGGGGAAGTGGTGTATACTGGCTCATAATACTTACGTAAATCTTATTACCGAAATGATCCCACAGATATTCCAATACATCCTTGCTGTCCGAGATGCATCCCGGCAATACCAGATGGCGTACGATCACACCTTTTTTCATCATTCCTCGTTTATCAAAGACAGAAACTCCAGTTTGTTGTACCATCTGCTCCAGTGCTGCGGCTGCTTTTTCCGGGTAATCTTTCGCTCGTGAATATTTAGCGGACAGTTCAGATGACCGGTATTTATGATCCGGAAGCCAGATATCCACAATACCATCTAACATTTTTATGATTTCCGTTTTTTCATACCCACCCGTATTATAGACTACAGGAATCTTAAGCCCTTTGGCTTTGGCTTTTTCCAGTGCAGGAAGAATGAAAGGCAGAAAATGTGTGGCAGTCACCAGATTCAGATTATTTGCTTTTTTCTCCTGCAACTCCAAAAAAATGTCTGCCAGGCGATCCACAGACAGCATCTTTCCAGCATGACCTGCAGCAATCTCGGCATTCTGACAAAACACACATCGAAGTGTACAACCGGAAAAGAATACCGCTCCTGACCCTTCTGTCCCGGAGATACAAGGTTCTTCCCAGTAATGAAGTGCTGCCCTGGCTGCCATCAGTTCATCTGTCATGCCACAAAAACCAGTTTGTCCATGTATCCGGTCTGCACTGCATTCTCTTGGACATAGCCGACAGCCATTCTTATATAAAGTTGTAATCATATCCTGCCATTCATTCATCTGGAAATATCTCCTTATAAATATGATTTATCTTAGCATAAAGCGGAAGAAATGTACAACCTAATGGTAGCGTTCAAATAAATATGCTAAAAAATATCCCCCCACCGGGCTTGTGAGAAAATTATCAATATGCTAAAGTTACTACATGTAGTGCCGGGAGACCAAGACCGGCACATTGTATGTGGGAGGAACAAGACGATGATGTTACCGCAGATCGAGCATTACTGGACTGGAAGAGCAAAGGGATATTCCGAGGTGAACCAGCATGAGCTTGCCACCGGGCAGGACAGAGTATGGTTAGGAGAGATTCGGAAGCATCTGCCAAAGGGAGAGAACCTGAAGATCCTGGATGTAGGTACAGGACCAGGATTTTTTGCAATCCTTCTGGCAAGAGCAGGATATGATGTGACGGCTGTGGACTATACAGAGGCTATGCTTGCAGAAGCGAAGAAAAATGCAGGAGAAGTGGCAGAGAAGATTCATTTTCAGCGAATGGATGCACAGAAGCTGGATTTTCCGGATGGATATTTTGATGTGGTGATCTCCAGAAATCTGACCTGGAATCTGGAATGTCCAGAGCAGGCATATGCTGAGTGGATGCGTGTGCTCAAAGAAGGTGGACGTCTACTGAACTTTGATGCCAACTGGTATCATCATCTGTTTGATGAGGAGAAGAGACGGGAGTATGAAGAAGACCGGAGGCGTGTAGAGAACATGTCTATGGAGGATCATTATACCTGTACAGATATTGATGCCATGGAAGAAATCGCAAGGCAGATTCCCATGAGCCGTACCATGAGACCGGCATGGGATCTTGAAGTCCTTAAAAATGTCAATGACGGACAGGCTTATGCGGATGAGCATGTATGGGAGCGTGTGTGGGATCAGACAGAGAAAGTGAACTATGCGTCCACGCCGATGTTTCTGATCCATGCGGAAAAACATATAACAGCAAACCATATGAAACGTACACTTGGGGGACTTGTATCTTGATCGAAACAAAACAGCTTGAATATCTTGTGGTTTGCGCACGGCTTGGTTCCTTCAGCCGTGCCGCAGAGGCACTTTATACGACCCAGCCTAATGTAAGCAAAGTGATTCGTATGCTTGAGCAGGAGTTGGGTTTTTCATTATTTATTCGTCAGAGCCGTGGAATCATGCTGACGTCCAGAGGCCACAGGGTTTATGAATATGCCAGCAAAGCTGTGGAACAGGTGGAGCAGCTGGTTTCTTTTGCAAGAATGGACAAAGGAGAAGAACTGCTGGCATCCTGGAATCCAAGTTCCTGGATGGCATCCTGCTTTGCCGCATTTTATCAGGAACATAGTCAGGAAGATGTGTGCTATCATGTGATGACAGCGGGTATAGAAGAAATATTGGATCGGTGTCAGTCTGGCAAAGATGACATTGGATTTGTGTATGTATCGGAAGAACAGATGCCGTCCTTCCAATATCGACTGGAGTGTGGAAAGCTGGAATTTCAGGAACTGAAGCGGACGAAGGCATATCTCTATTTTGGGAAAGAGCATCCGCTGGCTGGAAGGAAGAGTATCGAAGAGATTCCGAGAAACCAGGTGCGTCTGGTGCAGTGTTATGAAGATGAATATACGCTGGGACGTAATCTGATGGGCAATACGGAAGAAAGTCCGGTATCAGATATGAAGATCTCTGTGATCACCAACAGCGATTATGTGATGAACGAACTGCTGCAAAAGACCGACCTTGGAAATGTCAGTGGAGGTTATCTAAGCAGGGAAAAGGAATCCCAGGGATATCCGGGATATTCTTTGTACGGAGAGGAACAACCGATCCTCTTTGGATGTGTGACACGGCAGGGGGAACAGCCAGAAGGGTGGGCAGAACACTATCTTTCCTATGTGAAGCAGCGGTTACAAGAATAGATATAACAAAATGGAATGCAAATATATCCATCAGAGAATATTTTTGTATTGACAATAAAAGCAATAGATGAGAAAATAAAATACGATGTTCATATAGTTGGCAATTAAACCATAAAAAATAAGTTCGAAGGAAACTTTGATGAAAAGGGAATCCGGTGAGAGTCCGGAGCGATCCCGTCACTGTGATAGCTAGTTCACAGGAATATACCACTGAGAAGATCTTGGGAAGGTGCTGTGGATGTTTGATGCTTAAGTCAGGAGACCTGCTTATTTTAATCAGAGAGCGTTCTTGCGGAAGACAGGGAAATCTTACTTAACAGAGGATCAGTGCGCATAATATGCGCTTATTCAGAGTGGGAGAAAGTCGGATGCAGATCCGGCTTTTTTTGTATGTTTGATGATGGGAGGACAAGTGTTTTTTCTCTGGTGGATCCTAATATGCTGACAGAAGAATGGACGAGAAAGGACAAAATATGAAGAATAAGAAATGTATCAGCTTGACTCTGGCGGCACTTTTGATGCTGACCGGATGCGGAGCAAAGGGAAGCGATAGTGCGGCAAACGCAGATCAGGCAGGTAAGAAAGTACTGACTTTCGGATGTCAGATGTACACCGATGGTATTGTAAACAGTGTGACCGATGAGAACGGCGGATGGAATGCTATGCGTTATGGTATTTCCGAGGGTCTGTTTAAATTCAACGACAGCATGGAAGTAGAGCCGTGGCTTGCAGACAGCTTTACTGTAAATGACGAGCACACTGAGTGGGTGATCACCCTGAAAGATGGAATCAAATTCTCAGATGGATGCGATCTGACTCCAACTAAGGTAAAAGAGTGTTTTGAATATCTGAAAGAAATGGGACCGAGCGGTTCTGCAAAACCACAGAAATATCTGGAGTTTGAGGCAACCATTACTGCTGATGACGATGCCAATACTCTGACGATCCAGACCACCCAGCCGTATGCAAACCTTCCGGGACAGCTGGCACATCCGACCATGGGAATTGTTG
>OGIO01000442.1_pt1 | contig 51550 bp, 36 predicted proteins | sample 1571841 | NCBI WGS metagenome assembly OGIO01 (sample SAMEA2582111, study PRJEB24529) | metagenome | biome: Human gut stool | place: China | collected 2011
ATGAGCGATTTACTTTTTTCCGTATTCCCAAATGAAAATTTTGTTGATCTTGGATTATATCAATATGGATGGGAACAATGTGCACCGGCACATTCTTTTGGTCCTGCCGCAAGAAATCATTACATTTTCCATTATGTAATTTCCGGAACAGGAACATTACACGCAGATGACGAAAACGGAAACACCCTCACTTGGCAGATAAAAAGCGGACAAGGCTTCATGCTTTTCCCCGGACAGGTTACGACTTATATTGCTGATTCCACGCTTCCGTGGGAATACACCTGGGTAGAATTCGATGGTCTTCGTGCCCGTGCGATTGTTACAACCGCAGGTCTGAGCCTGAATCATCCGGTTTATCATGCCAGTTCAAAAGAACTTCGCAATCAGATGATGGAAGAAATGCTTTATCTAAGTCGGCATCCTGAAGAATCCCCATTTCATTTGATCGGACACCTATATCTGTTTTTAGATTATTTTATGCGTTCTGCTGCAACAGTTCACGTAAAGCAAAATGGAAGTATTCGGGACTTTTATGTCAAAGAAGCTCTTTCTTATATCGAGCAGAATTTTCAAAATGATATTTCTGTAGAAGATATTTCCGCTTCCTGCGGATTGAATCGAAGCTATTTCGGAAAGATCTTTCATGATACAATTGGACGTTCCCCTCAAGAATTTCTGATTAGATATCGCATGACCAAAGCTGCCGAGCTTTTAAAACTCACTTCACTCTCAATCGCAGATATTGGAAATGCAGTAGGATATCCGAATCAGCTACATTTTTCACGTGCATTTAAAAATGTTTATGGGGTATCACCAAAAAACTGGAGAAATGAAAATAAATTAGAGCCAGATAGGGACGGAGTTTAGTGGACCAGGGGGCCAAATGGGGACGGAGTTTAGTGGCTTTTTTTCGAGCAAAAAAGCCACTAAACTCCGTCCCCATTTGGCTCCCCCTTACCTCTTGAAGAGCGTCAAAATATTTTGACCATCTTTGTACTCATAAGAAATTTCATCCATTATTTTTTTCACCATAAAGATTCCAAGACCGCCGATTTCACGTTCTTCCAGCGGTAAACTAATATCCGGATCTGCTTTTTCTCTAGGATCATATGGACGTCCATTATCCGTAAACTGCAAAATCACCTGATTATTTGTCGAAGCACATCCGGCCTTAACGCTGGTTGCACCACTATAATAAATAATATTAGATAAAATTTCATCCACAACTACATTGATCTGCAAAATTGTTTTTGCCGGAACTTCTGCCTCGGAAAGAATTCTATCAAAAAACTCTGTCACCTCCGGCAGTTTGTCCAAAGATGGTTCTATTTTGATTTCTTTCAAATCCGGCAGCACGTTTTTTATTTCGAGACATAGCATGGTAATATCATCAAACTGCTCCGCTTCGCCAGCAAAGGATTTCACATCTTGATGTACTGCTTCTAACAGCTGACTGCATGAACCTGTCTTAGCTGTATTAAGAGCAGCTACCATTCTGTCTGTTCCATATAGCGTATTAGACAAATTGATTGCTTCCGGCACACCATCCGTATAAACAAAGAGCCTGTCACCCGCATTCATTTCCAGCTCGTATTCCTTATATCGAATATCCTCCATACCAGCCAGTACAAATCCATGTTTATCTTTGTAAAGTTCAAATTCTCCGTCTTTACGCATAATCACCGGATATTCATGCCCTGCATTTGCACATATCATTTTTCCGGTAGATATTTCCAGAATACCAAGCCAGACGGTTACAAACATTTCAGCATCGTTATTTTCACAAAGCTGATTATTCACTTTTTCTAACACTGCTTTCGGAGACAATCCGCTCTGTGTCGCTGATTTAATCAACGTTTTTGAAATCATCATAAACATTGCCGCCGGAACACCTTTACCGGATACATCTGCCATTACCATTGCTAAATGATCATCATCCACCAGGAAGAAATCATAAAAATCACCGCCGACTTCTTTTGCAGGAGTCATAGATGCAAAAATATCAAATTCATGCCGATCAGGAAATGCCGGAAAAATACATGGAAGCATGGATTCCTGGATATGTTTTGCAACATCTAATTCCGCTCCGATACGTTCCTTCTCAGCAGTTATTTTAGAGAGGTTTGATATATAATTTTGAATCTCCTCCAACATAAAATTAAAGGAATCACTCAAAGACTCTATCTCATCTCCGGTCTTGATTTCTATACGTTGATTTTCAAAATTGTTCATCTCTGTGATTTCCTGTGTGAAATCGGTAAGCTTGCCAATCGGTTTTGTCACCATCTTTCTGACAAAGAAAATGTACGCGACAATGGTCAAACCAATAATTGCAAAAGAAATCAACAGCATATTGGTCAGCACGGAAATTAAGTATGCCCTTACTTCACTCATATCAAGTATATACTGAATTTCTGCGATCGCATTTCCCGATTCATCGAGGATAACCGATACCCCCGTGTAGTTGTATCCATAATCATTATCCGTGACAAGTGGTTTATCAAGTCCCTTATTTTCCGCATATCTTTGCCAGATGGTGATATACTTCTCCATATCTGCCGGGTCGTCCGGATTTGCCGCATCAACATAAAGGATATCGCTTCCGTAAGGAATCTGATTTGCAGGATCATCTCCCATTTCTTCGACCATAGCGTCAATATAAAAACAAACACTATCTTCATCCGGAACTACGAGCGAAAGAAATGTAACATTACCATCTTTTTTCAGCTGGTTGAAAAGTTTGCACATTTTCTGATACTCCGATGTCTGATTTCCGCCGTCAGAGAGAATTGTTTTTACATCTTCCACATCGATCATCGCAGCTATTGCATTACAGTTTGTCATCACACGATTCGCACACATTTCCTCAAGGTAGGATTTCGACGTTGCATAACTAAAAAGTGATGTTGCAATTGTAAGTATCAAGCCTACAATCCCCAGTGAAATGATAAATTTGGGCAAAAGTTTAATTTTCATCCTCATCCCTCCTAAAGTAATTTGTAATAAATTTCCGCATCGCAGCTGCATCTTCCTTTGCAATGAGGACAGATTAATTCCATATCATCGTACCAAATTTTTTTTGCTTCCGTTAAATAGTCGAACTGACACTTTGCAAGCGTTTTCCCTAATGGGAGAATTCCCCCAGGCTTCCAACAGACAATAAAGGTAATGTCTATATTAGCCTTTTTCATTTCCTTCAAAATAAACTGCATCATTTCTACCGCAAGTTCATTTCCCCGATATTCCCTCTTGATTCCTACAGACTGTATCTTTCCCACTTTTTTATCGGAATTAGAATATAGCTCACGAAATACATTTATATCTAATTTTGAGTATTTTGCTATCTCTTCTTCATTTGTAAGAAAATAATAAATATACCCAATTGTTTCATCCTTTTCGTTTTTCAGTAAATAGAAAAATTTTTCTTGATCATTAAGCGTTGCGGCAATTTCCTCTTTTGGATAAAGATTCTTTCCCACACATTCATCGCTCAAAAAACTCGCTTCCTCAATTTCTTCTTTTTTCAGTGGTCTAAGATAAAATCTCATTCCATTTTCAAGAGTAATTGTATACATTATTCACCGCCTTTCGTACATGTCAATAGTTTAATTCCCATTGAGATTGTTGATTTCTTCTGCAGAATTAGACGTTTTAAAGTCTTATAATAACAATCCAGCCATTCTGCCCACGATTTATATTCTTCATTCTCCGGCTCTGACTCTAAAAGTAATAATACATCCTCCGAGAGATAGCTAAAAAAAGTGGTAAAGATTGCTTTTTTCTTTTCACGTTCTCTTCCTGATGCCGAAACACAATCGTGCCAGACACAGATATTTTCATAGCCGCACTCTGGAAGTATGCTACAAATACTTGCTCCTACCTCGCGGTTGCCTGAATATTTATCTTTTTTCAATATTTTCAAAAACTCACCAAGCAGCCCTTGTTTATCATGGCTCAAATAGGAAGCCGAATCATTTGCCTCGATAATAACTAATTTTCCTTCTGTTTTCAGAAATGGACGAATGGATACAAGTAATTTATTTACATCACCTAAGTGCATTAAAACAAAAGAAAGATAGATCACATCAAATCCATCTATCTGTTCTGTCTTCATTATGGTGCGAAGTTTTTCTGCAAAATCCTCCGCTTCCACATCAAACGCATAGAACGAAAATTTTTCATCGCCATAGGATTGTTGCGCTTTCGTGGCAAGTTTCTCATTATATTCCAGTCCAATCACACGTGATACTGCCTCTGAAGAAAAACGTTCCACTGTTTTCATTCCATCGTTACATCCGATATCAAGCACAGCCAAATTTTGTCTTCCAGAAAAAATCTGATTAAAAACAGGAGTCTCATAGCACGCCAGGAGGTTATTTTGAACACGTAGTCTTTCCATTTCTGTTTTTTCCTGAAAAACAAGCTGATTTTGCACCACTGTTCCTCCTTAAATAATCAAATATAAGTTATTAAATATCATTTTCCGCTGATAATCGCAGTATTTTGTTTTCTTTTGAATAAGCTTTAATACACCTGCATCTATCTCGTCCCCATCTGACTCAAACGGATTATACAGACTGACATTGTCACGGATACGAAGAATATAATCGCCGTCCTTTTCCAGCAGTTTGATTGAAATATAATGCTCCTTGTTCGACGCACTTCTGTTACTAAGTCCATATTTAATGATATTAAGCAGAAGCTCTTCACAAATAAAGTTGATGACAAATGCCTGCTTTATTCCAATTTTCCACTCCTCACAAATCCGTTCAAGGTCTTCGGATATCTGTGTCATGCTTTCCTTCTCTATACGATAACTACACTCCATACATTTTCCTGTCATTCCGTATTTTTCTGACACATATTTCTTAGATGAACGGAATATATATACAATAACAATCCCCAGTGTACAAAAAATTTCTGTACATACATAAGAAGCTGAAAGACCGACAATATTTTCTCTTGGGATCAATATTGTACCAATCGTAAGCAACAGAAAACAATTTCGGAGTACGGACATCGCCCCTGCAAGTTTCGCTCTTTCAATGGATTGCCAGAATGCTGTAATGATCATATTAATTCCCATAAATACCATACTAAGTGCAAATAACCGCATTGCCATAGAAGCATTTTCAACAGCACCTATATCTCTGATGCCAAAAAATTTTAAAATAAGATTTGAAAATACTGCACAGAGGGTTGCAAGAACACCGCCACTGAAAACAGCAACTATCAATGCTTTTCTAAGTACAATAAAAATACCGTCCACATCCGATTCGCCCACGAAAAATGACGTTACCGTTGCGAGTGCTCCCGATGCGCCTTCAAATATGCCTGCCGGAATTGTGCTGACTGTATAAATTACGCCATAAATGGCGACATAAAATGCTCCTGATTCGCCACCATATCTAAGAAGCAGTGTATTAAACACCAACATAACAACCGCACCGAAAATATTTGCAGCCCCCATACCAAACCCATTGTATACAAATTTCCAGACGTCTGAAATTGATGGGCAAGCCAATCGAAGCTTTAATAATCTGTCTTTTTTTATAAAATGAACCAACAACACGAGAACGCCTAATGTCTCTGCAATGCAAAGAGATGCAGATGCACCAATAATCCCTATCCCTAGCACCTTCATAAAAAATAAATCCAGAGAAAGATTTGTCAGGATTACAACAGCTGATGCGACAGCTGCAAGCTTAGGATCACTGTCCGTGCGAACAGATACCGACAAAATATGGTACATTACAAATATAGGAGCTGACCACATGACCACTGTAAGATACTGTTCTGCCAGAGGATAAAGTTCTTTGGTTACTCCTAAGAAAGAAAAATACGCGTCCTTAAAAAAAATCGGGCAAAGACACAACGCACCAATAATAAGCCCCACTCCAAGCTGGGAATGAAACACACGATTTGCCGTGTGAATATCTGATGCTCCCAGCAGTCTGCCAATCTGTACATTTGCACCTACCCCTATCGTAATGCCAAACAAAGCATACAACAAAAAGACTGGTGTAGAAATATTTGCAACAGCCAGACCTTCTGCTCCCACCAGATTGCCTACAAGGGCCGCATCCACAATCGTGCAAATTGTTATTGCAAGGGACGCACAAATGCCCCATATCAGAAAATATCTATATGCGTCACTCGCAAATTTTGTATCCATAAGCACCTCACAAATTCTCTAATCTGTAAAATCCTATTCCTCATTTTCTCTTTTACAAAAGCTTTACTCAATTGTTAAAATATCAGAAAATCCAGTAACTTCAAATATCTCAGAAATTGTTTCATTTGCATTGCGTACTATCATCTCACCTTGCTTATTCATTATCTTTTGCGCTGTAAGAAACACGCGAAGTCCTGCGGATGAAAGATATTCCAAATCAACAAGGTCCAATATCAGCGTTTCCGCACCATCTATATTCTGTTTCAGCTCTGCTTCAAACTGAGGAGCCGTAGTTGTATCTAATCGTCCTTGGATAGCAAAAATCAATTCGTTTCCATTTTTTGTTTTCTTTATTTCCATAACCGTTCTCTCCTTTTTCAGTATAATTATATTTATTTTAACATTTTTCTTGGCTAAAGCCAATAACCGGGACGAAGTTTTTAAGCCAACAGGGAAGCCAATAGGGACGGAGTTTCTGGCTTTTTTTGCTTGCAAAAAAGAGCCAGAAACTCCGTCCCTATTGGTCACATCTGATACTTTTTCAGATCCACCTTTCCATCTATAACCTCCACACCATCTTCTCTCAAAAGTTCTGCCTGCACATTCGCTCCGCCAAACGCAAATGCTCCGGCAAGCTCTCCTTTTGCATTCACGACACGGAAACATGGAATATGCTCCGGATCTGGATTCTTGTGAAGTGCATTCCCAACAGCCCTAGACATCTTTTCATTTCCTGCCATCTTCGCAACCTGACTGTAAGTTGCCACATGCCCTTGCGGAATCTTTTTCACAGCCTCATAAATCCTTTTCGTAGGGCTGTCTGTCACAAGGTCATAGCTCTCGCCGATCATCTGCTTAATATCCTTGTCCGGAACAGATCCATCCAGAATAATTGTATTCCAATGCTCTTTGTTCTGATGATATCCTGGAATTACCGATGGATATGCTGCACGCCAGAAATCTCTCCATCTAAAATCAGTCTTTACATTCAAGCAAATCTTTTCGTCTTTTTCATAGATCCACAAAAATATCTTTTTACTTGGCTTTACACGAATCACTTGCCATCGTTGGTCTTTGAAGGGTCTGTCTTCATAGCTGTCCTGAAAAGTCAGACCATAGGCAACTGCTTCCTCTCTTGTTTTCATCTTATCTCACCACTCTTTTTTTGTTTACTCTAAACATAAATTATATTTTCTAAAATGAACACCCCTTGGAGCAAAATTTGTCACCTATTAAAAATGTACACCACAAGGTGCACAATAAAAAAACAGGATTACTGTTCACTCCCGTGTCAATCACTACGCTGATTGGCACGGAGGATGCACGTTTTATCTTGAACGGCATCTCGCCCATCGCCAAAGGCGATTTAAAATGGTGAGATGCGTTGCTGGTCACAGGTACTGTGAACAGTAACAAAAACAGGAACAACCTCTGCTCCTGTTTTTGTTAACCATATTATATTCTTACAGCATAGCTCCAAAATCTGTTACAATTACCTGTCCTGTAATCGCCTTTGATTCATCACTTGCAAAGAACAAAATTACATTTGCTACGTCTTCGGCTGTACAAGATGGTGTTCTAAGATTACTATGTGTTGACATCGCACCAATCATATCCGGATCAAGTGCTGCCGGATTTGTTCCTGATGTCATTGGTGTAATAATATTTCCCGGGCAGATTGCATTACAACGAATACCTGTTGCCTGGAAACGAAGTGCTGTATGCTTTGTCACACCTACGATTGCTGCTTTTGATGCTACATAAGCAGCTCCGCCACATCCCTTTACTCCGGCAATAGAAGCAACATTTACGATGGATGCTCCTGCCTGCATCTTCTGTGCTGCTGCACGCATGCAGCGCATAGTTCCTTTTTCATTCGTCTCTACGATACGATCAAGATCTTCGTCTGAGAATCGATCGATTGGTTTCAGCCCTTCCTCAAGGATTCCTGCATTATTCACAAGAATATCTACCTTGCCATACTTTTCAATCACGAGATCCATCAGTCGCTCCGGATCCCCTTTCTTCGAGATATCTGTTGAAACAGCATAAACTTCTCCGCCTGCTGCCTTAATCTCTTCTGCTACTTCCTCCAATGCAGCCTCTCTTCTTGCTGTGATAACAACAGTTGCGCCTTCTTTAGCAAACATTTTTGCTGTTGCTTCTCCAACTCCTGAGTTACCTCCTGTAATAATAGCCACTTTACCTTTCAAACGATCCATTTCAAAGCTCCTCCTTTGTTGTTATAGGTAAAATTATACAATTTTTCTTTCTGTTTTTCAATCTTTATATATATATTCTACATTTTAATATAAATTAAATCCCCAGTTTTTCTTCCAGTTCTTTCTTGATGTCATACGCGCTGAACTGCATTGGAATCTTATAATCTTCCTCCGGGCTGTGCTGTGGATTCCATACCTGTGCATAGAATGGATTCTCTTTCGCCATCTTTGGATATGACCAAGAATTCTTCATACATTCCGGACACCAGTGACCACCATGAAGAACTGCATTGACTGACATTTTGAATTTATGTCCGGATGCGCACTTCCACTCAACCGGTGTATAAATGTCTCCCGCATGATTTTCTTCATAAGAACCGCCACGGAACTGCGCTGCTTTCTCAAGATCATTTACATCCAGATTCTCAATTCCCTTTTCTTCGTCATAACCATGATTCAGCGGTCTTTCCGGTTCTTCTGCCGGGTGGTAGAGTTCAAATGTTTTCGCATTCTGTTTTTCTTCCAGGGAACCGAAGAATGCCTTAATCCAATCCATCTCCATATTCTCTTCCATCCAGACTGTACCTGTCTTCTTCGCTGCGATTTCTTTATTATGTGCATGCATTGCTTCAGCTGTCGGCATCATAGCTGCGATCATTGGATTTGCCATCATTCTTTCCATCTCATTCTTAACAGCACCCCAGTAAATCTTAGCCGGCATCTGACGGAAATGAAGCTGCTCTTCCAGTTTGTCAGCATCCAGGTAATACTGTCCATGGAAGTTGAATCTTGCCACATCCTGTGGATCATAAACATCTTCATACTTAATTCCCATTGGTTCCAGTGAAAGTCCTGCCATCTCCCAGGTTGCCAGACGGTAATCCTTACCGGAACTTAAATTGTATGCCTTACGCCAGAAGCTTTCGTCAACCCAGTCTTCACAAAGGTTTGCCATACAGATACCAGAATCAAGTGCTGTACTCCACTCCAGTACATTATTTGCAGGCTGATGGAAGACAATTGGCTCTTCTCCTGCACCCTCTGCGCTTGGATGCTGTCCTGTCTGACGGATAGACACCCAGTATTTCAGTCCACTTTCAAAGACTGCTGCCTCTGAAAATACTTTTGATACTGCATAGTAATCATGGATAGACGGATTCATCGGGTCTCCGATTCGACCAAACTGTACCGGTTCAAGTCTGCTTCCTGTCATTGCAACTGTTCCGACATATGCGAAATGTACTTTGTCCGGATTCGGCTGCTCTTTGATTGCCTTAATGATATTTAATGTAGAACCGATGTTTGTATACAATGTCTTCTCCGGATATTTATCTGCTGCAGGAGATACCATTGCTCCAATATGAAGTACATAATCTGCTCCGTCTACACATTTCTTGATTGTATCATAATCTGCCATATCTCCCCAGACCACTTCCAATGACGGACACATATATTTCTTCAAAAGCTGACGGTTTTTCTCTGATGGTCTTGCAAGGATTCTTGTCTTGAAACGGTTGTTTCTGGATAAGAGCTGCTTCATTGTCTCCTGTCCCATTGTTCCTGTTGCACCTGTGATAAATACGATCTTTTTCGGCTTGCTTACATACTTATGCTCTTCCTCTTTATCAAAATTAAGTGCTGCATCAAATGCCTCTCTTACTGCGTTAAGTGCACGTCTTGCCATTCCGGCATCACCAATCTCATAGTAACCGATTTCAAGATCATTACACATCTTTTCTAATGCACTTCCGTCACGTTTTCTTGCTCCGACAGCCATCACTGCATAATCACATGGGAATTCAACTTTTTCTCCGTCTTTTTCACCAATGACCTTGCCATCCTGGATTTCTGTTACTTTCACTTCTGTTACCGGAGTGATTCCATCCTGATAAATCTGCTCTGTCACACAGATTTTTCTTGTGCTTCCCATATCTGCACAGAATTCTTTCATCATCTCAAGAACTGTAACTTTAGCACCTTTTTCTGAAAGATACTCTGCAACTTCCATGCCGACCATTCCGCCACCGATAACTACAACATTTCCTTCTGCCTTTGCTTCGCCGTCAAGAACTGCATGTGAATCTACAACAAATGCTTTATCATTTCCCGGAATTGGAGGCACGATCGGTGCTGCACCGATTGCATTGATAAATGTATGTGGTTTGATCTCTGCAATCATTTCCGGAGTTACCTTTGTATTCATACGAATGTCAACACCAAGGCGTTTTGCTTTCTCTGCCATAGACAGAACTGCTGCTTTCATCTCTGCTTTTCTCGGAGCCTCTCCTGCTGTCAGGAACTGTCCTCCTAGTGTGTCTGTTGCCTCACAAAGAATCGGGTTATGTCCTCTCTTCTTCAAAATAATAGCAGCTTCAAGTCCACCGATTCCACCACCGGCGATCAAAACTGTCTCTGGCTTTTCTGCCGGAATGAGTTCACATTCTTTCTCTCTTCCGACTGCCGGGTTACGAAGGCAAGTGATGCACGGAGAATCTTTGCTCTCAAATCCATCATAGCATCCCTGATTACATCCAACACAGTAGTCGATTTCTTCTGTATTTCCAGCTTCTGCCTTGTTACAGAAATCAGGATCTACAAGCTGTCCACGTCCAATCACAACCATATCTACCTTATCATCTTCCAGAATCTGTTCTGCAAGCTGTGGTGTGTTGATTCTTCCGACACCGATTGTCAACATTCCTGTTTCTTTACGGATCTTTGCAGCGTTGTCAATGTTAAATGCTCTTGGAATATCAATAGAAGGTACCTCGTATTTGAGACCTGCTGAAAGAATATTTCCTCTGGATACGTCAAGTGTATCAACACCTGCTTCTTTTGCAAGTTTACAGAATTCAATTACTTCTTCGATAGTAAGTCCATTTTCCAGATAATCATCATGCGCATCAATTCTCATAAACAGTGGCATATCTTCCGGCATATTCTCGCAGATCGCACGAATACACTCCAATGGAAATCTGCTTCTGTTTTCAAAGCTTCCGCCATATTCATCTGTTCTATGGTTGATTCCGCCGGAAAGGAAAGAATGAGGCAGATAGTTATGTGCACAATGGAATTCAATACAGTCAAATCCTGCTTCTGCTGCACGTTTTGCTGCTTTTCCATAGCATGCTACAACTTCTTTAATCTGCTCTACTGTAATTCCAGGAAGTGTGATTCCAGGTCCCATCGGCATATCACTGGCCATCAAAATTTGTGCTGTCTGGTCCATTCCGACTGCCATACTTCCCTGCCACAGCTGGATACCTGCTTTACCACCTTCTGCATGAATCGCATCTGTCAGTTTCTTAAGTCCCGGAACATACTCGTCCTCACTGATAGAAAGAAATCCTCTCGGTGCACTTGGTGTATGGACAGAACAGACTTCTACCATATTTAAGCCGCATCCACCTTTAACACGTGCTACATGATAGTCGATCAGCTGATCTGTTACATAACTTGCTTTTCCGACAAATTTTGTTCCCATAGCCGGGAGCATGACTCTGTTTTTCAATTCCATCCCACGGATTGTGATTGGGCTGAATAATTTTTCAAACATATTGTTTTTCTCCTTTTCTGCTGGACTACTTCGTACAGACCACACATAGATAAAAATTTTTTGCTCATACATTTCTATTGTAAGTCACATCTGTTCTGTCCGCCTCTTAACTCAACTATACAATCTACAGTAAGTGGAAAGTCAACGTTAAATAATTCACAAAACACCTCCTCTTTTTTCTGTATTTTCCTCTTTTCTTTGTTACTTTTTTCTATGTTTCCATGGTATTTTGTTCAGAAATAGCTTATAATAAGAGAAAAAGTGTACATCAGGTGTACGCTTTTAATTACAACGAATTTACAATTGACATTTATAGGAATTTGTATTAGGAACGATTCAAAACACAGGAGGCACACATGAGAATTCAGGAAGTGGTCAAAAGAACGAATTTACAGAAAAGAACCATTTATTTCTATATCAAGGAGCAGTTGATCACACCGGCCACGACTCCCGAAAACGGTTATCATGATTTCTCAGAATCTGACGTTTCCCGTCTTCTGATCATCCGCAAACTACGGGATGCCGGACTTCCCCTTGCTGATATCCGTGCTATTTTATCCAATCCAAGAACAGCTCCTTATTATCTTCATAAACAGATTCATCAGCTTCAGACGCTGCTGCTTACTACAGAAGAAACAATGAAAAATCTGGATGAATTTTCGGCTTCACTTCCGGTCTGTCATTCCTTTGAGCAACTTTCTGAATGTCTGAAAGACATCGAACTCAAGCCGGATCTAAGCAGATACCATGCACAATACACTTCCCGGGATGCCAGCCGGATTGCCCAATATCTGTGGCAGTCTTTTCTTGACGCTCCAATGACAGAATACCGTCAGTTTCTCTGGCAGAAAATCATGCAGTCCACATTGGAACATATTGATTCAGATTTGAAGATCATGACACATTATCTTCAGACCCTTTCCCCGGAACAATTAGATGTTGCCAATATAAACCAGTATCTTCGTAATCAGAAGATTATCGCACTCACCCCGGATGACTATCCTTCCTTTGTTGAAGAATTGAAAGATTCTCTCACTTTATTTGCAACAGATGAAACACAAAAAAAGAAATGGAAGCTGCTATACCAGCCACTGATACATCCCTCCACTATTTTTGCTTTTTCAATCAGTTCATTGATGCTTGAATTTCATCCTGATTATAAAAAATATTATGAAAATATACACGGCTGCTGTATGCTATTAAAAGACTATCTTAACACGAAAGAAGGCGAGGATTTCAAAGTTCTTCTCACCTCTGCATTACAGGATTGTTGTGATTTTGAAGGCAGCAGTTATGGGGAATTGGAAGTAGCTGCCTTCTTTCATAAAAGCGTGTATAATGCAATGTCTGTGGCAGAGATTGAAGAATTCCTTTCTTTCATTTTGTCCGGGCACTGAAAAGACGAGGATATCTCCCCGCCTTTTCCTGCTATTTAGCTAAATATTCAACTATCTCCTCTTCCATATATGGTCTCCACTCCTCTTTCCACTCAATCGTCGGATACTCTCCATCCAGATTCAGTGGCAGCCAGACATAGTCTGCAATAGAAGTATTCGCATTTCCAAGAAATGGGGCATCCATTGCAACTTTATAGTCTGCTTCTGTTGGGTGGATTTCTGAATTATACTGGAAAGTAATCACACGTTCCAGACTTTCATATTTTGCTTTCGTTACCACGTATTCCGGTACCCAGCGGTCTGCCATCACAAGATACAGATCTTCTCGTTCAGGATCATGGAACACATAAGAGATCTGGCTATTGAACGACGCACTACTCGAATCATCCCTATGCGGATTTCCCAATACCTCATAGGGACCAAGCGGAGTATCACTTACCGCGATCTCGCTTGGATTTGGTATATATCCGATCATTCCACTGGTAAAGAGATAATGTTTCTCTTTATACACAAAGTGTGTACATCCTTCTCTTGTATATGGTGGTTTCAGACCTGTAAACATATCCAGATGCTCTCCCTGTACATCCAGAAAATCTTCTGTCAGCCCTGTTGAAATCACGCCTGCATGATCGTGTTCAAAATACAAGTATCCATTTCCATTCTCATCCTGCCACAAATCAAAGTCTCCCACTGACGTATCAAACGGATGAAAATGATCTTTCTCCATCTTATATGGTCCAAGCAGATTTTCTGAAGTCATAATAAGAAAATATCCATCTTCCTCGCTCAGCTTGACCCAGCAGACATATTTCTGCGTTTTCTTATTATACAGAATATGTGGACGGTCTACATGTTTTGATGGGTGAAGACTGGATCCCTTATCTTCTATATCCGGTTGGATTACCAGACCTTCATCCTTCCAGTTGACCAGATCTTTGGAAGAATAAAAACGGATTCCCCAGGTCCAGATTTCATCTTTCCCGGTTGTGAACTCTTTATTCTCTCCATACCAATAGTAAGTTCCGTTCTCATAGATCATTCCGGCTCCATGTGCCTGAATCCGCTTTCCTTCTGTGTCCAGCATTATTTCTCCTGGATAAATCATTTTCTTTTCACTCATTTTCAATACCATTTTTCATGCTGTCAGATACATTCTGTTCCTAACGGCAGCATTCCCTTTCCATCTTATTCTTTTATGCCTGAATCTAATCCTGCTTTTACTTCAAACCATCCATTTCCAAGTTCTTTTTCTGTTCCATCTGGCAGCTTTAAGCATGCGGATGTATTTGCCGGAATCCGTCCGGAAATCTTTACTTGATTTTTATTCTTTTCCCATCTTAACTCAATGTTTCCATTTACACTGTGATAGGTTCCTTCTGCCCACTTAAACGGACAGTTATACTCCGGTGCGATCAGGATCTTATCATACCCAATTCCTGTATTCTGAATACCAAGAACTTTCCGGTATAGGAAATCTCCGACACAGCCAAACGCATAATGATTGAAGGAACAACCTGCCAGTTTCCCGTCCGGTCTTACTGCATCCCAGTTTTCCCAGACTGTTGTTGCCCCCTGTTCTACTTCATAGAGCCAGGACGGGCACTGCTTCTGAAGCAATACTTTCCATGCAGTATCTGCATAGCCATACTGACATAAGATATCAAGAATATGTGGGGTAGCCATAAAACCGGTATCCAATCTGAATCCGTTCTTTACTACAAGTTCATTCAGTCTTTCCGCAAGAAGTGGTTCTTTCTCCGGTGACACCATATGATGTCTCAATGCCAGAATATAATTTCCCTGCATCTCCTGCCCAAGCTTTCCATCCTCTGATACATATTCTTCTTCGAACGCCTGACGGACTCTGTTTGCATAAGCACAGTATTTCTCTGCATTCTCCATATTTCCAACTAATTCAGAAATTTCCGAAAACATATCTGCATCTGCTGCCAGCAGACTGCTTCCAACATAATTCATTGTAAGAAATGCTGAAGCCGGTCCATCGGTAAATCCCTCTTCATTCACAACACTTGGAATAATCCAGTCTCCAAAATGAAATCCTGTATTGATCAGATAACGCTGGTTTTCAAGACTTCTTTCATCACAATTCTGTTCTGTCTGTGATCCCCCATAAGGAACTGCTTCACTTGGCAGTTCATGTGCAGCACGCTCCATGGACTGCATCCATTCCTCCATCGCCTCGTAATTTGCCTGAAGAACTTCTTTGTCTCCGTAGAGCTGGTACAACTGAAGTGGCAGTGTCAGTATGACATCCCCCCAGCCAAGAGAACCTGTATCCCCCTGCTGTACATAATTTCTGATCTGTGGTACTGTTCCCAGCACATATCCATTTTCCAGCTGATCCAGGCGAATACTGCGGAGCCAGTCTTCGTAAAAGGCTGTCATATTCTGATTATACAATGCTGTTGCCCCATAGACCACTACATCTCCTGTCCATCCTGCTTTTTCTCTTGTCGGACAATCTGTCGGAATCGTAATGTTATTCGAACGCTGGCTCCAGTAAATATTACTCTGCAGCTGATTGATCTGCTCATCCGAGCATTGGAAATTTCCTGTTACTTCATTTTCTGTACTGATTGCAAGAGCTGTGAAATCTTCTTTCTTCCAATCTGCTCCACCAGTCACGCGCACATAGCGGAATCCATGATATGTAAAATGTGGCTCAAAAATTTCTTCCCGCTTCTCTCCGCAAATATAAATATCCTCTTGTGCCCTGCTTGTTCCGGCAAAAACATAGAAGAAGTTCCCCTGACCGTCAAGCATTTCTCCATGTTCGAATTTCACTTCTGTGCCGATTTCTTCCTGAATCTTTACCCGGATGGTTCCTGCAAGGTTCTGTCCAAAATCAACCACTGTTTCGCCATTTGGTGTAACAAATACGCTCTGTGCAGGAACTTCTTCAAATACCTTTGCCAGTGGACTGATCTGCGCTTCCGGTATTGGATTTTCCATTGTATGTGTTCTCACCTGAAGCCACTTTTTATCATCATACTCTATCTCGGATGGCTCCCCGTCATATCTTCTTGCATCATAGGTTTCACCTAAGAATAAATCCGCACTTCGTACCGGTCCATCGAAGGAATATTTCCAGTTTTCATCGGAACAGATGACTTGTTTTTTACCATTTTCATCTATCATCTCCAACTGTAGCAATGCTCCCGGAACTTCTCCATATTCACATCCGTGTCCAAGCGCAATCTTTCCTTTATACCATCCGTCCGCAACAGTCACAGAAATTGCATTTTCTCCGTTTTGTACCAATTCGTCCACATTGTAGACCTGATACTTCAACCTTCTGTCGTATGCTGTAAATCCTGGATTTAATCGGCTGTCCGTCACTGACTTTCCATTGATCTTCACTTCATAAATACCATGTGAGGTCACATACAGACGGGCTCGTTTCACTGGTTTGTCTGCCCGAAAAACACGGCGCATCTGTACTGCCGGATCATAAGGTTCCATCGGCAAAGCCTCCCAGATATCCTCTTCTGTTTTCATTGCACTCATATCTCCGTGCATCATTGCTTCTGTAATCTTTTGCCACTCTTTTTTCGCTTCAAGCAGAGGATTCTGTGGTAATTGCGGCAATGGCTCCGGCTCCATCCACTTTGCTTTCCAGTCAGAATAATCAAAAAATGCAGTTTCAAAATAATTCTCTCCACTTTGAAGCATTTCCCCTGTATTTGTCCACACAGTAATCTGATAATGATATACGGATGTTGATTTTAACTTTTCTCCCTGATAAGAAATATCTGTAGTATCAGGGGTCTCCTGAACACCACTATCCCATACAATTACATTCTCTTCATTTCTGACAATCATTTGCCAGGCTTTCTGAAAAACATTGTTTTTTTCTGCAACAATCTCCCATGAAAATCTTGGGTGTTGACAATCAATCGAAATCGAATTTTTTACAAATTCACAAGTTATATTCTGAATAAACATAAATTTCCTCCCACTTATTCTCTAAAATCATATAAATTACTCTGGTTACTATAAATATCAGCTTACCATGAGTATAAAATATCATACGTCCAGCTATTGATTATTGTAATATCAGTTCAATTATTGTAAAATCATATATGTTGGATATTTCAGTATTTAAATTCCTTTTACATCAAATTCATTTTTCGGAGGTTATTTATGATCAAGGATATTAAGTCATTTTGCAGATTATTTTATGAATCCACCTTTCTCCCAATCAATTGCTATGATTATGCGTCGGATCAAAGTTATACTTATCCTGAAGATGCCGGGTTTGATATTATTGTAAATAATCCTTCTCCAGATTTTTTAAATTTCAAAAAGAATCCGGACTACTTTGTTTCTGATTCTTTTACTTATTATGGTTACGTCGAATCATCCGGACGCGATTATTGTCTTATTGTCGGACCTGTCTTCAGTACACCGGTAACAGAATCTGATACGCACAATTTTATGAAGGAATGGACCATTGATGCTTCCTTTCATTCCCGCGTCTCACATTTTTTACAAAGCATTCCACCGCAATCACTCTATTCTTTTTTGAATGTTCTTGCTTATTTACACTTCTGCATCAATGATGAAGTAATCTCTGTCAGTGAGCATTTCCAATTGGAAAGATTGAGCCAGACAGATAAGATATCCAGTGTTTACACAGAAAAAATCATGGAGCTCAAAGAAAATCAAAAATATCATAATACATATTTTTACGAAAAAGAAATGATGAAATATGTCCAGAACGGAGATATCAAACGATTGAAAGAACTTCTCAACAGCTCGCAGAATCTTGTGGAGGGGATTGTCGCGGGCAATGCGCTCAGACAAAAGAAAAACATTTTCATTACAATTGCAACACTCACTACACGTGCAGCCATTCAGGGTGGAATGAATCTGGAAGAAGCCTATCAGCTGGCCGATGTCTATATCCAGGATTGTGAGCATTCACAGAATCTCACTTATATTGAAAATCTCAATTATTCCATGCTGATTGATTTTGCAGAGCGTGTTGCAAAAGGGAAAATTCCAGGTGGAATGTCCAAAGAAATTTTTGATTGTGTCCAGTTCATCTCCCGTCATGTAAATGAACCGATCCAGGTTGGTGATGTCATGGAACATATCGGGAAAAGCCGCTCCTATCTTACGAAAAAATTTAAAAAGGAACTCGGCTTTGATATCAGCAGTTTTATCATGCGCTGCAAGTTAGAAGAGTCCAAAAGTCTGCTTACCTTTACAGAAAAAAGCCTGAGTGAAATCAGCAGTTACCTCTGCTTCTCCTCTCAGGCTTATTTTCAGAATGTATTTAAAAAGAAGTACGGAATTACTCCTACCCAATACAGAAAACAGACACAGCAGATCACTTAGTCCGTTACTGTTTCCTGCTTTCTTTTCGCGACCTCTTCTCTCATCTGAGGCAGCTTTTTCTCAAGATCAAACTGACTCACAAGAACAAACATAACCACAAATGCACTTAACGGGATAATGAAGGAAAATCCATAGATTGCCATCTTCGTTGCTTCCGGCGCAACAGAAAGGGTAGCATCATATCCTACTGCTGCAAGCATCCATCCAATCAGCGATCCTCCAACTCCGCTTCCTACCTTTCCTCCAAAACTGGAAGCACTGTTGGAGCACGCAACCATTTTCACACCATATTTATATTCATTGAAATCAATTGCCATTGTCGTCATAACTCCAACCAGACACATCATAGGAATGGTTGCAAACGTTGTAAAGCATCCAAGAACCATATATGCAGTGAAATTATTATGTAAGAAAATCATCAGCACATTGGAAATAATACCGATTCCGAAACTAAACTTCAATGTTCCAACAACTCCAAGTTTCTTGATCATCACACCTACAAGGGCAAATCCAAGGAATGTAGGAATCAATCCAACTCCTCCAAGTAATCCTACCAGATTATCATTTCCAAAAATCCATTTGCAATAATAAGTTCCCGCAGCTGCTGTTGTTCCGTAGAGGATACAAGCCAGAAGATTTACAATAAGAACGATCACCCAATATTTATTATGAAATAATTTTGTAATCGCCTCTCTGAAAGGAATCGCTTCTTCCTCTTCTTCAACTTTTTCAGCCACTGTACCTGATTCCGTAGCCGTTTCTCTACTTGTCAGATAAGCAATACCAAAAGCTAAAATAATGAATAATCCAATAATCACGCCAAATTTAATCCATGCACTCTGTGTTCCTCCCAATGCATTTGTAATTGGAATGATCAGAATTGCCATAATAAATCCTGCCACATAGCCGGCTCCTGCTCTCCATGTACCCATAATTCCACGTTCTTCCTGACTGTTTGTACGGACAGCCATCAAAGAGCCATATGGAATAGCTACTGCTGTATAAAGCACTGCTGATAGTAAAATATTGGTTACGAGTGCATAAGCAATCTGAAGTGTTCCGGATGTCTTTGGTACAGTAAACATCAATACAAGCATAATACCGGCCGGTATACCAGCCTTTAAAAGCCATGGTCTGTATTTTTCCTTACCTGGTTTCGTATGATCTACAATATTTCCCATGATCAGATCTGTAAATGCATCAATAATCTTACTGATCAACAATACAGTTGCAATCGCCCCTGCTGCCAGACCAACTTTGTCTGTATAAAAATAAGTCAGCTGTCCAATAATTGTTGAGATTGCATTCAGTGAAAATTGTCCTAATGAATCTCCAAGATAATCCTTTGTCCTCATAACTTTCTGGACACCGAACTTATCTTTCCCCAACGGTTTCTTTGCCATTTTCTCTTCCTTCTTTCTACTTTTATTGTGCTTATAAAATATCACGTTCCACATTCTTTTTATTGTAAAATCATTCCATTTATTGTAATATCATACATTCATTCATCAAATTTGAGTTTAAAATGTGCTGTCTGCTTTTCACCAGTCCGCAGCCGGTATTTTTCATGTAATGAGAGCATTCCCGGAAGATCCCCTCCTACACCACACATTGCGCCGTCAACATTTAATGTTGTCACCCATTCTTTTTTCAACAAATGACTATGTGTGGCATCTTCCAGTGCTCTCTGAGAGTAATGCCATGCACTAAAAAGCATTCCACCAGGATTAAGATTAATGATTGAAAGTCTTTTTCTATCCTTAGAAATTAATTCTAATTTTTTCACATCACATCTCGTTCCATTTTCCTGCGGACGCATATACTTGTGCTCTAATTCTTTCACACTCATGGAATAATGATCGAACAATGCAGCTGTTTTTCTGTCCGGATAACATTCCCATGGACCTCTTCCATACCAACTGATCTCATCAAAACTATCTGGCATCGTAATTGTCATTCCGATCCGGACAAAATCAATCTTTTTTGAAATGCCTGCCATCCTGATTTCTACTTCTCCATCCAAACCAAACAGATACTCTATGACAAGGGCTTTACAGAGTGGATGTCTCCAATAGGTTCTGATCTTTGTCTTTTCTTCTGTCTGTTCAATTGTATGTTTTACATATCGAAGCTTTTCTTCTGCCATCTGCCACTTCTTTACAGGCATAGAATTCAACATCGCCGGAACAAAATGTGCCGTATCAATATCATTATCTGTCATAGCTCTTGAAAAATTGGGACGCATCGGTGCAAGAAACAGTTCTTCTCCGTTGATTTGCGCAGAACAGATCAGTCCATCCTTTATTTTATACAAGAAATGGTTCCCGCTGATTTTAATCTCCTGTTCAGTTTCTACTACAGATAAATTCCTTCTTTGAGTAATATTTTCTGTATTTTCACTCTTTTTTCTTACCTTCTCTTTTATTACATTTTTCAAAATTATCTGATCATATGCAACGACATCTCCTTTTCTGGCCCATTTTGTATCGTTTTTCAATTTCCACCAAAATGTAATTGTATCCGCACCTTCCATTTTATCTTGTATAGTCACCACTTTTGATGTCTTCGGACTGATCAGATCCAGCAATTCATGGGAGATTTCTCCCTGTGACAGAAGTGTTCCGTCTTCTTTTGCCTCCCAGTGTAATTCATAATTTTGTAAGCCGTTAAACATCTGCTTATTGTAGATTCGAAAAGACTTTTCCTGCATACTTTCAACAGCTATTGAAAGCATCTGATAACATTTTCTCACTTCATATGCTGCCGGATGGAGTGTCCGGTCTGCCGCCACAATTCCATTTGCACAGAATGCTCCATCATTTCCTTTTGCATTTTTCTTTCGGAATCCATACGGGCTATACGCTTCATCAAAATCACTTCCATACAGCCACTGATCTGTATCATCTTTTCTCTTGTGGATTGCCTGATCGACAAAATCCCAGATAAATCCTCCGCACATATGCGGATATTGCTCAAATGCATCTGTATATTCTTTGAAATTTCCGAGACTGTTTCCCATGCAATGGGCATATTCACACAAAATAACCGGCATCTTTTCATACATCTGACAATCGATATCTTTATCATCTGCTGCCAAACTGTTTGCTATAAATGCAGTCCAGTTTTTAATCTTCTGCTTTTTGCAAAGTTTTTCAAATTCTACCTCATCCGGATACATTCGGCTCAAAAGATCTGTACACCTTTTATCGTACATTCCTTCATAATGGAAAATCCTTGTATCATCCAGCTTTTCAGCACTTTGACGCATTCTCACAAAATTCTCGCCCTTGCCGGCTTCATTTCCAAGGCTCCAGAAGAGAATCGACGGATGATTCCGGTCACGCAGGATCATTCGCTCCACACGGTCAATACACGCCTTCGTCCACCGCTCATCACTTGTCGGGAGAATCCTCCTTACTCCATGAGATTCCAGATCTGTCTCATCCATCAGGAGGATTCCATATTCATCACACAGTTCGTAAAAATATGGATCATTCGGATAATGACTGGTGCGAACTGCATTGATATTTAATTGTTTTAAAATCTTTATATCCTGCAAATGTCGTTCTTTTGGAACGGCCCAACCATGATCCGGGTCAAAATCATGCCGGTTTACTCCATGTATGATAAGCCTTTTTCCATTTAATTTTAATATATTTCCAACAACTTCAACCTTACGGAATCCAAAACGGAAAGATTTATAATACGTTTTCCCATTTATCTTCCATTCAAGCAGAATGGTATAAAGATTGGGCTGCTCATGGTTCCATTTCAAGGGATTTTTTACGAGATGGTGAAACTGGATTTCTGTCGTCTTTCCCTCTTTCTGATTTAATGTATCAAATGAGAGTTCCTTCTCTCCAAGCACTTCGTTTCTTTCAGGAATACTTGCTTTCACATGGATTTTTTCCTGATAAGATTCCTGGTTTGTTATTCCTGTTCTATCCTCTGGCTCATCCCAGCATTTTAACTGCAGGAAAAGTACTGTTTGTGCATCACTGTATTTTTCATCCAGATCTGCCCGCATATAAAAATCGCGGATCGTCACTTTCGGTTCTGCATACAGATATACTTCTCTGTAAATTCCACCGAAGAACCACATATCCTGATCTTCCAGATAAGTCCCATCTGAATATCTCCAGACAACTGCTGTTACCTGATTTTCACCATTTTCTATATAATCTGTGATATCAAATTCATGCGGAGTCATGGATCCTTGTGAGTACCCAACATATTTTCCATTGACATACACTTCAAGAGCCGCCTTTACCGCTCCAAAATGAAGAAAGATTTCCTGTTCTTTAAAGTGTTCCGGCACTGTAAATGTACGCCGGTAAATTCCATATTCCTGTAATTCATGACTGATCTGCGGAATGTGCTTTTTCTTCGTATTGATTGCCTGTGGATAGGAAGAACTGTAGTAATACGGTTTCCCATATCCTTCTAACTGCCAGACACTCGGAACAGTGATTGTATTCCATTTTGTATCATCGAGTTGTTTCTCTGCGAAGTTTTCCGGAAGTTCTGTCCCCATCTGGTAATAGAACTTCCATTCTCCGTTCAAAGAATATTTTGTTTTTGCTTCTTTCTTTTTGCAGGCATCCTCTTTATTATCATAAGTAAATGCAATTGCATGTCCTTTTTCTTTATTCTCACCTAAAACTGACAGATCTTCCCATTTGAATATTTTTTTATTCATTTTCTAAATCCACCTTCTTGATCAATCCGTTCTCATCGAATTCAATTGGCGCCATACATGCCCTCCTTAGATACTGTCCATTTGTACTCACATGGAAAAACACATACCACTGTCCATTCACTTCCTCAATACTGCCATGATTGTTCCAACTTTCCTCGTTCAGCGATATGTTGTCAACAATCACACCCTGATATGTAAATGGTCCGAGCGGAGACTTTGATGTCGCATATCCAAGACTGCTCGGTCTTCCACTGGAGATATCTGCAAAAACATAATAATAGGTATCTCCACGCTTTCTCATAGAACTTCCTTCATGAAAATGATGCTCTTTCTCCGTTACAAGCCCTTCTACAATCGTACTTTCATCAATGCTCATCATATCCGGATTCAGTTTTGCCCCACAAGAAGAAAACTGTCCCCAATAATAGTACGCCTGTCCATCATCATCAACAAAAACTGCCGGGTCAATTCCTTTTACAGGAAGTTTCACTGCATTTTTAAATGGCCCTGTAGGAGAATCTGATACTGCAACTCCTTCCGTATCGTCAGAAAGACAAAAATACAGATAGTATTTTCCATCTTTATAGATACAATCCGGTGCAAACAGACTCTTGTTCTTTTGCTGTTCTATCAGTATATTCCTCAAAATCGGCAAAAACTGATCTATCGGCATCTCTCTGGTCTCTTCTGGGAGAAAAGTCAGAATTGCTTCCGGAAGTTCATTATAAGACTTAACATTATCCAGATAAGCAGGTTCCTGAATCTCATCTGCCCATGGGACATCCTTGATGGAAAAGCTGATTTCACTCTCTACCCATTGTTCTAGATCTGCGGACGAAATTACTTTGTACTGATTGGAACACCAGGAATCCTCTTTTGTGTCAAGACTTCCATAGATATAGACTTTTCCATCCGGCATCACATGAGCTTCACCATCCGGGATGTTGGATTTGATATTTAGAAATGGTTTCATAGTTTATACACCGCCTCCTTGCTATTCGTTTGTTTCTTGTTTTTCTAAAGCGACTATAACATTTGAGGATGTATAATTATTGTAATTTTATATATTGTATTGTAATTTTATTCTTTTTAACTACTTTATTTGTAAATGGTTGGAAAGAGACGATTAGCGACACCAGCCTAAAGGTATAAGCCACCTTACATAACGGAATAGAAAAAGGGCGTGTGAAAAAACGAGAGTTTTTTCATAACTTACTTGACACTACCTTTCCGTCAGATGCATATTTCACCTCTATGACAATTCCAACATCCTCATCTTCGATACGAATCAAAATATCACTGAATCCATCTCCTGATTTCCTGTTTGACATGACAGACCAGTTTTCCTTGAAACCGAGAATTCCAAGAAGTAATCCGTGATAGAAGTTCTCTTTCGTTGGTTTTTTCACAAAAGTATCTCTGATACTGATTGTTTTCCTCATATAGTCTGTGAAAATACTTTCTTTTGCAACCCTGAGACATCCTGTTAAAATTGCAAATTTCAGGCTCTTATTCGTCTTCAAGCCATTCTCAAACAAGTTACAGATAAGTAATACCATCTCATCGTAGTAACCATTTTCACTTTCATTTGCTTTTGCCAATGGAACATCATATTCATCAAGAAGCACTATGACTTTCTTCTCATAATGCTTCTCCAATAATTCTGTAAGCTCTCTGATACTGTATACCAGTGAATCATTTGACATTTCTTTAGTTGATTTAATAGTTCCTGATCTGTCTCATCAAGTTTTTGGCTCTCGGAAAGAAATGACAATCTCCGCCCCTGATTAGTTTCTTAAAGTGTCGTCCTTATCCACTCATCTGCCAGCTCCGGCCAATCCTTTACTTCTTCATTCACCTGTTCTTTCTCACGTTTCGTCTGTCCGGTGAACATTTTCGCCATCTCATTCAAAGCCTGTTTCACTTCTTACGGCACAGGAAATGTCCCATCGTTCACAGCCTGACCTAATACGAAAGTCTGCTCCAAAGTATACGGTTCTCCAAACTCTTCATTCGCCCATGCTTCATCAGCAAGCGACAATCCATGTTTCCCTTTTGAAAATGCATGGAATGCATATGGAATCTGCTTTTTCTGCAGAGCCTGTGCAAATAAAAAGGAATTCTGAACCGGAACCAGCTCATCCGTTACAGTCTGCCATAAGAAGCATGGCGGCATATCTTCTGTCACTTGTTTTTCCAGAGACATATATTCAAGTTCTTCCTCAGAAGCATCCGCTCCTAAAAGTGCTGTAAAAGAACCTCTATGTGCGTATTCACCGGAAGTAATTACCGGATAGGAAAGAATGACTGCATTTGGTTTTGCTGAGACAAATGCATACTCCCCTCTCTCAGCTTCTTCAAACTCCTGCCAGTGTACAGCAACACTTCCACATGCATGTGCACCTGCCGAGAATCCGCATAACATGATCTTATCTTTATCTACATGAAGTTCTTCGGCATGTTTTCTAATATAACGGATTGCGCGCATCAGATCCTGCATTGGCTGCATTTTTAATGGAATCATCTGCAACAGATTGGTTGTATAAGTTACAACTGCTGTCTGATATCCCATCTCATAAAATTTCTTTGCTACAATCTCGCCCTCTGATGGAGAAACCACAGTATATCCACCACCTGGAACGATCAGCATACATGGTCGTATTTCTTCGTCTTCATGGAAATATAATCTCATATTCGGAATAAATCCACATGCTGCTGCGTAATTGTATTCCGATTCATCCCATAATTGCACTTTATTCATAACTAGCTGCCTCCCTTACTACTGTCAGATTGCATTCTTATCCAACTGAAACTTCCCATTTTCATACTTCAGTGGCATGAAAGATGGATGTTCTTTTCCGAATTTATTCGGATAATGTAAAACCAAATAATATTGATCTGAAAAGCTTTTAAAAATCATTCCATGCCCTCCATCATGATCATATAATGGCTGACTGTCAATTTTCCATTTTCCGTTAATTTCATTATTATCTGAATATGCCATAGCTTCTACATATCCTGTCTTTGCATTCGTTGACCAGAGCATATGTAATTTTTCATCCTCTGTTCGAATCAAAAATGGTCCATCTGTGACATAATTTCGGAAGAAATATCTCTTTACAAATGGCTTTGCTTCGGATGCTGAAAATAAAACAAATGGCTTGCCTACGCTTTCTTTTAAATCTTTACTCAATTCGATCGCACACATTGTCCCATCATGAATTTCTCTCCATTCATGGCAGAAAATCATGTATGGTGTTCCATTTTTTGCAATATATAACGTTCCATCCAGACATCTCCAGTTCTTTGGTGTCACATAACCATCTGACCAGAGTGTAAATGGTCCTTTTGGATTTTCTGCCACAAGTACAGCTGTCCCAAGCCCTTTTTGCTTATCTGCAAATGTCGCAAACATATAAAATTTTTCCTGATAATAATACACTTCCGGAGCCCAATAGCTCTTCTCACTCCAGAATCCATCCGGTCTGTGAAAGACCTCGAAAGGTCCTTCCCAGTTTTCCAGATCATCACTTACATATACATCGAAACCATACGCCTGCCCTACAAATGCAGTTTCACTTCTCGTTCCATAAAGATAATATTTCCCATCATAAGGCATAATATATGGATCTCTTATATTAATTTCATTACTCTTCATACTTAATCATTCCCTTTTTCATGCTCCTTCTGATTCAAAGCATTAACAACTGCTTCATACATCGGTCTTGCCTCCGGTGCAGCTCCAAGAAGCTCAGCCAGTGTCATTCCATATGCGAACTGAATCATAGGTCCTTCAAGCATTCCCGGTGCCATCTGATTAAACATTTCTACAGCAAGTGGTTCCGCAACGATTTCGCCAAGTGTGCTGTCCATACTGAATCTCTCTACTGCAAGACTTGTCTCTGTATCATATTCATAATCATATACCCCGGAACCAACTTCGTGTACTTCCTCTTTTTCCGGAAGTACGATCACAGCTGTTGTGTTGGCCGGAACTTCTACATGGACATGAATTTTTCCATCCTTACAAGATGTATTAGCCACGATTTTTCCGTAAACAGATTCAAATTCTGTACCACACTCTTCGATACCTTTCACGAACATCGGTTTTACCTGAAATCTCTTATATCCCGGCTCTAACTGAGATAATCCGGCAACTTTGCGGTACATCCAGTCACCTACAGAACCATACGCATAGTGGTTCAGAGAGTTCATTCCTGACTCGTCAAATGTTCCGTCCGGTTTGATAGAATTCCAACGCTCCCAGATTGTTGTTGCTCCCATGTTTACTGCATAGAGCCATGACGGATAATCTTCTTTCATAAAGAGTGTTGCCGCCATCTCATGTGCTCCATTTTCAGAAAGTGTATGACAGATATAAGGTGTTCCAACGAATCCTGTAGCCAGGTGATTTTTGTGGTTTCCAATATTTGTAAGCAGAGTATTCAAGATACGTTTTCTGTCTTTTTCTCTTGCAAGATTAAAGTATAGGGAAATGATAGCACCTGTCTGTGTTTCACTTACAATACGTCCTGTCTCTGTATAATATTCTCTCCGGAATGCATCCAAAGTTGTTTCATAAAGATCCGCATACTTTTTCGCTTCTTCGTCTTTTCCCAGCACCTCTGCTGTTTGCTTCACAAGATCTGTTACATACAGATAGTAAGCATTTGCAATCATATATTTGTCTGTCGCTCCGGTTCTGTCCGCACTCTCTTCTTTGTCCAGTGCAAGCCAGTCTCCGTACTGGAATCCACTCTGCCAGAGACCATTCTCTTCACAGTTGTTCTTAATGTAGTCTACCCACTCATGCATACATTTCCAGCTTTCTTTCAGGATACCTTTATCGCCATAAATCTGATAAACAACCCACGGAACAATAACTGCTGCATCACTCCATGCGGAGGAACTGTAAGATTCCAGAATATCCGGCACAACATGTGGCACACCTTTTTCCAGAGAAGATTCTGCTGACACATCACGCATCCATTTTTTGTAGAATAATGCTGTATTTCTGTTAAATGCGGCTGTCCAGGAAAATACCTGTGCATCTCCGGTCCATCCAAGACGCTCATCTCTCTGCGGACAATCTGTCGGAATATCAAGGAAGTTATCTCTCTGACTCCATGTAATATTACTTTGCAGCTGATTTACTTTTTTGTTAGAACAGTGGAAATCACCTGTCTTTTCCATATCAGAATGTGTCACACAAGCAAAAAACTGATCTGCTGTAAATTCTTCCATTCCTTCTACGCTGATATAACGGAATCCATGGAATGTAAAATGTGGACGGAAAATCTGTTCTTCTCCGTTACAGATAAATGTATCGATTGATTTTGCCTGACGAAGTGTCTCCGGATAGAAGTTTCCATCCTTGTCCAGAACCTCTGCATGATGGAGCACAATCTTCTGTCCCTTCTCACCTTTCACATGCACTTCTACAACACCGGTAACAATCTGCCCGAAGTCAACCAGTCTTTCTCCCTTTGGTGTAACAATCAGTTCTTTTCCTGTAATTCGCTCTGTAATGCGGACCGGCTCATTCTCCTGCGCTGTCAGAACTGCTTTGTCGAATTCTTTCACCTGAACAGTTCCTGTTTTTATTTCCGGCGCATCCGTGTCAATTGTCTCACCCATATAGATCTCGCTGTAGCAAATCTCTCCTGTCCTTACAGACCAGCTCTCATCTGTCGCGATCACTTCACTGCTTCCATCCTCATATTCTATGTGAAGCTCTGCAAAAGCTCCCACCTGTGTGCCATAACGGTTCGGCTCACAGGTAAATCCAAGGATTCCTTTATACCAGCCATTTCCGACCGTAATCTCCATTTCATTTTCTTCTGCAAGCTGTTCTGTTACATCATAGATTTGATACTGCAGTCTGTTGTGATAGCTTGTCCATCCCGGTGCCATACGGTAATCACCTACTGTCTGTCCATTCAATGTCACCTCATATACACCATGTGCAGTTGCATACAGACGGGCTTTCTTTACCTTTTTATCAATTGCAAATGTTTTTCCAAATACCGGGCATGCTGTCTCTTCTTCTGGGAAATCACTTGTGATCATCTTTGCGATAAACTCTGCATTGTCAAAAATTCCTGTCTCAAATGTTCCTCCGATGGATTCTACATTTCCATGGTTATCTGCCACAGACACCTCTACTTTGTAGAGCATTTCATCTGCCAGTGTTTCTCCTTCATAAGAAATCAAAACTGACTGGTCTGATGCTTTCTTCCCACTATTCCAGACAATGTTACCTTTTTCATCAGTCACCTTTATTTCATATGCAGTCTGTAAAGTATCCTTCTCCTGTGACTCTATTTTCCAAGAGAATCGTGGTGCTTTCTCTGTAAGTCCGATTGGATTTTCTCTGTATTCTGTTCTAAAATCATATAATCTCATTCTATTTCCTCCATTTTCAGTAAATCCACAAAAGGACAGAACCTCTTTGGCAGTTCCGTCCCTTCATTTTATTCTATCATTTCTATTCTGTTTCTTTTCTCTTCTGCAGTTCTGCTACAATCTCAGGATATCTCTTCTCAAGATCATACTTCTTTAAGAGGATAAACATGATTACGAAAAGTGCAAGCGGAATGTAGATACCAAATACAAAGATTGCTGTATCTACCGATGCCGGCTGAACATCAAGTGCTGCTTTATAACCTGCTGCTGCGAGAAGCCATCCGATCAGGGATGCTCCGATACCGGATCCAATCTTACTTCCGAATGAGTTTGCACTGTTTGTCATACCTACAATACGTTTCCCGAACTTGTAATCATTATACTCAACACAGTTATTAACCATTGCTCCAAACAGACACATCAGAGGTATATTGGCAAATGTTGTAACAACACCACCTGCAATACATGTTGCAAGGCTATATGGAGTAAATACTCTGACTAAACAAGCTATAGCTCCCATAACACAGGAAATCATACAAGTTTTTGTCATACCTAATTTGGATGCCATCGGTCCTGTCAGGATAAATCCAAGGAATGTAGGGATCAGTCCGACTGCTCCAAGAAGTGCTACGATGTTATCATTTCCAAGAATATATTTTGCATAATATGTACCACCGGATGTGCTAAGTCCGTAAGAAATATTCATTATAAACTGAAGTACAAGCATGATCACCCAGTATTTGTTCTTGAAAAGAATCTTAAGGCCTTCTGCAAATGGCACATCCTCATCTTCACTTTTTTCCACAATCTGCACATTTTCCTTTGAAACCTTGTAAAGTAACAATAAAGAAAGTACTGAAATCAATCCAAAGATTACAGCAACTTTAATCCATGCACTCTGTGTTCCGCCAAGCATATTTGTAATCGGAATCAAAAGGATCGCAATGATCATTCCTGCAATATATCCGAATGCTGCACGGAAGATACCCATCTTACCACGCTCTTCAGAGCTCTCTGTACGCATAGCCATCAATGCTCCGTAAGGAATTGCAACTGCTGTGTAAACAACTGCTGTGATCAATATATTTGTGATCAATACATATGCTGCCTGTATTCCGCTGCCTGCATTCTTTGGCACTGTAAACAGTAACACGATCATTACAAATGCCGGAATCGCCATTCTAATGAACCAAGGACGACATTTTCCTTTTGGTGATTTTCCGGCATCCATGATTTTACCCATAAGAAGATCTGAAAATGCATCGATAATCTTTGCAACCAGAAGCATTGTCGCAACCATTCCTGCTGCCAATCCAACCTTCTCTGTATAGAAGTAAGTCAGCTGTCCCACCAGACCAGACATAATGTTCAGTGGCATTTGTCCAAGACCATCACCGAGATAATCTGTCATTCTCATTGATTTCTGAACTCCCATTGAGTCCAGACCAAGTTCTTTTTTTGTTTTAGCCATTTTTTGTCCCTCTCTTATTTTTTCCTTATCCCGTTATTCTCAGCTTACTGTGAATAACAACTCTTTATTACAATCTCATCCTATAATTGATTCAACGCATTTACCATCTGCTCAAGCATCTCTCTCTTAATTCCCGGAACGAAGCTTAGAAGCTGACGAAGCGGCATTCCTTCCATCATGGCTGCCATCATTTCCTGATTCACAACCCCTGACTGGTCATTTTCATTTGCTTCTGCCATATCCATTGCTGCATCATTCTGTTCCATTCCCTGCATGAATGGTGCCATCACAACCTGTGCTTTCGGATCACGCATCAGCTCACCAAGACAAGTATTTAAGGAATATACCTTTGGAATTTCCTTTGTCGGATGTACCAAAATTTCTCCGCTTAAGCACATTTGATCTACATTTTCTCCAATCATTACCTGATAACTACCTTCTTCTGCATACCAATCATGGATCTGAGTGTTCCAGTAAGCAAAAGCTCTCTCATCTAAAGTAAATGTAACTGTCTTCTCTTCTCCTGCCTCTAAGGATACCTTTTCGAATCCTCTCAGCTCTCTGACCGGACGTACCACTTCTGTCTCCGGAGCTGCAACATAAAGCTGAACAACCGTCTTTCCGGCACGTTTTCCTGTATTTTTAACCTTTACACTTACTTCTACATGTTCTTTGTCGGACATTTCTTTCTTATCCAACTGAAGATCACTGTATGCAAATGTTGTATAAGATAATCCGTAGCCAAACGGGAATGCTGTTTCCATCTTTCTGGATGTGTAATAGCGATATCCGACAAACACACCTTCCTGATAAACTGCATTGTCAAATCCTTTTCCATAAGTCAGATAACATGGTGTATCTTCCAGACGAAGTGGAAATGTCTCTGCAAGACGTCCGCTAGGATTCTTTCTTCCTGAAAGTACTTCCGCAACCGCTTTTCCTACAGCCTCTCCTCCAAGATAAGCTTCCAGAATTCCTTCCACCTGATCTTTCCAAGGCATGATAACCGCAGAACCATTATGAAGAACTACTACTACATGTTTCTGTACTTCAAGCACTTTTTTCACAAGCTCATTCTGGCAATTTGGAAGTTCCATATGCTTTCTGTCATATCCTTCCGATTCGAAGTTATCCGGAAGTCCAAGGAAAAGAACCGCTACATCAGCCTCCTCTGCAATCTTCACTGCTTCGCTCTGAAGTGCTTCTACAACTTCGTCTTTCTCATCCTGATATCCTTCTGCAAAAGTCACGTTCGCAAGTTCCGGAATTTCTTTTGCCGCATCCAGTGCTGACTCTACTTTCCAGCTATTGATGTGAGAACTTCCTCCACCCTGATATCTAGGTGTCTTTGCATATTTTCCGATAAATGCAATCTTCTTATCAGAAGTCAGTGGAAGAATTTCATTTTCATTCTTTAATAACACCATACACTCCGCTTCGATTTCAGCCGCTGCTTTATGATCTTTTTCATAATCAAATACAGCTTTCTCATCACGATTCTCTGTGTAACGGAAAATAATATTAAGAATTCTTTCACAAGCCTGATCAACTACGCTCTCATCAAGTTTTCCTTCCTGAACAGCTTTTACGATCAGTCGGTCATTTTCATAATCTCCAGGCGGCATCTCCAGGTCAAGCCCCGCTGCAAGAGATGAAATTCTGTCATTGACTGCACCCCAGTCAGAAACAACATATCCGTCAAATCCCCATTCTTTTCTTAAAATATCTGTCAGATATTTTTTATTGTCTCCAACAAATTCTCCATTGATACGATTGTAAGAACTCATTACCGTCCATGGTTTTGCTTTTTTAACTGCACCCTCGAAAGATGCCAGATAAATTTCTCTTAATGTTCTTTCATCTGCATCAGAAGAGTTTGTCATACGACGCTTTTCCTGATTGTTCGCCACAAAATGTTTTGCACTGGTTCCTACATTCTTGCTCTGAATTCCTTCGATCAGTGCTGCTGCTATCTCTGTAGATACATACGGATCCTCTGAATAGTATTCAAAGTTTCTTCCACAAAGTGGTGAACGCTTAATATTCAGGGCAGGTCCTAGAAGTGTACTTACGTTCATTGCCTGACATTCCTGTCCAAGCAGCTCTCCCTGTCTGCGAATCAAGTCACGGTCGAAACTAGATGCTGTTGCACATCCGGCCGGAAAGCAAATTGCTTTTTCGCTCTCATTGATTCCAAGATGATCTGCTGATTCTGCCTGCTTTCTGATTCCATGCGGTCCGTCTGTCACCATGACTTTCGGGATTCCTAATCGTTCTATACCCTTGAGATTCCAGAAATCAGCACCGGAACACATTCCTGCTTTCTCTTCCAGTGTCATCTGAGAGATTAAATTCTGAATCTTCTCTCTTTCCATACTGTCGTTTCCTCCTTATTATGATGTAATGCTAGTTACATTGTTATCGGGTTTTCATCATGGCTATATCATAACTGGATTACGCGCCATTTTATTTCATTTTTAAACTTTTATTTATATATTTATACTTTTATTATGCTTTTTTCTATTGACTTGGGAAATATTTTCGATTACGCTGATGACAGAAAGAATACAAATCGAACGTCTATTTTATATAAAGAAAAGAAAGTGAAAACTTATGAAAAAGAATTATTCTCTGATTAATTTTATAAAAGCTTATTACCCAGATTCGAATATCCCCATGTATCTTTTTTCGGATGAAAAATGTATTTTCTGCATGCCGGAACAGGACGAACTAACTTATCCTCCATTCCAATATCTTCAAGAACTTTTTTCAGGTTCCGAGCGTATCACTTACTGTACAACTGAATATGGGATCATGTTTTGTTCTCTCAGATTAAATCACTGTAAAAATGGTTACATTATTTTTGGTCCGGTCACAACTGTGCCTTATTCTGATTCTGATCTGCAACGTTTATACAAAGACTACATGGTATCAAACGACAGCCGCTCTGACTTCAATTCCTTTCTTCGTCAGATTCCATGTCTGTCCCTGAGCTCTCTGTTAAAGAAATGCATCTTCCTCAACTACTGCCTGCACGAAGAGCTTCTTTCACTTGAACAGCTCACATCTATCGGACATGTATCGTCTGAAAATGATGTCATGTCAGATACCTCTCTTCTTTTAGAAGAAACTTATCAGAAAAAGGAAAATGAGCAGCACAACCGGACTTATATTCTTGAAGAAGAGATTCTAAAGCTTGTCCGCACCGGTGACTGCGAAGGGTTTAAAAAATTCGCCTATAGCGAGAGCAATTTTCACATTGGCGTTACAGGCTCCACTGCCCTGCGCCAGTTAAAGAATAATATTATCATTACCACGACACTCTGCACCCGTGCCGCGATTGATGGAGGGCTTGATTACGATACTGCTTATCAGCTCTCCGACTATTTCATTCAATCTTCAGAGCGTCTGACAAGTGCAGATCGTTTAACTGATCTTCTTGGGAAAATCAGTTATACTTTTGCCGAAAAAGTAGCGCAAGCAAAAACGCCCGTCTCAACAGACGAGCGCATGCAAAAAGCCATTCGATATATTCAGCAGAATACAAACCAGCATCTCACCGTCGGAGATGTCGCTGATTATGTTGGATTCAGCAAATCTTACTTCTCTGCTTATTTCAAGAAAACACTTGGTTTCTCAGTCAGCGCATTCATCCTGCGCTGTAAACTGGAAGAAGGAAGAGAACTTCTGCAATACACAGATAAGTCCATCAGTACGATCAGTGAATTCCTGTGCTTTTCCAGCCAGAGTCATTTTCATACCGCATTCAAAAAACAATTCGGAATAACACCTTCTGAGTATAGGAAGAGTGCCAACGGGTGACAATCGGGGACGGGGTGAGCCAACGGGGACGGGGTTAGTGGCTTTTTGCTACGCAAAAAAGCCACTAACTCCGTCCCCGTTGGCTCACGTCCCCTGTTGGTTCACCTAATTTTCTTCTTCACTATCTTATACCCAATCACACCTGACAGGATTCCAAACACAATTCCACCCAACACATCTGTTGGAAAATGTACATAAAAATATAATCTTGAAAATGCAATCAATACTGCCAAAACTCCTGCAATTTTCCATCCTTTTTTTGCACCTGCCAAATACAGAGCCGCTACGGAAGCAAAGGATGCTGCCGTATGCCCTGATGGAAATGAATAATCATGTGGTTTTGCTATAATAATCTGCACCGCAGTATTTATATCATATGGTCTTGTCCTTGCAATCAGATTCTTTAAGATTACATTGCACAATATTAAATCTACGATTAAAGCAGCCGCTACAATAATTCCTGTCTTTCTAGTCTTCGGATAAATCAATAACACCGCTGCCAGTATAATCCAGATAATGCCTGCATTTCCCAAACTTGTAATTGCTGCCATGCACTTGTCCAATATTGGTGTATGGATTTTCTGTAAAGCATCCAGAATTTGAAATTCAATTCCCATGTTTCTTATACCTAATTAGTTAATAAATGTTTCATGCAATTTACGCATTGCAAGATCTGTGTATTCTTCATCGATCAGAACTGTAATACGGATTTCTGAAGTAGTGACCATCTCTGTATTTACACCGATACTAGCCAGTGCCCCGAACATTTTAGCAGCGACACCGGAATGTGAACGAATACCCGCACCAATGACAGATACCTTAGCAACTTTTTCATCGGAATCTAATTTTTTAATTCCAAGATAATCTTTGTTGTCGTTCAATAAATCTAACGCACGAAGAAGGTCTGGTTTAGCTACTGTAAATGAAACAGATTTTGTTCCGTCTTTGCCAAGTGACTGGATCATAACATCGATATTGAGGTTATTCTTGTCTAATAAATTCAATAAACGGAATGTGCTGTCTGGGTCATTTCCGAGTCCGGCAACACGAATTTTAGCTACATTTTTATCGGCTGCTACACCGCTGATTAACATTTTTTCCATTTTTGTATTCTCCCTTACAATTGTTCCGGAATTTCGGTTCAGGCTGGAGCATACTAAGAGTTCCACACCATATTTTTTTGCGATTTCCACACATCTGCTATGGAGGACTTTTGCCCCAAGAGAAGCCATTTCCAGCATCTCGTCGTAAGTAATCTCTTCCATCTTTTGCGCATCCGGTACGATACGTGGGTCTGCAGTATAAACACCATCTACATCTGTATAAATCTCACAGACATCTGCATGGAGTTCTGCTGCTAAAGCAACTGCTGTTGTATCCGATCCGCCACGGCCAAGAGTTGTAATATCTTCATATTTGTTAATCCCCTGAAATCCTGTTACAACTACAATCTTATTGGCATCCAGCTCTTTTCGGATACGCTCTGAGTCGATTCGTTTAAATCGTGCATTCTGATAAGTTGACGTTGTCTGCATCGGTACCTGCCATGCATTTAACGATACTGCGCTGACTCCCATCTGGATCAGCGTCATGGCCATCAACGATACAGATACTTGCTCTCCTGTTGAAAGCAGCATGTCCAGTTCCCTTCTGGACGGCTGTTCAGTAATCTGCTTAGCTGTTGCAATTAAATTATCTGTTGTTTTTCCCATTGCGGAAAGAACAACAACAACCTGACTGCCGGCCTGCTGTTTTTCGATACAGCGTTTTGCTACATTGCGGATGTGTTCCAGATCAGCGACTGAACTTCCGCCAAATTTCATTACTGTAAGCATATTTTTTAATCTCCTTTGATTCCTCAATAAGCCTTCCGTGAAATGACAGACCTAACAAGGAATTTAATACTTGAATAGTATAGCACAATTGATTTCACGGAACAACCATCGATAAATGCCACCTTCTATTACGTTATTGTTCACAGTGCCAAATAACTCTATTGCACCAATATTACACACTGGTTGCCCCTTGATTCAAAAACAGACTCGAATTGTTCTTTTTCATATTCAACCACACCGGTTATCGGGTCTGCAATTGTGACATGATTCTCATCGTATCCAATCAGCACCGCTCCGTGGTCATTCTGGCTCCACTCAACATAATCACCATTTTCTGTATACCACCCACTTGTTTCATAACGATCTGCCATATCTATGGTACACCACACCACCACAGGTGTATCTTCACTTACCCATTGATATAATTTTTCCAGTGATACTCCTTTTTTGGCAATTGCCCGCATCGTGCTTCCATTCTCATCCAAATATTGATTTACCGCTGTAACAATTGCCCCTGTTCCGCAAATGATTCCATTTATAGTAGTAGGATCCCCTATAAAATATTGATTTATATCACTCCCATAAATCTTTCCGTCTTCACCCGTATATATTTCTGCTTCATATAATACCGGTAAATATTGTGTTGCCATCTCTACTTTATCTGCCTGATATCCATAATAATTCAATACCATCGTCATTGCTGTGATCTCGCATCCTGTCGGCAACTCCGGCATCTGGTTTATAATCGGGAATCCCTCAATTATATACGACTTTGGTAACTCTTTTTTTTCACTTTTTTCTTGTGTGCTTTTACTTTTTGAATCTTCGTTGGAATTAACCATACTGATTGGTTTTATACTTTCTAGTATCGCTGTTAGATCCACGCGCTTCAAATTACTCGTATTTTCTTTTTTTATTGCAACTATTTTATTCTCAGACTTTGCTATTGCCGAAATTGGGCAAAGCCCTACAACCCCTGCAATACATGTAATTGTCACTAATGTAAAAATGTGACTCTTATTTTTATTCATCTCACAAATGTTACTTCGCAAACTGACTTTCATACAAATGCTTGTAAAATCCACCGGCCTGCAATAATTCGTCATGTGTTCCCTGCTCGATAATATTTCCATCCTTCATCACAAGAATCACATCTGCTTCCCTGATTGTAGACAATCTATGGGCTACAATAAAACTCGTTCTTCCTTCCATCATCTGATGAAAAGCTTTCTGAATTCGGATTTCTGTACGTGTATCAATAGATGATGTTGCTTCATCCAAAATCAACATTGGTGGTAAATTTAACATTACCCTTGCAATACAAAGCAATTGTTTCTGTCCTTGCGAAAGATTTCCTCCTTCTTCCTGGATCATCGTATCATACCCTTCCGGCATTCTCTTAATAAAGCTGTGGGCATGGGCTGCTTTTGCTGCCGCTATGATCTCTTCTCTTGAAGTCCCCTCTCTTCCATATGCAATATTCTCAGCAACAGTCCCTGATTTAAGCCAGGTTTCCTGCAAAACCATACCAAAATTTTCTCTCAGACTGTCTCTTTTAATTTCCTGAATGTCATGACCACTGACAATAATCTGACCTGCATCAATATCGTAAAAACGCATCAACAAATTAATCAGTGTTGTCTTTCCACATCCTGTCGGGCCTACGATAGCAATCTTCTGTCCCGGCTTTACCTGCAGATTCAGATGTTGAAGTAACGGAACATCTTTTCTATAAGAAAATGATACTTCTTTTAATTCCAGACTTCCGTCTGCCTGTTGTAAATCAACCGCCTGCTCATAATCAGGGATTTCTGGTGTTTCTTCTATAAAATCAAACACTCTTCTCGCACATGCCGCAGCATTCTGAAGTTCCGTGATAACACTGGAAATCTCATTAAACGGTTTTGTATATTGATTTGCATAGCTTAAAAAGCAAGATAATTGTCCTACGGAAATATATCCCCGGATTGCACTTAACGCACCTGTAATTCCAACACCTGCATATACAAGTCCATTTACAAAACGAGTGCTTGGATTCGTAATTGATGAAAAGAAAATCGCACGCAGACTAACTTTTTGCAAATCTGCATTTATCTCATCAAATCTTTCCAAAGCCCTTGAACCATATCCAAATGCCTGTACTACTTTTTGGTTTCCCACCATCTCATTAATAAGTGATGTCATCTCTGCGCGCTTCTCTGATTGTGCTTTGAACATCGTATATGTTCTCTTTGCAATAAAGCTCGCAACAAACAATGACACTGGCGTGATTAAGATAACAACCAGAGAGATTTTCACATTAATCGTCAACATAAAGAGTAATGTCCCCACAATTGTAACAATTCCTGTGAATAACTGTGAAAATCCCATGAGCAATCCATCTGAAAACTGCTCTACATCTGTAATAATTCTGCTGATTGTCTCACCATACTGGTGTGAGTCAATATATTTCAATGGAAGTTCCTGTAATTTTGCAAATGCCCGGATTCGAACATCTTTTACTACCCGGTAAGTAATTTTATTATTACATAAATTCATAAGCCATTGTGCCACACCTGTCAAAATGATCACAACCGCATACTTTTTTAAAATCTGAAATACACCGGCAAAATCTACATGTCCTTTTGACAATATCAAGTCAATTGCATTTCCTGATAAGATTGGTGCATACAAAGTCAATGCTACAGAAATTGCTGCAAAAATCAACGATAAAATCAGATAATGCATATATGGACGTATCAGCTTAAAAACTTTTTTCATTGTATCCTGGTTCTTTTTTTCTAACTGATTATTCATGGTCCTGCACCTCCTCTTTTGAAAATTGAGAATAGCAGATTTCCTGATATACCTCACATTGTTTCAACAATTCCTGATGTGTTCCATAGCCAACCATCTGTCCGTCATCTAATACAATGATCTTATCTGCATGCATAATCGACGCTGCTCTTTGAGACACAATAAATACAGTCATATCATTTGTATCTTCTGCGATTGCTTTTCTTAAATTAGCATCTGTTGCAAAATCCAACGCAGATGCACTGTCATCCAAAATCAATACTTCCGGATTGCGGACCAATGCTCTTGCGATTGTGAGTCTCTGTCTCTGTCCTCCTGACAGATTCTTTCCGCCCTCACTTAACACTGTGTCTAATTTACCAGGTTTATTTTCTACAATTTCCAATGCCTGTGCTGTCTTAAGTGCCTCAAAAATTTCTTCATCGCTGGCATCTTCTCGTCCCATCTTCATATTATCTCGAATTGTTCCATGGAACAAAACTGCTTTCTGCGGAACCATGCCGACTTTGCTTCTCAGATTCTCTACTTTATATTCCCGGACATCTTTTCCATTGACAAACACCCGACCTTCTGTCACATCGTAAAATCTTGGGATTAAACTTACCAAGGTTGACTTTCCTGAACCAGTACCACCGATAATTCCGATTGTCTCACCTTTTTTCGCTGTAAATGAAATGTGCTCCAGAGCAGGCTCTTTACTCTTTTGATAATAAAATGTTACGTCTTCCATGCTTACAGCTGTTTTTGGTTCTTCTGTCTGTTGCACTGCTGACTCTTTTTCATTACCATCTACAATGCCTGGCTTCATTGCAAATACTTCATTGATTCTTCCTGCCGATGCCAATGCTTTTGTAAATGTTATGATCAGATTTGCTAAGGCCACAAGTGCCAACAATGTCTGTGTCATATAGTTTACCAGTGCAATTACTTCTCCTTGCGTCATATCGCCTACATTTACCTGAATTCCACCAAACCAGATAACTGCAATAATCCCGGCATTTACAATAATATATGTCAAAGGATTCAATGATGCCGAAATTTTACCGACGTGCATCTGTATAGCCATCAACACATCACTCTTATGTTCAAATGTCTCTCGCTCCAGCTTCTGAGTACGAAATGCACGAATCACACGAACTCCTGTCAAATTCTCACGGGTTGTCAATAATACTTCATCTAATTCTCTTTGAACCTTCTTGTATAAAGGAATCGTAATAACCATAATTCCATAGATAACGAATGCCAACAGCGGAACGGTCACAACAAATACCATTGCTGCCTTCCAGTTAATTGTAAATGCCATAACCAGTGCGCCGACAACTATAAACGGTGATCTTAAAAATAGTCGTAATACAAGATTCACCCCTGATTGTACCTGATTGACATCACTTGTCATTCGAACAACCAATGTTGAACTTCCGGCCTTATCAACTTCTGCATGTGACAAATTTTCAATATGCCAGAATAAATCATGCCTGAGTGCAGTTCCAAATCCAACTGCTGCCTTCGCCGCAAAATATTGTGCCAGCAATGAACATGTAAGCCCTAAAATTCCAAATATTACAAGCACGGCACCCATTTTCCAAATATAAAGCGTGTCGTGATTCTTGATACCAATATCTATGATGTGTGCCATAATAACCGGCACGATCAATTCAAACGTTGCTTCCAATAATTTAAACAATGGACCTATAATACTCTCTTTTTTATAATCTTTTAAATAAATAAGCAGTTTTCTCACAAATTTACCTCCATTCTAACCCACGTTTTTTTATTATAACATTTTTCTTCCCGAATGAATACTTACATCTTGCTTTTTTCTTTCTGACAATTTATTATGTAAGAAGGAATTTTCATACATTGCTTAGACGAAACGGAGGAACGAAATTATGAAAAAAAGAGCGGTTATTGCACTGGGTCATAGAGCGCTTGGCACAACATTACCAGAACAGAAAGTTGCTGTAGCTAAAACAGCCAAATCTATTGCTGATTTGATTGAAGAAGGATATCAGGTTGCGATCACTCACAGTAATGCACCTCAGGTCGGTATGATTCATACTGCTATGAATGAGTTTGGCAAAACTCATGATAATTATACATCTGCACCAATGTCGGTCTGCTCAGCCATGAGTCAGGGTTATATCGGATATGACCTGCAGAATGGAATTCGCGAGGAATTATTGAACCGTGGTATTTATCGTACAGTCAGCACAGTCCTGACGCAGGTTATTGTAGATCCGTATGATGAAGCTTTCTATACCCCAACAAAAGTACTCGGACGTTACATGAATGCTGAAGATGCCAACGAAGAACGTAAAAAAGGAAATTATGTAGTAGAAGAACCTGGTAAAGGATTCCGTCGAGTTGTATCCGCTCCAAACCCGGTTAAAATCGTAGAATTAGATGCTATCAATGCTCTGCTTAATGCTGATCAGTTAGTTGTTGCATGTGGCGGTGGCGGTATTCCTGTTCTGGAACAGGATAATCACTTACGCGGTGCCAGTGCTGTTATTGAAAAGGATCTTGTCGCAGGTAAACTTGCAGAAGGTGTCAACGCCGATCTCCTTATTATCCTTACAAGTGTAGATCAGGTTTGTATTAACATGGGCACTCCAGCTGAAGAAAAACTCGGTTCTATCTCCGTTGCTCAGGCAAAAGAATATATGGATGCCGGACATTTCGGTACTTACAATATGTTTCCTAAATTTAAAGCTGCTGTTGAATTCATCGAACAAAAAGAAGGTCGCGAGGCTCTGATCACTTCTCTTGAGCAATTAAAAGCCGGTTTACATGGAAAAGCTGGAACAAGAATTCATGGATAATTCTAAAATAGGATGCGAAAAATGTTATAACATTTTTCGCATCCTATTTTATTTTCCTCTTGCATTTTTTATTTTATAGGTATAATATAAACATATGTTATATGTAGTTTTCAATACTACGTGTAGTGTTATTTAATTCTATTTTATATGTTGACTATTCATATAATCAAACATACATGAATATATTTCAATTGATATAAAAGAATGGAGGAATGAATCATGAAATCAGAACATCATATTAAAGAACCTGGCAGTGCAATCACCCATTTTATAGGAATGTTAATGGCAATCTTTGCAGCTGTCCCATTACTGATCAAAGCTGCTCATGAACCTAGCCGTATTTACGTTATCTCACTCGCAATCTACTCTGCAAGTATGATATTATTGTATGCAGCCAGTACTACTTATCATACATTTGATATTTCTGCTAAAATCAATACGATTTTGAAAAAATGGGATCATATGATGATTTCTGTATTAATTGCAGGAAGCTACACGCCAATTTGTTTATTAGTATTAAAAGGAAAAACCGGACTTATTCTCCTGGCCATTGTGTGGAGCTTCGCTATCGTAGGTATTCTTATTAAAGCCTTCTGGGTTTACTGTCCGAAGTGGATTTCATCCATTCTCTATATCGGAATGGGCTGGACATGTGTTCTTGCTTTCACTCAAATATTAAACTCCATGAGCCGTACTTCTTTCTTATGGCTTCTGACAGGCGGAATTATTTATACTGTTGGCGGTATTATCTACGCATTAAAGCTTCCGATTTTTAATAGTAAACATAAAAATTTTGGAAGTCACGAAATTTTTCATTTATTCGTAATGGGCGGAAGTATGTGTCACTTCGTAGTTATGTATGCACTATTACCATAATCTTAATGAATACTTTTTTCTTATTCAAGTCGAACGGTTGGGACCACATTATAGTCCCAACCGTTTTAATACATCTTTTACTTTTTTAACAGGTATAATCTCCAGCTTTTCTTTTACTTCTTCTGCAACATCTTCAAGGTCTTCCACATTTTCATATGGTATAAATACTTTCGATACCCCTGCTCTCTGCGCTGCCATAAGTTTCTCCGGAAGACCGCCTATTGGCATTACCCCACCACGTAAAGAAACTTCTCCGGTCATCGCATATTGAGGACTAACAGCTTTACCAGTCACCAACGACGCCAATGCCGTTGTCAGTGTTATGCCGGCAGATGGGCCGTCCTTTGGTACCGCACCGGCCGGAACGTGGATATGCAAATCATTTTCTTTCCACATTGCTGCTGATTCCGGATACATTGATTTAACCAGACTAACCGCAATCTGAACAGACTCCTTCATAACATCACCCAGCTGACCTGTTACCTGAATCTTACCGCTTCCTTTTATAAACATCGCCTCTATAAATAAAATCTCCCCGCCGGCTGACGTCCATGCCAGTCCGGTAACGACTCCCGGCTGCTTTTCTTCTAAAATACTCTCATGATGGATTGGCTTTTGATCCAAAAATTCACGAAGCCGTTTTGGATTTACTGTAATGCTCTTTTGTTCCCCTTTTACCAATTTTACAGCGGCATAACGGCACAATGTATTCATTTGTTTTTTCAGTCCTCGAACGCCTGATTCTGCCGTATAATCTTGGATAATTGTTCTAATTGCATCATCCGTCACTTTCAGATTCTTAGCCTTAATTCCCATTCCTGCCATTGCTTTTGGAAGCAAATGCTTTCTTGCAATCTGAAATTTTTCCACTGCTGTATATCCCGGAAACTGTATTACTTCCATTCGATTTAGTAAAGGCTCCGGAATTGTATCCAACGAATTTGCTGTACAGACAAATAATACATCTGATAAATCATATGGTACATTCAAATAATGATCTGTAAAATTGTTATTCTGCTCGGGGTCTAATACTTCGAGCAACGCGCTTGCCGGATCTCCGCTAAAATCTTTTGACAGCTTATCAACTTCATCCAATACCATAACCGGATTCGATGCTCCACATCTTTTCATTCCTTCCATGATGCGCCCCGGCATAGCCCCTACATAAGTTCTTCTATGTCCACGGATCTCTGCCTCATCTCTTACGCCACCAAGACTGACTCTCACATACTCTCGGTGCAATGCCTTTGCAATACTCTGACCGATACTCGTCTTACCGGTTCCCGGTGCCCCGACAAATAACAAAATTGAACCCGATTGCTTTTTATTCAGTTGCATAACTGCAATTTGTTGAATAATTCTTGCTTTTACTTTTTTCAAGCCATAATGTTCTTCGTCCAAAATATCTTCTGCTTTATCCAAATCAATAGCTTCTACTTCTTCTTTCTTCCAGGACAGTGTCGTTACAAAATCCAGATAATCGTAGAGCATGCCGTATTCATGACTGTCTTTTCCTTCCTGCTTCATGCGGTTTAGAATCTTTTCAGCTTCTTTTCTCGCAGTCTCATTCATGCCGGATTCTTCTATTTTCTGCTCAAATCTACGCACATCTGATATATTTTCCGGATGCATCTCATCTAATTGACGTTGCAGAAAATCAATCTGTTTCTTAATTGCATCTTCACGATATACTTTCTCATGACGTTCTTGTTGCGCATTCTCTGCTTCTTCTCCAACTCTTGTCACTTCTATAAACTCATACACAGCGTGTTCCATCTTCTCTATACGCTGTGACAACACATCCGTCTCTACAATCTGGTATCTTTCTTCATTTGTCAGATTCAGATAGCTGGACAATGCAGATACAACTTCGCTTATTGATTTCCAATGCAATATGTAACTTCTGGCCCATACCCCCCATTGAAATCCCTGTGCGAAACGGAGCAGTGAGGTACGCATTTTTTCAAAACGCATCTGACACTCCTGTGCATCGATATCTTCTATCTCATCCCGATTCACTGCTTCCAGCGAAATATTTCCCTCTGTTACTTCTATATTATGAATATCTACTCTGTGAAATGTTCGGACATTGATATTACCATCCCGATCAATCCCTTCTACTTTTCCTTCTACACCAATTGGATAAAAATCCTCCTCCGTCAGGCTCTGTCTCGCCTTATCTTCTTTTTGATATAAAAAGATCAGTTCTTCTCCCTCTTTCACATCTTCTATCTCTAATTCCTGAAACACATCTTGCTTAAAGTAAAATGTTACTCCCGGCAAAATGATCATATCATAAATAGGTACTACGATCATATCATTCACCCTGCTTTCTATATCGGAAAATCTTAGTTCACATTTGTTAGCACTCTTTTTCTCTGAGTGCTAATTTATGATAACAATATCATATTCTCTTTATTTTGTAAAGTAGCTCCTTCGTGTAAACTCATACCTACCTTGAAAATTTATCTGCTCTTTGCTATAGTGACATTAACATCATTTTTCAAAGAGGTAAGCTTTATGAATCCAACAGTTAGTATTATTGTTCCTGTCTATAAAGCAGAGACTTTTCTCTCGCGCTGTATTGACAGTATTTTAAATCAAGAATATCGCGACTTTGAACTATTACTGGTCGACGATGGAAGTCCTGATTCTTCCGGTGAAATCTGCGATACCTATGCAAGAAATGATTCCCGCATCCGTGTCATTCATCAATCAAACAGTGGGGTATCGATTGCACGAAATCATGCTATAGATCAGGCCCGTGGAACATATCTTCAATTCCTTGACAGCGACGACTGGATTACCCCTGATGCCACCAAACTTCTTGTACGTTCGGCAGAAGATTTTCAGGCAGATCTTGTAATTGCCGATTTTTATCGTGTTATAGGTGAACGCGTTTCTCACAAAGGCGATATTGATGAAGATGAGGTCATTTCCCGTGAAGAATTCGCTGAGCATATGATGGAAAATCCTGCCGATTATTATTATGGTGTAATCTGGAACAAACTATATAAAAGAGAATTAATTGAGCAGCATCATTTACGAATGAACCCAGATATTAGCTGGTGTGAGGACTTTATGTTTAATCTGGAATATATTCGATACGCGACACGATTTTACGCTTTAAAGACACCTATTTATTATTATGTGAAAACAAAAGGTTCTCTTGTAACACAAGGTGCTAGCATTTCCAATACCATAAAAATGAAATTGAACGTATTTGAATACTATAATAATTTCTATAAGAATATTCTAGATGAAGAAGAATATGAAAAGAACCGACTGCAGGTATATCGCTTTTTCATAGATGCTGCGAAAGATGGGGCTGTTCCGCCAGCAATCCTGCCCGGTGCTACCCGCCTGGGAGAGGAACGTGCCAAAGTTTGCCAGGCAGCTATTGCCGGAGAAGGTGTTTTGATGGATAATTACCGTACTCGAAAATTATTGGAACGTTATCTGGAACCTGTTGCTTTAAAGCATGATTTATCTATGACTGAAATCTGGGTTCTTTTTTATCTTTGCCACCCACACAGTGTTACAACACGCAAAGAACTGGCCGATTTTATTGATATTTCCAAAAGTTCCCTCTCGAGAGCATTAAAAAAACTTACTTTAAAAAATCTAATCATGATAGAAGATTCGCGTTCACCAAGACAGCTTTTGATTACTCTTCTTTCAGCAGCTGATACAATTCTTGCCGATCTCTCTGTTGTTCAAAATGATTTTGACCAGACTCGTTTTTCTGAATTTACAGAAGAAGAGCTAATTCAATACGCACAGCTCTCTGATAAAATAAAGGACAATATACAGCGTAGATTACAATAAAGGTTTAATTCCTATGTACTTTCGAATAAAAAAGTGAGACAGATTTTTTCCCCCGTCTCACTTTTTTTATTCATTATTAAATTTTATTATCTTATTTCTGTGCATATTCCAGCATTCTCTTCAATGGGAGTTCTGCCTTCACTCTCAAATCTTCTGGCAATTCTACTTCTGGCTCCAATGTTTCAAGTGCCTGAGCTACTCCTTCCAGACTAATTCTCTTCATATTTGGACAGAACTGACGATGTCCTACGGAATAGAATTTTTTCTCCGGATTCTTCTGCTCTAATTCATAGAATACTCCGATTTCTGTACAGACGATAAATTCTTTCTTTTCAGATTCTGTCACATAATCAATAATCTGAGATGTGCTTCCGATGTAATCTGCTTCTTCTAATACATCTGGTGTACATTCCGGATGTGCAACTACAACTGCTTCCGGTTTTGCCTCTTTTGCTTTTAAAAGCTCTTCTTTATGAATACTTTTATGTACATGACAGAATCCATCATTAAATATAAAATGTTTCTCCGGAATCTGCTCTGCTGTGTATCTTCCAAGATTGTTATCCGGAATAAAGAAAATATCTTTATTTGGAAGATTTTTAACAATCTTAAGTGCATTGGAAGATGTCACACACACATCAGATAATGCCTTGATCTCTGCTGTTGAATTTACATAACATACAACCGATACATCTGGATATTGTTCTCTTACTTCTTTAATTTTTAATTCATCCACCATATGTGCCATAGGACAGTCAGCGTTTTTATCTGCCATTACTACTTTCTTCTGCGGATTAAGAATCTTTGCACTCTCGCCCATAAATGATACTCCACAGAAAAGTATTACATCTGCATCGACTGTCGTTGCTTTTTTTGCAAGGAAATAAGAATCACCCACATAATCTGCAATAGCCTGAACTTCTCCATCTACATAATAATGTGCAAGAATTACTGCATTTTTCTCTTTTTTCAAACGATTAATCTGCTCTATTACTGTTTCACTCATTATTCTATACCTTTCGTTTCCACTACTAATCACATATATCTCTTCTAGGGTATAACAAATGTAAACTTTTTGCAAGCAAATGTTTTACATCTGTCTTGTCATCTTGTTTTTTTCTTTTCCTTATACATTACTTTATCAGCCTGTTTTACATACTCTTCCAGCAATAATTTTTCATCAGGTTTTGCACACACCCATCCTACACTAGTGGATATCTGAAATGGAATATCCAGGATTTCATTTGCCTGTTTTAATTCATCATAAATCGCCTCTTTGATCCTAAGACCTTTGTTATAGTCACCACCTGAGACTACAATAACAAACTCATCTCCACCATAACGAACAACAACAGAATGTTTCGGGCAAACTTTCTTCAGAACATTCGCTACAGTTGTAATTGCAATATCACCATTTTTATGTCCGTATGTATCATTGATTATTTTTAAACGATTAATATCACTAAACAGTATTAAGGTTTCTCTCTGTTCAAGCCGGTCATATTGCAAAATCTTTTCCGCATACCTCGACAAGGCAAAGCGATTGTAAACTCCTGTCATAGCATCTTCCGCACTCAACTCATCTAACATACGGTTCATCTGCTTCAATGCCAGTCTCTCAATCATAACCTGCATTGACATATTGATACAATGTGACCCGCTAAATAAACTTTCATCATCAATCATTTGAAAACTGTCCTTGATTACACAATAGCCAATTGTTTTTTCTTGAAAATGAACCGGCATAATCATATAGGCATGCGCTTTTTCATCATCCTCTTCTTCTCCCGGAATTAGTTTTGAAATATCAAATAACTCCTTATACTCTACCAGCTTCCCTTTTTCCAATGCAAAAATCACAATTAATTTTGAATCATATTCTTGATTGTTGAGGATTTGTCCTGTATGCTGTTCCAATTGTTCAGTTCTATTAAGCAATATATACATTGCACTACACGGAATATTATTTATTACATGTTCTGCCAATGTATTCGCATACTCATTCCAATTTTCACTTTGAACCAGTCTCTTTTGTAAAATCTGAAAATTATTCTGTACATAATTTCGATTTAACATCGTCTCGATTATATGTCTTTTTCCATTTTTGGGTTTTTCTTCATGATTTGTACATCCACAACTTGAACGATAGACTACCTCACTCTCCAAAGTTGTTTTTTGTGGAACATCCTCCCCATTTATCAAACGAAACAATACATCGCAACTTTGATAGCCTGCCTCTGTTTTTTTACGCTCTACTGTTGTCAGGCTTGGACGATATGTACTTGCAATTCTCAAATTATCAAATCCAGAGATTCTAAAATCCTCTGGTGCATGTAATTCCTGTTCACCAGCTGCAGCACAATACCCTATTGCCATCTCATCATTTGCAGCAATAACACAATCCGGAACTTCCAAACCCATTTTTTGAAAATCATAAAATGCCTGATATCCATCATGATATGTGTAGTTGTAATTTCGAAACCAGGCTTCTTCATATTGCAATCCTTTTAAATCCATTGCATCCTGAACACCTTTTTTTCGCTTTTGTGATTCGTAATTATCTTCTGGTCCGCCTATGAAATATATTTTTCTACACCCATGTTTTTCAATCATGTGTAATGTTATCTCTTTCACAGTTCGATAATTCTCACATCCGACATAATATAGACCTTCCAACTCATGTTCCATACTAACTGCCGGTTTTCCACTTGCAACCAGTTTCTTACGTAATTTCTCCCTCTCTTCTCCTGAAGTAATATTATTCGATGCCATAAGAAATCCGTCATATTCATTACAATCTAATAATGAAAAAATCTGATACTCTCCCTGATTGTACAACAAATCTTCTTTTTCTCCGCCATAACAACTGAATATATAAAGATCAGCGCATTCTTCTTGTATACGTTTTCGAATTCCTCGAATAGCATACTTCATTACTTCTCCATTAAATCCCCCTTGCAGCAGTGCTATTTTCTTCTTCATCTGCCACCTCCACGTTATTTATATTTCTATTATAACGCACTTATATCCATTTGTCCTATATTAGATAATATAATTTCCTACATCCGTAGAATCCACTAATAAATCTGCTAATGTAATTCCATCAAAATAATCAAGAATTAACTTATACAGACCTTCCCACATTTTAATTGTTTTACACACGGTAACACGTTCACATAAATTTGGATTATCCTCCAGGCATGAAATCGGTGCCAATGAACCCTCTGTAAGTTGTAAAATACTCCTGATCGTATATTCTTCCGGGGCTTTTGCAAGCTGATATCCGCCACCCTTTCCTCGTAGTGAGCGAACAAATCCATTTTTACTTAATGATGCCACAATTGATTCCAGATATTTTTCTGAAATTTCCTGTCTTTTTGCTATATCCATCAATGGAATATATTCTCCTGTGTTATGTTCTGCCAAATCTAACATTACACGAATTGCATAACGTCCTCTTGTTGATATCTTCATAATTCTCCTCCAATCCTATATACCTATTATATCACAAGGTTAATATACTTTTCAAGACTAACAAAAAAATACGTATAAGAAAAAGACTATGCACTCCTGCTCAGCTTCGTCGGGCAAACCCGACTCCAATTCGCTGGATTGCATAGTCTTTTCTTGCTTTGAGGTGTACCGTGATTGAAATAGGTGGAGCGATGATGTATTTACTTTTCTGGTGTCTGATGTATCTATATCATGGGGTTATTTGCTTGTGCAGATGCCTTTGTGGCAACCGTTGTATCTGCACTGGCTTAATATTTGCTGTTGCAGATGCTCTTTTGGTAGCTGATGTATCTGCAATCCCTTGATATTCGCTGTTGTAGATGCTCTTTTGGGGATCAACGTATCTGCAACTTGCTCTTCTTTGAACTTGCAGATGCTTTTCAGCCTGTCTATCATGTACAATTGCATCTGCATCTTGCCTTTTCTGGGATTTAAAGATACTCCCTTCGCAAATTTTGCATCTACATCCCACATTTTCGATAACGTGAAGATGCTCCCCATCAAAATTTTGCATCTTCAATCCCCTAGAATCCACTATCGCAGATATTGTCGCTCGATATCCTTTGAGTTCTATTTACTTCACAACTTGAGCCAATACATTACTTACAAAAAAATTGATATAAGAAATTCGAGCGAATATGGAGTGAGCGTTGGAGACACTTAGAGCGTAAATTTTTGCGTTAATGAATTTGAACGAACGTGTTTGAAGCTGCGTAGCAGCAAGTTTGAGTTCAAATTCATTTGCTTTTAGCAAAAATTTACGCTCTTA
>OGIO01000461.1_pt1 | contig 50705 bp, 49 predicted proteins | sample 1571841 | NCBI WGS metagenome assembly OGIO01 (sample SAMEA2582111, study PRJEB24529) | metagenome | biome: Human gut stool | place: China | collected 2011
TTATTTATATTTGTTTGACGAGAATATCTTTATTTGCCGACAAAGGTACATAACTTTACGGAAAAATATGTTTCCTATTTTGAAAATATGATGCAAATTTAAGTATTTTTCCCCAAAATTACAAGCAATTTCCGGAAAAATAATGAAAAATACAGAATGCAAACGTTTGCTCATATTTATACGGCAGTATTAGAATAAGGCTGCTAATCTTTTACTAAATGGGCAAGGCTTGGCGTGTGCTTTATCCGTTGAATTTCTGAATCGACAAGCGATCGAATTTCTTGCTTCACTTTACGATAGTTGGCTTCAATGGTTTCTTTGAGCGTGTCGCAGCTTTCTTTGTCAGTAAAATCAGTTATATTGGGGATGGGTTTATAGGTTTTCATATCCGCAGATACCTTGGCACTATCTACCACTATCTCCGCATGGAAAATTTTCTGGTCGATACGCTCGTCAAAGTTGTCGGACACAGCACCGACAAACATTCCCTGTGTGAGATTACTGATTTTGCTTGCAGGGATAAGGCTATCCATTTGTGTGGAGATAGAGGTGGATTTGTCATTACGGTTAATGGTCATAGACTGTCGCTGTTGAAGCACCTTGCCAAAGCGTTCCGAGAGTGTTTTGGCAGTTTCTCCAACCACCTGCCCTGAGAACACATTACCCACCGTATTCTGGATTACCTTGCTCTCCTTGTCGCCATAATCACGGGTGAGTTGCGAAAAGTCTTGAAAACCCAAACAAACTGCCACTTTATTGCTTCGTGCTGTGGCTATGAGATTATCCAATCCACGGAAGTAAATCGTTGGCAACTCGTCGATAATTACCGAGCTTTTAAGTTGCTTCTTCTTGTTGATGAGCTTTACGATACGGCTATTGTAAAGTCCGAGTGCTGCCGAGTAGATATTCTGGCGGTCGGGATTATTGCCCACAACAAGTACTTTCGGCTCGTTGGGATTGTTGATGTCAAGCGAGAAATCATCACCTGTCATCACCCAATAGAGGGCAGGAGAAATCATGCGTGAAAGCGGTATCTTGGCACTCGCAATCTGTCCCTGTAGCTGTTCCTGCGCTCCTCCCTCCCAAGCATCCATAAAGGGAGAAAGGTAGTTGGCAAGCTCATCGTAGGAAGTAAGTATCGGAAATATCTGTGCGTAGGGACGGTTCAGGAATTCGATGGCATGGGGAAAGGTACAATATTTGCCGTTCTCATATATCTTCAGAAACCAGATAATGGCGGCAAGCAAGATAATCGGTGATTCGACGAAAAAATCTCCCTGCTTCTGAATCCACGAGCGGTTGAGATTGAGCATAATGGTGTAGGCACTCTCATAGGCATCGGATATATCTGTCATAAAGGCAGGATTGATGGGATTACAGCGATGTGATTTGCGAGGGTCGTCGAAGTTAATCACATAGAATTGCGGTTTGACTTTATAAGCATCTAAATGATGGAGCAGGTGATTGTAGGCTATCTCCGACAAATCGGGAAACTTATAATCATAGATATACATGGCAAAGCCTTTCTCTATCTGCTGCTTGATGTAGTTGTTCACGATAGCATACGACTTACCAGAGCCGGGGGTGCCGAGTACCATTGATGCACGGAAGGGATTAACTACATTGATCCAGCCCTTGTTCCACTTCTTCTTATAGTAGAATCGTGTAGGAAGGTTTACCGAGTATTCGTTCTCCATCAACCGAGTTTCCTGCATAAAGCTCTCATTCTCGGTATTGAACACATCGTCCATCAAGTTGTTTTTGAGCAGTCGGCTCATCCACACACCGCCCATTAGCAGACAGATATAGCCCAAAGAAAGCGTGAAGATATAGAGCGAAGCAGCACCCACCTTACCTATGGGCAATGCCAACAGCCACCAATTCAGAAAGAAGAGCACAAAACCAGCGAAAAGCACCGTCCAAATCTTTGGCCATGTGATTTTCTCCTCCTTCACGCCTTTTGTCCCCAAGCAGGATAAGGCGAGAAATATCACACAAAACAGCTTCGTCCAAAGGATTGATGAAAACAATCCCGTGGAGCGTTGAAAGTTCATCAGTATCTTGTTGATGATGCCGAGTGTGAAGTGCCACGACTGAAATGCCTCGTAGCAGAACCAATAACAGTTAATCAGGAGGAAAATCACTGAAATTCCCCGCATAAAGTCCATAACCTTACCCAATGCCCTTAAATCGTCTTCTTGTGCCATAATGCTATTTTATTGTTGTTAGAATATCGTTTGAATACTATTTGAAAAATCTTTGATTACCATTTGAATGGTGCCATTAACGCTTCCTGCGTTTAAGTTTTACCTTACTTTGCTTACGAAGTTTGCGTTGCCATGCCGCTTCTTTCCAATCATCATTGCCCGATGAAGAGAAGGATTCTCCTACCATATTGTCGATAAATTCATCGACAAGATTGTCGCTTTCCTGCTCATCAGACTGTATTGTCTGCATCTGTTGTTGAAAGGTGGTATCAATCTTTCCATAAAGCGATTCATCCAAGAATGGATTATTCTCCGGGTTAGAGAAGTACTCGTTAAACTTATTGGCAGCATATCCTTTACCCAATCGAGAGCCATTGAGCGCAATACCTTTTTCATCATCAATGAATGTAATTCCATAGATGCGTCCATTATCATTCTTTCGGATTACCACTTGCAAGCCTTGTTTCTCCAATCTTTGTCGAAGTCTTTCCTCTGTGTGGGGAGAAGTACGCATTACTTCTAATACCTTTCTTCTGACAGTTGGTATCAATGGCTTAACCATCTGTTTTGACTTCAGCATCTTGTTCTGAACGGCAGTATAGCCCACACCTCTGCCTATGTCCGAGGCGTGAATGGGCGTGCTCACCTTATTGCCCTTGTCATCGGTAGGTACATAGACCAGCCCGTCATATTGCTTGCCCCTATACTCGGTCTTTACCTCCTCTACTGCAAGGTTGTATTTACGCAGAACGGCATTTAGTTCACCTAAGGAGCAGAAGGTATAATGCTTCATCGCAGAACGAACAGTATTTGCCACTTGTTCCTTGATATTCCCTTGCACAACATTGACCTTTGGTGTTTCTGTTGTTGTTCTCTCACTGACCTTTGAACTTGGAATGAGGTTATATTTCTTTTCCAAAGCATTAGTAATCTTCTTGCTTCGCCTGCCCTCAAACTTGTCATTGATTTTATTACCATCGAAATCCACTCGAAGCGAAACGATGTGAATATGCTCACGGGCAATGTCATTATGCTTAAAGACGATGTAGGGTTGATTGCCATAGCCGAGTGCCTCCATATACTCCTTCGCAATCTGCGTGAGCCTTTCATCAGATAGTTTCTCATCCGGGTGCGGATTGAGTGAGCAATGAAAAACCGTTTTCTTTGTCCTGCATTGCTCTGGTATCGCCTTTTGCATATCGGCAAGTACCTTATCCATTTGAAAAGTGCCATCGAAGCCTTTCCGAAGTTCGTTCACGCAGAGGACTGCCGCTTCGTTGTGCTGCACCTTTTTGAAGTTATATCCCAATGCTCCCCCAAGGTTCTCGGTAGAAGAAATCTTTGCAATCATATTCCTTTATCGACTATCAAATTGTTCCGTCAGTTGGATGGCTTTCTGTTGTAGCGTGATGATTTGACCAGAGATTTTTTCCAATTTTTCAAGTAAAATCTGTGCAGTTTTCACGCTGTGATAAGAGTTTATTGCGCGTACTGTTTGGTTGTAGAGTACGCCTATCCGATGATTTTCGGCAATCAATTCCGAGAGTTTACGATAATAGTCCACAGCGGATTTATCCACTGTTATCACCTTGAACTTCCCTCCAAGAATACATCCACGCACAAAATCAGACTTCGATTTTGCACCGGATTTATGGAAAAGTTCAATGACTTTTTGCTGGTCTTTGGGGTTGGGCAACCGCACGTGCCAATTGTCCCAGCGTGGCTTTTCCGCTTTTTTTCTCTCTGAACGAGATTTCTCTTCCTTATCCATAGCTTTACTTTTCTTTAATCACGACTTTGGAGTGATTTAATCCCCTTTGGGGCAAGGGTCTTTGTGGTACAACTGTAAGTTTGTGTTACAAAGACACACCTTGCCAATATCAAGAGTTGATACGATTGAAGTATCCACCCTCGTGGGGTGTCTGCTTCGGGATATTACCTCCATGTATTATTCTCGCCTGCAAAGTTACGGCGAGTTTTCAAATATCTCATTATCAATGGTATTCACTCTTTTTCCTCGCATTTCCCTGCACTTCATTGGTGTCATATAATCAGCCAAAATATCATTTATTTTGCAGTCAGAACGAGCGAACAATGGTATGATAACACAAGCAAAAGATATATCGTATTACCGTTGGCTTACACCAAAGATGACAAGAAGGAACGAAACATATTCATAACAATTTGTTGTCATGACAAACTATTGTCAGTACAACAGATAGCAAGAACTATAAATCGTCCTTTCAGACTATCGCACGAACCATACGCAGCCAGAACAAACTGTCTGCTGATACTTCTCAAGAATGAGAGCACATCCAAACATCAAATAGACAAGTAATATGAACTAAGAAATTATCATTATGGAGAACAAACAACAACGCCCCATCTTTCTGGGGTTCTCCTCGCAAAAGGGAGGAGTCGGAAAAAGCACGCTTGCCGAAATCGTAAGCAGCATATTGTACTACGAACAGGGCATCAACCTCTTCGTGGTGGACTGCGACCTGTCGCAGGATTCCTTTTACAAGCTGAGAGAACGTGAGAAAAGTGTCATTCAGGGAAACGAGGAACTTTCCAAGTCCATGCAGGCATTCTTTCAGCACCTCGGCAAAAAGGCATACAGAATTTACAAGTCCAGCCCCAAGGAAGCCGTCAAGACAGCACAAAGTAAGATTGACGCTATCAGCAATGAGAAGTACCAGTTGGTTGTGTTCGATTTTCCCGGTCATGCAGGAACAACGGAGTTGATGGAACTGTCCCTTCAGATGGACTATATCCTATCTCCACTTGAAGCCGACATACAGTCGCTCGTCTCCTGCATGGCATACGCCAAGACCATCACGGATATTGGTGTCTCAATGTCCGACTCACGGATAAAGGACATTATCCTGTTCTGGAACAAGGTGGACAGAAGGGTGAGGAACGTCATCATTGACGAATACACGAAGCTCATCCAAGGACATGAGCTCACGCTCCTGCCCGGCTATGTATATGCCACGCACCGCTTCTCCCACGAACTCTCCACATACGGGCTGCGTGGTGTGTTCCGTTCCACCTATCAGCCTCCTGCAAAGGGACTGCGAACGGGTACGGGGCTGGATGAACTCGTCTCCGAGATAATTCAACGTCTCAAACTAAAAACGAAAACAGAAAATGGCAACGATTGAGGAAAGAAAACAGCAACTGGAAAAGAAGCTGAAGAAAATGGCAGAGGACAATGTCGTGGTGAAACCTGTCACGGTTCCCAACCCCTTCGATCCATCCGAGGACACCGAGCCTTCCCTCGCAACATCACGAGAGGAAGACAAAAGTTCGGAAGAAATGAAGACGGCAAAAGAAGAACGAACAGACGAAACTGGAGGAGAGGAAATCGGGAACACGGAACCGAAAAGAGAAAGAAAACCGAGAATAGAAAAGTCTGGCAGGTCGTCCCTTTCCATAGAGGAATACCGTTCCCTATACTTTCATCCCGTACGTTCGCAAATGCGGACGGCTTTCTCCATCAATTTGGAGACATTACAGAACCTGCGCAATGTGCTACAAGACTTAGGAGAAAGGGTATCTATTGCTTCCTATATTGATAATATCCTCCGGGAGCATCTGCGGGAACATCAGGAACTTCTCAATAATGCAGCAGCAAAGCAAAGACGTAAAACAACAATAACACTATGATGGAAACAATACTTTTCAGTTTTATACTGATACTCATCATCATTTGGATAATGCTGGGTATCCTGTACTTCTATATGCGGTATGTATCTCCGTATGGCATCCTTATCAAGAAAAATAAAAAGGGCAATGAGCAGACTAAGGAGAATGAAGCGACGAAGGAAAAAGACGGACAAAAAGGAGAAGGAACAGAAGATCAAGCCGAGTTTGTACTGATTGGCAAAAGCCGTTCCATTTCCCCTATTATCCCACAAGTTCCCTCTGCTTCTTCATCTGAAAATTCGGAGCAGAATAATAATAATTTTGCACCGCAGAACTCCGAAAAGGAGAAAGAAATGGAAGAGGACAACGAAATGGACGTTGATTTCGAGATGGAGAGAGTGGACGAAGATGAGATTGTCCGTGAGGAATTAAACCTATCCATCGAGTCCACATCGGGCGAAGCCGAAATTTCGGAGCAGTCCGTCCTCGCACGTGACTTAGTCCGCCTGCAAAAGTGGGCAAAGAACAGTGAGGAGGCTGATGAGGGAGAAGTCAAAGAGACCGTTCTGCAGCTTCAAGACTCAGACCTGTTGGATAAGTACAAAGAAAACATCGCCAAGATGCTGGGTGAACAAGCCTCGCTATTGGAGAAAATCCGTAAGGCGGAAGAAAAGGAAGAACAGAATGCTCAACCAGCAATGCCATCATCACAAAACTCAACACCTCCTGTTTCTGGCATATCTGACACAGCAGTGGGCGATGCTGACGACAGACCGCTGTCCTATTATCTGTAAAAATGGTTTCTTGATTTTCATATTTCGGAGGAATGCAGGGGGTGGCTCAAAAGTAAAACAATCAACCAATATCAGTCATACAATAAAACCGAGCCGCCCCTTACCACCTCTATCCAAAAGAAAACAATTCATTTAACAACTTAAAATAAAAAGAACAATGAACAACAAAAAGAAAATCACAATGCTGCTCCTGATAGCCGCCACTGCCACAGGAGCATACGCACAGGGCAACGGCATGGCGGGTATCAATGAAGCCACAAAGATGGTAACCTCCTACTTCGATCCAGGTACAAAGCTTATCTATGCTATCGGAGCCGTAGTAGGTCTGATTGGAGGAATAAAAGTCTATAACAAGTTCTCAAGTGGTGACCCCGACACGAGCAAGACCGCAGCTTCTTGGTTCGGTGCGTGTATCTTCCTCATTGTGGCTGCTACAATCTTGAGAAGTTTCTTCCTGTAAGGCGATGGCAGCATTTGAAATCAACAAGGGTGTAGGCCGGACGGTAGAGTTCAAGGGCTTGAAGGCGCAGTACCTCTTCCTCTTTGCAGGAGGCTTGCTGGCTGTCTTCATTCTCGTTGTCGTGCTCTATCTCTGTGGAGTCAGCCAAATTACCTGTCTTGTCATAGGTGTAGTGGGTGCCAGCCTTGTGGTATGGCAAACGTTCACCATGAATAGAAAGTATGGGCAATATGGGCTGATGAAAAAAGGAGCAATACGTATGCACCCACGCTACCTTGTAAACCGCCGTACGGTCTGCCACCTTATCTGTAACCTTCAATCAAAGAAAGCGAAGCAATGAGAAATAAAAGCAAGATAACCACCTTGGAGTCTAAGTTTCCACTGCTCTCCATAGAGCAGGGTTGCATGGTGAGCAAAGATGCTGACATCACGGTGGCTTTCCGTGTGGAGCTGCCCGAACTCTTCACCGTCACTTCTACAGAATACGAAGCAATGCACTCAGCCTGGCATAAGGCAATCAAGGTGCTACCCAATTACAGCATCGTACATAAGCAGGACTGGTTCATCAGGGAGGACTATCAAGAAAAGCTCTCCGATGGCGGACTGAGCTTCCTTGCCCGTTCCTCTGAACGGCATTTCAACGAACGTCCGTACCTGCACCACAGCGTTTACTTATTCCTGACCAAGACCAACAAGCAGCGTATGGCACAGCAGAGTAACTTCTCTTCGCTCTGCCGTGGACACCTCATTCCCAAGGAGATTACTAACAAAGATGAGGTGATGAAGTTTATGGAAGCAGTGGACCAGTTCGAGCGTATCATCAACGATACCGAGCAGATAAGGATTGTCCGCATGACTGAAGAAGAGTTAGTTGGCACAAATGTAAAGGGCGGACTGCTCGACAGGTATTTCTCTTTATCTGAAGAAGGGCATGCGTCTTTGGAAGATATCCGTCTGGGAGCAGATCTTGTGCGCGTGGGCGACAATCGCCTGTGCCTGCATACACTCTCCGATACGGACGACCTGCCTACAACAGTAAGCACAGACAGCCGATACGAGCGATTATCGACCGACAGAAGCGACTGCCGCCTTTCCTTTGCCTCACCTGTAGGGTTGATGCTACCCTGCAACCATATCTATAACCAGTACCTCTTTATCGAGGACAGCGATGCCAACTTGGAACGCTTTGAGAAGCAGGCAAGGAATATGCACTCACTGGCACGCTACAGCCGTAGCAACCAAATCAACGAGGAATGGATACAGGAGTATCTCAATATTGCCCATTCACAGGGACTGACCTCCATTCGTGCCCACTTCAACGTGCTGGCATGGAGCAGCGATAAGGAAGAACTTCGCCAGATCAAGAATGACGTAGGCTCTGCACTTGCTCTTATGGAATGCCACCCTCGCCACAACACCATTGATGCGGCAACGCTCTACTGGGCAGGTATTCCCGGCAATGCGGCAGACTTTCCCGCAGAAGAGTCATTCTATACTTTCATTGAGCCTGCCCTCTGTTTCTTTACGGCAGAGACGAACTATAAGGACTCGCTCTCTCCCTTTGGTATCAAGATGGCAGACCGCCTTTCAGGAAAGCCCGTCCACTTGGATATATCTGACTTACCCATGAAGCGTGGCGTGATTACCAACCGCAACAAGTTTATCTTGGGTCCTTCGGGAAGTGGTAAGTCTTTCTTTACCAACCACATGGTACGCCAGTATTACGAGCAGGGGGCGCACGTCCTTTTGGTTGATACGGGTAACTCATATCAAGGTTTGTGTGAACTTATCCACCGCAAGACTAAGGGAGAGGATGGTGTGTATTTCACCTATACCAATGAAAGTCCGATTTCTTTCAACCCTTTTTATACGGATGATTACTTCTTCGATGTAGAAAAAAGGGAGAGTATTTGCACGCTACTGCTTACACTTTGGAAGAGTGCTGATGAGCATATTACTAAGACCGAGGCAGGCGAACTTGGTTCTGCTGTAAACTCCTATATCGAGCTTATATGTGCAGACCATAGCGTTATACCCTGTTTTAATACTTTCTATGAGTATCTGCGGGACGTGTACCGCAAGGATATGGAAAAGCGTGACATCAAGGTAACACTCTCAGACTTCAATATCAACAACCTCTTAACTACATTAAAGCAATACTATAAAGGCGGACGATATGATTTTCTGCTGAACTCGGACAAGAACATCGACCTACTCTCCAAACGCTTCATCGTCTTCGAGATTGACCAAGTGAAGGATAACAAAGACCTCTTTCCTGTGGTAACGATTATCATCATGGAGGCCTTCATCAACAAGATGCGCCGATTAAAGGGTATCCGCAAGATGATACTCATAGAGGAAGCATGGAAAGCCATTGCTTCGGCAAACATGGCGGACTACATCAAGTATTTGTATAAGACGGTGAGAAAGTATTTCGGGGAAGCCATTGTTGTAACGCAGGAGGTGGACGACATCATCCAGTCGCCTATAGTCAAGGAGAGTATCATCAACAACTCAGACTGCAAAATCTTGCTTGACCAGCGCAAGTACATGACCAAGTTCGATGGCATACAGGCGATGCTCGGTCTTTCGGAAAAGGAAAAGAGCCAGATACTCTCCATCAACCAGAACAATGACCCGAACCGACTCTACAAGGAAGTTTGGATAGGTCTGGGCGGTATGCAGAGTGCCGTCTATGCCACGGAAGTGAGCATGGAGGAATACCTGACTTACACTACGGAGGAAACCGAGAAGGTGGAGGTGATGAATAGGGCGGCACAGCTTGGTGGGGACATCGAAATGGCTATCCGTCAGCTTGCCATAGAGAAAAGAAACAATAAAAAGAAATAAGTACAAACCATCAAAACTATAGTAACAATGAAAAAGTACATTTTCATGGCTCTCTTAGGATTGAGCCTTTCTGTTCCCAAAGCCCACGCACAGTGGGTAGTGAGCGACCCGACCAACTTTGCGGGCAACATTGCCAACACGGTCAAGGAAATTGCCACCGCCTCAAAAACGGTGAAGAATACCCTTGATGGATTCAAGGAGGTGGAGAAACTCTACAACGACACCAAGAAGTATTATGATGCCCTAAAGAAGGTGAACAACCTCATCGGCGATGCCTACAAGGTCAAGGAGTGTATCCTTATGGTGGGGGACATATCAGAGATTTACGTCACCTCGTATAAGAAAATGCTCTCGGACAAGAACTTCCGCCCTTCGGAACTCGCTGCGATGGCTTCGGGCTATGCCAAGCTCTTGGAGCAGAGCGGTGAGAGTCTCAAGGAACTAAAGTCCATTGTCAAGAGTAATGTTTTCTCGATGAACGACCATGAGCGCATGCAGTCCATAGACCGCATCTATACCACGTTAAGAGAATATCGTTCGCTTGTATCCTACTACACAAGGAAAAACATCTCCGTGAGCTACGTGCGTGCAAGGGAAAAGAACAACCTTGCCTCTGTTAAGGCACTCTATGGTAATACGGCAAGCAGGTATTGGTAAATCCACAGACTAAAAAAGAACTTGAAAGAACTTTCATAAAAACACTTTTGCTTATGGATTTTGCCAGTTTACATGAGTTGCTACGTTCGACCTATGATGAGATGATGCCGCTCTGTGCCCAGATGACGGGCATTGCCAAAGGCATTGCGGGCTTGGGTGCACTCTTTTATATTGCTCTTCGGGTATGGGCTTCCATTGCCCGTGCCGAGGCGATAGACGTTTTTCCGCTTCTCCGTCCCTTCGTGCTGGGCTTTTGCATCATGTTCTTCCCGACAGTCGTACTGGGTACGATGAATGCCGTTCTCTCGCCCGTAGTGCAGGGAACGGAGATGATGGTACACCAGCAGGAGGGGAACCTTGCAGAACTTACTGCCAAGCGGGACAAGTTGCAGGAGGAAGCCTACCTTAGGAATCCTGAAACAGCCTACCTTGTTTCCAACGAGAAGTTCGATGAGAAGATAGAGGAAATGGGCATCATCGGACCTGAAGATGCCGTGACGATAGCGGGTATGTATGCCGAGCGTGCTGCCTATCAGACCAAGCAGTGGGTGATGAAAATGGTGCACGACCTCATGGAGCTGCTGTTCCATGCCGCAGGACTTATCATCGACACGCTACGCACCTTCATACTCATCGTTCTTGCCATTCTCGGTCCGATAGTCTTCGGCATTGCCGTATGGGATGGTCTTGCAGGCTCACTTACGGCATGGTTCTCACGCTATATCTCTGTCTACCTGTGGCTGCCTGTCAGTTCTATTCTAACGGCACTGCTTACGAAAATACAGGTGCTGATGATAGAGAAGGATATCGAAGCGCTCAGTGACCCTAACTACCTGCCTGATTCGGGGACGTGGTACTACATCGTCTTCTTCCTTATCGGTATTGTAGGCTACTTCTGTGTACCTACCGTGGCAGGTTGGATTATCGAAGCTGGAGGCGGTATCGGCTCTTATGGTCGCAATGTCAATCAAGCTGCACAGCGCGGTGCGCAAAGTGCCTACACGGGCGGACGATATGCCGCAGCAGGTGCCGGGTCGGTTATCGGCAATGTCGGTGGACGTATCAAGGGTGCGCTGCTCAAAGGAAAATAGAAATCAAGCAACTATGCTTAATTAATCAACAGCTATAAAAGGAAAAAGAAATGGAATTCAAATCACTTGGTAATATCGAGACCTCATTCAGACAGATAAGGCTCTACGCCTTTGTCTTTGCCATCGTCTGCGTGGCAGTGAGCGTTTATGCCGTCTATGCCTCGTACAGCTTCGCCAAGGAGCAACGGGAGAAAATCTATGTGCTTGACCAGGGAAAGTCGCTCATGCTTGCCCTCAGTCAGGATGCAAGTCGTAATCGTCCCGTAGAGGCAAGGGAGCATGTACGTCGCTTCCATGAGCTGTTCTTCACCATTGCGCCTGACAAGGATGCCATTGAGAAGAATATGGAACGTGCCTTCGTACTGTGTGACAAGTCGGCTTTCAACTATTACAAGGACTTGGCAGAGAAGGGCTATTATAACCGTGCCATATCGGGCAATGTCAATCAGCGCATAGAGGTGGACTCTATCCACTGCAACTTTAATACTTACCCTTATACGGTAACGACTTATGCACGGGAGTTTATCGTCCGTCAGAGCAACGTTACAGAGCGCAGTCTTGTTACGACCTGCACGCTGCAGAACTCTGTCCGTTCGGACAACAACCCGCAAGGCTTCCTGATGGAGAACTTCCTCGTCAAGGAGAACAGGGACATACAGACTTATAAACGATAAGGCCATGGCAAGGAAAAGAAACTTCTTACTCTCACGTCACTATCTGCGCTTTCACCTGTGGCTCCGCCATCGGTGTGAAAGGCTCACGATAAGGCAGAGAAAGGAAATCGTCTATGGGCTGAGCTTCATCTATCTGCTCTGCTCGCTTTGGATGATAGCGCAGTTCTTCCTTCCTCCAAAGAAGGAAAAACTACCCATCCCCACGGGAAAGCTGACGGACAGTCCGATACGGACGGACAGTACTTTACAAGAGTTACACGGCAATTTTTACCTACAACATCATCAAACAATCAAAGAAAATGGATAATAAACAGAAAGAACAAATGAAGAAAGGCTTGGTCTTCGGAGGACTGGGACTGCTGTTTGCCCTCTCGATGTGGTTTATCTTCGCACCTTCGGGCAAGGATAAGACTGCAGCGGAGCAGGGACTCAATGACAGCATCCCGCAGGCAACGACAGAAAAGCTCACCGAAAACAAACTCAAAGCCTATGAATTAGGCGACAAGGCACACGAGGAAGAACAGACCCGCGAAGAGATGGGCAGACTATCGGACTATTTCGCACAGAACACTGCTCCATCAGAGACGCAGCGTGCAGAAACAGCAGCATCTACGGCAAAGATAGAAAACTCCATGCATCGCTATGAGGAGAATAATCGCCTCTTGAACTCCTTCTACGCTCCCGACCCACACGAGCAGGAACGTGAAGCCTTGCGCTCGGAAATAGATAACCTTAAAAAGGAACTCTCTGTCAAAGACAGCAGGGAGGACAATGAAGAGAAACGACAGCTTGCCTTGATGGAAAAGAGCTATCAGATGGCAGCGAAGTATCTTCCTAAAACATCAACTCCACCTACTTTCAATAGTGGTTTGACTGCTGAAAAAGAGAAGACGGAAGATACAGCAGGTGGCTCTGACGCCGCTAAGGGCAAGACCATGCAGAAGGAAAAGCCTGTAATGGAGGTGCTGCCGGAGCGTAGGCAGATAGTTTCTTCACTTGACCAGCCTATGAGCGATGTGTACTTTATGGAGGAATACGGCAAGAAGGCTCGTAATATGGGCTTTCATTCGCTTACCAGTAGTTCTCCATCTTTGTTGCGCAATACGCTGAAAGTAGTAGTGGACAGGACTACTGTTCTCAAAGAGGGTGACAATGTTGTGCTCCGTCTGCTGGAAACTGCTAAGGTACAGGGACTGCACATTCCACGGCAGAGCCGACTCATAGCCGTTGCTAAGATTGAGGGTAACCGTATGCACCTGTTTATCAAAAGCATTGAGGTGGACGGCCATATCATAGCCGTCAAGCTCTCGGCATACGACATGGACGGACAGGAGGGTGTGTATATACCAGGCTCGGATGACATCAATGCGCTTAAGGAAGTCGGGGCGAACATCGGTGGTTCAATGGGAACATCCTTTACCTTCGCTTCCTCTGCCAAGGACCAGATTATCTCAGAGGCTGCCCGTGGGGTGATGCAGGGTGCAAGTCAGCTGCTTCAGAAGAAGCTGCGCACCATCAAGGTAACGCTCAAGAGTGGCTACCGCCTTTTCTTGGCTCAGTCTAAATAAAACAATCGAAAATGATAAGTAAAAAACAACATCAAATCAATAGCAACAATGAAGAAAATTATTTTATCAATGGCTATGCTTGCCATGGTGGGAGCAACAGCCACAGCACAGAAAAACAATGATGGTCTGACACCAAGCCGTCCGCTTACTTCGGGAGAGCTCTTTCAAGGTATGAGCCGTGCCATTCCAACGGGGCGTGTCGTACTGCCTTATGGTCTTGACGTTACCTTTGACAAGACCGTGCATCTTATCTTCCCTTCTGCCATTCGCTATGTAGACTTGGGTTCACAGAATATTATCGCAGGGAAGGCAGAGGATGCAGAGAACGTACTGCGTGTAAAGGCTTCAGTGAAGGACTTTGAGACGGAAACCAATATGAGTGTCATCTGCGAGGACGGCTCTTTTTACACCTTTAACGTAAAATATGCCGATGAGCCGGAGAAACTCAGCATTGAGATGAAAGACTTCTTGTCACCAACGGACGGACGATTGCCAAGCAATCGCTCTGACATTTACTTTAAGGAACTCGGTAACGAGTCGCCCGTATTAGTAAAACTGATGATGCAAACTATCTATCAGAACGACAAGCGTACCATCAAACATATCGGTGCACAGCAGTTTGGTATGAAGTTCCTGCTTCGTGGCTTATATGCCCATAACGGCTTGCTGTATTTCCACATTCTTATGGAAAACGGTACAAACATGCCGTACTCGGTGGACTTCATCACGTTCAAGGTGGTGGATAAGAAGATGGCAAAGCGCACGGCCATACAAGAGCAGGTGTTGCAGCCGCTTCGTGCCTATCATCAGGTGATGCAGGTGCGTGGCATGAGTAGTGAACACTCTGTGTATGCGCTCGAACAGTTTTCTCTTGCAGAAGACAAGCAGCTTGAAGTGACGATCTATGAAAGAAATGGCGGTCGTACGCTGACCTTTCATGTAACGGCAGAGGACCTGCAACTAGCAAAGAAGATTGATAACCTCAAACTGAAATGGTAGACATTATGAAGAAGAAAATCATTTTATCGGTTTGTGCAGCGGTGGCAATGGCTTTTAGCTTGCCAACTCAGGCACAGCGCCTGATACCCAAGCAAAGGGGAATAGAGATAGTAGGGAGTGTTCCGCTTATCAAAGGCGAAAAGTTCCTTGCAGCTGACAATTTTGGCATGGGAGCAGCACTCACCCGATATCTGGGGCGTGAGAACTATACCTTTGTTATGGCAGAGTATGAACAGCAGAATATGCCGTACAGAAGTTATAACGTAAAACTCAAGAATGCACTCTTACAGGTGGGCTATATGCATCCTGTTCTTTCCGACAGGGGTAAGAACGTGTTTCTTTATGGTGGCATATCCGCCTTGGGTGGCTATGAGCAACTGAACGAGGACAAAAAGCTGCTGCCCGATGGGGCGACACTGCTCGACCGCTCCCGCTTTGTTTATGGCGGTGCCGTGCATGGCTCGGTGGAAGTGTTTCTAACAGACAGAGTTCTCTTTCTTGTAAAGGCGCAGGGACGTTTCCTATTTGGAACGGACGTGCATCGTTTTCGTCCAGCTGTTTCAGCAGGACTAAGGTTAAACTTTTAAGTAGAAGAAAAGATGAAGAAGATATTGAATACGATTTGGGTAATGGGTGTGCTGACCCTTGCCGTGTTTTGCCTATCTGCTTGTGATAGGGATTTGGATGTTCAGCAGTCTTATCCGTTTACGGTGGAGACGATGCCGGTTCAGAAGGACATCATAAAGGGACAGACGGCTGAGATACGCTGCACGATGAAGCGAGGCGGTGAGTTTGCCGATACTCGCTATACGATACGTTATTTTCAGTCTGACGGCAAGGGCTTGCTAAGAAATGATAATGGTATGGTATTCAAGCCAAACGACCGCTATCCGCTAACAAAAGATGTGTTCCGCTTATACTACACCTCGCTGTCATCTGACCGCCAGACAATTGATGTATATGTGGAGGATAGTTTCGGTAAGGTGCAGCAGCTGACCTTTAGTTTTAACAATGAGCGGGAAGAGGGCAAGGATAAGCCCGCATCTTCTCGCCACTAAGACCATAATGGATGCGAACGATAAATTCTTTCATTTTACTTTGTGTATTCTGCCTGTTCTGTCAGCCGATTCTTGCCCAGCGCAGGGTGCGGCTGGCAGACTTGCCACCTTTTGAGCGTGCAGTAGTTGTTGTGAAATATTTTGAAGGCATGCACGGCTGGAAGAATTATCCGTATGTTGGGTATGGGCATCAGTTGCAACGGGGAGAGCACTTCACGGCGGATATGACGGAACGGCAGGCAGACTCGCTGCTTCGTGCCGACCTTTGGAAATGCTTTGAACACTTCAAAGGCTATGGTAAGGATGCGCTGCTGCTGACCTTGCTTGCCTATAATGTAGGTGTGGGGAGGTTGCTCGGCTATGGTAAGCACCCTAAGAGTAGGCTGCTACGAAAGATTGAAACCGGCGACAGGAATATTTTCCGTGAATATATCTCTTTCTGCCGATACAAGGGGAAAGTGCTGCGAGGTCTTGTCAAACGACGAAAAGTAGAATTTGCTCTGTTTTATATACCCTGATTATTAAATACGCTTCTTGCGACATTTTATGCTTCGTAAGAGGCGTTTTTCAGCTGTTTTATTCGACTTTCTCACTATGAAATAGTAACTTTGCAAATGACAAAACACTTCTTATATATAGAGGAGTTTTCAATGAACTTAAAGAAAATTATATATGAATCCTTTTCGTTTATACATTATAAGAATAAGCGCATTGATTAGTGTTATTCTAATTTACATTCGTAAATTGAAGGAAAGAGGTAAGGTTACTCCAAATACTAAACGAACTGTTAAGATAATGGAAATAAATGATTTATTTGATGAAACCACAGAAAAAAAACGAAATAAAAACAACGGATAAAGTAGAGCAAAAAGAAATCAGAGTAAAATTAAAGAACAAGACTTGGTGGAAAAGGAATCATTATTTTTTTTTGAGTTGGTGTGCTATTTTATTCATAATTGTTCTAATATTTATTTTGTCGAGTGTTACCCACAGGAGATATAACTCTTTACACGAAATATCTATTCAGAAAGAATATCAAAAGAAATTATACGAAGATTCCATACAAAACAATAAAGACTCTATAAAAAACGAACAAATAAAACTTATTTCTTCCGAAGTCTCAGATATTGATAAGATCATCAGGGAGACAAATAAAATAATTCGTAGAGTAGAAAAACAGATAAAAAACATAGGAGAAAATGATTTTTGATTTTACAAATTATACTTTTAGCGGATTGCTTTCCATTTTAGCATCTCTTTATGGAGTTGGCTATCCTTTGATAATGCAGAGTATCGGTAGGATATATACACAATATGATTCCACATTACTTGCGAATAGATTTACGAAAGAGACAATATATAGGGTGTTCCAAGTCCTTCTTATTCTGAATTTGTTATTCGCAGTATCTACTCCTTTTCTGCTACATGCAGAATGGTGGAATATAGGTTTTGTGACAATCCAAGCCATTCTTTTGGTACTACTGATGGGATTTACTTTCCTGCTATTCCAGTTAATGATAAAGTACGAGAACGCAGGAGAACTTCTCAGGCACATAGAAGGAGGACAAATTGACAAATCCAACATTATGGATATTTTTGACTTGGCAATCTATGCAGATTCTAAAAACAATCATCAACTTTATATTGATGCCATGTCAAGTGTGTTTTCATACATAACTGTACAACAGGGTGATGATAATAAGAAACAGAATGATAATGACATTTTACCACCAGTTGAATATGATAAGCATGTCTGGGAAATAATTCAAAAACTAAAAGGATTCATCAGAGAGGATGATGGACACCATTTGTTACATCGAAATAATGATATAGTATCAGCCTTATATAACCAGGTCTCAAAGTCAAGAATTAGCCTACAAACTCATCAGCTGATGTGGTTATTACTAAATGAAGCTATAACATATAACAACTACTCTTGGTTTAAACAATATTGGCAGTTCGCTGAAAGTTATTCAAGTCTGCGATATCGCTTTGTAGCTAATGAAATATTATGGCAGGATAAAAAAGAATTTATGCTCCGCCATGTGATGATAGGAACATTACTACTCCATAATGAAAGATATAAATGGCTCAATGATATATTCCTTTATACACATTCAGAGCCAGAATACTATGGCTTAATTCCAAGCACATTTATAGAGATTGTTGAGATGCTGGAAAACATAGATTCGATATGTACTAGTCCTGCTTTTCAACAGCAAAATTTCTATTTTGCAGACGAAATGGGAGGAGTAAATGATGAAAAGTTTATATTTAGGAAAGCGATAAAGTACCTGTCTTTACTTGTAATTAGGTTATGGACTTTACAACATCGAAATTTTGACGACACAGATTCTCTCTCTCAAATACCATTCTCTCCAATATTGATAGAAGATGATGAAAGAATGGCAACTTTAATGGAAATGATGAAAGATGATGTAGAGGAATTTTATAGTAAAGAAATCTTTCAATTGATTCCACGATTACTCCCTGTTGATAAGGCAGATATATTATCCTTACTTTCAGATTATCGGGACCAATGCTTAAATACCAAAGAAACCCATCAAAATCATCCTGACGTGGATTGTGAAAAATTCTCCAAACTAAAAGAAGAGATAATGTCCTTTGTGAATAACTTTAATATCGCACTCCCACAAAATAATATCATGGCAGAAGTTGATAATCTCATAATAAAGGAAGATGTTGTAGAAACGAAAGAAAGGTTGGAGACTCTTTATTACTCTCCATATAAAAATATTGGGCTTTGTGAGCCTCCTCTTCTGACGAATTTTATGTTTGAGTTATATCGTGTGTATCTGCGGGTTCTTGACAGTATGAGAAAGTTAGCATCGTATAAGATAAATCGGAGTCAAATACAAGGATTTTTGGAAAAGATTGAATATAATGATTTGAATTACGCAATAATTACAACTGACAATATTTATGAAATAGAAAATCCCTATATTGGTTTATGTGCAGGAATTCGACCATTTGGGTTCTTTATTATGAAAAAAGAAGACATTCCGTATGTATCATTTGGTGAAGTTCAAAAGGATGATTTGAAAATAACAATAGCAGGTAGTAGTATTAGGTCAAATATAGACTCTTTTATAGATTGTCATGAGGCTTATTTTAATCTTGTTATGGCAACAAAGATGTTTGTGCATATAAAAGAAAAAACAGATGGTGTAGTTTATGTTTCTATAAATGAAGAATATCCAAGACAAGAGAATCCAATTACTATCAATGCCACTTTAGCCGATTTGTTTGATAATTAATTTTTATATATCTAATTGGATGTCTTTGTTAGTTTTGAGCCGTCTCAACTTACTGTCAAAAGTAACGAAGTTCTTTTCTGCGACTTTCTTTTGCTTCTTTTCTTTGGTCGCCTGCTCGTTCAAAGAAAAAGAAAAGAAGCCACGCAATTTTTAAGGTTGCGTGGCTCATTGTGTTAGGGTTTTTCGGTTGTTTCAATTATCCGCTCTTCGGGGTGGGTATCAAAAGCCCAATTAATTTGTTCATCGGGCAGTGTGCTGTGTATTCCTCTGCCCATCACCATTCCACAATCTTCAAGGATTTTGCGCTCGGCTTCTTCTCGGTCTGTGGCTGCTACCTCAAATACTCCTTCAAAAACGTATTGGGTGCGTACTCTGTAAACTTTCCTTTCCATATTTTCAAAACTCAGCGATTAGTAATCTGTGTTCCATTGGTTCACCATTCGATAGCCTGCGGTGGGTGAGCCAAAAATGGTGCGCTCCGTAACCATAGGTAAAGAACTTGTCAAGTTCCGTTTCTTGGGAGATTTGGAGGAGTGCGGTCTGCAACTCCTCCTTGTTCTCGGCTATGCTTATGGCGTTGATAACTCTCACGATGATGTTGGGTATTTTGTCTGCCCAATTACAAATAATGCCTTCTACCTGTACTTTCATATTCCCTTGTTTAATGGATTGTTATGCGGTTGCTCTCTGCTCTATCATCCTCATATTCTTCTGCATCAAGGCGAGTATCTGCTCGTGGTACTCAGTGTTCTTGTTGCACACTCCACGACTTTGCACCACTTTCATTGTTTCCAATGATACCTCGATGGTCTCGATGCGCTCGCCGTCCTTTGTTGCAGAGAAGATAAGCGACTGCGGTTTGCTGTAATAGTGTGCGTCATATACGCAATGGTGCATTACCGTGCCTTCCTCCAAATGCTCCTGCACACTCTCCAAAACGTGGATGCGGATAATGCCGTCCGTAAACTCTATGCCAAAGAATTTTGCTTTGAGTTGCTTGTATGCTTGTTCGGCTTCCATCGCTTCCTTGCGCTTCTTGATAATGTTCTCACGCTCCTGCCTTGCCCTGTGCTTGGTTTGGTAATGGTCGTGCGCTGCTCTTAGGTCGGTGGGGCAAACATACTTGGCATTGTGAATATCCTTGCCTAATTGATTGAGCATATCCACCATATCACACCATAGACTTCCGTCCTCTATATGGTAGCCGTTTCGCAAACAGATGCGGATAGATGCCCAATAGCTATCAATGCTTCTTCGACCATTGTGCATGAAGAATTTGAGTAGCGGGATTTGCCCCGACTTCAACAAGGTTTCCACACGGCTATCGGAAAGCAATGCTGGTATGAGTTCAGTAGGCACTATATTGTGGAAGTTGTCTTCAAAACCATTCCTGCGGAGTGTGTCCGTAACCTTGAACTTGGGATATATCGGTGAGTACGATATATGGCGGTAGGCTTCGTTGTCGTTGCGTACTGCCATTGGCGAACAGAAAGAAAAGGTGTCAATGTATCTGCCTAATGTTCGTTGAACGGCAATAATCGTTTTTCTTCCTTGTGCGTTCCACCAATACTGACCGATTTCAAAGGTATATGAAGATGCCTTGCAACCTTTCTCCATTTCCACGGAAAGAAGAAACATTCTTAGTACTTGGTACTCTCCGCAAGCGGTAAGTATCGTAAAGTACTGCTTCTGCCTAATCTTGCGTTGAAAGGTTCCCTTGACCTGCAACCTTGCCCCGCAATGGGGGCAGGTGCAAGTGTCCGTAGGCTTTTCTATTGTCCAACTATGCCCACAATCCATACACGTTGTGCGACCTTTGGGCAGTCGGTAGGCGAAATGGTCTATACATTCACGGAATGCCCATTTGCTCTGTGTCTTGGTTATCGGGCGAAGGTGCTTACTCTCGGCAAGGACTGCCTTCTCATATTTATTTCTTGCTTTCATTTTCTGTCTTTCTTGTTTTACTCGTCACGGAATACATATCCACTCTCAAACCAAAACCCCTCGTCAAAGAGTTCGTCCGCATACTTGTCATAATCGAAATATCGTTCCGCAAACTCGGATAGTTCGTGTTCCATACTTACTATTTCCCTTGCAAACTCTTCTTTGTTCACATATCTGCCTACAAAAGCGGAATTGAATTGTCTCATTAGGTAATAGACGGACTCGGTTAAATCCTTGCCGGTATTCTCTACCCATATCCAAAAGGCACTCACATTCATACCGTCCAAATTCTCCAACTCGTCCCTCAGTTCAAAGAAGTTGCTATCCAAATGCCCCTCGTCAATAAATGCTTCGGGAATGTTCTCCCAATCTTGGAACATCAATTCGGGTTCTTCCTCGTCTTGGTGAAGTTCGTGGCATACTTCTATAAACTCGTCGTGGTCGTAACACTCTGAAAGGTCTATCCACTTACCTCTTAGTGAGCCTTCGTTATACTTTCCGTAAGTACCTACATAGATGCGTGCTTCGCTTAAATCGTATCGTTCCATAGTCTTTGCTTTTTAGAAGTCAAACAATGAAGGTTGTGCAACCCCTGCCGTTTCTTTCTTTTGTGGTCTTGCATTACGGCTCTGTATCTTGGCGAGTTCCTCACGTTGGTACTGCTTGATGGCTTCCTGCCTTGCTTCGGCTTTCTCCTCCTCTGTGAGTTCCACAATATGATTTACTGCCACTCTGCAAGTGATTTCCTTTCCAACTTCAATTTCATCCTCGTCATAGTAGTGTACTGCCATTGAATAGATTTCATCGTCCTCAAAGCCATTACACCCACTCGCCTGCACTTGGTTCAAGATGTAAGTTACACACTCCTCTATGCTCTTGTTAGGCTTCATTAAGTTGGGAGCAAACAAAGGGTCTGTCGCTGCACGTTGGTTGAGATACTCGGCTATTGCTCTCGTAAAATGTTCTGTTCCTTTCATATCGCTTAGTATTTAGGGATTTCTACAATTTGGTTTATCTGTCCGCAAAGGAAACTTCTTAGGCTGGTGCGGTCGGGTGCATAATACTCTGACCAATGTCCGTATTGATTGACCAAATACTTCTTCAATACGTCCATAAAGTCAAACCGATAACCCATTAGGGGAACGGCTGTACGGAAGTAGGTGTTGGTGTTCACCGCTTCGGCAAGCCAATTCTTTTCTTCACGGCTCATTCGCTCCCCACGATTGAGTTTCAAACGGAGAAGATACACCTTACTGCCACTCAATTTGTCCAAAGGCTCAACATCCCACTGCACAAACTTAGTTGCCACCAAACGCTCACTTTCATCAACCACCGAACTTATGCGGTAATGAGAGGAGGAGCTATATCCTTTTTCTTTCATCGAAGATGTAATATTTACTTTCTGCTGTTCCATAATGACATTTTTTTTATGCGTCCAAAGATCGGAGTATGCTGATTCCTTTTTGTAGCAATCAGAAGGTAGGGGGCGCAGCCGGCACAAGGTTTTGCAGGAAAATACTACCCGAAATGAAATGTAGGTGTGGAGATTTTCCGTGCAAACCAAAGGCACAGACCTTGTGCAAGCCGTAGCCCCTTACTACCTTTGCGAATAAAAAGAAATCAGCACCGACTTATGGCACATCAAAGTGGAATAGATGGCTGTGAGAAGCGAAAGTGCAACGCCTGTATGGGAAACGAAAAAGGTGGCTACCTCAATCGAGATAACCACCCATAAAGAAGAATGAATCGAAGAATATCTTTCCTTGTGCCTTAGAGTACACAGAGCAGGATTGCCAAGATGACGGCAAGCCAGAACAGCCAATGCAGGATTGTAAAGGTTACTTGCAGAATAACTTTAACAATGAAGCGTAGTATCAGGAAACCGAGAATAACCGAAACGGCGGTTACGACTTGCGGCGTAACAATCTTTGAGATGAGGTAAACCGCACCGATAACGATGAAAAGCAGAACGGCGAGTTCGATGAAGCGTGTCCAACCGAAGCGGCGGACTTGCTTGGGAGAAGTCGGCGGCTGCCTGTTCTTATCGGTTTTGTTCGATGCGTCTGCCTTGATGAAGGCAGGTGTGTGAACGATTTCCTTAAGCCGTGAGGACAATGGAAGCTCGCTTCTATTGTCTCGGCGAGAAATCGCACTTTTAAGAACGTCTTGATTCATGATGATAGTATTCATAATCGGGGCTTTTAATAGTTTCAAGAGCGACAACAAGATGCGCACACTACACAAAGACAAGTGTTTGCAAAACTCTTGACGTGTGGAGTGGAGTGTTTATCTTGGCTCTTGACACTACAAAAGCCCCCGATGGTGAAGTATCAAGCCATGTTCTCTCCGCCTATCGTTGGCAGACCATTGACCTCGATGAGCAGCACGATGGTACCGGTCAGCTCGGTGTACAGTTTGTCGTATTCTGTACCTGCCGCAAAGTCGTCCGGAAGTTCGTATTTGGCAAATACCGCTTGAATTGCCTTGTTGTTCAATAAAAGAGGGGCTAACCTTTCGGGTAGCGGACTTGGCAGTTCCTTCTCAAACTCCTGCTCCAGCACGGAAACAAGGGTATCATACTTTGAGAAGTGCAAGTCGTGGTACAGCACCTCGCTTGCCATCGTCTCTGCTTCGGGGTAGGAGAAACCTTGCGCCACGGCATCGCAGTAAGCCGTCAGAGCCTCGTCTGCTCGAGCGGTTACAAACGCATTGTCATTCACTCTCTCAGGAAAATGCTCTCCGAGATACGCTTCCAACTTCAGACGGAAGTAGGAAAGTTCTTTCTTTGTTGTCATAAATTCAAAATTTTAGGGTTATATACATTATTTTGAGGAAATGCCTAATGCCGTATTGAAAGAGCTCAATTTGTCAGCCAACTCATCCATATCGTGTTCTATCTTCTTATTGGTTATGCGGGCATAGATTTGCGTTGTCTTGATGTTGGTGTGTCCTAACATCTTACTTACGGATTCGATGGGAACTCCCTTGGATAGGGACATCGTGGCAAATGTGTGCCGGGCGAGGTGGAAGGTTAGGTTCTTTTTGATACCGCAAATATCGGCAATTTCTTTCAGATAACTGTTCAGTTTTTGATTCGTCAGCATGGGGAAAAGTTTGCCGTCACGATAGGTTTTGCCACTATATTTTGCAATGATGCTCTTGGGTATATCGAGTAAAAGAACGTTGGTCTCCACGCTCGTCTTCTGCCGCTTGGTCATTATCCACTGCTTGCCGTTGAGCGTGACGATGTTTTCCGGAGCGAGGTTGTACACGTCTATGTACGCAAGTCCCGTGAAGCACGAGAACACGAACACGTCCCTTACAAGTTCCAAACGACCGATGCCGAAATTCTTGTTGGCAATTTTAAGGATTTCCTCGTCTGTGAGGAATCCACGATTGACCGGTTCCATGTGAAAACGGATGTTGAGGAACGGATCATGGTGCAGGACACCAAGTTTCCTGCCCAGAATGGTAATCGTCTTGAAGGTTTTCATCATCCTCGTAGCGGTGTTGGGATTCTGCCCGACAACCGTTCGGAGATAAATGTCGAAGTCGTGTATCACGATATAGCCGAGTTCGGACAGGCGGATGTCAGACCGACCGTATTTATCACGAAGGAAATTTGAGAAGTGTTTCTTGCAGACGTTGTATTTCTGTAAGGTTGCAGCTTCGACCGACACGCCTACCTGCCGTGCAACGTCACTGTTGTGCTTGTTGAAGAGGCTCATTAGGGTGTCCACATCCTCCTTCTTACCAAGATACTCCGACTTGATACGCTCCAAGGACACCTCGTCCGTCATCTCGACTTTCTTGAAGATGGTCTGGAGTCCGCTTTGAATGTTGTCAAGTTCGAGGTTGGTGGAAAGTGCTTCAGTTGTCCTTCCCTTCAACCGTTCCTTCTCCCTGTCCCATTGGGACTGTTGGACAGCAATGCCCGTCGAGCCGATGGAAAGGCGTTCGTTGTTGAGATAGATTCTCAGCATGACGGGGGTCTTGCCCTCCTTGTTCACATAATTGCTTCTGAGATAGAAGACTGCTCTGAAAATAGCTTTCATACATTTTACTGCTTTTAGTTGTAGCCTGAACAGAAGTCTTGTCCTAACACCTGCCATCTGTAGCCGTGGCTTGTCGGACACATTGTTGCCCGAAGTGGTGTATGGTAACAAAAACACCTCTGTAATCACGCTGCAAAGTTCAATATATTTGTTTGAATAGCAGTAATTTACGCATACTCCTTATGTACTCTGTATGTACTCTTGGCTACATTTTTATTTTGCTTTGAAAATGTGTAGCCTGATTGTAGCCTTTTTAGAGCATTTTGGGAGTTTCTGCCCCCTCTGTGCATACTCTGAAAATTAGGATGGGTATAAAAGAAAAGTATCATAACTACTTGTAGCTATGATACTTACATTTTTCTTAGGTTTCTCTCTGATATTCATTTCAGAGTACCTAAAGCGGAGAGAGCGGGATTCGAACCCGCGAAACACTTTTGGCGTTTACACGCTTTCCAGGCGTGCCTCTTCAACCACTCGAGCATCTCTCCTTATTTCGGGCTACACAATACTATCTTTTTTAAAATCGGGTGCAAATTACAAAGAAAATCGGGAATTGCAAGCGATTTCAGCTACAAATGTATTCTTTTTTTTCGTCTTACGTAGAATTAACCCTGTCATTATTGGAATTACTCATCAAAATTAATAAACTTTAAAAACTTATTCAGCCATTTTGAACACTTTTAAAGCATTATTGGTCGTGATTCTGTCTATGTATTCAAAATCCACAGCATAGATTTCAGCAAGTTTCATAGCTACATTCTTTATATAAGAAGACTCGTTCCGTCTTCCCCTAAAAGGCACTGGAGCCAAATAAGGAGAGTCTGTTTCAAGGACAATTCTATCCAAAGGCAGATGCGTCAAAATTTCGGGCAAACTACTCTTCTTGAATGTAACAACTCCATTTATTCCAAAGACAAAACGCGAATACTCCAACACCTTCTCAGCCTCTTCTAAAGTTCCCGTAAAACTATGGAAGACCCCACTTAACTCAGTCGTTTTGTAAGGCTCCATCACTTCAAACAACTCAGGAAAAGCTTCACGACAATGCAGCACCAAAGGCAAATGATATTCTAATGCCCACTGAACCTGTATATCCAATGCTTTCTGCTGTTCTTTCAAATAGGTTTTATCCCAATACAAATCCATCCCCACCTCCCCTATAGCAATAAAAGGATGCCCATCGGAGAATATTTTTTTCATTTCATGAATACGGAACAATGAATCTGCATCAACAGAAGTAGGATGAAATCCGATCATTGGAAAACAATATCCCTGATATGCCGTGCAAACACTCAGCATCGCCTCTATAGTAGTATCATCAATATTAGGCATGAGAACTTTAGAAACTCCAGCAGCCTTGGCACGTTCTATCACCGCCGGCAAATCTTCCGTAAATTCTTCGGCAAACAAATGAGAATGTGTATCAATCATATCACACTTTCCTATTCATTAAATGACAAACAAAAGATTTCAACTCTTCTTTTTTCCCGGAAGGCATAGCTATACTTTCCAATAAAGAAAGTCCTTCAGCATAATAAGCATTAATTTTCTCTTCACAAATCCTGCCGATGCCAATCTTATCATAAAGTTCTGTCACAGCCTTTATCTTTTCCTCCGGATAGAAATCAGTAGATGAAATCCATTTTTCCAATTCTTTCCGTTGATGTCCGTCGGCCAAAGTTAAGGCATTAATCAGCATAAACGTTTTTTTATTACACAAGATATCCCCTCCAATATTCTTTCCAAATACTTTCGGATTCCCATATACATCCAGAAAATCATCCTGTAATTGAAATGCTAATCCCATTTTAATACCGAAATCGTATAATTTTTGTGCATCCTCTTCCGAAGCATCCCCTAACACCGCACCAATTTTTAAAGCGGCAGACAAAAGTACCGATGTCTTCAAACGAATCATCTCAATATATTCAGATACGGTAACATCACTACGTGTCTCAAATTCCATATCCCACTGCTGCCCCTCACAAATTTCCAAAGCTGTCTGACTGAAAATATCCATTACTTGCTTTAAATAGCTATCCGGACAATTATTCATCAGCCGATAAGCCAATACCAACATGGCGTCTCCTGAAAGAATAGCCGTATTTTCATCCCAAACCTTATGCACTGTAGGCTTATTTCTGCGCATATCCGCACGATCCATCAAATCATCATGCAACAATGTATAATTATGATAAGTTTCTATACCTGCCGCCTGTGATAAAATATCATCCACATTTTCTTTATAAAGCTGATAAGACAGCAACATCAAGACAGGACGTATACGTTTGCCACCTAATGAAAGGACATATTCTATAGGAGCATATAACCCTTTCGGTTCACGCATATAGGGCATTGTAGCAAGGTAGGTATTTACCTTATCTAATAATTGTTCTGCAGAAAAAGCCATAAGATTGTTTTAATTAAGGGATTATTAGAAAAAGAGGCTGCCTCAAAGCAGCCTCTCAATTAAGATATTGAAGTATTTTTATTACTGTAATTTGAAAGTTACAGGCACTGTATATTTCACACGTACAGCCTTACCACGTTGTTTTCCAGGTTTCCATTTCGGCATGGTCTTGATTACGCGGAGAGCTTCCTTATCCAAGTAGGGGTCTACACTACGTACAACCACCGGGTCAACGATAGAACCGTCCTTATTAACGACAAACTGAACGATAACCTTACCTTGTACACCATTTTCCTGAGAAATAGTGGGATATTTAATATTCTTACCTAAGAATTTCAAACATTCAGCCATACCCCCAGGGAATTCAGGCATTTCTTCTACTACTTGGAAAATTTGTTGTTCTTCGGGTTCTTCTTCTTCAACTTCAACCGGAACGTATTTAACTTCTACTGCCTGACCGGTTTCTTCTGAAGCCTGAATAGTCGTTTCTTCTACTTTAGCATCGTTTTCAACGATCTGAAGCACTTCTTCTACTTTAGGAGCTTCGGGAGGAGGAGGAGCTTGTTTTTGTTCCTGTTCCGTAATAGGGATAATTTCTTCTTCAAATACGACATCAGTTATACCTGTATCCGTAGTCACTTGCTTGTCGCGATCAGTCCATTCGAAAGCTACAAACATGAGAGCAAGGATAAACACATAACCGATAAGCAGCCAGGTACTCTTTTTACCTTCGAGATCTGCTTTAGGCGATTTTTTAACTTCCATAAATTGTGTTTTAAAAATTAAGTGTTTCTCACTGAGGGCAAATGTAACACAAATCTTTTAAATAAAAAGTATTTTCACATGAAAAATATGCTAATTCATTTTATTTTCATCCGATTTCATAGACATACACCCAACTTTTATCTATCTTTGAAGCGTTTTTAATAGTCACCTATACATTAATTATATATGAAGAAAATAACTATTGCCATTGACGGTTATTCATCATGTGGAAAAAGCACTATGGCCAAAGACTTGGCACGTGAAATAGGATATATCTATATTGATAGCGGTGCCATGTATCGTGCTGTTACATTATATAGTCTACAGAAAGGGTTCTTTTCGGAAAAAGGTATCGACACCGAAGCGTTAAAAACAGCAATGCCCGATATACATATTTCATTCCGGTTGAATCCGGAAACACAACGTCCCATGACTTTTCTGAACGATACAAATGTAGAGGATGCCATCCGCAGCATGGAGGTTTCTTCTCATGTAAGCCCTATCGCCGCCTTGGGCTTTGTACGTGAGGCTTTGGTAAAACAACAACAGGAAATGGGAAAGGCCAAAGGAATTGTCATGGACGGAAGGGACATTGGAACCGTTGTTTTCCCCGATGCCGAACTGAAAATATTTGTAACCGCCTCGGCTGCCATACGTGCACAGCGCCGTTATGATGAATTGAGGAGTAAAGGGCAAGAGGCCTCTTATGAAAAAATCCTGGAAAATGTGGAAGAACGTGACCGTATAGACCAAACCCGTGAAGTCGGTCCGTTACGACAAGCGGATGACGCTATCTTATTAGACAACAGCCACATGAGCATTGCCGAACAGAAAGAGTGGCTGACCGAAAAATTTCAAGCAGCTATAAATGGTTAACATAGAGATAGACGAAGGATCTGGGTTCTGCTTTGGAGTCACTACGGCCATCCGTAAAGCAGAAGAAGAACTGGCAAAAGGAAACACTCTTTATTGCCTGGGAGACATTGTACACAACGGACAGGAATGTGAACGACTAAAAAAAATGGGGCTTATCACAATCAACCACGAAGAGTTTGCCCAATTACACGATGCCAAAGTACTGTTACGTGCACATGGAGAACCTCCTGAAACATACGCTATAGCTCGTACCAACAACATCGAGATCATTGACGCCACCTGTCCAGTAGTATTACGTCTTCAAAAGCGCATCAAACAGGAGTATGATAATGTTCCGGCAAGTCAAGACACACAAATCGTGATTTATGGCAAAAACGGTCATGCCGAAGTACTGGGGCTGGTAGGCCAAACTCATGGAAAAGCAATTGTCATAGAAACACCTGCTGAAGCTGCTCATTTAGACTTCACTAAAGACATACGCTTGTACTCCCAGACAACCAAATCTCTGGAAGAATTCTGGCAAATCATAGAATATATCAAGGAACACATTTCACCCGATGCCACTTTTGAATTTTACGACACAATCTGCCGGCAAGTGGCCAACCGGATGCCTAACATCCGCAAATTTGCAGCAGCGCATGATCTGATCTTTTTTGTCTGCGGACGAAAAAGTTCAAACGGAAAGATCTTATATCAAGAATGCAAAAAGATTAATCCGAATTCATACCTCATTGACCAGCCGGAAGAAATAGACCGGAACTTGCTCGAGAACGTCCGTTCCATCGGCATTTGTGGAGCAACTTCCACCCCCAAATGGTTGATGGAAGAATGTAAAAAAGCAATCTTAAATGAAAAATAGACCAATAAAAAATAGAAAATTATCGTTGTCCAACTGATAATTTGTTAACTTTGCGACATAAAAATATTAAAATGGGTATTTATGGGAACGATTAAAAGCATTGGTATTTTAACCTCTGGAGGAGATGCTCCGGGAATGAACGCTGCCATTCGTGCAGTCACACGTTCTGCCATCTATAACGGCTTGAAAGTATATGGCATTTATAGAGGATACAAAGGATTGGTAACAGATGAAATTCAGGAATTCAAAAGCCAAAATGTTAGTAACATCATACAAATGGGAGGTACCATTCTGAAGACCGCCCGTTGCAAAGAATTCACGACACCCGAAGGACGGGCACAAGCTTACGAAAACATGAAGAAGCATGAAATCGACGCTTTAGTCATTATAGGTGGTGATGGTTCTTTGACTGGTGCACGTATTTTCGCACAAGAATTTGATGTTCCTTGTATCGGTCTGCCCGGAACGATTGACAACGACCTGTATGGAACCGACACCACCATCGGCTATGATACAGCTTTGAACACAATTTTAGATGCAGTAGATAAAATCCGTGATACGGCAACTTCTCACGAACGTTTATTTTTTGTTGAAGTAATGGGACGTGATGCAGGCTTCTTGGCATTGAACGGTGCTATTGCCGCAGGTGCAGAAGCAGCTATTATTCCGGAATTCAGCACAGAAGTTGACCAATTGGAAGAATTCATCGAACATGGTTTCCGCAAATCCAAGAGCAGTAGTATCGTATTAGTAGCCGAAAGCGAACTGACCGGGGGTGCAATGCACTATGCCGAACGTGTGAAGAACGAATATCCGCAATACGATGTGCGTGTAACGATATTAGGACATTTGCAACGTGGCGGACGCCCCACAGCGCATGACCGAATTATTGCCAGCCGTATGGGAGTGGCTAGCATCCAAGCACTATTGGAAGGACAACGTAATGTAATGATTGGTATTGATGATGATAAGATTGTTTATGTACCTTTCGCTAAAGCTATAAAGAACGACAAGCCTATAGACAGAGAATTGGTGAACGTACTTCATGAACTTTCTATCTAATTTTTATCCACCACAGGTACACAAAAAACGCAGATTATAATTATTCATTAAATCTGCGTTTTTTATGTTACCTGTAGTAGTAGGAAAACCTTATTTCAAGGTTGAGAAATAAGCATCCAATAACTTTTTGGCAGCAACAAACGAAGTCAGTTTGCCATTCAGCACCTCTTCCTCTTTTGCAGCCAACATAGAAATTATCTTTTCATTATTATAGAAACTATCACGCAAATGCTCGTTGATAGACTCATACATCCAATACTTAGCCTGTTCATTTCTGCGATATTCAAAATACCCATTCGCTTTCACAAAAGCGAAGTATTCATAGATCATATCCCAGATTTCTTTAATTCCAATACCATAAAAGCCGGAATACGTCATTACTTTAGGACTCCAGCCCGAATCAGGAGCAGGAAACAAATGTAAAGCATTACGGAAATGACTGGCAGCCAGTTTTGCTTTCTCAATATTGCTGCCGTCAGCTTTATTGATAACGATCCCATCCGCCATTTCCATGATACCTCTCTTAATCCCCTGCAATTCATCACCAGTACCGGCCAGTTGGATCAGCAAAAAGAAATCCACCATAGAATGCACTGCTGTTTCGCTCTGCCCTACTCCAACCGTTTCAACAAAAATCTTATCAAAGCCCGCCGCCTCACAAAGTATGATCGTTTCACGAGTCTTACGAGCTACTCCTCCCAACGAACCTGCTGACGGACTAGGCCGTATAAAAGACTTCGGATGGACAGATAGTTTCTCCATGCGGGTCTTATCTCCCAAAATACTGCCTTTAGAACGCTCACTACTGGGATCAATAGCTAAAACAGCTAATTTTCCTCCCTTCTCAAGCACATGCAATCCAAATACATCAATAGATGTACTCTTGCCGGCACCGGGCACACCACTGATACCGATTCGCATAGAATTTCCGGAATAAGGCAGACACTTCTCTATCACTTCCTGGGCAATAGCCTGATGTTCCGGTTTTACACTCTCCACTAAAGTAACCGCCTGACTCAATACGGTCACATCACCTTTTACGATGCCTTCTACATATTCACCTACGGAAAACTCACGACGACGAGGTTTTTTACGTAGTTTCAAATAAGGATTCACAATAGATGGTTGCTCAATACCTTTGTTCACTGTCAATCCCTTATATTCTTCACTATTTTCAGGATGTTCCATAGCTATTTTTTTGAGGTTACTTTTACTTTAATAATTATCTTCGGATTGTTAGGATCATTGGTTATCATCAGGACACGCGGAGTACCCTTTACTTTCTTCAGATTTTGACCGAAAGCAGTAATCTTCAACTTGGTAGACGCACCCGGTTTCAAGACACGTTTCTTCAACCGGACCCCCAAAGCAGAATTGAACACCTGCAAATCACGAATTTCCAGATTAGATTTTCCTACATTTTTAATAATAATCGTATGTGCTTTCTTTTCATCACTTTCCAGTTCTCCCATCTGCAACTCTTCGGCAGAAAGATGAATGGCAGGCAGATTCAAGCGTTCCTGCTGACTGATATGTGAGAAATCCGGCAACAATACGGCAGAAACCGGAATTTCATTTTCTTCTCCCACCTTATCTCCCAGGAAACGGGAAAGATAAACAGACGCCGTTGTCAAACCCAGTTTAGGTAACTTTTCCGTATCAAGAGTTATCTTGATTTTACCTGTACGTCCTCTTCCCAGTTTTTCCGGAATGGCAACAGCACTGAGGTAAGGAGGCAAATGCATCAACACAGGGGTGTACAACCTATCTGACGTATTGGCAACCAACAGTTCCATAGTTGGTTTATCCCCTTTATTAGCATCTTCAAATTCTATTTCCTCCTTATTCAAACGGATAGCTCCAATCTGAAAAGGATGAGTGAAAGTATAGTTTTTAGGATCGGCAGTCACTTCTCCCCGAATAGCCAGATAGATAGGTTTATTGGAGGCATTGCAATAAATGCCTACGCTCTTCTGAAAACGTCCGATGGCTTTGGCGTCAAAAGTAGAACTGACAATCCCGGTCTTTCCCGGGGCAATCGGTTCTTTGGTCCAATCAGCAACCGTGCAGCCACAAGAAGTTGTCACATTAGATATCACTAAAGGTTTATCTCCTTTATTAGTGATTTTAAAGGTAGCCGTCACCGGATTTTTCCATAAAATAGTTCCAAATTCATGCGTTGTCTTATCAAATAATGCTTTGGGTTGTGCCTGTACTCCCAAAGTCACTCCCATTAACAAACTTACTATCAGTATAATATGTTTCATACAATTATTTTATGCTTTTTAGATAGCAAAGATAGACAAAAAACATCCTTTACCCATTTTTTCAGCCTATAATTTATTTTATCTTATGAATAACCTTTATCTTTGTCCCGCATTAAAAATCAGATAAATTATGAAAATAGTAAAACATTACTGGTTCATTGCCATTGCATTGATTACAATGATAAGTTTTTCTTCATGTGAAAGCGATGAAGAAAGAGGATTTGATATTTCAGGATTATACGGTAAGACTTGGTGGGGCGAAATGGGATTTGAGGACCCATACGGAGAACGGCTTTACAGTTATATTACATTCACCTCAGGTGCTTTCCCAGATCATGGTGTAGGTACGGAAGAACGCTGTTACTATGATGATGAACTTTATAGGGTATATAAGTTTGACTGGGAAATTCAAAACGGTTGGTTATATCTATATTATTCAGATGGTTATACATTTATAATTGAATATCCATCCGTTTCAGGCCGCTATTTTTATGGCACGGCTGAAGATGGTTTTGAAATAAGATTAGAATGGGTGGACGGCAGAAGCATAAGAAAAAAAGTAAGTTAGCAAGCTAACTTACTTTTTATGAAATCACACAACTAATTCCAGACATCCTGTTTCTCTATTCCACCATCACCCGATATCCTCCCGTATGCCCTCCGAATTCCGGAGCATAAGCAGACTGAACAGTTGCAATTCCAGCCTGATATTCTCCTGTCCGGTTCACATACACCTGATACTCTATCACATAAGTTCCTTTTCTCATCTGATCGATAAAGAACTGGGTCGAAGCATCTTTGGTAGCCTGATAATATCCCAGCCCGTTGCTCCAACGAAATCCCGAAACTGCCTGTAACGGTTCCATACAAGCTGCACGGTCATCCTTGATCTGAACAAAATCCATATCACGGTCAGCCTTTATAGTCAGGCGAACGGTAATCTTATCGCCAACCTTTAATGGAGCTGATTCATTCAAAGCCTCATCCCCTTTATATAATTGACGGCTGACAGACAATCCGTTTCCCTGCCCGCTAATTTGATCCATACTTTCCAGATATTGGGCATAAACGGCTCCCCAACCCATTCCGGCTCCTTCTTTATCCACCCTTATTTTCTTGATATTCATCACATCACCGGACATCGTCTTCTTGATATAACCGATGGCATCATCTGCCGAAGTCCGGATCACTTCTTTACCTAAAGTAATCTCTACTCTTCCTGTATTTGCCAATAAATCCGAAGTTCCTGTAGCCATCAATACATACACCGCATCAGCCGTAGCTATCGGCGTTTCCCAAGTCTGTGTCTGTTTCTGCTTCAACAGCCAGCGTTTCATTTCATCAATAGCTTTCGTATCTTTTGTTATACGCTGTATAGCTTCCATAGCAGCCACTTCAGTCGGAATTTTATAACTGAACCATGAATATCGGGCTTTAGGAGTATCAAAGTAACTCCCCATTTCATCCGTCACAACAGAATACTCCATCAATGACTGCATAAACAACTTGGCCTCTGCCACCTTACCGGCTTGCTGCAAGATGATAGCTCCCAACGCCTTTCCATAAATCGTCAGTTCTTTTCCCTCACCGGACAACTTGTCTATGAAATACCGGTTCACCTTTTCATCAACCGGAGCCTTGCCATCCAAAGCGCAGATATACAAATACCTGAGAACCTGTTCTGACGGACGGATACCGACAGCCCCTTTCTTTTCAGCTTCTTTCATAGACTTATACTCTTCGGCAGCCTGCTTGCCTAAATACTCGAACCCTTTTTGAATCATAGGCTGCATCCGGCTGTCAGCATCCTGAGGAGTCAATGCATTCAGCCGGACAAGCATTTCCATTACCTGAGTGGTTACATAGCGGCTGCCTTGCATACCTTTATACCAACTCCATGCGCCATCTCCATTTTGCAATTCTCTCAGTTTCTCTACAGAAACTGCCAGTCCGCTGTTCATTGTATTCAGGTCAAACAAAGTGGCGATACGCTGTTTTTGTTCGGCTTCATTGGTAGCTTCTGTCAGCCAGGGAGTTTCAGCCAGCAGGATATTTTTCAGTTCCTGATTCTTTTGCAGATTGCTCATAAAAGTCTCCTTTGTACCACCTTGAGCCTTCCAGCTATCAAAGACTTGCTTGATACGGGGATTTTCTTTGACTATACATGCAGCCAATGAATGGGCATAATAAGCGGTAGCCCAGGAAAGAGCATCTTCATTCTGAGGATTAGCCACTACAGGCAAAGCCTGCACGGCATACCAAGCCGGATGGGCAGTAAATTCTACGGTCAACCGTTGTTCGGAAGCCGTTTTGCTATGCTTGTTAAACAGATTTTCCAAAGAGAAAGTATGCACACCTTCCCCATTCACGTTCAGAGGAACGGTTTCCGTCACCCACTGTTTGTCTGTCAGAACGGGAATGTAACGCTGTTCTCCATCACTGAAGGTATCTCCATCCGCTACCATCCGGCATGCCATTACCGCATATTTGTCACTCACTTCAAAAGCAAAGTTCACATGCCCGGTTTCTCCTCCCTTCATATCGAACTTCTGTTTTTGTGAATAGAATACCTTTTCTGTTTCCGGATTAAACAATTCCATGCGGACAGTCCCTTTCACCCCCTTGTCCGACAGATTCATCAGTGAAGCGGCAATATTCGCTTTATCTCCCACGCGGACAAAACGGGGCATATTAGGTTGAAGCATAAACTCCTTGCTGGCAGTAGCGGTAGCTTCTATTTTTCCATAATCCACATTCCGGGTATGTGCCAAGCCCATAAACTTCCATCGGGTAAGGCTCTCGGGCAATACAAAGGAAATACTGACTTCACCTGTTTCATTGGTGCGGAGCTGTGGATAAAAGAATGCCGTTTCCGCAAAGTTTTCACGTATCTGTATATCACCTGTTTCTGCCAGTTCTTCAGAACTGCCCATTTCTGCCTTTTCCTGTGCAGACGTCTCTACCATTTCTTCCTGGAGCACCATATCAGTAACAGCCTCCTGGTTCATCACAGCATTTGCGGCACTCCTGCCTCTAATCTTCAAAGCTCCTGTAAGAGTGGCACGAGGACTGCCTCCGTAACCTACCACCACAGCCTCCATTCTTCCTGTAGATGGAATGATCAATTCACTATATTCCAAAGGAACCGCACGGAACCTCTTCAACGGGAAATCAACATACAAATAAGCATTCCGCATATAGGATGTATTCCAATAAGTCAAAGGAACCACATAATGAAAGTCCACTCCAAAGTCCAGCTTATGTGCACTATAGATTTTATCCAGAGAAGCATCATACATGGTAGCCAGCATTTCAGCCTCAGCCGGACGTCCATCCGGATAAAGTACCGTCAGTTTCCATTCCTCTTGCTGTCCCGGACGGAGTTTGTCACGGAACGTAGTCCATTTCAGCTGCAACTTCTTCTCAGGGGCCGGTTTCATAATCCGTGCATTATGACTGTAAAGTCTGCCGTCTTTCACAAATGCCATACTTACCAGAATGCCGTCACCATATTCCTTCTTATAAGGGAAGCGGAAACTGATCACCGAGTCCGAAAGCTGTATACGTTTGCTTTCCAAGCGCTTATTGCCTGCAAACACATCATAAAGCAGATAGACATTCTTTTCGCTGCTACCTATATATATAGTAGCTGGAGATGCTGCATCAAATTCCAGACCATCCTGATAGAACCAATCCGTTATCACGAAAGGCGGACGCTTGTCGTTCAATGAGAACAAAAGGAAATTCTTAGATGCCGTACACTCTCTGCCTTGTGTATCCTTAGCCGAAAGCTTCAAACGATAATTACCGGAAGGCAGGGCATAAATAGCCTCAGGAATAAAACTCTTGTTAGCTTCCACCGTACCGGTCAATACCTTTCTGCCTTCTTTTTCCTGACCGTCTTTCTGCTTCTCCATCTCGACTACCTGATAAGTAACCAGAGTATCTACCGGCTCACCCGAAAGATTCATGGCTGTCAGTTTTATTTCCAACTTCTTTTCTTTAACCCAATTATCGGGCAGATTATCCATATTCAGCACCATTGAAGTGCTTCCTAAAGGCAATGACAAATTAGCTTGCTGTGTCTCACCTGCACCATCCGTCACATCCGCCTGTATGTTGTACGTATAATACCATAACGGAGATTCTCTCCTGTCCGAGTCTATTTCAAAATGCACCGGAACGGTGAACTTACCATCCGCATCGGTCATTGCCTCTCCCTCCCAACGGGCTGAACCTCTGCCCATAAACCGCCAGAACCAAGCATAGGAACGGGATATATTATAGTGTACCCTGGCATTCTGCACAGGCGCACCGGCAAAAGTCTTTGCCATACCCGCCACTTCTATAGAGTCACCCACTTGATACTCCACTTTCACGGGTTCAAACGTGACATCAAAGGTGGGACGTTTATATTCTTCTACCTTAAAACTGACAGAAGTATTGGCCGCACGCAAGCTAAAATAACCGGTCAGGCAAGGAGAGGGCAAAACAAATTGTCCGCTGAACGAACCAAAACCATTCGTCCATACTTCTACTTTTCCTGTTTCATTATTATTCGCATCATATAGAGATACCGTATATTTTTTATCCGCAAGCACACGCGTAGAATCCTTTTCCATTTCATAAGCCAAGCCGGATACATATACGGTTTGACCGGGACGGTAAATGGATCGGTCGGTAAATAATTGCAAAACTTCTTTTTTCTTGCTCTCTTTATAGTAATAATCGTTTTTCCAAAGATTCAAGATGGGCATCGCATTATCAGCCGCCGTATGTGCATTATACCAGTATTTGTTACTATTCAGGAAATCCAGTTTCAAAGTACCCTGTTTATCCGCCTGATAGGTCTGTTGAGGAGAATAGCCTCCTCCCTTCTCCGTATAAATGGTTACTTCCGCCTCAGAAACAGGCTGTCCGCTCACTGCATCTACCACCACCAGTTCCAACGTACCATCCGGCAGAGGACGATAAATGGTCTTTAAAGCGGTGACATTCATTAATGTTCCGTCCGAAACGCCCTTCTTCCCATCGGGCACTGCCTTTAAGAAATAAATTCCCGCTTGAGGAGCCTGTATGGTCAGGGTGGTATCGATATTCAAATAATCTGTAGTAGGTTTCAAAGAAAAATGCTCCTCGCGTTGCAAACGGGCATATTTACTTTCAAAATGGGTGGTTCTGTTCTGCAATACGGCAGAGGTAACGGGTAAATTCACCTTATATAACTGCAAAGTGATGCCGGTAAGGTTTTTATAATTTACTTTCACCGACTGCTGTTCACCAGGATAAGCCGTAGCTATTTCCAGTGAAAGGCTTGCATTCAGAATTTCCTTTTCTATATTCTTCAGTTGGTTGATACCTTCGTAACGGGGGTATCCGGCTATTCCTTCACGAACTATCCGCAAGCGCTCTACCTGATTATTTTGATACTGTAGGAGTTGTGCCAAAGCCAGATAAGCTTCAGGGACTGTTTTCACAGCCGGATAAGTATGAATCCACTTCCGGAGTTCCTGTTGGCATACGTCATTCGAGAAGTTTCCGGAAAAATTGCGGTACAGGTAATTCAATGCATCCACAGCGGTCAGCAACCAACCCTCGCGCTCCGTTTCCGTATCATATGCTTTCAGCAAGGACTGATAAGCCTGCATGACAGCTGCTGTCAAGTCACAATCAGAGACAGGAACAAACTGATAAGTAACAAACTTATCCATATCCGTCATATCCGCAGGCAGACTGTTTGTCTGATTTGCTTTAGCAGCCGCCTGCCACCTGTACTGCTGCATGATTTGTATGGCACGACGTGCCAACAAGTTGTACAGATTATCACGAAAATACCGTTTACTAGCCTCTCCCACTCTCACCATAGATCTCAATTTCTCGACCGGGACAAGCAATAACCGGTCTTTATCCTTGAGAGAGGCCTGCAAATAGCCCAATCCCTTTTTTACGTCGGCAGACATGGCCATTTCACCCAGAATGGAATACAATATAGCTTTGTCTTCCACACTGCCGGTTTGGGAAGCCCATTGTTCCAAACCATTCATATCTACCTTCAAGCTATCGGGAGTTAAAAGGGAACGGTACTGCATGGCAGTGAGATAGGCTTTCATCATTTGCGGTACATTCTGTTCCGCTTTTGCTTTATCGTAGATTTTCATTGCTTTGGAAATGACCGATTGGGGCAGATCCTTTCGTTCCAACACCTCCAGTTCTTTCCACAAATTGTCATAGGTTTGTGCCTGTATAGGAGCAAATACGCTCATTACCAGTAACACTATCAAAGATAAATAACGAATTTTCATATCTACAATCTTTTAGTTCATACTAAGTCTTCTGTAACAAAGAAACGAAATAGATGTTTAAAGACTGCATACATTTTAATTAAAATAACTAAAACAGAAAAGGAAAGATCTTTCAGCGCAGCCAAAGCAGACGTTGCAGCACCAGTCTTTTATAGGGTTTCTTCATGTCTTCGGGCAGGAAGGAAACATCTATCAGTTCCATCCATTTAATGATGGAACGTCGGAATTTCCGGGCGATGTTCTCTATTACCTTGCCACTGACCCCCGATGCGATTATCGACTTCTCGAAATCGCTTCTCCATATTTTCCTTTTTTTCCCATTAAGAGTCAATGCCAGTTCCTCCGTATCCTCGGGCATGACAATAACCGTGGACAGCAAATCGTATGCAGGCGTCAGACTATAGCCCATCCCCGTGTCATATAATGAAAAGTTCTTCAAGTGCATATCCGAGTTTCCCACAATCCACGAGAACACCACCACTTCCCAGAAATTCACCAGATCAAGCTGCGGCACTGCAGAATACTTCTTGATAGTCTTGGCTATCTGCTCATACGAGCCCTTATATTTGTATTCGGTGAGACGTTCCGTCAACTGGCACATGTCCTCCATGGCAATCTTTCCACCATCCGGGCGACGGTCTATGCGCCGGGTGATGTACCCCAATTCGCCATCGGCAAAACGCACCAGCCCATGGGGAACCACCGCTATTTTGGCTGCTTCCGCCATGTGCATGGTCAAATCCTCCAGCTCAGGTAATGCCCGGTAAAAATCAGTCTGGGGCTTTAAAATAAACTTTCCCCACAAGCCCACAATAGTAAAACGGTCCGGCTCGTTCTTTCCGCCGGGATTCACATCGAGCGACAATTTGGCCTGCACACCTGTCAGCGTAGTCTGTGCCCTCACTACCTGCTTGGCCAGTTCGCCTATTTCACTCCGTACGTAAGGCAACTGAGGCGCCTGACGAGTACCGAAAAGTTTCCGGGCACAAGCCGGATGATAGTCCACCTGACCTTCCTTCAGTTCCTTATAACAATACAAACACCTTTCCATCATGTTTCCGGTTTATCAGGTTCATCCTCTACTACACTTACTGCCCCGATGCAATCCTTGCAACAGGCCAGCAACAGCGACATACGGTCGCGCCGATTTATCTTCCAACTGTTTTCGGCAATGTTCAGCAACCATCCTTCGGGTATCAGGCCGTCAAAGAACGGGAACAAGACGGTGTCGTGATAGGGTTTGTCCGTCAGTGGCAGTGTCAGACTGACGGCTTCCGCCTTGCCGGAACGCAAGAATCCGGCATCATAGGCAAAGGTGAAACCATTCTCATCTTCCGTCAACAACCCTGCATAGATATCATTCAAGTATATTTTTCCCCTTCTCATGCGCTATGCTCCTTTCCTAAGGGCACAGCCCCTACTTCATGTCCGAAGAGGGCAAGCACCTGGTTTACCTTGTCTATCCGCAAAGTCTGCTTTCCTTGCTCCAACTCGCGCACAAAGCGAAGCCCCACTCCCGCCTTAGCCGCCAAATCTACTTGCGTAAGTCCGAACCGCTTACGCATTTCTTTTACAAACAATGACAATGAATCACTCATAATTACACCCTTTAGGGTACAAATATAGCAAAAGCTTCGACAATTACACCCTAATGGGTATAATTTATTAGTTTCTTTCGTATAATATACCCGAAAGGGTGCAAAGTATTAGCCCGGGCCGACGCATTACGGAAAACCAGGAGTATTCAGCAAATTTGTGATACAAGAAAAAAAGGAAAGGAAAATTCCTTCAAAAGCTTCAGCCTCTCCGCAAACCCTTTGCCAGTGGGCATTCCGGCTGAAGAATTACACCAGAAAAAGCTTCAGCCCGAAGAAAAATCCTTCAGCCGCATCCTTTGAGAGTATGCATACTCCGCACAGACTGGTTCCCCAATGCTTCAAAAGTCCTATATCCAGGCATTTGTCACCGTATCGCACCCCTAAATAAGCAAACTGACACAACCGGAAACATATTCTCTTTCATCAGAATAAGTTTGTATTTTCTGTCCATCACCTAGGTGAACACGCCATCCCACTCTGGTGAAGATCCGTTGTCACCTGTGTGAAACGGCTGCTTCACTAAGGTGAAGCAATAAAGCCATTACGGCACAAAGCAAACTCTTCCTAATAGTAACATCATTTCCAACAGACATAAAAGCACTAAAAAAAATGAACTTACACAGAGACACATCCCGAACAGCCAAAAACTGAAGCTTCCATAATCGGGCTGAAGAAATTTCCAAAGGCAATCCTTCAGCCGCTTCGCCCTATTGACGGGCTTTTGCGGAGAGGCTGAAGCTTCTGAAACAAAAAACAGGGCAATGTCCCCGGAGGCACTGATAATCACCTCAATGGTAGCAGAAACCGACAAGTGTACACATGAAGCGGCAGTTTCCGAATAAAATAAGCCCTCTCCCGCAGTATATAGCCGGAAATATCGTATATTTGCTCTGTACAAAAAGAAATGAAACCACTATGAAGAAAGAAGAATTAATGCGGAAAGCCATTGAGCTTTCTATAGAGAATGTGGCAAACGGCGGCGGACCCTTTGGAGCTGTAATTGCCAAAGATGGTGAAATCATTGCGACCGGAGTCAATCGCGTCACTTCTCAATGCGACCCTACCGCCCATGCGGAAGTCAGCGCCATCCGTGCGGCGGCAACCAAACTGGGAACATTCAACCTGAGTGGGTGTGAAATTTATACTTCGTGTGAGCCGTGTCCCATGTGCCTGGGAGCCATTTACTGGGCACGACTGGATAAAATGTATTATGCAAACAACAAGACGGATGCCAAGAATATAGGTTTTGATGACTCTTTTATCTATGATGAGTTAAGCCTGAAACCTTCAGCACGCAAGCTGCCCTCCGAAATTCTTTTGGCGGAAGAGGCAATAAAGGCATTCCAACAATGGACAGAGAAAAGTGACAAAGTGGAGTATTAATAGAAAGGCGCGGACGAAATCCCTATCATCCGCGCCCGAAATCTTTATAAGATCTTAAAGACTATTCTTTTACCGGCGTATTTTCCAACGTAGCTACTACGAAATCATAGAACTTACCTACAGAAGGAATAAAGCAGCGTTCATCCGGCGAGTGAGGAGAACGCAAGGTAGGGCCGAAAGAAATCATATCCAAGCCGGGAACTACCGCACCGATGATACCGCATTCCAAACCGGCATGAATCACTTTCACAGCAGGTTCTTTACCGAATTGTGCCTGATAAGACTCCTTCATCGCTTTCAGAATAGGAGAATCCACATTGGGCTCCCAGCCTGAATAACCACCTGAACGGGTCACTTCCATGCCTGCCATAGAGAAACAGCTTTCCAATGCAGTATTCAGATAATCCTTCATCGAGTCACGCGAGCTACGGGCCAATATCTTAATCTCCGCCTTACCACCGCCTATAGAAACAATAGCCAGATTAGAAGAGGTTTCTACAGTATCGGGGATAGTAGGAATCATACGCATTACCCCATTTTGACAAGCATAAATGGCATCCACCAGATTATCTTTGATTTCATCGGGAACCATCATCTTCGGCAATTCCACACGTTCTGCCTTGAAGCTGATCGGAGTTTCGTGTACATGATACTCTTCATTCCACAATTCTTCGCACTCCTTCACATAGTCCAGTACGTCCGCTTCTTCATCAGCCGGCACTGTAATAACGACTTCACATTCACGAGGAATCGCGTTACGCATATTGCCACCTTGCCAGGAAACCAGGCAAGCCTCATCGTAAGTTATCACCTGATTCATGAAACGAGCCATCAGCTTGTTAGCATTGGCACGTCCTTCATTGATTTCCAATCCGGAATGACCACCGCGCAGCCCTTTCAAGGTAACTTTCAAAGCGATGTCAGCCGGATCTGTTTCCACTTCTTTATATTCCAACACAGCTGTCAGGTCTTCTCCGCCTGCACAACCGATATACAATTCTCCTTCTTCTTCCGAATCCAGATTCAACAGAATATCACCGTCTACCGTTCCCGGCTTTAAGCCGAACGCACCAAACATACCTGTTTCCTCGTCGGCAGTAATCAGTGCCTCCAACGGACCATGTTTCAGCGTTTTATCTTCCATGATAGCCATGATAGCGGCAACACCCATACCATCATCAGCTCCCAAAGTCGTGCCTTTAGCTTTCACCCAATCTCCGTCAATGTAAGTTTCGATAGGATCATTTTCAAAATCATGCACTGTATCGTTATTCTTCTGAGGAACCATGTCCATGTGTGCCTGAAGAATCACCTTCTTGCGGTTTTCCATCCCCGGAGTGGCAGGCTTGCGATAAATGATATTACCGGCTTCATCCTGGAATGACTCTACGCCTACACTTTTTCCAAAGTTCAGCAAGAACTCTTGAACCTTCTTCAAGTAGCCCGAAGGACGGGGAACCTGAGTCAATGAATAGAAATGCTTCCACACATTCTGCGGAGCGAGAGAGAGAATTGTACTCATAACTTCTTAGTTTTATTTGTGAACGGCAAAGCCGTTAATCCATATATACCCAACAAAATTAATAAAAAAGTTTGTATTCCATGCACTAATAAGGCAAAAATTCCCGCATCTTCTTTTCCTACTCCATAGAGCATCATCATCGTTATGACAGCAAAATGCCACGGACCCGCCCCATTAGGAGTCGGAACCACTACCGCAATGCTACCTACGGCAAACATCACCAATCCTGCCATCACACCTAAATCATCAGAAAAATCGAAACAAAAGAAGGAAACATAGAATTGCAGGAAATAGCAAGTCCAAATGCCAACGGTATAAAGAATGAACAGAGGCATCCGCTTTACATGACGCAAAGACAGCACACCCACCCACACATTATGGAGAATGCCTTTCACTTTGGCAAAGACCGTCACATTCCTGATCAGAAAAAAGGCCAGTACCAATACAGCCAACACACAGATGATAGTAATATAGAAATGCCCCGAAGTAAAGACCTGTGCCAAAACCGTGGTATCCGTGCCGGTTTCTTTAAAAAAAGTATCGAACACTCTTGCCTGCATTATAAGAGTTACCCCTGTAATCAACGACACACACAGCGTATCAATCAACCGTTCCGCAACCACCGTACCCAGCGATTTGGAAAAAGATGTACCATCATATTTAGCCAACACCCCGCAACGGGAAATCTCACCTACACGGGGAACAACCAAGTTGGCGGCATAAGACACAAAGATGGCATACACACAATCGGATGTTTTGGGATGCTCGCCCAACGGAGCCAGCGTAAGCTTCCACCGCCAGCCACGAAAAATATGACTAAACACGCCAAACACTAATGACACTAACATCCACCAATAATTCATTCCTCCATCCAAGACCTCCCATACCCGGGAAAAATTGAATCCGTGATACATCCATATCAGTATTGCAGCCCCCAAAAATAACGGAAATGCAATCTGCAAACCTTTATTTATAATCTTTTTTAATCGAGTTCGTTCCAAAATCTGTGTATATTAATTTAGAATGTTTACCTTTGCACGATGCAAAGATACTATCTTAGCGAAATAAACCTATTTATAAACGATAGAAAAATAACGGAATGGGATTAGTAAAGCCAAAAAAATTTCTAGGACAACACTTCTTGAAAGATCTCAGTATTGCAAAAGATATAGCCGATACAGTAGATGTGTGCCCTGACTTGCCAATTTTGGAAGTAGGACCGGGGATGGGGGTACTAACCCAGTTTATTATGCAGAAAAACCGTGCGGTAAAAGTGGTGGAACTGGACTATGAATCTGTAACCTATCTCCGTGAGAACTTTCCTGCCTTGGAAGATAATATCATTGAAGACGACTTTTTGAAACTGAACCTCGAAAAATTATTTGACGGGAAACCTTTTGTTCTGACCGGCAACTACCCTTATAATATATCCAGCCAGATATTCTTTAAAATGCTGGATTACAAAGACCTGATACCCTGTTGTACCGGAATGATCCAAAAAGAAGTGGCCGAACGCATTGCCGCCGGTCCCGGAAGCAAGACATACGGCATTCTCAGTATCCTGATACAAGCCTGGTACAAAGTAGAATACCTGTTCACCGTACACGAACATGTATTCAATCCGCCTCCCAAGGTGAAAAGTGCGGTCATCCGTATGACACGCAATGAAACGACGGAACTGGGATGCAATGAAAAATTGTTCAAGCTCATTGTAAAAACAACATTCAACCAACGGCGTAAAACTTTGAGAAATTCTATTTCTTCCATTTTAGACAAAGAGAATCCATTGAGCGCAGACCTGATTTTCAACAAACGCCCGGAACAGTTGTCTGTATCAGAATTTATCGAACTGACTAACAGAGTGGAAGCGGCACTGAAAAATAAAACGGATATAGTTTACAGTAACGATATCGCCCGAAAAGGAACAAACAAGAAAGAATAACACCTATTTATTATATTAACGGAAGAGTAGGATGAATAAAGAGGAATTAGAAAAAGTAGAGCAGCTGATCGAGCAAAAAGACTCAGAGCAACTTAAGGACTTGCTTGCCGGTCTACATCCTGCCGACATAGCAGAGCTGTGCAATGAACTGGATGCGGAAGAAGCACGGTTCATATACCTGTTACTGGACAATGAGACTGCCGCCGACGTCCTTATCGAAATGGACGAAGACGCCCGTAAGGAATTCCTGGAAATCCTTCCCTCTGAAACAATCGCCAAACGGTTCGTTGACTACATGGATTCGGATGATGCCGTGGACATTATCCGTGAAATGGACGAGGACAAACAAGAAGAAGTCCTCTCACACATTGAAGACATAGAACAAGCCGGAGACATTGTCGATTTGTTGAAATATGACGAAGACACTGCCGGTGGATTGATGGGTACCGAAATGGTAATCGTAAACGAAAACTGGAGTATGCCCGAATGTCTGAAGGAAATGCGCATCCAGGCGGAAGATATGGACGAAATCTATTATGTATATGTAGTAGACGATGACCAGCGGCTGCGCGGTGTGTTCCCGTTGAAGAAAATGATCACCAGCCCTTCCGTATCCAAAGTGAAGCACGTGATGAGGAAAGAACCGATATCCGTCCATGTAGATACCCCTATAGACGAAGTGGTACAAACCATTGAAAAATATGACCTGGTCGCCGTTCCGGTAGTGGACAGTATCGGACGCCTGGTAGGACGGATTACGGTAGACGATGTGATGGACGAAGTACGTGAACAGGCTGAACGCGACTACCAGCTGGCATCAGGTTTGTCACAAGACGTGGAAACAGACGATAATGTATTCCGCCAGACTACAGCCCGTCTGCCCTGGCTGCTCATCGGCATGATAGGCGGAATAGGCAACTCCATGATTCTGGGCAACTTTGACAGTACTTTTGCCGCACATCCCGAAATGGCCCTCTATATCCCCCTTATCGGCGGAACAGGCGGTAACGTAGGAACACAGTCCTCGGCACTTATCGTACAAGGACTGGCAAACAGCTCGCTGGATGCCCAAAACACCTGGAAACAAATAGTAAAGGAATCTGTAGTGGCCGTAATCAATGCTACTATTATTTCCATGCTGGTATATATCTATAATTTCATCCGTTTCGGGGCAAGTGCCACCGTGACTTATTCGGTTTCATTCAGCCTGTTTGCAGTAGTCATGTTCGCTTCCATCTTTGGGACCCTGGTTCCTATGACACTGGAAAAACTAAAAATAGATCCGGCCATCGCTACAGGTCCGTTCATATCCATCACCAATGACATTATAGGTATGATGCTTTATATGGGCATCACCGTATTACTATCCTGACACGTTTCACTACAGATTACATAGATTGAAATTCAGAGAAAAAACAGATTCACACAGAAACCGGCAAAGAATCACAATAAAAGAGAATCTGTATGAATCTATGTAATCTGCAGTGCATTTATCCCCCTTGATTCTCCTATTTTCTCCACTTTTAAGGATTTTCCTAAAAAAATCGGGAAAAACAGTATGAAGTTCTAATTTATTTCTTTTAATTTGTAAATTGTTGTTATAACAAAAACGCTTACTTTAAAAATCTATACGATGGACTCGAATGAAACTATCCGCCCTTTAACCGAAGTTCCAGTGGAACAGACATCTGAAACTTTGGTATCATCTTCCGCTACTGCAGAAGAAAATAACGCTACGTATGTACCTAAACAAACGAAAGAAGAGGTCATCGAACGTTTAAAAGAAATCAACGAAGACGCCTGCAATGCAGACAAACAAGAGTTGGATTTATTGAAACAGAACTTCTACAAGCTGCACAAGGCTGAGCAAGAAGCCGCCCGTAAGGCATTTATTGATGGCGGAGGTGCTCCTGAGGCATTTATTCCCCAACCGGACGATACTGAAAGCCGTTTCAAAGATATCATGAGCTCTATCAAAGAGAAAAGAAGCGCCATACAAGCAGAACAAGATAAAGAAAAAGAAGATAACCTGGTGAAAAAGCTCGCCATTATCGACCGCTTGAAAGAACTTGCCGAATCTCCCGAAGATGCCAACAAAGCATACAATGAATTCAAGAAACTGCAACAGGAATGGAACGATATAAAACAGGTGCCGGCTGCCAAAGTCAATGAACTATGGAAAAATTATCAGCACTATGCAGAAAAGTTCTATGACTTGATAAAATTGAACAACGAATTCCGTGAGTATGATTTTAAAAAGAACCTTGAAATAAAGACTCATCTTTGTGAAGCCGCAGAGAAATTGGCTGATGAAGAAGATGTGATTTCCGCTTTCCATCAATTACAAAAGTTACATCAGGAATTCCGGAATACGGGTCCTGTTGCAAAAGAATTGCGCGAAGATATCTGGACCCGGTTCAAAACCGCCTCTACAGCCGTAAACCGTCGTCACCAGCAACATTTCGAAGCCTTAAAAGAAAAAGAGCAACGTAACTTGGATGAAAAGACCGTAATCTGTGAAATTGTGGAAGCAATGGAATACGATACGTTCACTACCTTCCAAGACTGGGAAAACAAAACTCAGGAAATCATTGCTTTGCAAGCCAAATGGAAAACAATTGGTTACGCACCTCAAAAAATGAACGTGAAGATATTCGAACGTTTCCGTGCCGCTTGTGATGAATTTTTCAAACGCAAAGCCGAGTTCTTCAAGTCCATCAAGGAAAGTATGGCAGGCAATCTGGAAAAGAAGAAAGCATTATGTGAAAAAGCAGAAGCACTAAAAGAAAGCACAGACTGGAAAGCAACTGCTGATATTCTAAGCAAATTACAAAAGGAATGGAAAACAATTGGTCCTGTACCTAAAAAGTATTCGGATGCCGTATGGAAACGATTCATTGCCGCATGTGATTATTTCTTCGAGCAAAAGAACAAGGCGACTTCTTCACAACGCTCAGTTGAACAGGAAAACATGGTTCAGAAAAAGGCGATCATTGAAAAGTTAAATACAATTGACGCACAGGAAACACCGGAAGAAGATGCCGGAAACACCATTCGAGAATTAATGAAAGAATGGAATAGCATCGGTCATGTACCGTTTAAAGAGAAAGATAAATTATACAAGCAATATCATGGTGTCATTGATAAGTTGTTTGACAAGTTGAATCTTTCCGCATCACAGAAAAAATTAAGTAACTTTAAATCAAGCATCAGTAAGGAAGGCAACCTTTATCGTGAACGCGAAAAACTGGTTCGTGCTTACGAAAACATGAAGAATGAAATTCAAACATACGAGAACAATTTGGGCTTCTTGACCAGTTCTTCCAAAAAAGGTAGCAGTTTGGTTACGGAAATGAATCGTAAAGTGGAAAAACTCAAGGCAGACCTAGAATTGATCTTAAAAAAAATAGAGGTGATTGACCAATCAATGAAAGACGAATAAAAACAGTTATAAAAAGAGTTTAATGCAAATGCGTTAGACTCTTTTTTTACTAACGTACTACTGATTTTTTGCACCTTTTTCATCCTGCGTGTTTTCATGGCCTACTAAAAAAGACAAATAGAACAATTGAGAGAAAGCAAAACCCCGAATTACTCCCGGATTGGCGTTGCATTGTTTTCGGACTGCCCCGCTTTTTTCATGAGTCTTACGGAAAAATAGAGAGTTGACACCAATTTTGATTGGTCTATTTTTAAGATAGCTAGCCCAAAATGAAAAAAGTTCTTCTAAAATTGCAATTTTAGAAGAACTTTGTCTTTAATAAGTGGTTTATGTGTTGGGATACCAGGATTCGAACCTGGAAAAACAGGACCAGAATCTGTTGTGTTACCATTACACCATATCCCAATTTTCCTATCAAAACACCCGTTTTGATTTTGACGCTGCAAAGATACGGTTTTTTATTTAATCCACAAATTTTTGAAGCTTTTTTTTCTAATCAAGATTCTTTTTTCTCCATTTGCTTTCTTTTCCAGCCTTCCTTATCCTTCTTGACCGTGTATCTTCACTCTAGGCTTAACATAACAATAAAAAGATTCTCTAACTAAAAAAAACAAAAACCGAATATATTTAATGCACATTTTTTCGCTAGAATGAGAAAACCAAGTATCTTTGTGCATTGTTGTAAATACATATATTAGAATAATCAGTTGTTAATAACATTATAATGAACGAAGCAGAGACTTTAGTAAAAAAAATAACAGAAGGCATTCAAGAAAAGAAAGGTAAAAACATTGTAATAGCGGACCTCACCGCCATTGATGATACCATTTGCAGCTATTTCGTAATCTGTCAAGGTAATTCCCCAAGTCAAGTTATAGCTATCGTTGACTCAGTCAAGGAATATGTACATAAAGAAATAGATGACAAGCCTACGGGAATAGACGGACTGAGAAACGCAGAATGGGTTGCAATGGACTACAGCGATGTACTGGTA
>OGIO01000463.1_pt1 | contig 50666 bp, 41 predicted proteins | sample 1571841 | NCBI WGS metagenome assembly OGIO01 (sample SAMEA2582111, study PRJEB24529) | metagenome | biome: Human gut stool | place: China | collected 2011
ACCCCATGATGGGTCACCGTGGCTGCCGTCTGGCTGTTACCTATCCCGAGATCGCCGAGATGCAGACCAACGCTGTCATCAAGGCTGCCCTCAAGGTTTCTGCCGAAACCGGCAAGATGATCACCCCCCACATCATGATTCCTCTGGTTGGCGAGGTCAAGGAGCTGAAGTTTGTCAAGGACGTTGTCGTCAAGACTGCCGATGCCCTGATCGCCGCTGCCGGTGTTGACATGAAGTACGAGGTCGGCACCATGATCGAGATCCCGCGTGCCGCTCTGACCGCCGGCGAGATCGCCAAGGAAGCTGACTTCTTCAGCTTCGGCACCAACGACCTGACTCAGATGACCTTCGGCTTCAGCCGTGACGACGCTGCCAAGTTCCTGACTGCCTACTACGACACCAAGATCTACGAGAGCGATCCGTTCCAGCATCTGGATCAGATCGGCGTTGGCAAGCTGGTCAAGATGGCTGCCCACGATGGCCGCGCGACCAACCCGAACCTGGGTCTGGGCATCTGCGGCGAGCACGGCGGCGATCCCAGCAGTGTCGAGTTCTGCCACAACGTTGGCCTGGACTACGTCAGCTGCTCTCCCTACCGTGTTCCCATTGCCCGCCTGGCCGCCGCACAGGCTGCTATTAAAAATCCCAGGGCGTAAAATTGTTGCATAATATGCACAAAACGCTCACGTAAATAGCTAAAATGAAGCGCATCACCCGTAAAAAGGTGGTGCGCTTCTTGTTTTTAGTACAAAATTGATATGCTAAGGGGGAAAGTGTATCATTTTTCGGGGCAAGCTATTGCGTTTGTTTCCCCCCCACACCCCCTTTCAGCCAGCTGAAGTGATAAAAGCCAGCTGAAAAAGAGAATATTCGTATGCTTTGCACCTTACCTGTATCGGGCAAGGTGCTTTTTTATTACAAACTTGGAGGTAGTCCTATGGGTAAATATCAGAAGAACATTGAAAATGCCCGCAGCGTCACGATTATGCAGTATCTGACCACCTGCCACCCCGGTGAGCTTGTCCGAAAAACAGACGATGAATACTGCACCAAAACACACGGAAGCCTTGTGATTGCGCCGAGCAAGGATCTGTTTCACTGGTTCTCGCAGAATATCGGAGGAAGAAGTGCGCTGGATTACATGACGAATTCCTGTTTTCTATAGTTTCAATTATGGTGGAAAGTATTTACTTCTGCCCATTGACAGCTTGCTTGATCCCATTGATTTGAGATAATCACGTTGATGTTGTTTGTCTGAAATGCTATACTAATATCAAATCTTACATATTCTTTCGGGAGGTATCATCTTATGCCCAGAACCAAAGGCAGCAAGAACCGTGTTACCGCATCTACCGACTTCGATGCTCAGATTGCAAAGCTGCAGAAAGACAAGGTGATGCTCGAAGAGGGTCTTTCCAAGACTGTCGCCCAGAACGAAGAGCTGAAAACCGATATAAAGTCTCTGCGTGAAAGTCTAAAGCCGCAGAAGGCGGAGATCAAGCAGACCGAAAAGAAAATCGCAAAGCTGGAGGCCAAGAAGGCTGCCGCAGAGGCGAAGGCCGCCGAGGCTGCTAAGAAGGTCGAGGCCGAAGCTGTGCTGAAGAAGCTGCTGGCATCCGGCATGACGGCTGATGAGATTCTCGAAAAGCTGAAATAAAGGAATATGCTGTGTGGACTGAACTTCGGAGGTCCGCACAGTGCGTTTGAAGTGCGTCATATAGTTTGTGACGGAAATAAAAGAAATGGAGTGTACAAGAATGAATTTATCAAAAATACATCATATTGCAATTATTGTATCTGACTATGAAGCCGCAAAGGATTTCTATGTAAACAAGCTGGGCTTCTCTGTTGTCAGAGAAAACTACCGCCCGGAGCGTAAGGATTGGAAGCTGGATCTTCGTGTTAATGAACACACGGAGCTGGAAATTTTCGCTGAAGAGAATCCACCGAAGCGCGTGAATCGTCCGGAGGCCTGTGGTCTACGCCATCTTGCGTTCTGCGTTGATAATGTGGAACAGACAGTGAATGAGCTGGCAGAGGCTGGAATTGAATGTGAGCCGATTCGTGTGGATAGTTATACCGGCAAAAAGATGACTTTCTTCCACGATCCAGATGGCCTGCCGCTGGAGCTGCATGAATAATCATGGGTGAGAAAATACCATATAAGGCCAGAAAGCCTGGCGGCGGTCGGAAAAGGCGGAAGCCGGAGTACGATGCAGGGAAAAAGCTGAAAGAACAGTTGGATGTTGCTGTAGTGATTTATAATTCTGTGATGTCATTGCAGGTCATCGCAGACGCACTGTCCCTCAACCCCATCAAGGTTCGGAAGCTGCTTATCACCGCCGGAGTCTACGAGTCGGATACTGCAAAGCTCGTCCGGCAGACCTTTCATTCCTTCAGAGAAACACAGGACTACTCCACTGCCGTCACCTCCACCATGGCTGCCTTGCAGTTGTCACGTCCCTCCGTGACCTCTTATCTGCCGTATGAAAAAGGCGTGTACTTCCCGGAAACTGCTGAAGCAGAGAATATCAGTGCGGGGGCAGAGAGACAGCGACACTACCGAGCTGTCGTTGCGCTGAAGAAGAATCCCTGCGAGGAGAACCTCTGGAAGTGCGTAGTGGCTTTTCGGGGCTACAAGTTCAAGACTCTGTCCGGCCTGCCCTTTACCTATAGGCTGAAGAAGGGCAGGGGAGATGAGTTCACCAAGGAACTGTGGATCGACCGCAGAGAGGACAGCAAGAGCCTTGCATGGAGCTCTGTGGTGCTGGCGTATCACAATATCGGTGAAATCGGAGAGGTCGTGGACAGACCCAAGGCTCTGGGAGATATCCGAGGTGTGTCGTATATTTATGGAATATTCTACCGATTTGGCTTGATTGACGTGCCGGAAAAGGTCAAGGAGAAGATGAAGAAGTGATAAGGACACGGGAGTATAGTTTGTGACAGAAATAAACTGCCCTCCGTGGATACCACAGAAGGCAATCAGTTTGTTCCTATTCCTCACTGACCATGACGGCATATGAACTGGTCATCGGGTCAACAGCTCAAAATGATTCCGCTTGGTGACGAGCAGCCCTTCCTTTTGCAGCATGGAAAGCTCCACTGACATGGCGGAACGCTCCACGCAGAGAAAATCCGCCAGCTGTTGACGATCAAAGGGAATGTCAAAGGACAGAGAGGACTGCCGGATGGATTCGACAGACAGGTAAGACAGCAGCTTTTCCCGTGTGGTCCGCTTGCTGACGTGGGTGATTTTGTCGTTAAAAAGCAATATTTTGCTTGCCAGAACGCTGACCAGATTGCGGATGAGTTTCTGGTGATGGTCGCAGGCGCTGGGGCAGGCGGTGAGCAGCCGCCTGACGTTCAGCAGCAGGATTTCGCAATCCTCCTGCGCCACCACGCTGATGTTCAGGATAGCACCGGGGGTGGCGGCGTAAGGCTCCCCGAAAAAGTCCCCGACATTGCACTTGGACAGGATGTTGCGGTGCCCCCAAGGATCCTCCTGTATCACAAGGGCGGAGCCGGACAGCACAAGCCCCATGACCTCCGTAGATTCTCCGGCACGGAAGATATAGGAGCCGCGGGGGCGGACGCTCTTTGCGGCACTGACACAGTGCAGAATGGACAAAATCTCGTCGTCGGTAAGCCCGCCAAAGAAGGGACAGCTCCGCAGAACGGACAGATATTTTTGCATAAAGGCTCTCCTTGTTGGAAATCAAACATACAAGATAGCTTTATTATACTATAATAAACCTGCAAATGCAAAAAATACCCACAACAGGAGAGAATAGATATGATTCGGAAGATCATCCATATTGACGAAGAAAAATGCAACGGCTGCGGACTCTGCGCAACCGCCTGCCATGAGGGAGCCATCGACATCATCAACGGCAAGGCAAAGCTGGTGCGGGAAAATTTCTGCGACGGCTTTGGAGATTGTCTGCCGGGCTGTCCCACAGGAGCCATCACCTTTGAGGAGAGGGAAGCCCCGGCTTATGATGAGGCTGCGGTGCAGGAAAACAAAAAGAAAAAGGAACTGCAAGAGAAGATGAAGCACCTCCACGAGGGCGGCTGCCTAGGCTCTCGGATGCGGATGCTGGAACAGCCGGAGAACAACGAAAGTGCAGCCTCTGCCCCTGTGCAGTCGGTTTCCCGCCTGCGCAACTGGCCGGTGCAGATCAAGCTGGCGCCTGTCCATGCGCCCTACTTTGCGGGCGCAAAGCTTTTAATTGCAGCGGACTGCACAGCCTACGCCTATGCCAATTTCCATCAGGAGTTTATGAAGGGCAAGGTGACCCTGATCGGCTGCCCGAAGCTGGACGCTGTGGATTACAGCGAAAAGCTCACCGATATCCTTCGCAATAACGACATTCAGAGCGTGACTATCCTCCGTATGGAGGTGCCCTGCTGCGGCGGTTTGGAGCTGGCCGCGAAAAAGGCACTGCAGACCAGCGGAAAGTTCATTCCGTGGCAGGTTGTTACCATCTCCATCGATGGAAAAATTTTGGAGTAAATAAACAGAGAAATTTTCAAGAGGGAACGCATTGTCGTTGGCTTAATTGCGGGCGATATTTTTCCTCGCATACAAAAATGCTCCCTATATAGCTTTCAGTGTTTCTATTTCACTGTTGGCTATATAGGGAGCATTTTTGTTTTAAGAGTTGTACTGAAAGCTCGATATCGAAAAAGCAATGTACAAATCCAACTAAAAAACGCCTGCAAATTTGCTTTAGACGAATGTATGAGTGGTTGTCTCACTCCCACCTTTTACAAAAGGGGTTTTTCCGGCTTCATGTAGTTATAGCCGGATCGTCTTTAATACGATTTGGGGAAGGAAAAGCGCGTGTGCAACAGAGAATTTTCAATTTAGCAAAACGCACAACTTCGCAATAGGAAAATAGTCAGACTTTCCAAAAAATAATTCCTTGGGCAAAATTGCTTGACAAGCACAAAGATTTGTCGTATTCTATAGGCAAGAAAACGTTTTCTCGACAAAAGAGAGACGAAATGGCTTGCTTTCATGTTATAGTTTACAGTTCCGGAGTGGATTTGTTCAAAAATGCGGTTGAAACTGCATATATAATTACCAAGTGAGAAACCGTTTACTCGTTAGGAACGCAAACGCTGTCTCCCTCTTTTAAGTTCGATGTAAACACAATTTCACGGTTCGGGCAAAGAGGATCACCGATTCTGTCAAACAGGCATTGAGCAGCACGCAGACCTATTGTATGAGGATTCAGCGTGATGTAGGTTGGATGTACTGCAAAGAGAATCGCATTGTCAACGTCTCCGTAAGCAACTAGTGACAGATCTTCGGGGATGCGGATTTTATGTTCCTGGCAATACTGCATTGCACCAACAGTGGTGGAGTCGTTAGTTGTTATAACGGCGGTGGGTTTGGGGTTGTGTTTCATCAATTCCGCAATGCCCGTATAACCGCTGGTAAAATCAAAATTTCCGTCAAACCTATATGGATAGCTTTCATCTACGGTTATTCCCGCATCTTTCATAGCTGCACAAAAGCCACGATAACGATCCATTCCTGAGGATACGTTCAGATTGCCGTTGAGAATGCCGATGCGGCGATGACCCTTTTGCAGAAGATATTTTGTCATTTCATAACCGCCGTTGAAGTCATCGGAACCGATATAATCAAGTCGAGCGTTGGGGCAAAGCGCAATTTTTCGATTCACCAGAACGAGGGGAACCCGTTTACTGAGTGCGCAGATTTCCTTGTCCAGTGTACCAACGGTGTTTAGTATGATGCCATCGACGCTTTTTGCACAGAGAAAGTCAAAAAACATCTTTTCCTTGGCGGCATTGTTGTCGGTACAGCAGATAATCAGACTATAATCCTTTTCTGCTAGCGTATCTGCCAGGGTTTTGGTCATCAGGGAATAATATCTGTCTGAGATGTCAGAAATCACAACGCCGATCGTCTGTGTCTTTTTTGATTTCAACGTACGTGCGGAAATATTCGGCATAAATTCCGTTTTAGCGATTACGTCAGAAACACGTTTTTTCAGTTCCGGCTTAACATTTCCGTTGCCATTTATGACCCTCGATACGGTCGCAACTGAAACACCAGCTTGTCTGGCAATATCACGAATTGTCAATTCAGCCATAATAACCTCCGCCTTTTTAAGTATATAGTTACAATAACATGGTTCCTGCTTGATGTCAAGCCACGAACAAACGGGATACACAGAAATGCATGACATCAGGATAATATAAACGTAAGCAACATGCATTGTACAGATTTCAGCATATTCGGCGAAAAATCAGTATGCAAGGTAGCATGTTAAAATTATAGGAGGTAATAACAATGTTGAAGAATCACCTGATCGATGATGTGGTATGTGAAATACCTGTATGCGAATATCAGGAAAGACTGACGCGCACCCAGGAGCGGATGAAGGAGGAAAATTTTGATGCGCTCATCATCTACAGCAACCCGTGGCATATGAGCAATGTGTTCTGGCTTTCCAATTTCAGAGCATTTGATGGAATTTCTCCTGATCCCGCACTGTTGATTGTGCCGTTGGAAGGGGATCCGACGCTCTTCTGTGAAAAGCCGATTCTGCCGTACGCCAAAGATATGACATGGATTCAGGATGTTCGAGCTGTCCGTCCCGGCTTCCGTCAGGCACTGGAAGACATGAAACGCAGCGGCCGTTATAAGAGCATCGGTATTGTCGGCGCACAATATTTCGCACTCGAATTTTATCGAATTGTTGCCGAAGTGCTTGGCGAAGACATCCTAAAGGATACCAATCTGCTGTACTACCTCAAGGCGATCAAGAGCGAATCTGAAATTCATCTGATGCGCAATGCGGCACGTCTGGCAGATCAGAGCTTGCTGGATTTAAAGGACAACATTTACGACGGAATGACCGAGCGCGAAGCGGTGCAGATCATGCATACCTCTTTGTTCGAACACGGCGCAGACAGCCAGGCGTTCGACATTATGGTGCAGTCCGGTCTGCATGCCGGCAAGTACTGCCTTGCTCGCGGCACGGACAAGAAAATTCGTAAGGGCGAACTGCTGCTGGTAGACACCGGTGTACGGTTTCGCAATTATTGCAGTGACATGGGACGCGGCTTTGCTTTCGGCGAAGTAAATGCACAGCAGCAGAAGCTTCTGGATGTTGCACTTGCTGCATATGAGGCAGGTATCCCGTATCTGAAACCCGGTCTGCCGTCCTCGATGGCAAGCGAAGCTATTGACCGTGTTCTGCGTGAAAATGGCTTTGGTTCTATGCATACCGCAGCCGGCAACCGTAAATGCGGTCACGGGCTTGGAATGGATCCGGAGGAAGAATTCCCCGTTATGGGTCGAAAGGAACACATCCTGCAGGAAAATCTCAGCCTGGCATATGAGTTGACCGTGCAGCTTCCTGAGCTTGGCGGCTGCCGTGTAGAAGATGTTGTGATTATCCGGAAGGATGGTCCGGAGTTCTTGACGAATTTCCCGCGCAACGTACGGTGGGACTGATAAATCAGCACAAAATGAAGGAGAACGCCCATGGAAAACGAAATTTTGACGGTCAATCATGCCGTAAAACGTTTCGGCGGTCTTACAGCGTTAGATGATGCCTCTATCCACGTAAACAAAGGCGAAATTGTGGGTCTGATCGGTCCGAATGGCGCTGGCAAAACGACAATGTTCAATGCCATTGATGGCGTGTTTCGCCTGACAAGCGGTACGGTTCATTTTAAGGGTGAGGATATCTCCGCTCTGCCGCCGAACAAAAGATGCCTCCTTGGAATTGGACGAACCTTTCAGATCACCAAGCCTTTTGGCGGCATGACCGTACTGGAAAACGTTGCGGTTGGCGCAATGTTTGGCAAAAACTCGTCTGAAAACATGCTCAGCAGCAAGCTGATGCGGCAGAGCATGGAATATGCCGAGGAAGTCCTGAAAAAAATGGACTTTTACGACAAAAGGGATGTTCGGGCATCAACGCTGAACGTGCCGGAACGCAAGCGTCTGGAGATTTGCCGTGCCTTGGCTACGAATCCGGATTTGCTCCTGCTGGACGAGGTAATTGCCGGACTGAACCCGTCGGAGGTCGGAGATATGGTTGACCTGATTCGTCAGGTGAACCAGAGCGGTGTCACAATCCTGATGATCGAGCATGTCATGCGAGCGGTTATGAGTCTTTCTGACCGGATGTATGTGCTGAGTTTCGGCAAGCTGATTGCTGAAGGAACCCCCTCTGAAATATGTGAAAATCCGATTGTGATTGAAGCATATTTGGGCAAGATCGGTCAAAAGGAGGCTAAACGATGCTGAAACTGGATACTGTAAATGCCTACTACGGCGATGTGCAGGTTCTGTTTGATGTTTCGTTGGAAATCAACGAAGGCGAGATTGTTACGATTCTGGGTTCAAACGGCGCAGGAAAGACGTCTGTCATCAAAACAATCTGCAATATGCTTCCGATCCGGTCCGGTGCGATCTATTACGGCGACAAACGCCTTGACAAGCTTCCGTCACATAAGCTCGTGTCTATGGGAATTTCTCTGGTCCCGGAAGGACGGCATCTGTTTCCGCACATGTCCGTGTACGACAATCTCCTGCTGGGCGCATATTGCCTGAAAGACAAAGGTGAAATCCAGGCAAACATCGAGTGGGTAATGGATCTTTTTCCAAAGCTCAAAGATCGCGCAAAGCAGCTCGCAGGAACACTGTCCGGCGGTGAACAGCAGATGTGCGCCATTGCCCGCGGATTGATGATTCGTCCCAAAATGATTATTTTTGACGAACCATCCCTTGGTTTGGCACCTATCATCGTTGATCAGATATTTGAAACACTGACAGATATCGCAAAGAAAAACGATTCGACAATCCTGCTGGTTGAGCAAAATGCACAGACTGCGCTGGAAATCAGTGATCGTGGATATGTGCTTGAAAACGGAAGCATCAAACTCTCCGGAACCAGTCAGGAACTCTTGCTTAGTGCCGAGGTGCAGCGTGCCTATCTTGGCATATAACGGAGTTATTCTAGGAAAGGATTGGTTTTGATATGAGTGTTTCTTATTGGATCGAAATCATCATGAGCGGCGTAGTCAGCGGAACAAGCTACGCGCTGATTGGCGCAGGATTGTCTCTGATTTGGGGTACGCTGAAGATGGTGAACCTCGCACATGGCGAGTTCTATATGCTTGGCGCGTATTTTCTGTGGACATGCCTTACGTTGGGACATCTGCCGCTTGGAATATCCATCCTCATTGCAATTGTGTGCGTGGCCTGCTTTGCGGTCTTGATTCAGATGTCAACGATCCGTCCGTTGCTGCGAAAACCGGATTGGCAAATGAGTCCGTGGATTTTGACACTGGGTATTCAGATTCTCCTTCAGAATCTGGCTCTTCAGGTTTGGGGCGAGTTGTATCAGAACGTCCCGTATTTCTGGAACACAGTGCTGAAACCGCTCAACCTGTTTACCATTTCCGGACAGCGTGTAATCATTTTGGCAGGAACCGGCGGCGTTATTCTGGCGTTGATGTTCATTACCAAAAAGACCCGCCTCGGACGTGCGATCGTTGCGACATCTCAGGACGGCACTTACGCACAGATGATGGGAATCAACACGAAGCAGATTTACCTGATTACCTATGTAATCAGTGCAGTTCTGGCAGGTATCGCAGGAATCCTGTTGTGCCCGCTTTATTCCGTCAATCCCTGGATGGGAGCCACCGTTCAGACAAAGGGTATGGTCGTTTGTATCTTGGGCGGCCTTGGAAATGTGGAAGGCGCTATTCTTGCCGGTATTCTTATGGGCATACTTGAGAGCGGCGCGGTCAGCGTAATTGGGTCGGAATGGAGAGATGCCATTGCGTACCTGTTCTTGATTCTGGTTCTTTATGTGCGTCCTGCCGGCTTGTTCAGTCGTCAAAAGGAGGGGTGAGCATGAAAATTACAATTGCAAATATTCTTTTGACGAAAAGGAAAAAGATTGCTCGAATTTTCGGCATTCTGATGTTCTGCCTGATGCTGGTGCTCCCGCAGTTGTTGACCAAAACATATTACACACGTGTACTGACCTTCTGCATGGTTTATGCCTGCGTGGCCAGCGCCTGGAATGTAATAGCGGGCTATGCCGGTGTATTCAGTTTTGGTTTTCAGGCGCTGTTTGGTCTGGGTGCGTATGTTTCAGCACTTCTCGGCGTTGAACTGGGTTGGTCACCATGGATTACCATGTGGATTGGCGCGCTTGTGAGTATGTGCGTCGGCGCAGTTGTCGCAATACCGAGTTTGAAGTTGCGGCAGCTTCCCTACATCTGCATTGCGACGTTGTGCATGGGAGAACTGATTCGCATTTTGATAACGAACACCCCTGACTTGACCCGTGGAGAACTGGGATTAAGCGATATTCCGAAATTTTTTGAAACGGGAAACAACCAGAAGTGCTACTATCTGATGCTGATCCTGCTGGCTGTCACGTTGCTGGTTATTACGAAAATTGTCAATTCCCCTATGGGTATGTCGCTGAAGGCGATAAAGGATTCGCAGGAGGCGTCTGAAAGTCTGGGCATCAATATCTCTGGAACAAAGGTGGCGATCTATATGATCGGTGCATTTATTGCAGGAACGGCGGGCGCTTTTTATGCACACTATCTGAATGTTCTGACGCCGACAGCTGTTCTTGGTACCGCGATGATGACGCAGTTTGTAGCCATGAGCCTGCTTGGCGGGCTTGGCACGATTGTTGGCCCTGTCGTTGGATCGTTTTCGATTACAATTGGGCTGGAGGTTCTACGAAACGCGAATGATTACCGTATGATCGTATACGCACTGTTAATCATTGTAACGATTATTTTCCTGAGAAACGGCATTTGGGGATCGCTGCGTGAGTTTGCGTTGGCTTGGGCAGAGAGACAAGTGCTGAAAGATAAGGAAACCAAAAAAAAGAAGGAATGTTTTCAGGAGAAGCCTGAAAATATATAAAACTAAGGAGGAATACAGAATGAAAAAATCCATTGCTCTTTTTCTGTCGCTGGCTATGATGCTTTCAACGCTTTACGGCTGCGCGGGAAACTCCGGCTCAGGTGCATCTGGTGCATCCGAGAGCAAGACAACCGCTTCCGACACGACCATCGCGGAGCCCACGAAGGATTTCGCCGGCACAATCAAACTTGGCGCCGTCCTGCCCGTGACCGGTTCTTCCGCGGAGAGCGGCATTGCCTGCCGTCAGGGTCTGGAGCTGGCCGTTGCAGAGATCAACGAGGATGGCGGCGTTGAAATGGACGGAAAGCAGTATGAACTTGAACTTTTTGTCGAGGACGATGCCGGTTCTCCCGACCAGGCTGTTTCCGCTGCCACAAAGCTGATTGAGCTTGACGGCGTTTCCGTTGTCTTCTGCTCCTGCCTGAGTTCCTGCGCTCTGGCCATTATGGACACCTGCGACCAGTATCCCGAAGTTCTGTTCACCACGATTGAGTGTACGAGTGATAACTTCAAGACGATCATCTCCGAAAACCCCGACCGTTATAAGAACTTCTGGAAGCCATACTACAACAGCTCTGACTACGGTGCAGCATTCGGCGAAATGATTGGTGACCTCAGCAAAGCCGACAAAATTGATTTTTCGAACAAGACTGTCGCATACATTGTCGAGGATACGGATGCGGGCCGCAGCTGCGTAACCGCTTGCGAAGAAGCTCTTGAAAAATTCTGCGGTGGTTCTACGACGGTGGCTGTCGAGGTTGTGACGCAGGGTACCACAGACTTCTACTCTCAGATTAGCAAACTGAAATCGCTGGATCCGGATGTCGTTATGACGTTCTTTGTCCCGTTGAACTCCGGTGTTGCATATACAAAACAGGCATACGAAAACAGTGTTGATTGGCTGGATGTCGCATTCGTCTACCCGCTGAAGGCGGGCTTTGTTGAACAGACCGGTGCAGCCTCTGAAGGCCTTCTGTGGCTGCCGATGCAGGTTGACTACTGGAACAACCCTGACTGTGCAGCGTTTGCAGAGAGAGTCTACAAGATGTTCCCCGATGCCGCATTGAATGCCATGCACTTGTCTGCATACCTTGGCGTAGACATGGTTAAGACGGCAATCGAAACTGCTAACACCACTGATGCCAGTGCCGGTCTTGCTGAAGCATTCGGCAGCATGGAATACAAGTCCATCAATGGCACCTATGTTTTCGCAGAGGATCACACCGCAATTGCAGATCCTGAGCACCTTGTTATCAGCGCCGCTCAGGTACAGAATGGCAAATACCTGGTCGTCTGGCCCGAAAACTTTGCGTATGCTGAGTATCAGCCGTGAAACAGAGATAATCTGACATAGCGACAATTTACAAAATCACGAAAACTGTTAAAGAATTATAGAAACTGCGGCAGAGTCCAATAATGGGCTCTGCCGCAGTTTTTTAGACAACTGGCGAGAATTTCCTCCCCTTCGAGACGATTGAAAAAATAATCCCCAGAGATATGCTGACCCAAGCGCAACAGCGCTGTATCTCGGATGTATCATTTGAGCTGATCCCCATTCGAAATCTGGTTTCCAATCAGGAGTACCAGCGACCGCTGTCCGAAAATCATATCCGAAAAGCTCTGGAAGGATTTGACGTGTATGTGGAGATCCATGATAATAAGCGGAAGTTTGTCTGATGCGCTATCCGATTCTCTGTTATAACGGTCAGTTTCGACGCGGTGCAGATGGCGCACCGCTGACCTACATGCTGCACAGGTATGTGACTGCTATAATAGGTGCTAAAATTTCGGTAAGTGACTACAAGAATGAAACTGTTGATTATGTGCGAGGGGCCTAATGAACTCAAAATCATCAACATCCTTTTGGAGAACGAAAAACTGGTTTTCTCATCAGATGATTTGTTAGGGCTGGTTCCTTATCATGCAAGGAACATCAAATCCTCTGCTGCGGTCAAGACGGCTTTGAACTTGTAGGAAAGTCCTGTTTTACCTTTCCTTGCGGCTGTACAGCGCCACACGACTGGCAGCATTGCGCGGGCAGTCTGACCGGAACATCCGCAAGCTGCGCCTGACCATTCACAAGAAGCGGCAAAGAGCGTTCTATCAGCATTTGCAGGAAAAGCAGGAGGCGGGCGTCAGTCTGACGCTGCGGGAACAGGAGTTTTTTCGTGTGTTCGGAGAGCTACTGCAAACCATGGGCAAGAATGCGGTAATCCGTCCAGAGAATAAAACACCTCAGAGAATGAAAAAAGCCGCTCTTGACGAAGCCAAGGACGGTTGATACAATAGTAATATGGTTAATATTGGATTACGAGTCGAGAGGAACAGTGCCATGAAGAATCCCTTTGAGCGGCCCCGTTCCCATTGGGTGAGGTACGACCGCTATGAACTGAAAACTGCCGCAGACGGTAAGAGGTAATGTCTATAAAACACGGGCTAAGAGCCGGGAGGATAAAGAGAATGGATGAGAACATGGCACTTACCCCATACGAAACAAGAGAAATTCTGTTTTATAAAACCGATAACGGCGACGTTAAGGTTGAGATTCTGTTATATCAAGAGAATTTATGGCTGACGCAGGCAAAGATGGCGGAGCTGTTTGAGGTGCAGAAAGCGGCGATCTCAAAGCATCTGAAGAATATCTTTGCATCCGGCGAATTGATAGAGGATTCAGTTGTTTCCGTTTTGGAAACAACTGCGGCGGACGGAAAAAACTATCCTACACGGTACTATAATCTGGATGCGATCATTGCGGTCGGTTATCGGGTGAACTCCAAAAAGGCCACTATGTTCCGCATCTGGGCAAACAGGATTCTGAAGGAGTACATCATCAAGGGCTATGTTATGGACGATGAGCGCCTGAAAGAGCCGCAGAACTTCTTCGGGAAGGATTATTTTGAAGAACAGCTGGAGCGCATCCGTGACATTCGCACCAGCGAACGGCGCTTTTATCAGAAAATCACGGACATATATTCCCAATGCAGCGCAGACTATGATGTGGACAGTTCCGTTACAAAAGAGTTTTTCGCCACTGTGCAAAACAAGCTGCATTACGCCATTACAAAGCATACCGCAGCGGAAATCATCTATGACCGGGCAGACAGCACGAAACCGAATATGGGACTGACAACATGGAAAAATGCGCCAAGCGGAAAAATCCGCAAATCTGATGTCGTGACAGCAAAGAACTACCTGGATGAAACCGAAATGGGAAGCCTAAACGAAATCGTCACAATGTATCTTGATTATGCCGAGCGGCAGGCACGCCGTGGAAACATCATGTATATGAAGGATTGGGTCGCACGGCTGGATGCGTTTTTGCAGTTTAACGAGGAAGAAGTGCTGCATCATAAAGGAAAAGTGACAGCAGCCATTGCAAAAGCCTTTGCCGAGAGTGAATTTGAGAAATACCGCATCATACAAGATCGGCAGTATCAGAGCGACTTTGACCGGCTGGTAGCCAGCACTGAGGAAAGGGATTAAAACGCAGAAATGTGTAGTAATAGACCTTTTAATAATGCCTGTTCATGGCGGTAGTAGGTAGAATAACTGATTCCTTGCTTCCGACACCATTCCCTTACTGGAATACCTGAATTGCGGCACTCCACAATGTGCTGCTTCCACCGTTCTTGACTTATAGCCCGCTTCATCTGACTCGCTTACATGGCTACAACTCATCCTTGAGACTTTTCAGGATTTCCCGATAATTACCAAGAATTCTCGGTAATTCTTGATACTCTTATTATCTCACAGGCACCGTTGCTTTCACTGGACGTCATTTGTTATGCGCTTACTGGATAACTAAAGAAAAAGGAGGGACAAACCTATGATGGACTTGACTATGGAGTCTTTTAATGTTCGTTGTTGTGAATGTGGCGAACGAATTACTATTTTCAAAAGTGATTTAGATATAGAGGAATCCTGTTACGATCACGGGGACAACTGTATGGGCATCGAAATAATTTATGAAATTCAACACGAGATTAGTTGCCCCAAATGCGGAAACGATATTGAAATTACTTTTACTGGCAATGAATATCCAGAGGGTGCTTACAATGATGATGAGGCAACCATATCTGGCGCTGAGTTCATCGAAAGGCCCTCCATGGGAATATGTTATCAGGACGAATTTGATACTGATGAATATGCTGTTGAAGCAACAGGAATCCGCAAACTAATTGCTCAAATTTCAGATAATAGGGATTTGATTTATGATGTCACGCCTCGTGAATTTGAGGAGATTGTCGAACAGGTTCTTTGTGATGAAGGGTTTGATACTCACCTTACTCAGTCGACCAGAGATGGGGGACGAGATATTATTGCTACTAAAACGGGTATCAACGGGAAACCCGTGGTATTCTATGTTGAATGCAAGCGGTACTCTCGCAAAAATAAAGTAAGCGTAGATCTTGTCCGTGCATTGTATGGTGTTCAAACATCTGATAAAGTCAACAAAGCCTGTTTGATTACATCCTCTTACTTCACACGGGATGCTGTTGACTTTGCGAATAAGCAAAATGTAATGATTGATCTAGTTGATGGTGATGCACTGCACAATATGATTGTGAGAAGTGCAGAACAGTACAAACCAAGACAATTACTATTATAGGTAATAAAAAGTATATATTATTTCGGAGTAGGCACGAGAAATGAACTGCACCCCAGTTGTTAGACAGTATGGCATACTGTCTAACAACTGGGGTGCAGTTTAATCTGTTACAATATCGCGTTTTATATGTGAATTCAACAGTTTTTCGGATGTATAACAACTTGTTTGACCGTTGCCGGAATGATGTGGGAATTTCTTTGAAACAGTAGCGCGGACATAGAACGCAACGAACACGTAAATAAAAAATGTGCAAAATGTTAGAGCGCCTTGACCTGGCGCACGATCCTCTCCTACGGAGGGACGCCTTTGCAACATCAGGACGCGCAAAGGAATTCGGCAGAAGTTGCTTTCGCAGGTAGTTGTATTGCTGATGCAAGACGGTTTGAAGGTAGTCTAATGAAATTTCCCGTTGGGGCGTATTACATTCCCAGCAGTTTCTGGGCGCTATTGGTGACGGATTGGTAAGTGTCCGAGGGGGATTCCCCGCAGTGCTTCTTGTATACGCGGAAAAAGGTCGAATAATTCTGAAACCCGCACTGCTCACAGGCTTTCTGCGGTTTCACGCCGTTCAAAATCAGAGTGCGCCCCAGCAAAATGCGTTTGTTGCGCACATAGCTCATGACCGGAATGTTGGCGTATTCCAAGAACATTTTGCGAATCGTGGACTCGGAAATATACATCCCGCCTGCAATGTCGGTGATGGTGTTGATTTCGGTCAGGTGATTGTCGATGTACTCCATCACGGCGGATAGCTTTTCATTGCGGCATTCCTCCTGACAGCTTTTGGTGTCATCAAAACAAAGTAGCAACAGAATCCGCGCCAGCGTGCATTTGCGCATTTCCTGCAATAGAATTTCGTTGCGATATTTTTCTTCCTGAAGGTTGAATTCGTCAAACAACTCCTCCAGCTCGCTGCCCGCAACGTCCAGCGCGGTCGGACAGTGGCGCAAAGGCTCGAGAAGCAGGGGAGAGATATCCCGCGGCGAAAAGTTGATGACGATGCGCTCGTAATCTTCGCTGGGGTCAACAAAGCCCTGGTGATGCGTGCCGGGGGGAATGATCAGCAGCGTCTTGGGCTTGAGTTGGTATTGCCGTGCGCCGATCTCAAAGCGAGCCCGCCCGCGCAGGAAATACAGGAGCTCATAGTTTACATGAAAATGATCGCAAAACATACTGCTTTTCTCTACAGGGTAATTGTTCAGCATCCGCTTAAAGGTATAGCCGTCGAATTCGTGGATAAACAATACAGAAATTTTCTACACCCCCTGTCACAATCTATGCACAGTGTACCATAGAAATATCAAAACTGCAATGGATATATGAAAAAATTGCAATTCCGTTTTTGGTAGAAACAGCGTATAGTCTAAGTACAGACAAGGCAACGGAACACGGGGGAATCGCTCATGGTGATTCCTCTACAGAAAATACACCCGCAACAAGGAGGAAAACAACATGAAAAGCCAACGCATTCTCAGCGCAACTCTTGCCGTTCTGATGGCAGGCTCGCTGGCAGCCTGCGGCGGCGGTGCCGCCAGCAGCGCCCCTGCAAGCGACACGACCGACGCTTCTTCGGCTGCAAGCGCATCGCAGGCCGCACCCGTCGACGAGTATAAGCAGTACAAGGGCGGCGACGTGGTACTTGCCACCGATTCCGTCTTTAACAACTTCTTTACCCCCTATCAGGCCGGCAACGCCATTGCATGGGGCAGCTTCTGCATGGAGCCTCTGGGCAAAAAGATTCAGGGCACTGCCGATGACTACGACCTTGTTCTGGCAGAATCCTTTGACGTGGACGAAGAAAACTTCCTGGTCACCATTCAGGTCAAGCAGGGCATCAAATTCCACGACGGTACGCCTCTGACGGCAGAAGACGTCGCCTGGACCATCCAATCCTGGATCGACTACGGTCGCGGCGCACAGATCGGCAACCCCACCGAGGTTCGCCAGACCGGCGACTACACCGTTGAGGTGCAGTACCCCGAATTCAACGTAAACTACAAGACCTGGCTGCTGCCGATGCAGATTTTCTGCAAACACACCTTTGACACCATCGGTCTTGACGCGATGATGACTTCCTTCAACGGAACGGGTCCCTACGTCATGGATACCTACGTTGAGGACTACTCTCTCAGCTTTACCCGCAACGAGGACTACTGGCAGGAACATGATTGGGGTCCCGATACGGTCACCTTCCTGTACACCAGCGACGCTACCTCTATGGCAGCCTCTGTGCTGAACGGCGATGTGGATTACATGGTCATGGACGCTCCCGAAACGATGGAACTGTTTGAGGCCAACGGCTGGGAGCTGGTGCCCCAGTTTGCCAACGCCGGCAATGTTTCCTTTGTGATTCCCATCACCAACGTGCCCGATGATCCCTGGTCCAACGTCAAGGTGCGCGAGGCTGTGTTCAGCCACGGCATTGACCTGGTAGGCGCTGCCGCCGCCATTGTTGGCGAGGCCGGCTATCACACCGACGCCATCGGCTACAAGGAAGCCACCTACTACGACGAGGGTCTGGAATTTACCTCTCTGGACTACGAGCTTGCCAAGAAGATGTTGGCGGAAGCCGGCTACCCCGACGGCTTTAAGACCCGCATCGTTGCCGACGCCACCACTCAGACGCAGGCAACCGTCATTCAGGCAGAATTGAAAAAGCTGGGCATTGAGGCCGAAGTTGAAATGCCCGACATGAATGAAATGCAAAAATTCTGGACCGGCGAAAACACTGCCGGCGGCCTGATGGTCGGCGCCATGTACTTTGCTGACCCCATCCTGGACCGTCTGGATAAGTTCTACGGCCCCTACGGCTACATGGCCGGCTGCACCGATTGGACTGATGAGGAGTACGCCCTGTACGACAACATCCGTTCCGCTAAGAGCATTGAGGAGCAGGATGAGCTGATTTACAAATTCTGCGTACAGTTTGTGCAGAAGGACTTCCACTTCCTGCCCATCGCCAACGCCGTGGGCCGCGCCGCCGTCAGCGACCGCCTGATTCTGGGCGATATGGCAAGTCTGGGCATTTCCTACTGGAACCCCAACATGGTCGGCTGCAAGAACTGATGCCCCTGAAACCTTTATAAGCACTGCATCGGGAACGGCTGCCGGTTATTTCCGGCAGCCGTTCCGGTTAGGTGCCCTCGGCGGGCGCATCCGCCATAACCGTAACACACCGAGCGACGCTCGCCCTTTTCAAAGGAGGCAACATCCAAAATGGCGAAATACCTTCTGAACCGTATCATGCAAACGATTGCCCTGCTGCTGATCGTTTCGCTGCTTTCCTTCTTTCTGGTTTCGCTGATGCCCAGTGATCCCGTCTACGCGCAGTTCGGCACCGACATCACGCAGGAAGAATATCAGGTCGCCTTTGTCCGTATGGGGTTGGATAAGCCCATCATCGTGCGTTATCTGACCTGGCTGGGCAATGTGCTCAGGGGAGATTTCGGAACCTCCTACTGTTACCATAAGGGCGTGTGGGAGGTCATCTCCGGCAAGCTGGGCACCACGCTGTATATGGCGGTTCTCTCGCTGCTGCTGTCAATGCCCATCGGCATCCTGCTGGGTACTGTCACGGCGGTCAAGCGCGGGCAATGGGCGGATACCATTATCACACTTTTTTCTAACCTGCTGATTGCCATACCGCAGTTCGTTACCGCCATCCTGTTCCTGTATTATATCTCGATGAAATGGAAACTGCTGCCCCCGCAGGGCTTTACTTGGCCATGGGTGGATTTCCATAAGCATATCCAGCAGCTGATCATGCCGCTTACCTGCCTGACCCTGTGCGGTATCGCCGGCTTCTGTAGGCAGACGCGCTCCAGCGTGCTGGAAGTTCTGGGTCAGGACTATGTGCGCACGGCGCGCGCCAAAGGCTTAAAAGAAACACGCATCCTATGGAAGCATGTTATGAACAACGGGCTTATCCCCATTCTGACGATGATCGGCGGGCGTCTTGCCAGCCTGATCGGCGGCTCCATCTTTGTGGAGAACGTCTTTAACATTCCCGGTATGGGCAACCTGATGGTCAAGGCCGTCAACACGATGGATATCCCGGTCATTCAAGCGTTGGTCCTGATCACGGCGGCGGTTATCTCGGTGGCGTATATCATCACCGACCTGCTGTATGTCGCAGTGGACCCCCGCATCAGCCTGTCGTAAGCAAGAGGGAGGAGCAAGAAGATGAAAACCGGTTCTCTTTCGCAGGAGAGGAAAAAGAATCTCCGTCTGTTTCTGCGCAGAATGACCGCTCGAAAAATCGTCTTATTCGGTTTGATCGGCACGCTGTTCTTTGTTATTCTGGCGCTGTTTGCCTCCTTGATCGCTACCGTTGACCCCAACGAGATGGCCATGCTGGATAAGCTCGCAGACCCCAGTTCCACGCACTGGTTCGGTACCGATATGTATGGGCGCGACATCTTTTCCCGCGTGGTGTACGGCGCACAGGTTTCGCTGATCATCGGCGTGACCTCGGTATTGCTGGCATCGATCGTGGGCTGCTTCCTGGGTATGCTGGCCGCATACAACGGCGGCATTATCGACACGCTGCTGATGCGCTTTTGCGATGCCTTCTGTGCTATCCCGCAGATTGCTATCACTACGGCGCTGGTTTCACTCTATGGGCGCAGCGTTGCTTCCATGGCCTGCATAATGGGTATTTCCACCATGCCGGGCTTTATCCGCATGATGCGCGCCTCCTCGCTGTCCACCATCAGCAGCGAGTATATCCTTTCCGCCAAATTGCTGGGCGAGCACCCTCTAAAAATCCTCATCAAGCATGTTTTGCCCAACAGTATTTCTCCCATCATCATTATGGCGACCCAGACCATCGGCATCACCATCATGATGGAAAGCGGCTTGAGCTTTCTTGGCATCGGCATCACGGTACCCACGGCATCGTGGGGCACCATGGTCAACGAGGCCCGTCCGTTCCTGCTGACCCATCCGCTGTATGCAGGGGCTCCCTGCATCTGTATAGCGCTGCTGATCATCAGCCTGAACCTGTTGGGTGACGGTATTCGCGACGCACTGGACCCGACGCTGAGGGGGGCTAAGTAATGAATAACAAACAAACCAATCCCGCACTGCATCCCTACACGCTGCCGGAGGGCGTTGTGCTGGAAGCCAAGGACATTGTAACAACCTTTTACTCTGATGGGCAGCGCGCCGAGGCTGTGACCGGTTCGGGGCTTACCCTGAAACAGGGCGAGATCATCGGTCTTGTGGGCGAATCCGGCAGTGGCAAGTCAGTGACTTCCATGAGTATCCTACAGCTCATCATGCCTCCGGGCAAGATTGAATCCGGCGAAGTCTACCTCAAGGGCACTACGGGCAATATACTGGAATACGGCTTCAAAAGCAGCGAGATGCGCAGCATCCGCGGCGGCAAAATCGGTATGATCTTCCAGGAGCCTATGACTTCGTTGAACCCGGTGCTGACCATCGGCTACCAGATTCAGGAAACCATCATGCTCCACCTGAAACTGGACAAGGACGCCGCCAAGCAGCGCACCCTGGAAATCATGCGCAAGGTCGGCATTTCTGATCCTGAAAGCCGCTATAACCAGTATCCGCAGCATTTTTCGGGCGGTATGCGTCAGCGCATCATGATTGCCATGGCCATTGCCGCCGAGCCGGAAGTACTGATTGCCGACGAAGCTACCACCGCGCTGGACGTCACCACGCAGGCACAGATTTTGGATCTGCTGCAGGAACTTGCCCGCGACAAGGGTTTCTCCATCATCATCGTCACCCACAATCTGGGGTTGGTGGCCCGCTATGCCGACCGCATCTATGTTATGTACGGCGGCAATATTGTGGAATCCGGCGACAAGTTCACCCTGTTTGAAAACCCCATCCACCCCTATACCCGAGGTCTGCTGGACGCTATCCCGCGTTTGGACGACAGCAAGGACCGCCGTCTGACCCCCATTGAGGGCAATCCCCCCAGCCCGGTCAATCGCAAACCTTACTGCCAGTTCTATGACCGCTGCCGTTACCGCGAGGATCGCTGCACCCGTTGTGCCGCGCCGCTTACCGAGTACGAGCCGGGGCATAAGGTGCGCTGCCTGCTGAGCAGCGCCGAGCTGGACGAAAAGCAGAAACACCTTGTGCGAAGCGGTAAGGCGGTTGCCAAAAAGACAGTCAGCACCGAGCCGATTCTGCAGGTCGAGGGTTTGAAGATGTACTTCCCCGTGTACAAGGGGCTGATGAAGCGCAAGGTGGCAGATGTAAAGGCACTGGATGATGTTTCTTTCCCGGTATACCGCGGTGAAACGCTGGGCATCGTGGGTGAATCCGGTTGCGGAAAATCAACACTGGCACGTTGCATTATGCGAGCCTATAAGCCTACGGGCGGGCAGATCCTGTACGATGGCAAGGATCTTTGCCGCGCCAACGCTGCCGAGCTGCGCCGCGTACACGCCAAAATCGCCATGATATTCCAGGACCCCTTTGCTTCGCTGGATCCGCGCCAAAACGCCGGTTCTATTGTGGGCGAACCGCTGAAAGTCGGCAAGCTGTGCAACTCCCGCGAGGAGTACAACGCCCGCGTGGACGAGCTGCTGACCATGGTAGGTCTGGACCCCTCGTTCAAACACCGTGTCCCGCGTGAATTCTCCGGCGGTCAGCGCCAGCGTCTTGGCATTGCCCGTGCCATTGCCTCACGCCCAGACGTCATCCTCTGCGACGAGCCTGTCTCGGCACTGGACGTTTCGATTCAGGCGCAGGTCATCAACCTGTTGGAGGACTTGCAGGCGGAGCTGGGCATTACCTACCTGTTCATTGCCCATGACTTGTCGGTGGTCAAGCATATCAGCGACCGTATCATCGTTATGTACCTCGGCAAAATTATGGAGATTGCCCCCTGCGAGGAGCTGTACAGCCACCCGCTGCACCCCTATACCCGTGCGCTGCTCTCTGCCGTTCCCATCGCTGACCCCAAGGTGGACAAGGATCGTGAGCGCATAGAGATGCTGGGCGAGGTGCCCAGCGTTATGAACCGCCCCGCGGGCTGCCCCTTCAGCAACCGCTGTCGCTATGCCACCGAACGCTGCCGTACCGAAACGCCCCCTATGCGCAGCGTTGGCGCAGACCACAGCATTGCCTGCTTCCTGGACTTGTAATTCCATAGAAAGGATAGGCGCTATGATGCAGTTTTGCCAAAAAATCGACATCCACACCCACATGCTGAATAACGAAAGTCTGATTTCCCAACGGCTGACCGCCAACAAATACATGGGCTTTTCCCGCTGCGTGCTGCTGCCCGTGCCGGAAAACATGAGCATGGGAGGCCCTACCTTTTTTGCGGAGGACGCCTACGCGCTGAGCCAGCGCTACCCCGAACACTTTACTTGGATGTGTAACCTTTGCCCCGACGGAACTGACTTGACCCACGAAAAAGTCAAGCGCTATAAGCAGATGGGCGCTGTCGGTCTGGGCGAGTTCGGCACCCGCATCCGTTTTGATGACCCCAAGATGGATCACCTGTTTGCCGTGTTGGAGCAGGTGCAGATGCCCTTTTTGTTCCACATGGCACCCGCCGATGCCGACCCTTATTACGGCATTGTGGACGACCCCCGGCTGCCCGGCTTGGAACGGGCACTGAAAAAATTTCCCAAGCTGATTTTTATCGGACACTCCCAGCCGTTCTGGTTCGAGATGGCGAAAACCGACGTTACCGACCCCGAAACGCGCAATTCCTGTCCCTTTGGTCCCTTTGTCGAGGGGCGCGTTCCGGAGCTTATGCGGCAGTATCCAAACCTGTACTGCGATTTGTCCGCCAACAGCGGGCAGACCGCCCTGCTGCGTGACCCCGCCTACGGGCTGGCTTTTGTTAAGGAATTTCAGGACCGCCTGATGTTCGGCACCGACTGGATGTTCCGCGAGGATGCGCCCTGTCGCTTTGCCCTGTCGGCGTGGCTGGATTTTTGTGTTGCCAAGGAGCTGCTGCCCTTTGACGCCTACCAAAAGGTCTGCTTCGGCAACGCGGAACGGCTGTTCTTTCAACCCCGATAACCAATACACCCACAAAGAAAAGAGTGTGTTATAATGCGAAAAATTCTACCGTTCAATCAAGGCTGGCAGTTCCGCAAGGACGGCGAAACGTCGTGGCAGACTGTCGACTTGCCCCATACCTGGAACGCCCTGGACGGGCAGGACGGCGGCGATAACTACTATCAGGGTATCGGTTGGTACCAAAAAACCTTTACTGCGCCCGACGCTGCCCAGGTATTTATCCGTTTCGGCGCTGCCAGCAAAATGGCATTGGTGTTCTGTAACGGGCAGTTTGTGGGCGAACATCGCGGCGGTTTCTCTGCCTTCACCATGGATTTGACCCCTTACCTGCACAGCGGCGAAAACGAGCTGACTGTGAAGGTGGATAACCACGCCGATTTGCCTGTCTACCCGGCGCAGGCAGACTTTACCTTTTTCGGCGGTCTGTATCGGCAGGTGGAGCTGCTGATCTTTGCGGACAAAGCGCATTTCAATGTTACCGAATACGGTGCCGATAGTCTGCTGCTGACTCCCGACGTCGAGACCGGCACCGTGCAGGCATCGGTTCTGTGTGACGGCGGCGACCGTCTGACATTGACCGTGAAGGATCCAAACGGTACCGTAGTGGCGCAGGAAGAAACCCCTGTCACCGGGCAAAAAACGACGCTTTGTCTTACCGTGTCCGGCGTGCAACTGTGGGACGGCACGCAAAACCCCTGCCTATACACGGCTACCGCCACTTTGTACAAGGATGGCACCCCCATTGACGTGCTGACTGATTCCTTCGGCTTCCGCCGCTATGCCGTCACCGCCGACAAGGGATTCTTCCTCAACGGGAGGTCGTACCCGCTGCACGGCGTCTGCCGTCACCAGGACCGTGAGAATATGGGCTGGGGCATCACCCAAAAGGAACATCTGGAAGATATGGCAATGATTCGTGAAATCGGTGCCAACACGATCCGTCTGGCGCACTACCAGCACGACCCGTTCTTCTACGCGCTTTGCGACCGCGAGGGAATGGTTATATGGGCAGAGATTCCCTTTATTAGCCTGTACATTCCCGACCCTGCTGCCGACAAAAACCTGCTCAGCCAGATGCGGGAGCTGATTCTGCAAAACTACAACCACCCGTCCATCTGCTTTTGGGGCGTTGCCAATGAAATCGGCATCGGCGGCGAGAGCGAGGCTATGTTCCACATTGTCCATCGCCTTCACGAGCTGTGCAAGCAGCTTGACCCCAGCCGCCTGACCGGCATTGCCAACGTCGGTATGACCCCCACATCCAGCCAACTGTTCCGCCTGACCGATGTGACCGCCTACAACGAGTACAAGGGCTGGTATGAGGGCACGGTCGAGGATCATGGCGCGTTCTGTGACGAACGCCACGGACAGATTCCCGATATCCCAATGGCCATCAGCGAATACGGCGCAGAAGCTGTACTGCGCTGGCACAGCCCCGCCCCCAAAGTTAAGGACTACACCGAAGAATATCAGGCTATCGTCCACGAAAAAGCCTACCGCGCCCTGCAGGAGCGCCCCTATATCTGGGCGACGTGGCTGTGGAATATGTTTGACTTTGCTGTGGACGTCCGCAACGAGGGCGGCGTTCAGGGGCGCAATAACAAGGGTCTAGTGACCTTTGACCGCAAACAGAAAAAGCAGGCGTTCTATTTCTACAAAGCCTGCTGGAGCAAGGAACCGTTCGTCTATATCTGCGGCGAGCGCTACCTCAAGCACACAGCCGCCCCCATGACCGTTAAGGTGTACAGCAACGCCGCGCAGGTCACCCTGCTGTTGAACGGACGCAAGCTGGGCACCGTGCAGGGCGGGCCGGTGTTCCTGTTCCCCAACGTTGTGCTGGATCGCCCCGTCAACGAGCTGATGGCTGTGACCGACACCGACTGCCGCCACAGCCTGATATGGGAGTGTGTTGCTGCCGAGCCGGAGGAATATACCCTGAAAGAAACCAAGTGCTACTCTGAAAATGTGGCGCAATGGTTCAGCCACCTGATTCCGCCCACCGATGTGCAGATTCGCGAGGGATACCTCTCGATAGATGACCCGTTGGAGGAAGTTTACCGCTATCCCGAAGGCTACCAAATTATTCAGGAACTTGCGGTGGAGCCGCTGCAGCTTGACCACGCTGATCTTGCTGACCGCATGATACAAGGTGGTGCACTAAGTTTCAGCAGCATCTGGAACCACATCAACAAATACCTGCCGGATGAAGCCTATACGCTCATCAACGCAAGGCTTTCGCGTATCAAAAAGACTCAATAAAAAAGCAGAACAGCACCCCATTTGTCAGACAAGTATACGAGTATGCTTGTGCTGGGAAGTGGGGTGTGTTTTCTATATGGCTCGAAATCAACGAAATTGCAACACGGAATACCGGAGCGTCAAGCACATCTGCCATGCAATACGCCTTTCCACTAAATAAGCCCTATAAAAAGAAAAGCCCAGCAAGCCAAAGCTTGTCAGGCAGAAAGTGGATTTACTTTTCTTCCATCCAACCAAGGAATGTCTGCAATTTCTGTATGTCACCGTCATCGAGGTCTTGCAGCCGGTTAAAGATATTGATGCGGTCGGTTTCATCCCAGGCACCGGTAAAAAATTCCTGCGGGGTTACGCCGAGGTATTCACAGATGCGCAGAAATTCGTGCATTGAGGGCATTGCCTTGCCGATTGAAATACTGCGCATATAGCTGCCGCTTTTGCCAAGGCAAGGCTCATTTTATGTTCAGAAACATGAAAGCGATGGCGCAGCTGCGTGATGCGCTTACGGACAAAATTCTCATATTCGGCTACCTGTAGCAAGCAGATACACCCTTTCCTATTTATACTATAATATGTAAATATTGTAATATAAATCGCGGTAGATTGTTCAGCGTTGGAGTACTAGTTTTCGCGTGATTACCAATATGTTGACGATTGAATACTGAATTTTGAAAAAGGTTTTTTCAAGCGTGGTGTTTCAGATAAGCAGCAGGTCGGGAAAGCGCAAAATATGGTCGATATGCGCAATCGCCCCGGCTAATGTATCAAAGCACCCCTCGCACGGATCGGGCACTTCGGTTAGGGCAGCGGGGGCTGCCGTAAGACCGTTTTCCTCCAGCCACGCATCAAACGCCTTGCGCATCGCTGCGGTATTGGCGCTCTTTTCCTCGTTGGTGACACGCTCATCAAGGTAGATAATGGCATCATATTTGTGGGCTGCGGTGTTATGGGTAATTTCAGCAAAGGTGAACCTGTCTATATAGGTATGGAATAAGAGTTCCACCCCCCAACTTATGCAGCTCGGTTTCTGCGCGCTGGCGTTCGGAAATTTGCGCTTTTTCGCCCAACGCAGTGCGCAGCTTCCGGAACAATTCATCCCCGTTTGCAGGATAGAACGCAGTACCCTTGGTGTCCTCGATTTCCTCAAAGCAGTACGCCTGCCGCGAGGGCGACAGCATCCCCTGTTCAGCCAGCTGTATGGCATTGAGAAGATCCTGCTGATAAGATTGCGATAACGACATTACGAATTTCTTTTTCATAAAAGATCGCTCCTTGTTTATAATTGGCGAATCTAGTATGAATTATAGTTCTTGTTCGTGTCGAAATCGCTCGAAGGCAAGGATATAGAGGAAGAAATTCATACAACAATACGGAGATAATGTTTCCGCAAAAGCAAGTTCGCTTTATGGTATCTGCGGCAGCATTGGTATGATTCTTGCCGGGCTGGGCGGCTTTGCGGCTTTCCTCGCGCTGCTGGATGGCAGCTATGCACAGGCGGCAGCTTCGGCGCTTGTGGCGCTGCTGCTATGCCCGTTTGCAGCACCGATGCTACTATCACTGGCGGGAAGTGCCTTGATTGTCGCTGCATCAGCGTTATTTGCTTGGCTATTCTGAAAACAAAATATGACGATGAACCGCTGTACTATTATAGGGAAATTTCCAACTTGCTATTTGTATCGATAAATGGTACTATATGACTATACTAATGTCATTTGAATGGTTAGAAATAAATGACTTCTGAAGGAGGCTTTGGCGAAATGGGAAGATTCGTGAATCCGGATAATAGTGCGTTTCAAGTTGCACTGAATTCAAAAATTTATATGGACAAAACGGGTCTGCTGGAATATACCAACACCGTTCTTGATACACCAGAAGCATATATCTGCAATAGCCGCCCCCGGAGGTTTGGTAAGTCCTATACGGCTAATATGCTGGCAGCCTATTACAGCAAAGGCTGCGATTCAGAAAAGATGTTCGATGGGCTTACAATCGGCAAGAGTAGCGACTTCAAAAAGCATCTCAACAAGTATGATGTAATCCATATAGATGTACAATGGTTTTTGTCCAGCTGTGCAGACATCAAAAGTATTATATCCTACATTACGCAATCGGTTTTGGAGGAACTAAAAGAGTACTACCCTGAAGTTCTTCCTAACGAAGTGTTGACATTGGCGGACGCTTTGTCGCGCATCAGAAACTCGACCGGTCAGAAATTTATTGTGATTATTGATGAATGGGATATTCTGATCCGAGATGAAGCAACCAATAAGGCTGTTCAAGAAGAATATATCTATTTCCTGAGAGGCTTATTCAAAGGTACAGAGCCGACAAAATACATTCAGCTTGCATACCTCACCGGCATTCTGCCAATCAAAAAGGAAAAAACGCAGTCGGCCTTGAATAACTTCGATGAGTTTACCATGGTCAGTGCCGGCACGTTGGCACCTTTCATTGGCTTTACAGAAGAAGAAGTTAAGAATCTTTGCGAGGAGTACCACAAAGACTTTGACAAGGTAAAAAAGTGGTACGATGGTTACTTGCTGCGGGATTACCAAGTTTATAATCCCAGAGCTGTTGTCAGCGTTATGCTGAAGGGAGAGTTTAAGAGCTACTGGTCGGAAACGGCTTCCTATGAAGCAATCGTTCCCCTTATCAACATGAACTATGATGGGCTGAAAACGGCAATCATTGAAATGCTTTCCGGTGGGGAAGTTAAAGTAAACACGGCTACCTTCAAGAACGATACCGTTAATATCCAAAGCAAAGATGATGTTTTGACATATATGATCCATCTTGGCTACTTGGGATATGACCAGAACCGAAAAACAGCGTTCGTTCCGAATGAGGAAATCCGGCAGGAATTGACACTTGCGGTGGAAAGCAAGCATTGGAATGAGATGTTGCTGTTCCAGCAGGAGTCTGAGAAGTTGCTGGATGCGACATTGGATATGGATGGCGATGCAGTAGCCACTCAGATTGAGAAAATCCATGATGACTATGTTTCTGCCATCCAGTACAACAATGAAAACTCCTTGAGCAGCGTCTTGGCGATTGCATACCTGAGCGCTATGCAATATTACTTTAAGCCGGTTCGAGAGCTGCCCACAGGCAGGGGCTTCGCAGACTTCGTTTTCGTTCCAAAACCGGAGTACCGAAATGACTATCCGGCGCTTGTTGTGGAGTTGAAGTGGAACCAAACGGCGGAGACTGCGATGCAGCAGATTAAGGAAAAGAAATATCCGGATTCGCTGCGTGGTTATACAGGAAATCTTCTCTTGGTAGCTATCAACTATGACAAGAAAACGAAGAAACATCAGTGCCTTATTGAAAAAGTAGTATAAAGATCATGCCGTGGAAGGAACCTTCTTCCACGGCTTTTCTATACCATGATTGAGTCATTGACTTGTACATTTTGAAAATACTGAATGCAGTATTATACTGATGGGGAAGGAGGGAAAACCGATGCAATATGATAAAGCAGACCAGCAAAACTGCCCGCGCAGAGTTGTGTTCTATGGGCGCGTGTCCACGGAACTTGAGGCGCAAATATCAGCACTGAAAAATCAAATGAACTGGTATCTGGAGCTTGCAGAACATCATCCGAATTGGACGATGGTTGGGCAATACGCCGATGAAGGAATCTCAGGTACTGGCATGAAAACCCGACCTTCTTTTATGAAGATGCTGCGAGATGCCCGGAAAAAGAAGTTTGACCTAATCGTGACCCGCGAGGTTTCCCGTTTTGCCCGAAACACGGTGGATACTTTGGTTACGACCCGTGAGCTGAAACAGTACGGCGTTGAAGTGTACTTTGTCAATGATGACATCTGGACGATGCGTGGCGATGGAGAAGTTCGCCTGACCATTATGGCAAGCCTTGCGCAAGATGAAAGCCGTAAAATGAGTGAACGCACCAAGGCGGGCATTCAGACGTCACAGAAAAAAGGCACCTATGTTGCGGGACCGACACCGTTTGGATATAAGCGTGATAAAAAGGCTCATACGCTTGTGGTGCAGGAAAGTCAGGCAGAGACTGTCAGAAAAATTTTTGCTTGGTATGCTGATGGCATAAATGGCACCGAGATAGCCCAGACACTAACGCAAGAAGGCGCACCGAATAAATCCGGAATGCCACAATGGAGCGCGCGTCAGGTTCTCTCAATCACCAAGAATACGATTTATAAAGGGTATTTGACATACAACAAATCGCATATTGATGATTTCCTCAGCCATAAAAGCATCAAGAACAGCGAACAGGATTACATTCTGGTGAAAGGCAGTTTTGAGCCAATCATTTCAGAGGAACTATGGGATAAATGTCAGCGCCGCAGACATGCATGGCAGTCGTACAAAGACGGCAATATAACGCAGGCTTACTTGTATGGAAAGAACGAACACGCCGACAAATGGGCTTGCCGCCTGTTTTGTGGCTGCGGAGCCAGAATGCGGGCGTTCCGCGCAGAGAAAGGCATTGTTCGATATATCTGTTATCAGCGGTCGCTGAGGAATGTAGCCCCCAAATGCAGCGCCCCCAATGTGCAAGCATGGAAGCTCGAATTGATGGCGCGAGAAATCTACAAAAACGTTTGGCAGGATCACCGGCAGGATAGTTTAGAAGAATACCAGCAGGAACAAAAAAACGGAGCTGCCAATAGTGAAAAGGTAGAGGAAGCACTCAGCTGGCAAGAGTCGTTCCCAAACGATGAAATCAGCCGGGAATTTCTGGACAGATTTGTGCCGAGAATCTTCTCCATCGATGGACAGAAATTCATCTGGGAACTAAATCTATTTCAAGAGTCATGCACTGTTCAATGCAATGTGCGCGGAACGTACAATTACCATTCGATTTCGGCGGAAAAAATCATGCCGGGAAAAACAAAAGCGAAGAAAGGGGATGGGGCCGTCAATAGGATACTTGAGGATGCAAACAGTACGCGCTTTTGGGTACATACCTATGATGACGACCCAATAAGCAGGCAGCCATCAAGTCGCCTCGCGGCTGATTTGCCAGCGAGTATAACCATTAAGTTGAATTACGAACAGGCTCGCGCCTATCGAAATTCGCGTGGTTACGTACTTTGGCCGGGAAATTGGAAAGACCTGACAGTTAAGGTTCTTCTATAAATCCTATCAAGTCCCGAATTGCTTGTATTGAACAGCACCCCATTTGTTAGACAGTATGATATACTATCTAACAAGTGGGGTGTTTTGCTATGCCAAAAGGAGTACCAAACAAACGATATACGCCGGAGTTCAAGAAAATGGTTGTAGAAACCATGAAAAAAGAACATCTGAGTATCTATGCAGCAATGCAGGAATTTGGAATTAACGACCATAAAATTATAGAGCGCTGGGAACGCATTTATTTGGAAGAAGGGCCGGAAGGCTTGTCGGTTGAGCGACGAGGCCGCAGCAGCACTGGTCGGTCAAAGAAGCTGCCAAAAGAGGTAGAAGAAGATCTGTTGGCCGAAGTGCAGCGACTGCGCGCGGAGAATGACTACCTAAAAAATTTGCAAGCCTTGGTTTTGGAAGACGAGCGACGCCAGCACAAAAAACGCTGGTAGTTCAGAAGCTAAGGCAAAAACACGCACTCAGTATTCTGCTCTCAATCGCTCAACTCCCCCGTGCCACTTTCTACTATCATTTGAAGCAGATGCAGAAAGAAGACAAATATGCATCTGTTAAGGAAGAAATCACAACGATTTACCACGAAAACAGGGGCCGGTACGGCTATCGCCGGATCACGGCAGAACTTCACAAGCGCAATTTCCTCCTGAACCACAAGACTGTCCAGCGTCTTATGAAAGAGTTGGGCTTAGTTTGCCGTGTCAGGATGAAGAAGTACCGCTCTTATAAGGGAGAAGTGGGCAAAATTGCGCCAAATCTGTTAAACCGGGACTTCCGCGCCGAAAAGCCGAACCAGAAGTGGGTTACCGATGTGACAGAGTTCAGTTTGTTTGGAGAGAAGCTCTATCTGTCCCCGATTCTCGATCTGCACAGCAGCGATCTGGTCAGCTATACCATCTCTGAGCATCCTGTTCTGAGTATGGTTACGACTATGCTGGACGAGGCGTTTGCAAAGATCCCGGCCGAAACAAACCTGATTCTCCATTCTGATCAGGGCTGGCAGTACCAACACAAACAATACCAACAGATGCTCCGGGAGAAAGGTGTTCGCCAGAGTATGAGCCGAAAGGGAAACTGTCTGGACAATGCTGTGATAGAAAATTTCTTCGGGCTGCTCAAAAGCGAGCTGCTGTATTTGCAGGAGTTCCGCTCCATGGAACACTTCAAACTGGAACTGATCGAATATCTAGATTACTACAACAACCGCAGGATCAAGGCAAAGCTAAAGGGCTTGCCGCCTGCAATTCACAGACAGCAAGCCCTTTCGGCTGCTTGAACAATTTTTACTTCAGAATATTGTCTAACTTTTTGGGGTCACTTCAGTATCTGCAATTCGGGACTTTTTGTTTTATTTTGCCCTGTTTTGTACATTTTCCTGAAAATGTACACGGTTTGATGGGTTAGACAAAAAAAGCGCACACCCCTCGGTGTGCGCTCGGATTTCACGTCTGCGTCGATTCCCGCAGGCTTACCTGGTAACCCAACTCCATGCGGGTTTCAACAGGCTGCCCCTGCAAGGCGCACAGCAGCTGCTGCGTTGCTTTTAAGCCAAGGATATCCGCATTAAACTGCACGGCGGAGATGGGCGGCACGGTATTGACCAGATTCTCATTATCATACAGCGACGCCAGCCGGATATCCTGCGGCACGCGCAGGTTCAGCTGCTTGAGCATATTCAGCGTCAGCTGTGCCAGCCGTTCGTCCATGCACAGGATGCAATCCGCCCCGCGCTCTACAGCCTGCTGCACAGCCTCCATGCGCAAATCGTCGCTTTCCAGCTCCAAAAACAGCAGGCTTTCGTCAATTTTTTGCCCCATCTTGACATAAGCCTGGCGGAAACCCTCCAATCGGGATTGGTTGACGGTGTACAGCATACTGCCGCCCAGCAGCGCGATATGCTTCATGCCCTTCATCAGCAGCAGACTGGTCATCTCACGGCAGCCGCCCACCTGGTCATGGTCAACGGAAAGTACCTGATCGTCCTCCGGCTGACCGATGGCGACAAACGGCACCTTGCGCGCCTTCAGCAGCGGGATCAAGGGGTCACGCTCCAGTGTGCGGGTCAAGATCAGACCATCGATTTTGCGGTTATCCAGCAGTCGCTCCACAGGACGGGTTTCGTTTTCGTCCACCAGCGTCAGCAGGACATCGTAGTCGGAATCCCCGGCAACCTGATAGACAGAGCGCATCACCTTGCGCAAAAAGGGCAGCTCAAAGTCGGAAAATTGCGTGGAAATCACCAGCGAAATATTGTAGGAGCAGCGCTTCACCAGCCCGCGCGCCATCATACTGGGGGTATAGTTATGCTCTTTTACATAGTCCAGCACGCGCTGGCGGGTTGCTGCGCTGATGCGCCCGTTGCCGGATATGGCACGGGACACGGTTGTCTTGGATACGTCAAGCGCCTGCGCGATTTGCGTGATATCGATCGGCTTGTCGTTCTTTGGCAAAGGTGGCATGGTTTCTCATCTCCGATATGTATTTACTTTTATCATAATCGCTTTTTGCCGAATCGTCAATTATTTCTTGCGTAAAGCTTCCCCTTGCACAGCCCTCACACCGTTCGTCTGCACAGTTTTTTGCGTAATTTACGGCACAGGGTCTGTATCTCCTGCGCGGTTTCGGCGGTGCATGGATCGGGCGCAAACTGTGCCGCCTGTACGGCATCCAGCAGGTGCTGCACGGTTTCACGGTCCGTCTGCGGGCAATGCGTTTGCAGAAATTCCGCAAATGCCGCTTCGTCAGAGGACACCTCCGCCGCCAGCCCGCAGCGCCGCATCTTGCGATGGAGCGCACAAAATTCTGCCTGTACGGTCTGCAAAGGTGTGCGCCTTGCACGGCGCAGAAGTGCCAAGGCTAAGACGAGCAGCAGCAAAACCGTAGGCAGTACCCACAAAAGCGGGACGCTTTGCGGCGTTTCGGCAGGGGAGTCGGCCTCCTGCCGCGCGAGCAGGGGTGTATCACTGTCTGCGGTATTTTGCCCTGCCTGTGCGGCATCGGCGGCAAGCTCGCCCTCGGTCAGTTCGGCTGTCATACCGGGGGTGACCTCCAGCGGCGTCCAGCCCTGCCCGGAAAGGTAAATCTCTGCCCAGGCGTGGGCGTTATCGTCCTGCAAAACGGCACGGCAGCTGCCGTCGCCCGCAGCGGTAAACAGACTTTGCGGTGCGGCGTAGCCTACCACATATCGGGCGGGCAGCCCCACCATGCGGCACAGCAGCACCGCTGCCGAGGCAAACTGTGTGCTGCTGCCCGCGTGGCTCTCGCTCAGGAAATACAGCAGCGGGTCGGTGTCGTCGGGTGTCTCGGCGTCCGCGCTGTAACGGCAGTGCTCGTTCAGCCAGCTGCGCACCAGTGCGCGTCGGCCATCGATGTCATCATCCCTGAGTTTGCGCTCCTTCACCAGCGCAGCCAGTTCCTTGTCTATGGCATCGTACCCGGCACCGTCGGGCACATCCAGGCAGCGCGCACGAACATACGCGGCGTAGGCGCTTTCCAGACGGTCCAGCACCCCCGCGTCATCATCGTCACGGGCCGCCAGCAGCTCCTTTGCCTGTTTGCGCGGAAAATAGTAGAACATATCGTCCTGCACGGTCTGCCCCGCTATGGCTCCGTCGCCGTCCGGCGTGTAGTAGTCGTTAAAATATGCGTTGTACGGCGCAAACGTGTAAGCATCGTTTGCATGCAGACGCTGTACGGTCATTTGCTGCGGCTGTGCGCCGCTGTATGCCGCGCGCAAAAACGGCAGGTTCGCAATGGCAAGCCGCCCGTCGCCGTCGGTTTTCCAGTTTGCTGCGGCACTGTCGAAGGCAGCGGCATTCCCTGCCTGCCAGCTTGTGCCGTCATAGTCCACGCCGATAAAACCGCGCAGGTAGACGGTCTCCTCCGGCTTGGCGTCGGTCGTGACCATTATATCCTCCAGCCCCGTCAGCGCCAGGCCGTCGCCCCGTGTCAGGCTGCCGTCCTCCACGCCGCCCGCAGCAGCGCTGACATGGAAATTCAGTGCCCCGCCGCTGATTTTCGGCAGCCACTCGATCGCCGCGCTCAGCCCGGCCGCGCAGACTTTGTCGGTCACAGGCTGTAGCGCGTTCAAGGGCAGCATCAGCACGGGGCGCAGTGCCAGGGCAGGCAAAAACAGCACCGCGCAAATGGCAGCCATGCCGACACCGGCCAGCCTTTGGTTTGTGCGGTGGGTCTGCAGGTTGGCGGCATAGACAGCGGAATCCTTGCCGCGCCACAGCCGTTTGCGCACCAGCGACCGCGCCGCCGCACAGCTTCCCAACCAGCCCGGCAAAAGCAGCAGCCAGCCCAAAACGGCACGGCCCGTCCCCGCTAACAGCGTGAACACCACGATCGGCAGAAGCACCGCCCCCAGCAACAGCGCGTCGGTGTGGCGGGCTGTCAGCGTGGTCAAAAACATTGTAAACGGCACTGCCGTCAGCAGCGCAAACAGGCCCATCTGCGCCGAAACCGGCGAGGCGGACACCACAAAATTTGCGTTGAAGCGTGTATTCAAGCACAGCCTGACGGCATCCGCGCACTGTGCCGCGCCGGCCAAAAACGGCTGCTGCACGGCAAACAGCAGCACCAGATACCCCACGGCCAGCGCCAGCGCCGCGCCGTAACGGCCCGCCTTGGAAAGCGGGACGTGGTGCAGTGCCGGCCACGCCGCACACAGTGCCGCCACGCCAAGCCACACCCAAATCGGCAATGCCAGTGCAAACGCACCGTTCAGCGCCGTCAGTAAGCCCAAGGCCAGCAGCTCCGAAATCAGCAGATCCGCCGCCGCTTCCGCCATGGGGTGGGCAGCGACCTTGGTGCGGGGCAGCAGCACACGGTCCACAAATACCAGCCCCGTAGCGGGGTCGGTGTCCTTGCGGCGGGTCAATCTGCGCAGCCGCTTTACGGCGGTCTGCCCAAAGTGCAGCAACTGCTGCGGCGCGTCGGCCCCCTCTGCCAAAACGCTGCCCGCAGGGTCAGCGCGGTAGGCTGCGCCCAACGGTTCGCGCACGGTCAACTCGCCCACGCGGGCGGTCAGTTTCCAGTGGATCAGCTTCGGTGAATCGCCTGCACGGTAGGGGCGCAGATCATAAACGCCGTCGGTCAAATCGCAGCCCGCCGCAGTCACTTTTTCGGCGCAGTTCTGCGGTTTTGTGCCTGCGCCGTCGTCCTCGCCCTCGGCGGGGGGCAGCACACACAGTTCTCTGCTTTGGGGCGGCACGGCGCAGTGCGCGGCAAACAGCCCCAACGGGTCGCGCACGGTGGCTTCCCGCACACGGAACCGCCACAGACCGCTTTTTGCTGCGCGCAGGGTCACGCGCAAATCGGCACACTGATGCGGGGCCAGCATCGCGCCGCAGGGCAGTTCAATGGCCGTTCCGCTTTCGGCGTCCACGGCCTGCAAAACGACATGCAGCTCCGGCATGGGCCGCCGCCCGTTGTTGTGCAGTTTCACCAGTACGGCAAAATCCTCGTCGGGGTGCACGGGGCGGGCAGGCAGCTGCAGCGTTACCGTCACATCCCTGCGCAGTGTGCGGACATACCACACCAAAAAGCCGACCAGCAGCACTGCCAGTGACGCCAAAAAGACCGCAAACGACGTGCGGCTGACCGCTGCCGCGGCAAACAGCACGGCCAGCAGCAGCGCGCAGCCCACCTTACCTGCCATGGAACGGTTTCTCCGGGCGGGGGCGCGGCACGGTGTGCAGAACATCGTCAAGGATATTCTGCACTGTATCGCCGCCGGTGCGGGCCTGTTCGGTCAGGCGCAGACGGTGGCGGGCCGCATCGGCAAAAATCGCGGTAATATCCTGCGGGGCCACATAATTGCGCCCGCCCAGAAAAGCCGCCGCGCGCGCCATACCAGCCACTGCCAGCGACGCACGGGGCGAAAGCCCCAGCGTCAGGCGGCTGTCCCGCCGCGTCGCGCGGGAGAGTTCCACGATATACCGTCTGATTTCATCGCTCATATATACTTCGTCTACCTGCTGCTGCATAGCCAGCAGGTCGTTTTTGTCCATCACCGGCTGCACACGGTCCAGCAGGGCGCGGCGCGGCTGGCGGGACAAAATCTCCATTTCCGCCTCCGCATCGGGGTAGCCCATGACCACGCAGACCATAAAGCGGTCCAGCTGGGATTCCGGCAGCATCTGCGTACCCACCGAGCCGACGGGGTTTTCCGTTGCAAAAACGGTAAACGGCTGCGGCAGAACGCGCGTCACGCCGTCCACCGTGACGGCGCTTTCCTCCATGACTTCCAGCAAGGCGGACTGGGTGCGGGCGCTGGTACGGTTGATTTCATCGGCCAAAAACAGGTTGCATATCACCGCGCCGGGGTGGTACACAAATTTGCCGGTTTCCTTTTGGTACAGCGAGAACCCCACAATGTCGGACGGCAAAACGTCCGGCGTGAACTGCACGCGGTTTTGGGTCAGGTCCATAGCGCGGGCAAACGCCTGTGCCAGCGTAGTTTTGCCCACGCCGGGGATATCCTCAATCAGCACATGGCCGCGGGCCAGTATCGCCATCATGATTTTCAGCACGACTTCCGGCTTGCCCAGCACCGCCTTGCTTACCTCGGCTGTAACGGCCAGCGCCTTTTCGTTGATATTCTGCATGGGTCAATCCTTTCTATGCCTGCGCCAAATCAGCATACAGCCGATCACGGCGGCAATCAGCAGGCATCCCGCCCACAGGGCGTTGTTTTCCAGCCAAATCATCCAGTTGGAGTACGCGCCGCCCGCGTTTTCGCCGCCGCCCTCGTGGGGCAGGGGAGTGATACTTTCGGGGGTGACTTCCTCCAGCGCGGAGGTACCGTCGGCCTCCACCGTCACTTGGCGCGGTGCGGCGTCCCAGGTTTCGTCACACTCGGCCAGGTCTGCCGCATGGGTGGCGGCCTCTGCGTCGGGGTCGCGCTCGGCTATCACCAGGTAGCGCTGGGTGTTTTGGGTGTAGGGGTGGCAGGTCGTCAGGGTAAGCAGGTCGCGGCCGGGCTGTATCAGCACGGCGTTTATGTCGTCCGGCTGTATAATTTTCAGCTCGCACACGCGGTAAACCAGCGTGTCCCACGGCGTTGTCAGGGTAATTTTGTCGCCGATTTGTATCTGCTGCACGTTGCGCAGCATTTCCGCGCCGTAATAGCCGCGGTGGGCGGCAATGACGGTGTTGGTGTTTTCGCCGCCCAGCGGCATGGAGGTCTGCCCCAGCAGCGCGCCGCCGCGGGCCATGTTGGCCGCGTTGGCCCCCAGATAAACAGGCAGTTCCAAGTCCAGACGCGGTATCCACAGCGCGGCGATAACGTCGTCGGGCAAGCCGCAGCCCGTCAGGTCAAAGGCGGGGGTCTCGTAGGCAAAGGGGTCTTTCAGGCCGCTTTGGCCTTGGGCAAAAAGCTGTTGGTTGTAGGCCAGAAACGCGTCGTACAGTTCGGGGTAGGCGCGCGCGGGTTCGGCGGCGGAGGTTTCGGGCGCGGCGGGGGCGGCAGCTTCGGCGGCCTGCACAAATTTTTGCACGGTTTTTGTGCTTTTCTGCTCCGTCAGATATCGGCTGACCGTGGGTTGCAGCATCAGCCCAACGCCCAGCAAAATTGCCAGCCATGCAAAAATTTGCAGAAACAGGCGTTTCATCAGTCTTCCTCCTCGCGCTTTTTGCAGCGGTGCAACAGCAGCAGCAACAGCAGCGCCTCGCCGCCGATAACCACACTGCCCGTCACGCTGATCCACGGCCAGGCGTCAACAATGCGCTTTACCACGTTGCCGGTATTCAGCTGTTGGTACTGCACGGTCTGCGGCGTGTCGGGCTGCTCATCCTCTCCGGTATACGGCACACGGGCGCCGCGCACAAGCATACGGTGGGTGTTAATGGCATAGGGTGTGCAGGTGACCAGCGTGCAGTAGTCCCCGCCGGGGATAATTTCCAAATCCTCGGTGTTTTCCGGCTCCACGACCTTGACCTGGTCTACCTGATACGCCAGCACCTCGTCCATGATGTGGAGGTAAAAACGGTCGCCCTCGCCCAGCTTGTCCAGGTCGGTAAACAGTACCGCCTCGGCCAGACCGCGATGCCCCGTCAGCACACTGTGGGTGCCCGCGCCGCCCAGCGGATAACTGGAGCCTTCCAGATGTCCGACGCCCTTTACCAGCACATCGTCGCTTGTGCCCTCATAAATGAGCAGGTTTACGTCAATTTTGGGTATGGTAATGTAGCCAAGGCTCTCGCCCACGTCCAGCATGTCCACATAGCTTGTGCCGATGTCGTCCGCTTCGCCCGCCGCGTCGCGGTCGATGGCATTGTTCAGCTGTTGGTTGTAGCGGCGCGCAGCCTCCTTGGCGGCGTCGATTTTCTCGGCGTCCATCGACTGCACGGTGTCGTTGTAGCTTTCAATGACCGAGCTTGCGTGGCGCTGTGCCACCGCGTTGCTGACAACGGGGTACATGGCCACGCCAATGCCGGAGACGATCATCAGTGCAGCAAAGCCAAGTTTTAATTTGACGGTGGTTTCCATTGCAAAGAGCCTTTCTGTAAAGGGTTGACGCACTGCCACAACCGCCCATAGGGGAAGAACCGTTTCCGGCCCTTCCCCTATGGATTACCCGTTTATTTTGCTGTGGGTGTTTGGATGGTGTGCATTACGCACGGTTGGATTTCTTTTTCAGGCTGAACAGAACGCCGACGCCCGCCAGAACCAGCAGCACACCGATACCGCTGAACAGCAGCGTACCGAAACCGCCGGTGACAGGCAGTGTAAAGCCCTTGCGGTTGATGACTTTGGCAACAGCAAGTTCCGTTTTTGTGGCATCGCCATTGTTGCTGGTATGGGTGAACGTGGTTTTCGTAACCGTGCCATGCTTAACCAGATTGCCACTGGCGTCATATACGTTGGTCTTTTGCCAAGTAGTTGTGGCGGTAACATCCAGTTTAACCTCAACAGGCTTTGTCAGCAGGTTATAGCCCTTAACCGTCTTGGTTTCGACCAGATAGTAATCACCATTGGCAAGACCATGGGTGTAGTTAGTGGTGTTGGTAGAGTCAGACGTATCAATGATGCCGCTTGCGTTAGTTGTCAAGCCAGACTTTACAAGGATCCAGCTTTTAGTGCTGTCAAGACCTGCTTTTTTGACGGTTTCAGCATTTACAATAGGCGTTTCTCCCGTCTTGGCTTCACGGTACAGGTCAAACACAACGCCGGGCAGTGGAGTATTTCCGTCTTCCGTTGTCTTTTTCACCTTGATGCCAAAGCTGTACATAACAGCGCTGTCCTCAATGGTGTTCGTGGTAGTTCCAGGAGTATTGTCGCTATTGATTTTATTGGTGTATGTAAGTTTTGCGTTATTCGAGTTGCCGTTGCCGCCGACTACAGCGGTATCCTTTACAACAGCGTTGTAGGTAATGGTCACCGTGTGTCCGGCACAAGCCTTTACTGTGGCGGAATCGAGTTTGAATGCAATCTTGAATCCATCTGTGCCTTCGGCTGCAACCGTATAATCCGTGCCACTCGTCAGGTCTGTTGTGCCGTCTTTAACTTCAATGCTGTTTACATTATCCGTCAAACCTGTCGGCGTGTCGGTGACGGTAAAGGTGGAAAGTTTCTCAATGTTCTTCGGGACTTCAATCGTGATTTTGTAAGGAACGGTATCGCCGACACCGTACGGGGCATCCTGCGCCCAACTGTCGCCCTTTTTGACTTCCTTCTTCATATCGGGGCGGTGGTTGGCAACTTGAATGGTTGCATTAGGAGTGGCTGTATTTTCGCCTACCTTAATCTGACCATCATTCTGCACGGTAAAGTTGTGGTATTCCGCATCCAAGATATAGCCCTTGTTAGCAGAATCACCGCTGTATGCATCCTCAAAAATGCGGTAGTCGCCTTGCGAAAGCCCTGCAATTGTAATTTTACCGCTTGAGTCCGTTGTCAAATCGTAGGGGGTGCCATTGCTATCGTTTGCAGTAATGTCTGTCCAATTTGCGCCTTTCTGTTCCTGTAGCTTGAACTTAACACCCGCCAACGCGACCTCAGAACCACCGCCGGTATAGCCCTTTTTCTCAATCGTGACTTGACCGTAGGCGGTGCTGTTTTTCGGGTAAACGTGGACATCATAAATCCAGTCCGTCAGCTTGTTCGTGGTGGTCGTATCAGCAATGCGCGTCATAGGTACAGAAACCAAGAACGGGTCAGCAGGGGACGTGACCTTATCGGGGGCGCTCGTTTCAACAACCAGATACAGACCGAGGTCAAGGCCGTCTTTTTTGGCTACACCAATATCGGTTCCAGAAGTTGCGGTTGTAACCGTGTCTATCTTGCTGCCATTAACTGTGATTGCGCCAGTTGCTGAATCCTTTGAATAATACTTACTTGCATCTATCTTGGAAAAGTCTTGACCAGTCGCAGCCGCTTGACCGCCATAATAGGCTTTCAGCCATTCCTCATTCTGCACCTTGTAAATCTCAAAAGTTACCCCGCCCAGCGGCTTTGCGTCTGTGGGCGCGGCTTCGCCCTCGGCACCGGTACCCTGTTTGGGCGTTGCTCCCGGTGCAGGGTTATACTCATACTTATGAATCGTAATGCTGCCCGTTTTGCCCGATTCCCAAACAGGCGTACCGTCTGCCAGCCTCGTCGTTCCCGTCGCCCCCGCCGTCGTCGCCCCTTCCGCCATGGCGGGCATGGCGCAAAGGCTCAGGGTCAGGGCGACGCTGAGGATTGCGGTAAATAAACGTTTCAGTTTCATTTTGATGCATACCTCTTTTTTCTATGTTGGTTTGTGTAGAGGGGTGGGGGTCAGGAACGTCTGCCCCCTTTCTTATTGTATCGGAACACCAGCACCAGCAGCACAGCCACCAGTGCGGGCAAACCTATCAGCAGCCACAGGCTGGGTGCGTCCGCGCCCGTGTGCGGCAGGGTAAAGCCCTTGCGGTTGTAAATGGTCAGGGCAATGTTGTACACGCCGCTGGTATCTGGGGTTACCGTTCCATAATTCGTGCCGTTGCGTTTGCACTCCCCGTTTACTGTCAATTCAAACTCGATGGCTTCGCTCAGCAGGGTGTAGCCCTCGGCGGTCTTGGTCTCGGTCAGGCGGTAGCTGCCGGGGGTCAGGGACGTAAAGCTGCATTTGCCTTGGTTCGTGCTATCGCTGCCCGTCACGCCGTTATAGGTTGTTTCAGCCGCGCCGCTATCGTTCAGCTTTTCCAGCTTGAACTCCACGCCGCCCAGCAGGGGAGTGGTTGTACCGTCTATGCCCTTTTTGGTAAGGTTCAGGGCAAATTTCGGGTTGGTGCGCTGGTTGGTCAGGGTGATTTTGCCGGTTGTGCTGTCGGTTGTCTGCGATGCGGTGTAGGTATATGTGCCAATCGTAACCGTACCTTCTGCCGTAAACGTGCCGTTTTGGGTTGCACACTCCGCCACGCGGTACACATAGGGGGTGTTGCCGTCGTTGACATCCGTCTTGTCCAGACGTTTAAACGTGTGCGTCCACGTTTTGGACATATAGTCGTATTTTAGCTTGACAGCGTCCATAGACGGCACGTCTTGCCACGCGCCGGTTGTGTCATTCACATGGCGGCGCTCCAGCTTGACCCAAATCGCATCCGGCAGTTTATCGGTCAGCTTGTTGCCGTTTGCATCCTGCCACTGCTTTTCCACCTCAATATCCATCAATTGGTGTGCCGTGTTGGTAAAGATGGCGGTGACGGTTGTCTTATCGCTGGTAACCGTGCCGCGCACGCCGTTGTCCACATCGTACTTTGCGTCAGTGGCGTCGCAGGTTACGCTTTTCAGGCTGCCATCGGTGGGCGGTGTTTCAACTACCCGGAAGCGTGTGCCAACGGGGATGCCGGTAATTGTCCAGCTTTCGCCAACGGCAAGGTCTTTTGTCATTTTTTCGCCGTCCGCGCTACCCAAGCCGATACCGCCAACGTTGCTGAAGGTGACGGTAAACGTGTAGCTGCCTGTCAGCGCCGTTGTTTCGTCGTTCGGCTGTTCCTTTTTAATTACCAGCGTACCGACCTTGACGGTGTTAATGAACTTGACCTTCAATTCGGGAAATTCTTCTTCCGGCGCGGCGTAACTGCGGAACACCAGCGTATTTGCGTTTGCGGGCTTGCTGCCGTCGTAGTTGCTGCCTGTTGATGGTGTGTCCGCCGTTTCGGCTCTGCCGTCCTCCGGCTTTGTGTTGTTGCCCTGCAGCGGGGTGGTGGTTGTGCCGCTTACAGACGGACTTGTCCCCGCTGCGTTGACCAACGTCCCGCTCTCGTACACTTCCCAGCGGGTGTCGTACAAGGCGGTGTTTTCCGCCTCTTGTAGCGAGATATAACTACCACAGCGGAACTGGTCCGTAAAGGTCACGGTTTCGCCGTCTTGCAAATCAAACGTGCCATCGGTGTCCACCGCCTGCGTGCCGCTGCCCGCTACGCTGGACGTAAATATCGCGCCGCTGGCGGGCTTCAAGGTATTGCTTTCCGCCGAGTCATAGTCCGGGATATCCGCTTGCTCTACCGAGAAGCCCACCGTTTTGTTTGCCACGGGCTTGGCGGTAAAAACAAAATTGCGGAAGTAAACCGTGCGCTCGTAGTCATCGCCAATGAGGATTTTTGAGAGTTTGGTCAGGTCAAAGTCCGTGTCCTTTGGCATTTTGTTCAGCTGCAGCTTGACCGTGACCCACTTGTCGTTTTGCATCACAACGCTGCCGCTGAGCATGGTGTTCAGATAGGACTTTTGACTGTTGGCATCGCAGCCCATCTTCTTGCCGTTGTTGTCCACCAAGGTCAGATACAGGTAGTTGGTGGACAGAACGCCGTCACCCGGGTTGCCCACGGCGTAAACGTCAAAGGACAGATAGTCGCGGTTTTCGATGTTGAGCGGGTTTGTCAGCGTCATAGTGCCGTAGCGCAGGTTGCGGTGTGCGCTGCCTTTATCATACCCTTGGGCGTACCATTTTACGGTTTGACCAGTGTATGTTCCGCTTGTGTCGGGCGGATTATCGTCCTTTTCCATGGTTGTACTGTCAGTATCACTGCTGCTAGCGGAGAAAGCGCTGCCGACTGCCACGGGGTCGGGGGTGCTGTTGGTGATTGCTTTTGGGCCGTAATGCGTAGCCAAGTTTTGCAGGGTAAAGGTAAAGAGCTTTTGATTTTGGAATAAAGACTTGAACGCGGTGTTTACCTTGCTGAGATCGACCTGCTTTTCAACCTGCAATTTGTTATTGTCGGGGAAGTTGAACGCCACCGCCATGTTGGACTCCCACATACCGCGCTCCATATAGAACATAGTCAGGGTGTGGGTGGTGCGGTTTTTGTCTAATTGGATGGCTTTGCCTGTCGTCTTGGTGAACGTGACAGGGGTCTGGTTGAAGCAGACGGTTTTGGTGGTATCAGTCTGGTAGACCATGGTATCATTTGAGTCGGTGTTCTTGTTGGAACTGACGTAGGGGGTTACGGTGCTGTCCGCGCCAAATTCCAGCAGACCGGACGCTTTGCCGTGCGCACCGCCGACATCCAGAACCAACTTGCCGTCAATGTAGACCCACACGTCATCGTCACCGGAGAAGAAGAACTTGATGGGGACCTTGATGTCGTTGCCGTCGTTGTCTTTTCCTACAACAACATTGCCGTCCTCGGTAAGCGTAAAGTCAAATTGCAGCTTGGCACCAAAGCCGTAGTTGTATTGGGACGCCCCGACTGTGGAAACTGTTTCGTTAAACGGGAAAAAGCCGTGGGTGCCATCTTGGCCGCCTGTTGCATCAATGTTTTTTGAGTTGTCGTCCGTGATGGGTTTGCCGTCACTATCTTTGCCGGGGGATTCCAGATAATACTTGCCGTTGGTTTGGTCCTGCTTCAGATACAGCGAGGCTTTGCTGCTGTCATAGTACCAATATTGGGCGTATTTTTCGGGGTCGTTTTCGTTGGTACTGCTCTTAAAAACGGCGTCCTTTGTAAACGGGAAGGAAACATCCTTATACACCTTGCCCAGCACGGTGTTAAAGCTGTTGTCGCCTTGCAGGAATGCTTCGTTAAAGTGCGGGTCAACCAGCGCTTTTGTTGTGTCGGAATTCACGGTTCTTAACAGCGGCAGACCGTTTGCCGTACTGTCAGAAGTCTTGCTTTCTACAAGACCTTGGAAGGTGCGGTCGTAGACGAAGGTGTTGCCGTTGTCATAGGATAGCGTTTTACCCTTATCGTCCAAAGCCGAGTTGTTTACCGCCATAAAGGTGTTGTATTTGTCGCTATCCACATCGTCCCAACCATACAGCTTCATACCACCGGCAACGTCAGCAAAGCGGATGCCCCACTTATCTAATGACGGTTGGAAATGCCCGGTGTAAAGCGGGTATTTGACATTGTCGTTTTTCGTGTAAGCACTGCTGAGGGCGCGGTCAAACTGCTCAAAAGTGACAAACCCGCGTTGGGAACCGCCAATGATCGGGGCGCTGTCGCGGTTCAAGCCGTTCAGCTCGTAGTCGGTGTAGTAATCGTACAGGGTGCTGGTGATATACTTTGTATCCTTTTGTTGGGTAAAAATGCCGCTGTTATCAATGTCCACAACGGTCATGTTTTTGCCGCTTTCGGCATCGTGGCGGGAGTTTTTCTCGCCCCAGTAGCCGTTGCGGAAAACGGTGCCTTGCGAGTAAGCCGAAGGGTCGCCATCGTCGGCAAAAAAGCAGGGATCTTGCAGGGTTTGGGGGATTTCCGCCGTGGTGTACACCTTGGTTTTGTTGTCATTTGCGGTGGCGGTGGTTGTGTCATTCACTGCGGAGAATTGCACCGCGGTGTAAGTGCCCTCAGGAATTGTGCAAGACCACAGCTTGCGGTCGGCGGCGGGGTCGGTGACTTCGTCCATTGTCACGGTTTTGACAGTGCTGCCGTCTGAACCCGTCAGGAAGCAGTACATGGGTTTGCCATCGTCCGGCATAGGACTTTGATGTATGTCGGGGTCGTTCGCATAACTGTACGAGGACAGCGTGGCATCAAAGTAAATGGTTTTGTTTGCCTTTAGCAAATCACTGCCCGCACTTTGCCAAGAGAATGTGGAATCTGTGCCGTAGACAAAGCAATTGGCGGTTGTTAAGTTGAACGGTGTTGCGCCACCGTAGTTGTCTTTGCTGAAATTATACAGGGCGCTTTCGCCGCCGTCCCAAGTGAACTTTACAAACTGCGACTTATTGTCTGGGATCAGGATTTTCTGCGCGTAAAACTTGCCCGCTTCCACCGTGCCGATTGGCAGGCTGGCGGTTTTTACTGTTTTGGTCTTATCATTTTCATCTTGTTTATAAAATACTGCGGTTACGTTGGTAAGTGGAGCGCCGCTTGCATTTTTGAAGTAAAGCGGCATATCCTTGTAATAGTACTCCACGCGCGTCCATTGGGAGGCGTTGTAAGATGAACCCCGATTGTAATTTTTGTCCGTAGTATTTTTGTCTGTTCGAACAAACTTTTTACCGGCAAGTTGGTCAATCGCTGTCCAGTGAGTGGTGGCTCCGGTTTCACGATCACCATTGCCAAAGGCAAAGATTTCTTCCTGCCAGTTGCCGCCTACCCAATACTGGAAAATAACCCGATAAAACCCGTTATCCGGATAATCTGCGGAATTCAGTGTGACGCTGAATACTCTATGTTTTTCCCCATTGCTATCGGTTGTTTCTCCGGCATCCACCATATCCTTGTTCAAGTCGGCGGTACCTGCGTCAGTAGAGGCTACCTTTTGTGCATAAAAACGGATGGTACAGTTTTGACCGTTATATGTTGTATCGTATCTGCCGTCATCCTCAAAATAAATGGTTGTCGTAGCCGGGATAAAGCCCGTCGATACACTCGTGTCCGCTATCGTATCAGGTGTGTTCGCGTCATCGTTGTCAGGCGAATCATCCGCAGGCATAGTATCTTCTTCGTTGGGGTTGTCCCCGTCAGCAAAAAGAACATCTTGCTCTGTGTTGGTTTTTGCCGCCGTGGTTTCCTCTGCGTTGATGGCATGGTTTGGCGCGGCAGCCGTATCGGAAGTGTCCGCAGGGGTTTTGTTCGTCAAGGCTGGGTCGGCAGGGGCGGTGTCCGTATCGGCGGCGGGAGTCTGATTTTCTGCCGCTTCCTGGGTTTTGCCGTCATTGTTCGGAACCGCTGCTGTATTATTTACCGTGTCTCCCGCTTCTGTTCCCGGCTCGTTCGCAGTGGGCGGGGTATCTCCTTCATCCGGAATCGTTTCCAAGTCGGATACAATAGGATCTTGCGCAGGTTCTACACCCTCGCTTGACGTGTCTGCGGCAGGAATGGTCGGAATCGTTTCCGAACCTGCGTCAAAAAATAAAGCCCCATCCTCAGCTGCATAAACCGGCAGAGCCATACCGACCAGCAGGCACAGGGCGACAAGCAGTGCCGCCGCACGGTGCAGGATAGAAAATGCTTTCGTCATTTGCTTCGACTCCTTTTCTATATATGTGTATATGTGTGTTCTCACGATATATCGGGGGAACGCGCGCCATTCGGCGCGATTTTATGCGCTGCGCACATCTGGCACGGAAACGGACTTTTTCCACAAGCTGAGCTGTATTTACAGTCTTTTTTGAGAATATAATCCGATGTGCAAACATTTGCGCTTGCGTCGGGAAAAGTAAGACACGGTATGTTTGTGTGTGTGCCTTTTTATAAAAAGCAGTATAATACTTTGGGATGAAAATTTCAATACGGCTACATTCAAGCAAGTGACTTTTGGCAGATTGCAAAATTTTGACTTGTCGAATTCGTCACAATGACAAGCGCTTTCGGCAGCTATTATACACACCGCCCAGCACTTGTTAGAGTTTTGCTGATGTTTTTGCGCAACTGTTGCGCAAAAACCGCCACAAAAAAGCGTAAACACAACACAAATTCAACGGGAATGTCCGTGAATTTGGTCGTGTGTGTGCTTGCGGTTTTATCCTTATCCGGAGCCCAAAAGGGCAGGGGGTCAGCTTATGCGGCACACCAATGTTCAAGTTGAAGATGGAATCTTATATCTTCCCTGAGTATGCAGACTGTCAAAAAACTCTTGTAGGGGCGAGCATTGCTCGCCCGTGCCCGTTTGCCTGTGAAAAAACTTACCCGGAAAAGGCGTTGCTGCGCCAAGTTGACGGGCGACCAATGGCCGCCCCTACATATTCAATAGGCCACAAATGTGATTTTTTGACACGCCGGAGTATGAGCAGGAGCTGACAAGCAAGTTGCGGTGGCCGCATAAAAAGGCGCACGGCAAATACACCCGGGCAAGGACTGCGCTTGCCGGGAACAGCATGTGAGAGGTGTCCCTTGCGCTATAGGACACCCGGCAAAAGGGCGCACCTCGCCCCTGGTCGGAGCCTTTGGGGGCGGAAGGCTTTACCCGCCAATGGCATCCTCGACCACGTCCAGCAGGTGGCAGGGGTCGAGCTGGGCGGCGGTGCAGCGGCGTGCGAGGGCCTCGACGAAGGCGCGGTCCAACGATACGTCGGAGATAAACTGTACGACCTGCTGGCAGCCACGGAGGTCCCGCGCGGCCAGAATGCCGTAGGTAGTGTAGGGCCCGAGCTCGGGCGCGGAGAGCTTTTGACAGACAACGCGATAGGTATACACGATTTTCACCCACTCCTGCTATGTTACATAACAAAATATATTGACAAAAAATGGTAACTGGGGTAAAATTATGGTAGTGTTAGTGTACTTATAGATGCCGCCCTTCACAATATAGCATATCCCGGTGTGCAAAGTACACAACCAGTGCCGGGAATTTTGGCGGCGCATTTTGCACCGCCGCTTTGCTGTTTTTCCGGCGGTGAATCGCGTTTTGAGGGGAGAGAAGATGTTATGTCCGCATATCGATGCCGTGTGGCAGAAGCAATGACCGCTGCGAGGGAGGCAGCGGGTGTTTCACAGCGGGAACTGGCAGACCGCCTGGGCCGGGATAAGCGCACGATCCAGAAATGGGAAAAGGGCGAGATGAAGATCGCGCTTGAGGATTTTCTGGCCGTCTTTGATGCACTAAAAGTGCAGGTGGAGCCGTACTCCAAATGGATTCGGCACCCAGAGCTTTTCCTCAATGGACTGTCGGACATCCTGCAATACTCCACCGATAAAAAGCGCAAGGCACTGGGGGATTTCTACCGCTGCCAGGCGTCGCCCATGGAGGTCGAGCAGGAATATTACTTTCTGTTTGCTGACCACGGCAGCGACTACCACGGTATGTACCAGCAGTGGATGGCCAACCTGCTGACACCGCTGCGGGATCGCCGCCGCATCTGTGCCCAGATTATTGAGAATTATAACGAGGCCCTTGCCACCGGGACCATCACCGACCCGGACGCGCCCCAGCCCAACATGGAGGTCCTGCAGGCCTGCTATGAGGCCATTGGCCAGAGCATCCAGAGCGGCGCCAACGGCTACACGATGCTGAGCCTTGATTTGAACCGCTGACAAAAGCATAAACCCGCCGCCCCCTGCGTACACTCTGCGCAGGGGGCTTTGTTATGGCTGCACTTGTACAAAGGATTCGGGCGCGGGCGGCATCGCTGCCGACATTCGACATACCGTTTCTGCTGATCTTGCTGCTGTTGTTGAGCTACGGGCTCATCATGCTGTTCTCCGCGGGGTACGCGGTGGCGCTCTACCGCCGCGGCGACGCCTACACCTACATCCGCCCGCAGCTGCTGTTTGCGGCGCTGGGCGTGCTGGCTATGTACGCGGCCAGCTTGGTGGACTACCACGTCTGGCACAGGCTGGCCTGGCCGATGCTGGGGATCTCGCTGCTTTTGCTTGCCATCGTGCTTTTCATGCCGGAGTACAACGGCTGCAAGCGGTGGATCGTGCTGCCGGGGCTGGGCACGCTGCAGCCCAGTGAAATCGCAAAATTCTCGATTGTGCTGGTGTTCTCGCATATCATCTCACTGAACCACGACAGGATGAAGTCGTTTTCCACAGGCGTTGTGCCGTTCGCGTTGATTCTGGGGGTCGTCACGGTGCTCATGCTGCTGGAGCCGCACCTGTCCGGCACGCTGCTGATCCTGTCCATCGGCGCGGTGCTGATGTTTGTGGGCGGCACAGGGCTGCACTGGTTCGGGCTGGCCGGGGGGCTGGGCGCGGCGGCCATTGCGGCGGCGGTCATTGCGCTGCCGGAGCTGGTGCCCTACGCCACGGACCGGCTCGCGTCGTGGCGCGACCCCTTTGCCGACCCGCTGGGCGAAGGTCACCAGACGATCCAGAGCCTCTACGCCATCGCGTCGGGCGGGCTGGCCGGGCTGGGGCTGGGCAACAGCCGACAGAAATATCTGTACGTGCCGGAGCCGCAGAACGACTTTATTTTTTCGATTTTGTGTGAGGAGCTTGGTTTTATCGGGGCGGCGCTGGTCGTGGCGCTGTTTTTGCTGCTGCTCTTGCGCGGCATGTCGATTGCGGTGCGCGCGCGGGATAAGTTCGGCGCACTGCTCGTCGTCGGGTTCGTCGTGCAGGTCACGCTGCAGGCAATTCTGAACATGGCCGTTGTGACGAACACGATCCCGAACACCGGCATCAGCCTGCCGTTTTTCTCGTCGGGCGGCACCAGCTTATTGATGCTGCTGGGGGAGATGGGCATCGTGCTGTCGGTGTCCAGGCAGACGGATATGGTGTAGGGAACATTCCCCTGGCCACCTCTGCGAGGGAGGCAAGGACGTCCTAAGGCAATACCGCACAATTCCCGCCTAACGGCTTAAGCACCGCTCCGGCGGCTGCGGCACGGCATCTGCG